>Ga0209671_1000231_pt1 | contig 32084 bp, 13 predicted proteins | sample WorMetHERISLAND2_2_FD_187401 | JGI IMG/M metagenome (GOLD analysis project Ga0209671, IMG submission 187401) | Marine gutless worms symbiont microbial communities from Max Planck institute for Marine Microbiology, Germany - Olavius geniculatus... | ecosystem: Host-associated > Annelida >...
TGTGTTGTGTAACGTGTTTAAGGATGTGGCAATGAAAGAACTGTTGGCTATTGAGAACAATGCCAGTTATTAGTTTGTTTTTTAGTTAAGTTGTTTATTTTTTCTATGATCTTGTATTTTCTTGTGTGCTGTCAGTGTTCTGACGAATAAAGTTGTATATATAGGTTAAAGCAAGAACTTAAGTGACCTATGCCATCGGTTAACGGAATGACACACGGTCAACTAAGTTACGTTGGTCAACTTTTGTGCGTGTGGTTCAATCGCCCGATGAAATTGGGACATAAAGTCGGCGAACCATGATACGCGGTCGATTTCATTGGTCGCATTTTAGCATCCCATTTAGTCTTATTGCCCAGTGTTCACCGTAGCGTTCTGCTGCTGCGTTGTCCACAGGCATGCGTTTACGCACGACAGCAGAGTGCTTCGCGAGTCAGCCATGGTCTGGGCGTCTGTCTGTCTGTCCGTCTGTCTGTCACACTGCTGTATTGTATCAAAACGGTGCAAGTTAGGATTACCAAATTTTTATTGTGGCTGCCGCCAAAACTCTAGTTTTTTGTGACAAAATTTGATGTTGCTGGGTGAAGGAGTTCCACTCAAACGAGGCGTCAAAGAGAGGCACCCCCTTAAAAACGCTATTTTGCCGCTATTCGCTCGTCTCGTGTGAAAATGGTTGCAGATAGGTACATACATGTTGCTTATCATAACAAGCACTGGTCACGGGCTTTTTAGTTTTATCAACGCCGATGACCTTGAACAACTTTGAACCCCCAAAAGTGGGGTTTTGGCGATTTTTTGCAGCTTTTGGCTGCAACGCACATTTCAAGAGTGAATTGCGGCGAAGTGGCTGGAGATAGACCAAAACAATCTGCGTATGAATTTTTTACTATCAAAAGTAGATGTTAGTAGTTTAAGTCCCGACCCCATAGGTTCTAAAAGACTTGCGCACGCAAGCGTCAAAGAAGGGTACCCCTCTAAAACTGGTTATTTTACCAATATTCTCTCGACTAACGTGAAAACAGTTGCAGATAAGCATCATCGACATACTCTTTAATCATAACAAGCAGTGGTGACGAGTTTTTTAGCGGTATTAACATAGATGATTTTAAGTGACCTTGAACCTCCGAAATAGGGTGTTTTAGTGTTTTCTGCGATTTTCGGCTGCGGTGCACACTTTAAGGGTGAATTGCGACGAAATGGCTGAAGACAGACCAAGACAGCGTGCGAACAGAAACTGCTAACGCTGTCGTGCATCTCACGAGTTTTGCTCAAATTACTTGTCAGTCACCTATAACAAGACTACAGAACGCAAAAACTGTATCAATTTCGTTGCACTAACACGGTATTACCGCGGCATTACCACACTCTTCTTTTCGTTTGGTTTCTTTTTTTTAATTGTTGTCTTTTTCTGATATTTGACACAGAGTTTAAAAAAACGTTTCAAATTTGTCAGTTTGTTTAAGCAAAGCCCAATCCTCAGACCCATTTTCGTCTATTTTATAATTTAAAACATTGACATAGGCTGGTCAACCTTACATAAAACCGTATAGCCGAATCATTGATAGTGGTAGGCTTAAGGCAAAAAAGCATAATCGCTGATAACGTGGAACAAATTGTAAGCTCGACCTCGTCCTTCAATCAATTCTCTTGCAAATAATTTAAGTTATCGCTGATCAATGGATAAATGGTTTTTAGGTGTTTTCGTATACGTCCACGGACGGCGAGGCACCAGCAAGACATATAATGTGTGAACAGGGCTTTAGGCATTCATTCCGGTAGGCTATCGATTCAAACGTCGTAAGATTACTGCAGAATGGCGACAAGCATTGACACTCGACGCGTTTGCAAGCAGCTTCCATTAACAGCTGCATTCGCCTATGCTCTACCCATCACTGAGTGCTTACATGACGGCTTAGACTATCTACTGCTGGTTTCAAACACATGGTCAAAACTGTAGTTGGAACTTTCTGTGAATTTTTATAGCTGTTGTAGTACGTCAAATTAGCAAAATTTATAATAAGTTTTTTTTTGCATTCTATAACCATTTACGTTATAGTATCTAACAGTTAGCACAATTACGCTCGTTTTTACGCGCTAAAGCAGCTACTGCTTTCAACGCGTCTTAGCCATTGCAATTCTGTCTGTCTGTCTGTCTGTCCGTCCGACCGCCTGTCTGTCCGTCACACGGGTGGATCAGTCAAAAACGGTGCAAGCTAGAATCATCAAATCTTCACCGTCGGCTGCCTGGACGACTCTAGTTTCAGGAACCGTTAAGCTTTTTCATAAATTCGAAGGGGGTCACCCCGAACCAGGGCGCTAAATGAGAGGGGGTGGGCAAAATTTGCGATTTTTGGCAAATAAGTCGCTGTATCTCAGTAACGGTGCGAGATAGGGCCTAGGTTACTACTAATCACTAATAGGAATTCGTATACTGGCTCTCGTTTGACGCCGAATTCAATGACCTTGAATGACTTTGAACGCCAAAATAAGGGGTTTTATAGACTTTTTTGGGCGATTTCGGGCTGCGACACAAGTCTATATCATTCACAAGGTGGCGCCACGCTATCGTTATGCGATCCAGATAAAAAATTTGATATTTGTAAATTAACTTAGCGTGAACACCCCTATTTTCAGCTAAACTACTGAACCGGAACTGCTATAGGCTTTCGAGCGTCTCGTAAGCATTAGCTCAAATTTCTTGTTGTCTGTCTGTCCGTCCCCAAATTGCACTGTTTGAACGATATTTTGGCTCTTTCGAAACATAAAGCTTAGTATATTTAATGATGTAGTTTTCGCATTTTGGAAAACAACATTAATTAATCAAAAACGTTGATTCAACCTTTGGTGTATAATTATAATTCATAATACATAATTTTTTGCTTGGCCACTTAATGACTTAACGATAATTTACACATCGCATGCACGTTATTTTGCAGTAACGGCATTAAGTTTTGTGAGTGGGAAAGCCAAAAAGAGGCAAGACGTGTAAGGGCTATGCGTTATTGTACTCTCATTAGTCCGCCCGTAAGCGATAGCTTGCGGAAGCGGACTTAAGTTTTGCTGTGGTTTATTAGTCCGCCCGAAAACGATAGTTTTCGGAAGAACTTATGTTTTGCTGTGGTTTTTTTCTTCTTTTCGCCGCGTAATCTCCGAGCTCCGTCGGCCGATCGGCGCGAAATTTTGCACGATGCTCGGTACTGCGTTCAATTTTATAATCCCGGTCCAAAATTTTGGGGGAGCCTCCCAAAAAAATTTTTAGGGGCCATAAACATGCAAAATTTGGCTCGATTTCAGTCGACTTCGAAGTTTGGCGGCGAATATCTCCGGAACGGATGAAGATATTCAAAATCGGTGAGTTACTTGTTCGACAGCGATTCCTCCAGCGTTAGGCGAAACAAGTCCGGTGAAGATCGGTCCAGTAACCTTGGAGATCTAGATGTGAGTTTGTACCCACCGAAAGCGCATTTTTCGGAATACCATATTTCGGCCCCTAGGTGGTGCTGCGCCCCCAAATTTTTACACGCGCTAGAGAATGACCAAGTCTTACTAGCGCACCCTTCACCGGGGACGGGGGCCCCCTTACAACTTTTTTCAAAGGGGGGTCAAAAATTGGCTTAAATTGCAATAAATGAGCGCTTATAACTTCGGAGTTAGGGGGTGTAGCCTGACGAAACTTTGGCACTTGACGCGCCTTTAGGTTGGGGTGTTAACGCAAGTACGAAATTTGGGGGCACCGCCCCTCTTAAAATTTGGGACGGCAAAAAACGTCCAAAATTTAGTACGTTTTACGACAACTTTCGAGTTTGACCGCAAATATCGCTGAAATCGCTGAAGATAACGACATAATCTAAACGGCGTTGACGAGTGCGATCCTTTCGGCGTTGAACAAAAAACATTTTGTGAAATTCCGTCCACTACGAACAAAGTTATAAGCGCTAATGTTGACCTACCCTAAGTCGACAAAGCGCGTTCCGCGTATACCAATGCATTTGAGTTCGGGCCACGTGACTTTGATGCCTGGGAAATTTCTCCCGCCCCCCTTCTTTATCCTCCCTCCTCAATTTTCCCCAATCGGACTTAGGGCGCCGGGCGGACTCACGTTGGGCTTTGCCCCAAATTTCTAGTTATTTTTTACTCCTCGCGCGCTACGTTCTTAACCTAGCGAAGTGGAGTATTATGAGATCAGTGTAATATTGAGGACCGCCTGACGACTGACTGACCGATCCGCATTCATGGAAGAGCCTTTCTGAAAGAACTTCACATGGTCATATGTCGGAAACCGATTAACCGATCAACTTATGGTGTTGTCTGATGCGTGTATAGTTATCGTACGTTATCAGCAGTCGACCATGTTGTCCGTTTACTTTATTCGAAGGGACCGCAAAATAACACAAATTTTGCTTTGAGATACAAAAATAGCAACTGGCGTCATCGATCATTATTTGAAATGTTTTCTTATTAGTTCATAAAATATTGCTTTTAGTCTTCGACCTGGGCAATTTTTCACGAACTTCGGGAAAAAAATTTTTAGGTATGACCTCGACACGAGTCGCTATTTGTATAATATAAGCCGGGTCTTACATAGACGACGGGTTTCTAATATAGAAGCCGGGGGCTTCTATTAGAAGTTTTACGGTATAGCGTTAGCAATTATTTAGCACGCATTAGTAGCGGTGCAGTGATATATTGAGTCTCGACGTTTCAGCCGTAGGGTTAGGACTACACTGTTATCTATGTACTACCGCTATCTGCGGTATGAAGAGAAATGAACAAAAATGCAGTTATAGGAGAAAATAATGCGCGCGAGGAGCAGACTTATGTTAAAATGGTAACAATGTAAAATATGTTTTGTTTCAACACGCTGTCACGAACACGAACATGCATGTTATTGTTTTGACGTTGAGTTAGTAGAACGTGTAATTTTTAATTTGAAACGTGGCAAAGCAGCAGATCTTGATAGTGTTACTGCAGAACATTTAAGATTTAGTCACTGTTTGCTATAATGCGTCTTGTCTAAGCTATATAACTTTTGTAACCAAAGACAATTTCGAATTGATTTGGTGTAATAGTATTAGATATTTAGGTGTATACATGACATCTTCAGCTGTATTCACTTGCTCTTTTAGCAATTTAAAAAAAAACTATTTATCGGGCTTTTAATGCACTTTTTGGCCGTGTTGGTCGTGCCGCTTCACCCGACGTCATTGTACAACTGTTTAAAAGTAAAATGTCTGCCGGCGTTATACTATGGCTCTGAAGCTTGTCTTATCAATAAAACCGTAACTAGGTCTTTGCAATACGTCATGAAGAGTTGTTTCAGCAAAATATTCCAGACTAGGTTTGATGACGTTATTGTTGAATGTATGGATATGTTTAAGTGTTTACCTGTAGCCGATTCAATCTCTAGAAGTAAAAAAAATTGTCACGGTTGGGCCAGTGTAATAACTTTTTATGTAAACTCTGCTGTCTTGCTGCATCAATAATTATTGAGTTCTGACTATGGACATTATATTACATTTTTAGTTAAGTATTAGTTGAGTTCTAGTTAAGCTGCGAAATACTTTTTGTTAGACCGAGGTGCAACCGACACATTGGGGTTCCTCCACCTGCTGTTAAGGAAATCGACAGGGTGCAGCATATAACAGCTTTGGGTGCCACATTATCTCAACTTCTCCGTGACTAAACACATTGACACCGTCATAGCAGGCTGTGCACGTACTCTCTACCGTCTTCGAACCCTACGGGCTCATGGTATGCCCCAGGCCTGTCTGCAGTTAGTCTTCCGATCAACTGCTCTCGCTAAATTGCTCTATGCCTCCCCCGCTTGGTGGGGCTTTGCTAATGCTAGCTAGAAGAATAAATTAGAGGCTTTCTTGAGACCAGCTGGCAAATCAGGCTATTATACCGATGATTCTTTGCCCACTGTTGCTGCACTTTGTGAGCAAGCTAACGAACAACTGTTTCGCTCTATCAAGTACCTTCCTACTCATTCTTTTCCACCACTCTTACCTTTCGAGCGCAGTACACCATATTGCACACGTCTGCAACCGCATAACTACGAACTTCTCTCTAAGATAAATAATATTGATGAGTGCAATTTTATGTACCGTGTATTGTACAAAGACTGTTTTAGTTGTTTTTACCATGTCAGTATGTTGTGCTTTGTGTTTAACAACAGTGTGTCTGTTGATTACTTTAATAAAGATTATTATTATCATCATCATCTATGTATAGTTCTGCATTTAGCAAGCTGTCAGCGGGGCCTACTGCAGTGTTGTGGCTAATTGCGTCTTGCCTTCTGTTATCCAATGCTTTGAAACTTTGTATATAGATTTACTCAGCCGATAGATGCTTATTCTATACTTCGTGGAAATTTCGTGTCAAGTTGTTATTAACACAACACAATATTGATGTAGGCCTATTCACAGCGGTTCAGTTACATTTACATATAGACTGCATTTTCACCCGCACTATGCATAACATGGGCAGCTAATGCCAGAGTATGTTATTTGTCTGTCCGTCTGTTTGACGGTCTGTCTGTTTGGTGTAGCCTAACGTTGATGTACTTCGGCCATAAACAAGTTAGGCCGAAAAAGCAGGTCCACCTTATTTCACGGCATTCCAACTTTAAAAGTATTGATCAGATCGGCATCATATTTGACTTAAATTGACGTTATTTTATTCCTAACATTAAATCGTAATGTGTTTAAATCATCTTTAGAAAACAAAGCAACGCTATCTATAGCAAATGACATGACAGTAATCATAATAACTTAATAAGTGACAAATTAACATGTTTTTGATTAAAAAAAAAATCAGCAAATACAAAGCATAGATGTAAAAAACGTTTTTTTAACGTTTTTTTTATTTTTGCCACGTTTTAACGTTTTTTATATTTTTCCCAACTTTTTTTTATTTTAAAAAAAACGTGCATTGAAATGCTTATCAAAAACATTGACAAGCATTTTTGGAACTATAGAAACAAATTAATAGGTCATAATAATGGTAGTTTACTTAGTTAGTCCATATATACCAAATAAAAGTTTTTTTCTGAAGTATAATTGGTTAGACTAGTGCCATAGTCTTATGATCACACGGTTAAATTAAAATTACATAAAGTTCTTTTTATCCAGACTATAGTTCTAGGTATAATGCACTTCCAGCATTAGGCATTAAGCGAGAGGTTAAACAAATTATGGCCAACGTTTTTATTCAACGTTTGATTTTTTTCACGTTTTTTACGGTTTTTACCACTGCACACAGGCTTAAGTGCGTATACGTGCGGCAGACACCCGGGATATAGTGTTTCAGACGTTATTGCACAGAAACCGCAGCTGCGTCATCTAGTTCCAGAAATACTAGTATCGAATATTGCTAAAAAATAACCAAAAAGTATCACCGATAGTATTAGTAGCGATTATCAATACCGTGATATTAATAATCGATTTATGTGCACTTAATGTATGAAACGTGTTCAGTATTTGCTGCACAGTCTTGATTTGTGTAAATTTATTGTATATTTTGTTGTGCAGCATTCTGTTCAACAAATTTGCAGGAAATCGAAATAATGGAGTTGGGTTTTAGGCGTCGCGAACGATCACGAAATACGGTGCTACTAAAACGACGACAACTAGACGGTCTTGAGTCACTAAGCAGGACACGTCACGTCACAACGCAATAACAATAAAACATTGAAACAACAGCATTATAATAGGATTACACCGTGAGTCAGAAATAAAAAAAAACTGTGCCACTTTTTTATTGTTAATATCTTCGCCAAAATGTAATGTTAACGGATTTCCAAAATTCTTTCAGTGATGCATTCAGTGGACAATTAGCAACAAAGTGGTGACTAAATATCCCACCACACTTTAACTGCGTCGCTACACTACCATGTAAAACGCATACAGGGTGGGCCAAAAAACCGGACCTGTTTAAGCGTTGATGACTCAGCGATGGTTAGCGGTAGAAAGACGTGTTATACGTCAAAGTTTCAAAATACTGTAGAGAATAAACGACAAATTTGCAAAGTAAAGCATTTGCCTGATTTACACAAATCTGCCTCACCCCTAAAATCATGCTAAATTTGCAGTAACGCATTAATTTGAATTAATTTTCATTCAGCATACAGTGAAATATTAACAATCATAAACACATACGTTGAGTTTAGATGAAATCTGACATAGCCAGTTGCCCACATTAGCAGAAAATTATTTTTTAAAACAATTTGTATTACTTTTTGTACGACAATTAAATTATGTGTAGTGTCAGATACATTTTTGATGTTTGTAAACAAAAGCAGTCGATGTTATTGTAAATAATCATTTTTAATGCAGTCACCATATACTGGTACTGTAACGTGCCATTTTGCTATGGAAACAAAGCTTTGATTAAGAGCGTGTACCCGTTTAAAAATACAACTTTCTGAGAATACTGATAAAGTTTTCGATCATAAATTGCAAGACAGAAAGACTGGCACTTTACAAAGATTTGCAAAACAGCACGGACCGATCAAAGGCGTGAAAGCGGCATACTGAAGCATGCACGCACTGAAGAGAACGTGACAACTGTTGATCGAACTGGTGGTCCCACGAAAGCAGGAAGGCCAGAAACAAACACACCGTTCAACACGCTAGATATCCAAAGGAATGCATCTAACAGCGTAGCATCATACAGATCATTCACTGTGTTTTTGTCTGACGTGTCGTTCGTTCACCAACACGCTTGCTGCCTATTTGGTTTTTCGTACATTTATATTTCACGAGGTAGTGTAGCGACACCGTTAAAATGCCGTGGGAAAGTCAATGACCACTTTATTGCTACTTGTCCACGGAATGCATTAGTAAAAAGATTTTAAAAATTCGTTAACATTTGGTGAAAATATAGACAATAAAAAGTGGCACAGTTTTTTTGACTCGCAGTGTGTTACACCACTTGATATATGCACAACTCTCATGGATGTTGTAGCGCGATACTGCACGTCGTCAGCGGCGTCCGTGAAGCTGGAAGGAGGAGGGGGCAAGAATTTGCAATTTTCTGACAGACAGCTGTAACTTTCCGAAAACAAGAAATTACTTGTGCTCAAAATTCTAATTTTTTTATAAATTGTTACAAAACGTTTTTTGGAAAAAAATTCGAAAAAAAAACAGTTTCAACAGGGAGATATAATGCAATGTCTCTGCACTTGTGCCACGACGCCATTGCATGACGCATTCTTTTTTTTATATTTTGCTGCATTGTAGTAGGCCTAAGTTCTTTATTTTAAAAAATCGTAACATGATTTGATACAATTATACAATAAATCAAACACTCTCAAAATACATGTAACACTATAGCCTACTAACAAAAAACGTATAAGCTTACATAACGTTCATGAAAAGCCCCCAGTCGCATCGTTGTGGTAAACTTTTGAAAAAAAATTTTAAATATTAAACTAAAAAAACATACATCTGTAAACTACACCCAATTTGCAAAAAAATAAGTAGTGCGACAACATTTTAGAAATAAATCAAACAAAATACGATCACAACACACTATATTTGCTTTATCTTCTGCAAACAATAACGTGTGAGGCGCCACTGGCGGATCTGGAAGCTAGAAGAAATCATGCTGAGCGCGGTAGCGCGATAATGAGGGTCTGAGAGCTTAACCCCCAGCGGTGGTATAGCGGCAAGTTTAGGGGTCAGGCGATTTAACTGAAATCGCTTAATTAACAATTTGCAGTATGTATGCTCAAGTTTTTTATTTTTAAAAATATTTTTATCATGTGTAAATGCTGCTTTAAGATGGAATGTGGCATTGGCCATTGCATGATATGAAGAAAGGCATGGTTGGGTTGCCTCTCTGGATTCTCCGATGAGTCGCACCAAAGTGACAAAATACAAAATTATTTCGATTAAACCTTGATGAATAATGACTCATAAAGTACGTATCGCCGCGTCGAAAATCTGCAGATCAAATGCTCGATACATTTATTATTTACAGCTAGCAATAGCGTGGAGATGTTGGTATAATTATAGCTGCATCTGCAAAATCATTGATCTTTAGTTGATGGCACAACTGAGTAGACGGCTCACTTCGCTATTACCAAAATAGCCTGTAACGTAAGGGGCAAACAGCAATGTTACCGCATAGTAAGTACGCCATTTACAGTTTCTAATACTACAATAATATCGGATAATATTGCCAGCATCAATTTCGCAGAATGTGGTTCATTTTGTACGGATCCGGCTAGATGAAATCTTTTAAGCGTCTTCCCGAGCAGCTTTTTAAAGTTTTCACAGTGCAGCACGATAATGCTGACACTGTTGTAAGGGCGATGAGAGTTAAATATAGAAATCAACATTAACCGTGACTTTCGATGTTATTAATGTTGCAGTGCACCTGTAATCAGTAATTAATTTTTCTGTAGTGAAAGGTTTAAAATTTCGATTTTAATTGCCATATTTTTAAAATAACTGTTTTTGTGTATTTTTTCGTTTTAGTTGTCTTTAGTATCTTTGTTTAAGTTTTTTTGAGTTTAGGATTTCACTGCCATGACCATTTCTTGATTTGTCCTAATTTGTACATGTTGCATATTTTTATGTTATTATGTTTAGTTGTTTTACCATCGGATATCGTTTATGTAACACAATACAATAAAATGATAATACCAGTACTTAATTAAACTTTGTTTTATTTCAATCACGTTTATAACACTTTTTATTTTTTATTTTATGTGCTACATTAAACAGACAGTTTGCTTGACACTTTTTTAGCATAAAACATAGGCTTATTATATCTTATCACATTAAACAATATAAAAATCGTCGGTGATCTTTAAGCTGAGAATTTCAGATAAGCGCATCACCAGCTAAATAGTATAGTAGTACAAAAATGGTGTGTGTTCCGTCCCAAAAGCATTTGATTTTTAGGTCGCGAAATTCGTATTTCGATGCATCCTTGGGCCGTTCTAAGCGTTAATTTTTGCGTTGTAACATGTTAAAGTTACTGTTCAGTAAAAATTTTTTTTGACGAACATACAATAAACAGACAAATCTGTAATAATAATATGTTTTATTAATCCTGGTAACCTACATGTACCTAAGCTGTGGGCCTTAGGCTGCCGCTCTGACCGCACCATGGTACGCCATGGTCGTTGCTGCTAAATCCCATAATGATCCCACAACATTGGGTAAGAACAAGTTTCGCTGAAACTTTAACTCTTAGACTGAAGTCGCAGCGAAACTTGATGTAACCCATTGTTTGCAGACATTGTCCACGCGGACGCTTTTTTTGCGGCTTTGCCAGAAGCAATTACTAACGTCGGGCGCCGAGCCGGCTAAACCGTCACTCGTCGCGAAGTTGGACGATTTTTCTCAGAGCTTAACAGAGTCCGATGATGGAAAAGACGGACACTGGGAGTTGGAGGCATCTGACTGCCGCAGCCCAGAGTATGAAGCAGGATGGCGCGAAAGCGGCGGCCCATGAGACAGTAGATGACGAAGTTGATGCACGAGTTGAGGGTGAGAAGCAGGTTGCTGGCGACGTTGACGTAGAGCAACTGTGCGCGAGGGAACGCGACGTGGGTGGGCGCGTTCTGGTGCAGCGCCATCCATGCGCGCAGAATGAGATCCGGCAGCTCACAGATGACAAAGACGACGACGACAACGACGAGAATGCGCGTGTGCTGGCGCTCCTTGTGACCGCAGCTGCTAGCGCTGCCTAGGCCGCCCGTCACCTGCTCTCGGAGTCGGCTCGACTCGCGCATCGCACGGATGAGCCGCTGGTTGAAAAACGCGAGCGCCGCGAACGGAATAAAGAATCGAAGAACGAAGAAAAAACAAGTTTTGTAGACGAGGACGTAAACGGCGCTCTCACGCATTGCCGTCCACTGATAGACGACGCGCTGACTGTCGACAGCTGCTGCTGTTCTCGGCGACGTGGCTTCGGGTGATGACGTCGTCGTGACATTCGGCGGCTGAGTCGACGCGGAGTTAGCGGACACGACGACGCGCTCGAAGTACCGCGGCAGATTGTAGACGACGGCGAAGATCCAGACGCCAGCGACGGCCTTGCGTACACGCGACATGGTGCTGTACTGTACCGCGTGCAGAGGTTTACAGATGGCGATGTAGCGGTCGGCTGTGAGTACGACGACCATCCAGACAGTCGCCGTCTGAGCCACTGACGCCGCCGGCCACGCGTACACCTCGACGTACGGCCAACGACGCCGCACGAACTCCGGCAGCCAGTCCGTTTGCTGTTCGATGCACTTCAGAGTCTGGTAGAATACACAAGCGACCAAGTACACGACATCTGCCACGGCCAGCATCTGCAGCAAAAACCCGGTCGTTCGACGCATCGTGTTATCACGCCCCAGAACGACAATACTCAGCAGATTGCCGGCGATGCCCAGCGCGCACAGCGTTCCAACCACGTAGATCTCGATGACGTACCTGACTCCCTTCAGAGAGTCGGTGACGTGAGGGTCGTTGTAGTCGGTCGATTCTGATGTTGAAAAAGCCTCTGATCCCATTTTCACGATCGCTTCAGATAAGTGGAGATATCACCGTTCGTCTGCAGTCAGACAAGTGCGGCCATTACTATCCCTACCTCGAATATAAAACAACGAAAATGAAAGACCTCTGCTATATCTAATAAAAATGTTGATAAATTAAAAAGAATCTTCAAGTTTAACGAATTGAAAAAAATATTGTATAAAGCCTACACTTAGTTATAAAACAAAAAGCCCAGTAGTCGATAGGATAGCCGATCGTACTGGTTGTTAGTGATCTTTAAGATCATTTAAGGTCGATGATTTTTATGTCATTTGAAAACCGATATGCCACTTCCTATTAGAGATTGATAGTAGCCTTGGCCATATCTTTCACCATTACCGAGATATGGTCTCCTGTTGAAAAACGCACATGTTTATCCCCGTCGATTTGAAAAAGTTTTCCTTGCACTAAATCGATAAAATTTTGCGTGCCTATGTTTAAGATGCATGGCTAATTATTCTTGTAAAAAGTTTTCCCTTACGACCTAATGCGTTACAGACGACGAAGACAACCGTACCATAAACTCGACCGCTACTTAAGTACGGTTGGCTGAACATCATAATGCGTCGAATACAAGAATCGCTAGCCATTACTGTGCTCGTTTTTTAATAATGTTTTTTTTTATTTTTAAACTTTGGGCATCTTTACGTTTGGGTGTATTTTTTTACGAAATTAAATAAAAATAATAATAAACTTCCTATATCTGTATGTCGATTGTTTTTATAACTCACAAAAAATAATGGTATTAAGCACAGCACATTCATAATTCACAAATCAAGATAACATAACAACTTTATGTATAGGTAATTGAGAAAAATTACAGACAGCCAAATAGCCGGACTTCCAAATTAGTACTCTATCATGACGGCGTACTCTCAGATGCTGTCATCCAAATTGCGCCGGCTGTCGCCATATTATGCTGCAGAGGCTGTTTATCAGGCACGACACGTGCTGCATCGCCAACGAGCTGTGTGGCATTGCTGGCTGTAGTTAGCTTGGCGTGCAAGAGCCATGGCGGGTATACTCCGCCGAGCGAAAGATTCAATTCGCTGCCGATCTGCTGATGTCGCCGAACAGCCCCCAAGCATTGCCCGCCACTAGGCCTATATAATTTATAGCATTACTACGACAACACGCTCTGCAGTGCTACAAAGAAGAGATGGGCGGCAAACATATCATGTTTGAAAGTTTCAGAAATTACCGGTAATAGTCGGAATTTGTGAAGTATCTGTATTTCTGACGCCGTTTAAAAAAACTTAGTTTCCTTCGTTTTTATGTTTTCTCTCTGTTCTGTGTGACATGATTCATCTAAGTACATTATGTAATCTTATGTTATGTTATGTTAATGTTATGTAATATGTTGTGTATTTCTCATTTATTTTTTATAATTTTAACTATAGGTTTACTCAAAACTTGAAAAAAATGTCAACTGGCCTACTGCAATTAGGCTACAAGCAGAAAGTGTATCTACGACTGCGATGTGACATCATTTACTAAATTTCCTCATCGCTTGTAGTCAAAACAGCTAAAAATGCATGAACAAATAAAACAAATGCAAATATTTGAAAACGAACTGTGCAATAATTAATGCAATACCGTTCGCCTGCGATTTTCAAATTTTACACTTGCAATTTTTAATAGAAGTTGTACGCCAAAATTTTAGAAAGATTTCTTTTTATTTTCGTGCTACCTTACACAGGACTCGAAGCACTTTTAAAGCGTGCACCAGCTCACATGTACACCGTGTACACAGGCGATCTCTCGCAGACGCAGTATTCTTTACGGACGAGGTCTCTTATTAAAGTGCTTAGAGACTGCCTAACCATCTTAGCAGATGCGACACGCGCGATTTCCAGAATAATTATTGTACTCGTCTGATATAGCTTGATCTATCCGTTTACTGTCTGCCGCGTGTCTCCGCTGGGTTAAGTGTTAAGTTATTTGCTCCAAACCACTCCTGCTTGTTATAATTAGATGTTATTTCTAAGAAATGGGTTTCCGGAAATATCAAGACTACGGGCCGTCTCCACGGTGCCGTATACGCTGTACGTCACGTGTAGCCGTTATAAGCCAGCAGCTGTGGGAGCTATATGGCCACGACAGCTTGCACGGCAGTTCCTTAACAATCTCCCCCTGGAACGACGTCGTCGCGGTATGTAGCAGACTATTTACAGCCATAGAAACGATACGATAGTTTTGAGATCAATAAGGAAACGCCGTGCTGACTGGCGACGTGGCATGCGTTATAGTCGTCATTTGCGTGCATAGTAGCGCAGGCTCGCGTTCGTGCCGAGAATAATGGGTTTCGGTCTTTTAATGAACGTCACGAGAGTCACTCCTGGGAAGCGGGGTGTCCAAGGTCCGGGCCCCCAATCATATCATATCATATCAAGGCGAATAAATCAGCGTGGTGCAAGTGCAAAAAGCACTGCAAGAATACGTTACAATGGTGGTTAAAATGCAATAATAACAACCGATAAATAAAAATCGAAAAATAAAACAATAAGACAGAACAAGTGATCCAGTTAGTCACATGTCGTATAAGATCGACAGAATAAAAATATTTGAGCATATCATGTAGTGCAGCCAAAATACTTAAGATAAATGTCGCAATCCTTTTACTAAAATTCGCATCAAAGCGGCCGAAAAATTTTTTCGCTTGATGTCTAAACTATAGCTTTGCTAGAAGTAAACCGGTGTTCTGTAAAGCTATAACTGCGCCAAATTAATTTTCGTCTGCTCTGAAGCTTACAACGCTTCCTCAACGGTGAGTGCATCGATGAGAGATGAGGCCGCCGATTCAAGACGCACAGACGCACAGGGCTGCAGACATCACACGTGAAGCCTCGCTCAGGTGCTGGTTGATTGCCGGCCGGTGTCTTGCGTGAGTACGCTTGTCTTGTAGTAAGCCGACACGTCGGTCTTCAAAGACTGATGTCTGCTGCTTGAACAGAGACCGCCACGATAATCTATCTGCGGCGAGTCTCCAGCTCTTCGTGCTGCATGTCGCATGCTTTCACGTCTGACTTCAGCACGTATCGCTCCCTGGCTACCATGGGATCGATTGCCGTGTTCGAGCTCGCCGTACAAGGCGATCTTAAGGAGGCGTCATCGATGCGAGTAACGTTACATATAAATAATGCTATTTGCTAGCACAATAATGTTGCTGTATATAGGCCTAACAATACATGATATAATAACTGTTGCTAGCTGACGTGTTTATAATAAGTATAAGAAATGCGTAGTAATAAACGGCGGCGGTGAATGTAGTACTAAGTTTTACAGCTATCAGTTTTGGCAGATCTGTGGCTCAAGCCGATCGATCGGCTTAGTCCAACGGTTGGCGCCCTCCCGGCGCTCGTACTACATTTGTCAAATGAACCGGGTGAACTGTCGCAGTAGTGATGACAGCACCATAAACATATTACTACTACTATTATTATATGCTTTGTCAGCTTATTCTTACTGACATAATAATGTACAGACTTGATAAAATAAAAGTCTTTAATGCAATCTGTCTGTCGCTGTTATAAGTTCATTTGGTGCACATGACACATTTAAATTAGCCAAAACCAGCAAATCGATTAAGTTCGCTGTCTGCTAATCATATCGATTTGCAAAGTTAATGACAATGACAGTTGACGCTAGTGAAATTTAGCAAACGTTGAAATCAATCAAATAAGCACCAGCAATACTTCCTGCTGTATTAGAAGTAAAATTTAGCTCGCAATTTTGTGTCGGAAGTTTCTTGTCATCATCTGCGACTCAGGAACGTTTTATTCCTTAAAATGTGTTTCAGATCATGATCAAGACATCTGCAAAGCAGTGAGATCGTGCTTCGCGTCATGACCGAATGTCGTCGCCAGCTTTTGTGAACTCGTTATTCTAAATAAAACGGGAGCTAATTTTCGAGTAAAAAGTTGCATATATGTCTATTAGTTGCTGTGCGGCTCTGATTCGCTCGAGACCGGTGACATACATTTCGACTGACTGATTTTGGGCTGCGAGACACATTTCAAGAGCGAATTGCGCCGAAATTACTAAAAATTAATCAGGACAAGCTGCGTATGAAATTTTCGGCGTTGAACGTAGATTTCAACGGTTCAAGTCTCGGCTTTTTTTATATTTTTAAAACATTTTTGGACACAGTTAAAATTTGAGTAGTGATTACTTATAGTTTTATGGGTGGCCAGCGTTAATAAGCTCTTGCTTTTCTGGCAGCCCGCCTTCAGTGCATATTAATGTATTTTACTATTGTTAATGTGTTTGGCAAATAAATACTCTCTCTCAAGAAAACCTGCGCACGAAGGCATCAAAGAGCAGTACCCCCTAAAAGTCGCTATTTTACCGATGTTGGCCAGTCTAGCGTGAAAACGGTTGCAGATAGGCATGGACATGCTGCCTGTCGCAACAAGCACTATAGTGACGAGCTTTTTAGTCCTATCAACATGGATGACTTTGAAAGACCCTGAAATTACATTTCATAGTTTTTTTTTGCGATAATCGGCTGCGGCGCACATTTCAAGAGTGAATTGCGACGAAATGCCTGGAGATAGACTAAGACAATTTGCGAACAGGAACTGCTACTTCAGCTTTCCCGCGTCTAGTGAGCATTAGCTCAAATTTCTTGTTACTTTTTAGGAACCACATGTATAGAAAGACATTTTTTCAGTGTGTCAGATCTCGCGTGCTGCACGCATTGCTCATTACAACAAACGATCGGCCTCAATACGCTCGACACGCGATTCCACCGCGGCATCGTTACCCGACATACATTGTGATTGGCTGATTGATTCGTATCAGCACACAGCTGCCAATATTCGATCTACTGGGTGCGGCAAAAAATATCCTCTAAAGTTTGTTGTCATTTTTAGCAATCGCCAAAAAATTAAAAGCGATTTTTTACATTTTCACCAGTTATTTATAATCACGTAATAATGCTGAAGGATATTTGACTGCCTGTAACTAACTGGGATAAAGTTATTGCATTTTTCCCGTAAATACGTCTACTATTTCTCACGTTCACATGCAGCAGAATGTGTGTGCAAAACAAAAAAGGCAACACATTGGTGCTGCAAGTAACATTGTAATTTGAACAACACAATATACTGTTTGCCAATTACTGCGAGTACTTGAAATGTCTACCGCCAGCAGCCTATACACATGCATTTCTTATAAAAAAAATTTTTAACAGTCTTGTTGGTCAGTTCTTGCAGCGATTTGTCCTAAACCACCTTCAACATCTGCTTGAATTTAGCGACGGATTTCGGTTTTGGTGATAAATTGTCAACAGAAACAACGAATATTAAATATAAAAAATGCACGGTTTTCGCTTATAAAATTTTCGATTTCTTTAACATCGCTAACAAAAAAAAATGACTTGGGTGTTTGTTCAATACCGGTCATCTACTCGTTACATTAGGGCCTACTAAGTTCTTGAATGTAAACGATCAGAGTGTTGTCTCGCAAAACTAACTGTTACTGTACAACAGTAAAAGAATTTATAGCTTGGCCTACTTATTCAGACGAGAACAGGTAATAAGTGTTTAAAATTTTGCGCTGAAATTGCAAATTGTTGCTCAATTTAAAAAAAAATTGCCGCACGCCAGATATCAGAGCACGCTTGGTTATGACAATGAATTCTCATTATCCGTAACTTACCGGCACAGAATGAGAAAGCAAAAGGCGGTCCTTATTCGTGCAGGTAAGCTAATATAGTCGAAGTTATCGCTGTGCGAGAAACTGCATTTTTACGTCTGACTTCGGAGACAGACGAGAACGATATGGCCAAGCAGACCTACACTGTGCGTTATCTAAATAGCTGTCCGTTCTCTCATGACGCTGTGCAACTGCGTCGGGCAGCAACCAACTGCGCGCAAAGTTGCAGCGGTTGCTGTCACGTAAACTCTTCTCCGTCATCATTCTATTATTTGTCGTCGTAAATATCATCGCGGTGCGTGTTTACTTATCGTGCTCAAACCCAGTTATGCCTAAATTCCATTACGTCGACTTTCACCGAAATTTCCCGAGGGGAAAGTCGCTGACACAAACCATCTCGAGATATTGAATTAGTTACGACAAAGTCCGTGACAAGTCGGCGACACATATGTTTTGTCGCTTTAATGGAATTTAGTAACAATGCACGGAAAAAGTTGGCGATAAAGTCCAGGGCAAAATCCTCTGACTTTGTCGCCGACTTTGTCGCAGACTTCGTCGCAAAATCGGCGTAATTAGAATTTGGCTTTTACAGGTCGATATAACAATAGCGTGATAACGGTGAAACAGTCTGCTAGTGCTCTTAGTATTACGATGTAGTCATATTGTGAGTCATTAACTAACACCATACTTTTGTGCATTTACAAACTTCAGTTTTCTACAGGATGTCAGCATTGCTTGCTATATGCAAATGCCTTCGTTCTCGAGTCAGGAGCCCGTATGCCGTACGGGATAGACGGACGGGCAGAAAAACAGACAAACGGACAGGCGACCAAGACACGCATTGTGGCCTATTAAAACGGCCGCACAATAAACTAGCGAAAGATCTGCTTGTTCTGGCGTAAGGTAGTTCAGTGATCACTGCAAAAACATACTTTGTCCTTGCATGTCGGTCTAAAATGCCGATGCTTTAAACATAGATGATGGCGAGCTTATGACGAATTATTGAGAACGCTTTGAGTGATTATTTATGCATCACAATTCAATTCATTATTATTTTTTGTAAACATATATCAATCGTTGCACATGTACAAAAGTCAGCTAAATTCCTAAGCGTACGTTTTCTTTAGTTTATCTTTTACAATTTATTCAATGTTTTGTGCTTTCTCTAACGTTAGTGAGCGGCCAGATGTTTTCGGAGTTTTGATCCGGGTTTTAACAACTAAATGATTGGACCACTCTGCTCTAAGCAGTAGCTAAGCTTTTGTTGTATTGTTTGTACCAGATGCACTTCTGTATAAACCGTAACCCAAGTGACCGGTCATAATTTTTGTGTTCGGTTTTATATGGCAATTGGCAACCCTGTAATTGTGAGAAACTAATGAACTACCAGGTAAGCTATTATTCGTCGTCGTAAGCACAGTAAGACGACACATGCGGTACAACCGTATCTGTTTTGTTTTCTAATCTAGAGCTTTCAATGTCGACATCATTTTCATTTTACGATAAGGTCTAGACAGTAAGACACGCGCTTAGCTTAATAAAACCGACGACTTGCGCTTAACGATGCGGATGGCGATTAAACAGACTAGTAAAACAGGCTAGAAAAAATGTACTGGAGATGCAGAGCAGGTTACTGTGTTTGAGGCAAATCGTACACCAAATGAAATTGATCACGCAATCAAAGATCATAAAGTATCATTAGCGTCGTCACGACTTTCTCTAGTTACCCCTAACCGTGTGTCCCATCTTAGTACTCGATTCTTAGATTCGCGTAGATCTGGTGAGTTGAGGCCTGTGATATAATAAACCTACCCTTGCCATCAACGAAAGATATTATTGTAAGTAGGTAACTGAAAGATCAGAGAAAATATTCTCTCGAAGTTTATGAATACACTTGCTCGATTCTGTGCATGCTAATTGCACCATTTTTGTCGGACAGCCGTGTGTGCGCCCAAGTACCGCGGTCGCATCAAAGGATTGCATTATAGGCCGGTGCAGGTATATGCGTATATCGCCCTTAGCATCAACGTGTAGCAGCAGCAGCAGCAGCTGATGCAGCAGCAGGTGGACCGTGGATCAAGTGCTTGGTGTAATGTTGTGCGTTAGCGAACATTAGCGCCAGCATCCGAAGACTGGCGCAGAGAAACAAAGTATATGTTGCGTCTTTTTATACAGTAAGTTAACACTAACAGTTGTACAACCGTCACCGTAAGCTGCATTTGGCCCTAGATCTGGCCTATACCATACCCCTAAACTCACGCTGCTGGCTTATGACTTTTGCGGTTGCCTAGCCGGCTAGTAGTTACGGCTTACGTAAACTCTTTGGCGAAAATTCGTACAAAAAACCGTAGAAACTTTTTTGTTCGTGCTGACTACAATGCAATTTTAGCGCTATAGGCCTACAAGCAGCATAGAGTTCTTCGCGACCCGGCAAAAACGTTCGTTAAACAATGTTCGCAAACACATATCACAAGTCACATAATGGGACTGGCAAATGAATTAATTATCATTGTACATAAAGTCATAAAAACGCGTCAATAACGTGATTGTGTCATGAGTCATAACTCATGCGCTGCAGCGAAATTTTGTTTATTGGCCTATTGGAGCATCGAGTTGTCTTTGCGCGAGCACGGTTTTTGGTCTTTATTTTTAGGAACCTCAGGTATACAAAGACACTTCTTAGCGTGTCAGCTCTCGCGTGCTGCGCGCATTGCTCATTGATTTCACCGTAGCATTGTTACACGAATTATGAACTCAACCAACCTCTTTAAAAATAGAACAGAAAAGACCTAAAACAGTCGCTGTAATGCAGGTGAATATATCGACTAGTCTCAGTGAAGATTGCCGTTTTGAAAACCGATACCGTGCAGCAAACACTACGTTGTCAAAATAAACTTGACTTGGTTGAAACAGGAAACGTTCCTCAGCGAAGTGAAGTGTGAGATGGTGAGTTGTAAAACTGCTGTTGTTTTCCTCGTATCTGCATATTTTCAGCATGAGTTGTTTTCTGTCGATGACAATTTAACACGTAACAACAAAAAGAACAGCTCAAACTACCAAGTCTAACAACTTGCAAATGCACACATTTCGGAAAATATCGCTGCAAGACAGGTAAGTGCAACAGTCTCCTACAGTCACTGTGGACCCCAGAAGGTGAAACAAAAAAGGCAGGCCAGAAAGACATGGCAGGACACGCTACGTGATGACCTACAAACGATGGATGTCAGCTGGGAGAAGGCCAAGTCTGTGACTGATGATTGCAAGGAGTAGACAGCGCCCGACGCCCAGTGTTTCAGCAAAAACAGGACGATTTAAGTAAGCAGATGGTGGAAAAGAAACACTTTAGAAATAGAAGAATGCCTAAGTTTAAAAGTTTCGTGATTTTGTGGTGATCAGAAATTTTGACTTTCGCCGAGACCGGTACTGCCAGCCAGCCGACAAACAAAGCTGGCTTAATTAATTACGATCTGCTGTCTACAAAATACTAGGCCTACAAAAAAAATAGATATTCAAGACTCAAGACTCCTGAAAAATTTACACTAAAATACAACAACAGCAGTAAGAATTCTTGACACAATTTGGATCTGAGTTGACGTTTCATAAGCATAAGACAAGAAAGACTGGTGTCACTCACTGTATTTATTTAGCGTACGTGAAGTTCGAATGCGTACTAATCGTTCCGCATGATCGAAATAACACGAATAATCGATGACGGCCACATGCAAGCTGCAGAGAGATGAATTGCTCGCTGCAGTGCATAAGACGAAGATATGGCAAATAAAAACAATCAAACTGCTGGATATAACAATGCTGGATAGACGGTAATAAAAATTAATGACCAACATTGACTCAAGTGTAGACCTATCTATTCTTTGTGCGTTGGTTGCATCGCGAGACGAACTGCATAGACGGCAATAAAATCTTCTTTGGTTCGTAATATCGAGCTGTTTATTAAACCATAAATCGAAAGCGAGAAAGCTTAAATAATGGCGGCCTCATGCATAAAGGCATCACGTGATTTGGGCTATAGGGTACCCTACTATATACGAGCTAAAGATGACTTCATCGCCGTATAGCGAACAAAGGTTAACTTTTGTTGTAGACGTAGGATACATGTAAAGGCCTACGCTTTTAACCGCAAATGCAACTTTATGCAAGCACACTGAATTTGTGTATGCATTGCATGAAGAAATGCGGCAGCTTATTTCTTCACATATGCGGTATATACCTGACAAAACTCGCACATCAGGGTCGGTCGGGGGAAAAATGCAGTTGGCAGCATTCGATGGCCCATCCCCGAAAACCTCCCTATAGGCGCAAAAATCTCGCAAAAATCTCCTACGCAAGCCGAGTTATAGCCCATTTTGTCCCAAATTTCGTTGCCATGGCAACCAGGAAGGGTTCAGGGTAAAATTAAATGACACCATTAGATTGGCCATCTTTGAAAACCATACCCTAAAACCAAAAATTACGACTTTATCTTATACACAGCCCAAGTTATGACCGTTTTAAGAATTGTTTAATTTTCCTCATAGGCTCAATTGTAATTTTTTGGAACTTTTTGAATAAATACGTTAAATATTAATTTCAAATTTTTTAATTTTCAAAAGGCACATCCTTGCGCGAGACCGCGTCGTTTGAGCCATCGCACGCAAAAATCAGCCAAAGGGCCTGACCTGTAGGTAAGTTTCTGAAAAAAAGATATATGGCTACAAAAATTTTTGCGTATATTTCACCTATTTGCCGAGAAGCCCCCTTGTGCAGATTTACATGAAATTTTGCATGAGGGGTCATCTCGCCGACATAATTAACCATGCCAAATTTTATCTCAATCAGATCAGGGGTTTTGATTCTGTGGGTGGGTCGAATTTCTCGCTTTCCCATAAGAAAGATAGTCGCCGTTAACACAGGGCTTGAACTACCGTTCAGCCTGTGATTATAACCGTCAAAAAGGTTATAAATAGGCCTAATTTATCGCCATTTTCGGTTGTCAAGAATATCGCCGGTTATCCTATAATTGAGCTGAATCCAAATTGCTAATCCCAATTTACCGTTGAAGTTTTGATGTTGCCTGCCAACACCAATGCTCCAAAGATAGCAACATTTTCGAAATCCCGACTCGGTTATTGCATTATTTTTGTTTCCGGTTGTGCATTGGTGACGCTATATACTGCGCGTGGGATCCGTAGGTGTGTTCGAGTTTTTAGCCGGCTACATGATGTGTCAGTGTCATGCCAATCATGACTAGCAAAGGTAATTAGACGGTAACAAACGACCTTAAGCTGTTCATTACATTCCTGCCAGTCACAATATAAGACTATTGGCCGCACACGGTCTATCTTGCGCTGCGCTTGTAGTCCTACCACGGTACCACCCTTTCTATGACTGGCATGACCCGCTCTGTGATCGTCACGTTACATTTATGTAGGGTAACAAACGCGAATTTTTGTATGTGTTGCATCAAGTTTGTGGTTGTGGTAGGCTAGTAGTAGTAATGTACTTTCCTCGAGACCAAGGTCTTGGACAAGAGGCGTTTCGGATACAAAAGTTATTTATGATCTTAGTATTGACAAAAATATAGAAAATTACAAAACTTTCTGCTAAGAATTACTACTAAATATTCCGACAGCAGTTAGCTAGTTAATTAGTTAAATAATAATTGTTATTGTGGCTACCATATCAACTGCAGGCATCGATTAGCATGCATCGTATACTAAGAACTTATGTCACATGTTATATCACCGATTAAGAATTTTTGCCAAAAATACAATGTGCATTCTTTAACGATAGTTCTTAATCAGTGAATACGTTGAAACATTTGATGCCACAAAGAAAAAGTATCGGTCTTGGTTTTAAAATCTTTTTTTCATCACTTGCATTTTTTGCATTATCAATTTATCGTTAGCCTCCTGTTTGTCGTCATCATCAGCTGCAGCAGCAGCAGCAGCAGCCAGTAACCAGCGGAGTGTGGTGGCGGCGTCCGTGGCGACATGATGGAGATGCTGATGTCGTACGGCGTTGAGACGCTGTCTGTCGTCACATGCAGCGTCAGCAACTGGCTCATGCAAGTCATCAGGATTGCGGGCGCTAGCTGGCGACTTCGGCACTGCAGGCCATCACAATCCCGCCACCAGCACATTCGCTCGGCTCCCCGCCTGATGAAGTAGGCCTACACGTACATGTGTCATGTTACAATCAATAATATATTCACGGCATCGTGGTAGAGACCGCAGAAGCTGGTTGGAAGTGGACGGGGCACACCACATGGGAGTCCTGAGACAGAGACCCTAATTCGGAGCAAAGAGCGAAACTCTCGTGAAGCTAAAATTGTAGGCTAAGGGGTCGTCCATAAGTGATGTCACGTTATTTTAGAGAAAAATAGCCCTCACCTCCCGTTCGTCACTTTTCGTCACGCTGCTCGATTGGACCCCCTCAAATATGACGTCACACTTTTAACCCCACCCCTCCCCTCAGTCTGTACTGTAGGCTACAGATCTATATGAGTTTCAAACACAACGCATTTTTTGCATGATTTGACGCATTTGATGGGGCACGGCCGTCTGTGCCGAGGGCCGTGGGTTGAAACACCGGCTGCGGTAGGCCTACATCATTCTCCGTCGCTTGCGCCATGCGTGCTGTACCATGGAGTCCTGTATAGTGTACTAGCGCTATCATCCACGCCGCAAATAGCGACGTGCGTGACGTCACGCAACCTTTCACCCCCTCCTCCCCTACGCAGTGCCGGCGCCAGAGAGTTGGAGCCCCCCACTATTCATCCAAGTCAGTATGTCAGAGTACTGGGAGTTGAGTTCTCAGCCGACCTCAGCTTCGAGAAACACGTCACGAAGGTCAGCGCGACCTGTTTCTATCATCTTCCTCAACTTTGACATGACCAGTGTACACTCGGTACGGAGTCTGCTATGACACTGGTGCACGCCTTTATGATGTCTCGAGTCGACTACTGCAACGTCGTTTTCGCCGGGGCTCCAAAGGCTATCACTGACAAGTTGCAGCGAGTGCTGAACACGGCAGCTCGTGTGGTTATTGGTACCCAGAAGTTCGACCGCGGTCTGAAGCAGCTGATACATTCTGAGCTCCACTGGCTTGATGCACCTGAGCGCATCAAGTATAAGCTCAGTATGTTTATGCGTCGCTGTCTGGATGGAACTGCCCGCGTATCTCGCGACACACTGCACCTCAGTCTCTGCGACTGCCTCAAGACATCATCTTCGTTCTGCTGCCAGTCATCAGTTTGTTGTGCCATCTTACCGACTGAGTTTATACGGACGTCGGGCTTTCTCTGTCGCTGGCCCGATGACAGGGAACTCACTACCGAGATATCTGCGTGATCCTATTCACACCATATCTGTTTTCGGACGATTAAGGTTACTTAAGACATTTTTCTTTTCAGAGTAACTTACTAATGTATGCAGCGCATTAGATCGAGGCTTTTGGCGTTGATGCGCTATGTAAATTTAGGTTTTACTTACTTACTTATACTTACTAATACAAGAGGCCCCTATAACGGGGGTCTGGGAGCGGAGCCCCCAGCGGTGTACAGCGTGAGGAACAAGGCGTTGTATGCCACCGCAGCGTCAACGGGAAAAAAAGAAATTTTGACTCATTAAGACATATCTGGAGTAGCCTTCTGTGTCTTTTTTAGGCTACTCCGAACGGCTCGGCAATTTCTGACATCGACAGCAAACTAAGTCTAATCGTTTTTAGATCTAATTTACTGTCAACACCTGCGACTAGCTGAATATCACGTCACCACTTGACGTCGATATGTTTTTCTTGCTTATATCAGATTCTGCAGGGTTCGCGTGAGCCATGCACGTTGTTGTTATCCGTAACAAACTCATTATACCCCAGGCAATCACGAAACCACGCACAAAACACGAAAACGTATTTTACAGCGTTCCGTTTACAGTCATAAAGTATTCAATAGGCTGCTTCAGTTCAGCAAAGAAGTACAATCCGTATCATTTGCATTAAGTCCATCGCTAGGTTCCTTTGTGCAATACGTGTACAGCAGTTCGAATATTTGGTGTTGCTCTGAACGCGCCTTAGCTCCGAACGTTCTTCCTTCGTTACGCGAAGCGGAAGATACGCACTTCAGTTGGTCTACGTACTGGCAGTGAGTGAGCACGCGACTGTAATTTGCATCAGTGTTTTACTTGCAAGAATCCATTTTAAACAGTGTGGGTAGGCTACTGCGCCGTTTTATCGGCAGCTCGCTGAACGGAAATTGGCACCGTTAATGGATGATGCCAGCACGAAAGCATCATTACAGAAGACGGCAGTGCGGCGATCTTCGGCTGCTGAAAACTACGGCTTCTGGCCGGAAAACGATAAAACTGCATTAAGCATCGATCCGGCTTTTCTGGAACGTGAGCAGATGGCTATTAAGAAACAGGCCGGTAACTCACGGCCGCGGCGTGCACAATGCAATTAGCGTGCGCCGCCCATCACCGTGTTACGGAATTAGCCTACTGTACGTCCCAAAGACGGCCTCATCTGGGAGCAGTACAGTTCTGCAGGCTATCATTACAGCCCGTGATGTAGCGCTCGAGACCACGCTTTTGCTCATCACGAAGCGCCTCGACGACAAAAATAGTCTCGGTCTTTACAAAAAGTCTTAGTCTTTTAAAAGTGTTCACAATTTGTTCGGACTTTTTGTCAGGCTAATTATAGCAGTTAATATTTTTATAGTGTACAAGCACGTATAAAAATGTTATTTCATTTTTCATACTGTTTGTATGGCGTCCTACCACATTTGCTGAATAACAAGGTTGCTTACGCTTTAACTTTATTTTTTTTGCGTGTGACAGCAGAATATGCTTCGCGCGTCTTAACTACGCCCTGGGCGTCTGTCTGACGGGGTTCTCCTCGAACGAGGGCGTAAAAGAGAAGTACCCCCCGCACAAAGTTCTTATTTTACCGCTATTGGCTCGTCTGACGTAAAAACGGTTGTGGATGGGCAGAGAGCTGCTTATCACAAGCACTGGTGACGAGCTTTTTACAGCTGTCAACATCGATGACCTTGAACGACCTTAAACCGCAAAATAATGGGTTTTAGTTAATTTTTCGCGATTTCTAGCTGCGACACACGTTTTAAAAGTGAATTGCATTGAAATAGCTAGAGATAGAGACGACCTGCAAATGAAATTTTCAGTACTAGACGTAGATTTTAGTAGTCAAAGTCCCGACTCCCTAGGTTGAAATAGGCATGCGCACGCAGGCGTCAAAGAGGGATACTCCCTGAAAGTGGCTATTTATTTTACTGATATTGGCTCGTCTAGCGTGAAAACAGTTGCAGATATGCACAGATGCGCTTATCATAACAAGCACTAGTAACGAGCTTTTAGTGGTGTCAATATCGATGACCTTGAACCCGCAAAATAGACGTTATTAATGAGCTTTTTGCAACTTTCAGCTGTTACGCATATTTCAAGAATGAATTGCACCAAAATTGCTAGACACAGTCCCGGACAAGCTGCGTATGAAATTTTTGGCATAGAACGTACATTTTTAACTATCTGAGTTTCGACTTCTGAAGTTCAAGGAGTTTTCTGTACGGAGGCCTCAAATTTAGATATTCCTTCAAGATACATTACTGCTGTATTGCATGTACAGGTATACGCCGATTGCCCAAATGGCAGGACAGATGTTGTCGCACGCCACGGGGTGCCACTAGTTGTAAATGCAGAAAGCTAGCACAATCATTTAATTTAAAATAACAGAGCTGGTAACAAATACATGTTTAATAGTTAATTTCTACAAAAAGAACAAACAATTATTTATTAACACTAATTTAAATTAACAGATAACAGTGACAACTGTCATAGAAAATGCATTTTCTTGTTAGCAAATGTTTCAGTTAAATTGAGCCAGAAGCTTTCACAAATATACAACTTTATTCGTCATTCAATGACAGCAAAGAAAAAAACAAAAACAGACAGCAAACAAAAAACAGAAACTAGGCTAAATATAAACTGTCATATCAATCATATCAAATCATTCAGATCACGTCTCGCACAGCCTAAAACTGAACTACATACAGAGTTATCGATATCCATGAATTTTGTCAAAAATTTCTGTCTACGACACACAATTAAGCTAGATACAGATTGGATATTAAATGCAAGAGACAGACGAAAGTGTTGACTTTTGTGAAAAAACAGTCAACCGAGATGCTTGTCATGATGCAGTGCAGTTCTATCTACTTTATGATGTTTTATTTATGTGATTTTAATCCAAATTTCAAAGAACAAATTTTTTTAAACCTTTCAAGTATTAACTCGTCAATTTCCGCAGCTCTATTAAAAATCGCAACATCCAACAAATCCTACTGCAGTAATATCTGCTAGCTACTGTCAACGTTTGATGACTTTAACTCTAGTAATTCAGCATATTGTGCAATGGCTTCTAGCACAGCATCTACTGTCCACTTGTATGAAGGAATACACATGTCCGTAGTGAAATCGCCGTGTGTCGTTCGCTCCAGTTCCACAACATGAGCACACGAACCCACGGCTAAAACATGCACACAAACACTTAAACGGCATGTCACAATTTGTGCATTATACGAACTAAAACAAACAGTGTGGAAAACATTTGCCTAACTTTATCACATTTCATTAATCAATTTTTCAAAAAAATACAATGTATTCGATGTCTACAAAGATATACAGTACTCGGTAGTAAAAAAAGTTTCTCTTCTACTTCTATGTTTGTTTTTCACCTACATCTGCTTTGCAGTAAATATTGCATTTGCAATTCTTTTCTGTAGCCTACGTCCAAACTGTATGCAATCAGCTATTACTTTATCTCCAACACTTTATTCAAAGAAGCACTTCGCTTTATATCACTTTCACTATGTGCTTCAACAGCTTAAACTGGGACTGGATCTTTCTTAGTTTTTAGCCAACCATACTAAAGTAACGGTCGAGCTATTGTCATGGTTGTCGTCCGTCAGTCCGTCTGTCACAGATGTATTGTGGCTAAATGGTACGTCGTAGGGAAAAACTTTTACACGATTAATTAGCCCTGTGTCTTAAACCTAAGCATGCAACATTTCATTAATCTAGTGCAAACGGACATTTTCAAAGTGAGGGTTGAATGGAAGGGGGAAAGAAAAATGTGCGTTTTAAACGGAAAGCTGGTCATATCTTGGAAATCGTAAGAGACATAGGCCAAGGTTACTATTAATCACTAAAAGGAAGTAGCATACGCCCGGTCAGACGAGATGAAAATCATTGACCTTGAAAGACCTTTAAGGCTTTTACGCACTATTGCAGCTAAACGGTGCAAGACAGCGCCTAGCTTGCTGTTGATCACTAATAGGAAGTCGCACATAGGTTTTCAAATGACCTGAAAATCATCAACTTTGGACGACCTTGAAGGTCAGTACATGCTTTGGTGGCTAAATGGTGCAAGATATGCCCAGGTTACTATTAATCACTAATAGAAAGTGGCATATGCCATTTCAAATAAAATAAAAACCATCGACCTTGGATGACTTTGAAGGTCACTGACAACCAGTACGGTCGGCTATCCTAGCGACAGCTGGGCTTCTTGTCTAGTTTGAGTTGTACAGTGACAACAGAAATGGAAGGCAGATTGCCTTAGAGACTATTGATCCTACTGGCTAATCTATGAAAACAACAACCAATTTTTACCAATTCCAAGATCACGAACCAGACTTCTGATATAGAAGCCATCGCCACAGTGAACTTCTAAAAAACCCAAATAAAAATGTCTTAAAGATACAGACAATCAGTGCTACAGAAAAACCTGATAACTTTTGAGAATTGACAAACAATGTATATTTGCTGAAATATTTTTTTCAGGCAAGCAAAAAATGAGTTTCTAAAAAGCATCAAAGTTACAAAACATTGCGAATTCAGTCAAGTCAAGTAAACGAAATTTTAGCACAGCATATTTTTTCACTCACAAACCTACCAACGATACACATTACACAATAATTGGTTTGATAGTTAAACTGCAAAAAAATGTACAGTGAAACGTTTCCACGAGCACTAGGGTGAATTTGGCGCTTTAAAGAAGATTATTATGTTAATTACATATGCATGCATATAATGGACTTCTTACAATTTTAGGTTTAGCTTTTTTGGGAGTGTTTTGTGTTTCTGTAAAGGTTAAACTTTTTGATTCTTTAGTGTAAAGGTTAAACTTACCATTCCATTACTATCTGTCTGTGTGCATTCTGCCTGAAAAGGCCGTACCCGAAATGACTATAATGTGTCGAACAGAACGTTAAAACCCTACTCACTCACTCACTCACTCACGCTTTAGGTGGACGCTTTTCATAATGCTATAAATGACTCCCACAGTACTAGGTCAACCTTCCTAGGAAAAGTTTTAACCAGTAAGCTGAAGCTGCATGCAAAACTCTTTTATGTGATATCTGCAGTAGCAGTGACACTTGCCGAGAGTGAAATGTGGCGGACTGAAAGACATGCAGACTATACGATGGGCAGTCACAGGCCGAGCGACCAGCTTTGACTCTGGAATTGATTCACCAGCGTATGCAAGGTCCGACAGGCGTGTTCCTTTGTACTTCAGAGCCGAATAACTGAGAAACATAAACCAAGTTGGCAGTCGTTGATAAGCTGTATAAATTTGTCAATTTACAACCTGTACTGAGTAGTCTGTTGGCGATACCGAGATGGCTGCAAAAGAGGGTCCAATATACGCTAAAGCCCTATCTGTAACCATACATCCCAAACATTGCATTACCTTCAACTTATTGGAGATGGCTTGTTTTATTATTTTACTTATAAATACATTAAGTGAAGGTTTTTTTATCCCCTGTCCACTATGGCTAGTAGAATTAAGCTATAGCGGACCTCAGCTACAGTGGACCACCCCCTACTGCTGTTTTCCTTAGAACAATTGTTTGCCACTAGACATGAAACGTCAACAACATTGTGAATAATGGCTGTAATTTGGTGAATTTCTATAGCTTACTGGTTGCTGTTACAACCTATGAGTATATTCTTATATATATACTTGCTATCAGTTCATGGCCAACCGATTCAGACATTTATTATCGATACTTCTGGTTTTTGCTTGACAAGCCGGCTTTTAGTGAGTTACTCCAGATTAGGCCTGGACCACAGAGCGAAACCTCAGAAAACTGCTGCAGCAGTGAATTAAACATGTTTTAAAGTCATATTATTTATATCACAAAAACATCAAACTATACTGTATCTTAGATAAAACAGCAGAACCTGGCAATGGCCACATTCTAGATGAAACTAATATAGTAGGCTGTACTTTAAAAGTCATCAAACTTCAAACAAAAGTTCAGCTAGTGCTAGAGCAAAATTCGTACAGGGGCCAAAAACCGTTTATAACATAGAACTGACAACGACCAAACACGAAAATCAAACTACCAGTAAAAACTAGAAAGTCAAGTCGCAGAAGATTGAAAATGATGCAGAAAAAGTGCTACAAGATGTGAAAACATACAAACACCCAATTAAAATATCAGCTAAGGAAAGAAAGCATTACTAACATTGGTGGCACCTGCATTATTCGGCCCACAAAAGACTTCAGAGCAGAATTCAAAGCACTGTCTGTCACATGTTCTGTCAAACACACAAGACCATGACTATCTCAGTATTAAACAATTAATGTCAACTAAACTTTCAAATTAAGTCAGTTTTTACAGATTTGCATAAAAAACAGACTAATGGATCAAAGAAGCAATATACATGAAAAAATAGGACAAGTCCAAGAACCAAGACAAACTGTCCTACAATTTCGTCATATGTATCACAGATTCTTTTCGATGGCGACATCTGGCAGCAAATAAAAATCATTCTCAAAAAAATGCAAAAATTTGAACTAATGAGTAAATAG
>Ga0209671_1000232_pt1 | contig 32040 bp, 15 predicted proteins | sample WorMetHERISLAND2_2_FD_187401 | JGI IMG/M metagenome (GOLD analysis project Ga0209671, IMG submission 187401) | Marine gutless worms symbiont microbial communities from Max Planck institute for Marine Microbiology, Germany - Olavius geniculatus... | ecosystem: Host-associated > Annelida >...
GTGGGGGGAGGGTCTAGGTTGTTGTTGCGGTGGCGTGGCATGCAGTAGCCAGCAGCCAGTCAGTCTAGGTGAAGGTCGTTTGGTGTCCTATTTACGTTAGCTCTGGCTCTGAGTGTGTGAGGGCGCGCTGCCGTGCTGCCAAGTACAAAGACCGATCGTCCGTCCGCCCGTCCGTCGTGTACGGCATGACTGCTCCCCCCGCATCTCACCCCCTCGCTGATGCTGGCTCTGAGTCTCTCATGACTGCTGCCTTTTCTGCTGCCGAGTGCCCGCTATAGCAGACTTTGACATCGTCGTTCTGCCCCGGTGTGCACCCGGTACCACGAAATCATCAATTGGTCGTCATGTACGTCATTGCTAGACTGGGCAAACACGCCTCGACAAGTAGCCAGTCTGTACTGTTCGGCGTTTTAGTACAATATTCGCTACTAAAAGTGCACATTTTTATACATCAGTGGTAGTGATAAGGCAGGCGTTTTTTTTGTAAAATGGGTCATGCACGGATTGGAGTGTGACTTATCGGTACAAATTTCTGTTAAGGATTAAACTTTAAATTGAAGCCGGTTCTTAGGTACAGAATAGCGAGGGCCATGACAACTTGTAACAGTAGAAGCCGAGGTTTCTATTCCAGGTTTCACAGTACTTGGGCAATTATTGTTGTAATGCACTCGGCCGTAGCTTTTGGCTTTGTGATGTGTCAAAAATTGGTGGAAGAAGTTGGTGGAGTTATTGCTTTGGATTCGTACAATACAACTGTCATTGTCTATCTATCTTTATAAAATAAATACCTAACAGTTGGTGTTGATCTCTAAAGGAACTTGTGTCGGGCCTCGCAAGTAATTGTGGGTCATTCGTTTGATGTCACAAAATGCCGAAAACATTGAAAGTGGCGTAAGCTGTGGGCAGTATTAAGCTTTGTTTGCCGTAATGTGTCTACAGAAAACATGAATCTTAATAAAATGAGCAGAAATTACATGTGTCATGCCAGTAGTGTTATTAGGCTTAGAGATTAGTAATGGTATTGGGTATTGCAGTGGTACTGGGATGTTGTATCAGTGAATGGGATAACTGCCATTGTTGCTGTTAAAATGTCTAAGGCTATGCGGATGAGTAGTCATCGTTTACCATCAATGAGTAGTGACTAGCAAGAAGTAGCCATGTACTTCATACTGGTGTGTGATGGTCTTTAAATGACTCTGAAAGGTCAAAGTCATATTGATAAGCCCTGATCAGTGAAGACACATTCCAGTGCCAGTGTATAATTTTGTTGGCTCGTTATTTTTGTTCACCAGTAATATAGTGTTATTGAGTTCATGACTGTAGTGTGAATTTTTAAAAGTTTTTTTTCAGTTATAATGTGTAATTTGCGAAGTCGGATTAGTTCTTGTTTCAGATAGTAGTACATTTGGTAGCAGTCCCGAAAGTTCTGCTTGAGTACGAGTTTTAACTAGGAGTAACTTTGTGAAAATCAATGGGCTGAACATTAACGAGAAGTGTACTGGTGTTTGCAGTACTGGTAGCTTGCAAGTAAATTTATCTGTAGCCTGTTGTTGGTGATTGATTTATAATGCGTCGATTGGGGGTGGGGCTTTGACTGTTGCTGTCTTTAGCATGATGTGTCGTCTGTCTGTCGGTCTGTAACAGATGTATTGTGGCTAAACAGTAGGTTGTAGGGGAAAACTTTTTACAGAAATAATACAGTCCTGTGTGTTAAAACTAGGCATGCAAAATTTCAGCGATCTAGTGCAAGGAAGACATATTTAATTTTGGGTTGGAGGACGGAGTAGAAAAAATGTGTGTTTTTAACGGAAAACTGGTCATATGTCGGAAACGGTGAGAGATACGGCCGAGGGTACTATTGATCACTAATAGGAAGTGGCATACGTTCTTTCAGGTGAAATGAAAATACTTGACCTTGGATGACCTTGAAGGTCAGTACTGCAACAAGAACTGTATAGGCTGTAGCGCGTCTTCCCTAGCGAGAGCTAGGCTTTCTTTATATTCCCGTTAACCATTGTGGGCTTATTCTGTGTACTAATACTTTAGTGCGTTCGTGTGTGGCGTGTTAACCATTCGATTTAGATTACGTTGTTCAAAGCCACCCCGAGTTGACTACGTAGTTGCTGCGATGTTTGACGTGCTGCGTGTCCGGCGGCTACTGTATGTGGGTCAGGAGAAATTGTATCTGCGGCGGGCCGGCTGGCCAGGACCATGCACCGGTTGTCGGTACTAGCCGGTGTTTACGTCGCTCTTCACGCGTCCTGTTCGTACTCTGCATACCCCCTCTCCTCCCCGCTTTGTGCTGCCGTTGGTCTAACCTCCCCACCTCTCCCTCCCTCCCGCCACGACAGTGCTTGGTGCATAATCGCTTTCTGCTCGGTACGCCCCCGGGTCGGTCGCTTCTGGTTATTGCCCGTGCTCGAGCCAATCTAGGTCGAACCCTGTCGCCCCCCGAAACGCGGCGAATGCACTCGTCCGGCGAGCACATCGTCGTTGCACCGGCTTGTACGCTGCCACCCCCGGCGGTCCCATGTCGACCGGTCGCGATCAATATGCTGCGCTGGTGCGCCCGTCGTCCGAGGGGTGTCAGCCAGTCTGCTGGCCTAGTTTCTCGCTCGAAGGAAACAAGCCTTCGGTCTGCTACGCATTAGCGCGATTTTTTTCTACCTACCTACCCGTTATATATTGATATATTGCTTCGCCGAAAGTCAGCCGTAGTTTTTTTCACCGTCCAACGCCTAATTTGTCAACTGAGCTGTTTAGAATGTCTGGTCAGGCTGTTGATGACCGTTGTTCTCTTCTTGATTAACAAGAGTGGATAGCTTAAAAGAATTTCGTTCTTGGACGGAACTGTACCTGAGTGGATGTAGTGATCTGTAAGCAAGCCGTGCTGTAGGTGTTGGAACACAGCCATTTGTGCTGTAGTTAGACATGTCACTTATCATTTGTCTTTTGCATCATGCCCTTTCCGAGCTGTAGGGCCATGGAGCGGCCCTGATTTCTTGTTTCCTTAGCCATCACGGAGACACCACCTTACACTGCGAGACCACAATTATGGGGCTAGTTCACGCAGTGTCTTTTGAGAGAGCACTGTTGAATGGATTTACCAGAGTAATGTGCGCAGTGCTTGGAGATACTGCATGAAGTTGTGCTACGTAAATGCAGTCAACTTAGTACTGTCATTGACGTTAGATTCAGAAGTGATCCTGTTTTTGCTGGGTTGAGGGGTTGAGGAATTCTGTTCTAGTTCTGTTGCCTGTTTGTTTTGTAGTATGTCGCATGAAGGTGCGTACAGAGCGACGTAACTGAACTGAACTGAACTGTCACGAACTGAACTGTTTTGAAAAACTGGAAATCGTTGGTTGACGCGTACGTGCGCGTAGTCACCGACACCGTTAGACAGTGCCCACTGTAATGTGTTAGTGCTTCCCCATTGGTCGGTTCGTCAAAAACTGAACCGTGTCATTTCAGCATAGTTCAGTTACGCCACTCTGTACGCGTCTTTATGCAACTTTTGTATCAGTTGTTCTGTGTCAGGACTCAGGACTGTGACGTGATAGCCTTATTTCAGTATGTACATTGCACCAGTTTGCCAGCTCAGAATGACGCGCAGATAGGCTATTGTGGCATAGGGTCCACTGAACATAGGTTTCTGAATGGCCTAGGTGCATTTGCGTTTCTGGCCAGTCACTGTAATGACTGCCTTCTCTCTGCTATTGCTTGCCTACTAGGTACAGTACTAACAAATGTGATTGATCACTATATACGTGCTGCTGACAGAGTTCAGCCATATTGTTGTCCTTTTTCTGTGTTTGCATGCTTGCATACACTTTGCGGCTCTAGTTGGTAACTGGAGCTCGTTGACCTTCACTGCCCTTAATGTAGAAATAGGTCAAGTGGGATATCATGTATCAGAATGGCTAGTTACACAGTATCCGTTAAATAGTTCTTACTCAGTGATTTTTTTCAGGATGCTGTTGTAAACGTACAGAATTGCGGCGCCGTCACGTCTGATCTCCATGGCATGCTCTGGTCTCCTTCACAGGTGTCTGGGTGCAGGACACTGCAGACGGGCCAAGCTTGATATAGTCTTGAAGTCTTTAGTCTGCAGTTCACAGCTCAGTGTTTGTCATTTTATCAGTCGCCCCTGCCTGTTCAGATCTCCCTCTGTAGGCCGGAAAGTCTAAAGAATTCTTAGGTCAAATCTACCTACTGCTGACCCACATCATCAGACACAGGTTTTTTTTGCTATTCTTTTTGCTATTTTTTTTGCAATTCTAGCTCATTGTTGAGGTCGATAGAAGACTGCGCTCTGCTGTGAAAAATTTTCTGGTGGTATTGATATTACTTGCATAGGTTTATGTTGAGGAGTGACGGTGTAAAGCGGGGTTTCCGTCTCCATATGCAATGTGCGATGAACGGACGTAACACAAGTGACGTAGCTGACGCAATGACTGCTTCTGTCTTTGCCTTTTGACCGTTGCGTTGCATCAGTTGCGCTTGTACGGTACTTTCTTGCAAGTGGCAAGGAGGCCTCAGACGGCAGTGGGTTCACAGAAAATGCACTTTTTGGTTGGATGGAAACCCCCCACCCCCCTTAAGTTGTGGCGAGTTAGTGATGAAGATCAATTTACTGTGAATGTTTGACGTCAGTGAGATGTGTTGTGTTTGCAGCAGTTGGCAGCAGCAGCAGCAGCAGGGGGTGATTACCAGCGTGATCAGAGATACCCCGCGGTGGATACCCCTGCCAGAGAACTGAAAGACTATGGGCTTCAACAGCAACCACAGAGGCCCATCATTGTTCCACAAGGGTCAGTGTGCAGTACTGAACTTGAAGTGTCATAGGAGTTCGTCGTTGACTGTCTTTATTATTGAAAACAGCTCTTAATTTTGATTATGTATCATTGATGCAGCTCATTTTCATGCATAAGTCCTGATAATGGATATTCATCATATTTTCTATTCGCTGCTGTGTGCTGGAATTAGTCTATTTCCTTCAATGAAAAGTTTTGATGAGTTATGTTCTCATGTGTTTCGGTGATGTTTCAGCTTTACCTGGCAGTTTCTGCTGAGACCATTTTTCTTTCTCTAGTTGTGGTAATGTATTTTATTTTTTTGGTTAAATCAAGACAGAAAATCACTAACTTTTCGGCTGTGGCTAGTACGTTAATTTATGTTGTTGTTGTGTATCAGCGTGTTGGACCATGATGCAACGTCATCATCGTCGTCGTCATCCTCATTGTTTCGCCATCACTTGTCTCCGTACCAGCTTCATCGGCCACCAGGCTCTGCGACGACAGAATCAGCAAGTGCTGCTAAGAGACCGAGACTCATGTCTGACTTCGCACAACCTCTCCGAATTGACGTCAACGACGTTCGAAGGGTGCGTTTATCGAGCTAATGTTGTTGGTCTTTTAAAATGTGTACTGTGGGCATTTTAGCTGGCCGTATTAACGGTCATGCTTATGGTATGGCGTGTCATCCCTCTGTTGTTTGACTCTCTGTCTTTCCATAACGTTATGTATCGTGGGTATGTCATACGGGTCGGCAATGGTATCGCCAGATTTGGAGTTGGCAAGTTCCTTTAGCCTAGGCTGTCAGTAATAATGAATTATATTGCTATCTGCAGCAGTTTGGCCACAGTTTGCAATGCATATATTTGTTGGAGCAGCCGGAAGTTTATGTTATGTCGGAGTTATCTAAATAAGTAAGAAACTGTCTTCTCATTTGCTATCCTTCAGGTGGGCGCAAGCAGTATGGTCGGCTTCCCTTCGTGACAGCTGGGCTCCTGTTATGTTAAATATAATGCCATTGTTGTTTTATCTGTGCTGAAATATTGCATTTGGAATATAAAGTGAGTTTGGGTATCATTAAGCATCTGCTGGTGAATGATACAAGTCTATGATAATTAAGTTTGCATTTTTTTCAGCCATATTGCTCAGGGTTTTTTTTGCTATGGACATTTGTTACACCGTTAATGAGCATTTTTATATCTTTGTGTGACAATTGTCTTTAAGTCACGTGCGGTGCTTCTTTTCTGCTTTGGTGCAGTTCTGTTATGAATTGATGGTCGCACAGGGACAGTTGGTGCCATCTTCAGCCTACAAGCCGCAGGTGGAAGCAATTTCGCCGACGTTGCCTGTTGACAACGCACTTGAAAACCAGATCCGGCACTCGCGGGACGAACTGGTTCAAAACATACATCGCGTCGATCGTGAAATCACCAACATGGATCACTCCATCGAGAAGCTGAAGCGGAAGCAGGTTTGTAGCCTACCTAGGAGGTCAGAGGTCGGAGGTATTAGTAATGCCACTGGAAGTCCCACAATCAGTGTTATTCTGAGAAATTGCTGTCATCACCTCTGCTACCATTTTTGTTGCTACTCAGCTGCTGGTATGCCAAAATGCTTAGGAATTATTCTTTATTTCGATTAGCAATCTGTTTAACGCAAGAACATTGTAAAATTTAATATGGCTGCTCAAAGAGTTAGAGCTGATAAATTTTTGAGCAAATGAATAGAGTAATTCTTCTCCCCCATTTTTGTTTTATTATGTAGTCTTGGTGCTTTCATCGCTCTACTAGGAGGCTGCAGTTTTCATTACATTCGATCACTGTATTTGTTCATATTTGCCTTCTCTTGTAACTTGAATGGCATGTGGTGGAAAATTCAAACTTCATAAGTAAGTTTTCCTGTTACAGGTTTAGTTTGCAGTGTCATTTCAGGCCCAAAGTGTGAACAGTCCTAGTTAGTTGCTTGTTTCTTTTTTTCTGTCGATGACTGTAGTTTTCAGCTGATGTGAGCCATATGTCACTAGGAAGATGTTGGTACTATGTTGTCTTAGTGTGACAGCTGTACATGCCATTACCTTGCCGAGACAGTTTAGTCTTGCTGCAGTTTTTCTTTCAAGTTTTTAGCTTTTACTCATTTCAGTTCTTGTTATTTTTTTCTTATTTTATTTTTTTTTTAATCTGAGGCTTCTGTTTATTTCACAACATTTCACATCCAAACTTTACAACAGTTTCATTTTTTTCTGTTTTACATGTTACTTTAGTTTTCCGACACAGAACACTCAATACATCACATATCATATTGCGTTGCAGCAACATTTGGAAGATGAAGCGAAGAAGCCGGCAGAAGAGCGTACATCAGAGCCGGATGTTGTAGTTGAAAATCAGAGCCTTGTGCAGACGATCCACACCGACAACCGAGTAACTTCTGCTTGCTGCATTTCCATCGCTGTAGCAATATTAGAGATGGGAAAGAACCCTTATGGCTAGAGTTCAGGTTCTATCAAACACAAGGGTTCAGTTTGGTTCGTGTTCTTTGCAGTTACAAAAATAAACAGTTCAGTTCTGGTTCGGTTCTGATATGCTGTGTTTTCAGTTTGGTTCAGTTCTGTGTAGGAGTTGCTCATGAAACCTGCTGTTTTACTTCCAATGTATGAAAATAACAATGAATCTGTGCAGTATTTGATAAATCAGTGCCAATGTAAAATAAGAAATTAGCATACACTGAGACTTTGAAAACACATTTTATTTTCCAGGAAACATGCTTCTGGTTGGGCATCTGGATTGTAAAAAGTCCAAGGATGGTTTCCAAATGTTTACTTTTCGTGGATCCAGCCGGACCTTGAGTAACTCTTTGAAAGAGTTTACCAACCAAACAGAACGGTGCATGTACACCACAGAGTGGCCAAAAAACATTTCCCAATGGGTTTTGTCAGAACTTTGTCAAATCTCTATCAAATTTGATAGTTTTTGGCAGACAGATTGACTAGACGATAGAATTATGGGAGGTACACCCAATGTCCACCTCATCTAATTTATGTTAATGCACTACCGTGTAAAATGCAGATGCTCCATATTGTTACATAATGCTGTGTTGTACTCGTAAAAGTTTTAACGACTTAATTAAGCACGCAGTAATCTAAAGTATGATTTATTTAGCAGAATTATAAGTTTGTATAACAACTTGCTTCAAAATTATCAAAATGTATGTAAAAACTGTTCAGTTTTGGGTGGACATTGGGTGTACCTCACATAATTTTATCATCTTGGCCATCTGCCTGCCATAAATTATCACATTTGGTGGAGATTTGATGAAGTTCTGACAAAAACAAGTTGTGAAATTTTGGGGGGGGCACCCTGTACCATATGTAGCAGCAGTAACAGCTATATAAGAGTGAGTTGCGTTGGGTTGGTGGCGTGGCGTAGCAGTAACGCGTTTCATTCGATAACAAATTTACTCTACGCCGGGCCGCGTTAGTACTGCGATGGGTGACTGACTGCGGGCAGGTAAACCATCTCGGTATGTAACCAGCCGCCTAGGTCAACTCAGCCTTCCATCCCTCCGGGATAGGTAAATCGAGTACCAACCTATCTGGCTGATGTTAAGGCGGGGCGCGTTCACCTGTGTCGGGTGGCAGGTAACACTGTGGGATCCCATATGGCAGGTGACACTTCGTAGCTCTGAGATGGGCTTCCTGTTAAGAGCTATATCACTACCTTTAACCTTTTAAACTGAATTGCAATGATTGCTGTTGCAGAGGAAAGCTGATAGTTCGCATTCAGAGTTGTCAAAGCATGGCCAGGCAACACCACTGGTTCGTTGCTTGTTTTACTTTCAAGTTGCTTATTATACACATCTATACTGTTAACTACACTGTGAGGCATAAAAAATACACCAAAATTTATCGATTGTAACTTGAAGACGGATTATCAGATTTTGATAATTTTTGGTACGAATATTTTAGACACAAGTAGCCGTTGAATGATCGCTTATGTTTTCGCCTCACCAAACTTCTGATTCTGTACTTCCTGGGGAAAACAAAACAATTGAAAATATTACAGTTTTATTCAATGCATTATCATTATTCAATTTACATAACACACATTTAGCACATTTTTTTTCCAAATTTCTAGCACTTTGGCTGACAATTTATCCAAGTTGTGCAACTGCTGACAGTAAATATTTGAAATATCGGCCATTTGTGTAAGCACATGCATGGAGATGCATTCTTCATACGTTGGTATCAGTGTTGATGTTGTTCTCTTCAGACTTTAATCACTCGCTTCTTGAGTTTATTGATATTTCTAAACAGCATCCCGTAAACTCGCTGCTGCATAACACTGCAGACATTGTCAAATGGACTGTGATTAGGGCTGGTAGGAGCTACATATCTTCACAGTTGGACTAGTATCACGTTACTTGACCGGTTATTTGGGCAAGTCCATTTGCAGATGATTTTCGTTTTGATAATAGTGAAGTTTATTTACATTTGTGCGTTGTTTTTAGCCAATTTACGTACAGCCGTCTGATACCAACGTCCACAGGACAAACAAGGAACAGTGAGTTTCATTGATTGTCTTTTTATTAATTTACATACCATTGATTACATGCATATTTCTATAATCTGAGTGCATACTGTATCCAATTGTTTTTCATATTGGTTTTGACTTATAAGCTCAAGTGTCACTTCTTTTTGAAGGCAAGATCATTTTCATGCTCATCAGTGGTTTAGTGTTTTTACTAGCATTTTACTAATTAATGGTTGAATGATAGGAAGGAAATCTGTCTTGTGGTAGTTTTTGAGCTTATTACTAAGTAAAGCCAGTAGTATTTTTATTCTTTGTGAGACTGAAGAGACAGCATAATCTTTCGGTGTGTGCATCTTGTAATGAATTACTTGTTTATGCTGTCAGCTATGTTATTGTTTTTTTTGTATTTTTCACAATCACATTGAGCTTGTGAACACTGCAGTTTGATTTCTTATCTGACTGTGATTGTGTTTTTCCCAGCTTCATCGATTTTAAGAAGCGCTTAATTGCGTACTTGAAGAAGCGGAAGCAGGCAACAAAAAATCGAGTGAGTCGAGTCGAAAAAGTTTTTTAAACATCGGCTTTTGAGCATGTCTTGCTAGACAAATCTTGTGGAATGATAAAAGTACACAGTGTCTCAAAAAAAACGTCCCACTTTGTGATTGTCCATATCTTTGTCAAATATTGACCAATTTTCAAAATTTTTTCACTGGCACACTTTGTGGACAAGTAGCAGTAGTGTTATTATTAAACATACCACCACACTTTAACTGCGTCTCTACACTACCATGTGAAACGTGAATTGTCAAAAATCACTAAAATCCTAGTAATACATGTGTAAAAAATTATTTTCTAGAAACAATTTTCCAACAATTTTCATATTAATTGCTAATAATGTTTAGTTTTTGATACATTTCTTGTGTTTGTAGACAAAGGCAGATGATATTATTGTAAAAAAACAATTTTTCATGCGATGACGGTACATTGGTAATGTAACATGCATTTAGCAATGGGGACAAGGCTTTTAACTAAGAACTTTTATGAGTTTAAAAAATGTAGTTTGCACAGAATACTGGCAAAATTTCTGAAGGAAAGCAGAAACAGGGAAGGACTAGGACACATTACTAAAAAGATATGGACAACAGGAAGCGTCGAACAAAGGCATGAGAGCGGCAGAATGAAGCATGCACGTACTGAAGAGAACGTGACCACTGTGGATGAACTGATAGCCTTACTAAACCACGAAGGCCAGAAACAAACACATCGTTTAACACGCCAGATATCCACAAAGACAGGTCTAATACAGCGTAGCATTGTACAAATCATTCGTCGCGATTTTGGTCTGAAGTGTCTTCATCTTCCAACATGCCTGTTGCCTAGTATTGCTAGTTTTTTTTTACATTTGTATTTCACAAGGTAGTGTAGCGATGCAGTTATGGTGTGGTGGGATATTCGACAACCACTTTATTGCCAATTGTCCAAAGACTGTGCCAGTGAAAGAATTTTGAAAATCGGTTAATATCTGTCAAAGATATGGACAGTTAAAAAGTTGGACATTTTTTTTGAGACACAGTGTACATTTATAGACGTTATAACTATTACTCATTATATTGTATAGCATATGTGAAATGAAGCTGTGTTGGTCTTTGCAGGAGAATTATTGGGCGGAGAAATACGAGAAGTTACTTCAATCATGGGCAAAGAAGCTTGATAAAATCGAAAACAGTGCTAAGCGTCGGTATGTACTATGTAATTATTGATTTTTTGGGGGGGTTACATTACATAGCAATGCGATACATGTATTGTTGGCACTACATTTGAGTTAGGTGAGCTGTCATGATGATTGTGCCATTACAATGCTATAAACATAATTTTTACGCGCGAAAGCAGCTACTGCTTTCAGCACGTCTTAGCCATCACAATTTTGTTCGTCTGTCACACAGGTGGATCAGTCAAAAGTGGTGCAAGCTAGGATTACCAAATTTTGACCGTAGGCTGCCCGGAAGACTCTAGTTTCAGGAACCGTAAAGCTTTTCCATAAATTTGAAGGGGATTACCCTGAACGAGGGCCCTAAATGAGAGGGGGATGGGCAAAATTTGCAATTTTTGGCCAATAAGTCGCTGTATCTCGGTAACGGTGCGAGATAAGGCCAAGGTTACTATTAATCACTAATAGGCAGTTGTACACTGGCTCTCGATTGGTGCCAAAATCAATGACCTTGAATGACCTTGAACACCTAAATAGGGGGTTTATGATTTTTTGGCAATTTCGGGCTGCGACACAAGTCTATATCATTCACAAGGTGGCGCCACGGAACTATCGTTATGCAATCCAGATAGAGAATTTGGTATTTGTATATTAACTTAGCATGAACACCTCAATTTTCAGCTAAACTACCAAATCGGAACTGCTATAGGCTTTCGTGCGTTTCATGAGCATTAGCTCAAATTTCTTGTAATGTACTGAAGTAATAATATTATTATTAATTTAATCTGTCACTACAGTACTTTTCTGTCTGATGCTCAGCAAAAGTTTATGTGAGTTTTTTCATGTTCAGTAATTATTGCTTTTTTTACAATCATGACAACATATGATTTGTATTGTTTCCTGTGCTGGTGCACATAACTGTTGCATATTTCCATATTTTTTTGATAGAATCAACTGGTGGCATTAAATATACCTCGTTAAAGTATCAGTGGTAGAAAAATGTCGATTGAATGCTGTTCTGTAGCATTGCTGATTGATGTTGGTCTGACAAAGTCGTGAATGGATGACTGATGACTGCTGTTTAGTGCAAGGGATGCCAAGATGCGAGAAGTGTTTGACAAAGTGTTTCCAGAACTGAAGAAACAGCGCGAGGACAAGGACAGATTACTGAGGTCTGTTTTGGCTTTTGTGTCCATGTATGTCTTCTAGTTAACTGCATGTAGATAAGTTTTAGCACTTGAATCCTAGGCCTGTAGTTTACTGCAGGTAGGTAGCCCAGGAATGGACTCCATTTTGGGACAAGATATCTCTTTTTCTGGTGCTTAAAATAAATTGAGGAGTCAAATTTAAGATTTTTTAAAATTCATGATCACGAATTTTTACCAATTGATGTGCAAAAGGAAATTTTACTGAGTCTTACAAATTTGGTTAAATTGTGAATTTTTAGAATAATTTTAAAATGTCACGGCAGAAATTCTCAATCTATAGTGCCACTGTGCCACATACACAGATGTATGATTTAATTTATACGTTTGTGTTTCTTTTTCTATGTAATTGACAGGTTTTTTTTATACATTTTCAGCTTCATGACATTATGTTAATGTGTTCTGTAAATTACATAGCGTATGGTTTAACTTGACTGTTGATGGTGGTTATATTTCAATAAATATTGTATTTTTTCTTTGAAAAAGAAGCATTATAAGATTGTCAGTGAATACTATTATGGATGAACTTGTGATCTGTGTAATGTCACTACGGTAATTTATCGGTTGTCGTTGGTCATTGAGAATAGGATCATGTTTGTATTATAGATGGTAAGAGTTGTGATGATAAATCAGACAAATGCTGGATTTAATCTCATGAATGTAGAATGGTGAATGATGCAGATCTTAGTCATCTTTTTTGTTGAAGCAATGCACTGAAGGGAATGTCAGACGAACGATGAAATCAGCCGACTTTTGTGGGCATGGTTTAGTTGCCCGATGAAATCGGCCAACATAATCGGTGAAGCATGACACATGGCCGACATTTTCGTCTGCTTTTTTGTGCGATATCAGCTAGCATAACAGCTGAATGCAGATCGCAAAATGATACTTGCATCACTTTTCTGCATCTAGCGAACAAAAATAAATAACAAACACAATAAATAACTAACGTAAATATTTATTTTCCATTGTAAACAATTACCATGGCAACACAAACACAGTTAGTTGACCGATCTACAAAAAGTCGGCCGACAAAATCGTCGAAGAAAGATAGAACACATTCTATATCGGCCAACAAAATTGGCCGGTTATATCGGCCGACAAAATCGAACGATTTGTGCATGACACTTGACAGATTTTTGTTGACTGACTTTGTCGGTTGTCTGACATCCCTTCAACTGTCATCTAGTTGCCACGTTGTTTTACAGCAGTGTTGAGTGAAGTCTGTTGTTTGTTTGCCAGGGTAACAAGTACACGGCCGACTGCCTATGCTCGCAGTGAAGCTAACGTGGAACAGATTGTTGACGGTCTTCACGAGCAATCGGTTTGTGCTTTTTGATGTTTTAAATGCATTCTGAGGTGTTTTATATCACATATTTAACGTCATGCTCTTCAGAGATTTGGAAATGTTCATGTGCAAGTGGTGCAGTTTTGGCTGGGTGCCCTATCTGATGCTGAAAATCCTCTGATCGGTATGGTTGATAATGATAATGGGACCTCATTCCACTGCATGGTAGTCCATCACTTATTATTTCATTGTCTTAATGGCTGAATTCAGTTAATACTTACAAATGTTTTTTACTAGCTTCAATTATATTCATTTATTTGCTTGCTATTGTTTTAGCTGTATCTCAGTTATAACAAATGTGCTCAGTATTGGACCAAACTGATTCGGTTTGTTGAATGCTGAATTTGTAGCAGTAAATTACATGTAATTCGTTAGTTTCTGTCGACAGGAGGAGGAGAGGAAAATGCGAAGTCTTGCCGTGATCCCGCCGATGCTGCTTGACGACAGTCAGAAGAAACTTCGGTTCTACAACGACAATGGATTTCTTGATGACCCTAAGGCCATCAACGAGGAAACGCTGTCCAAGATCAACTACTGGACCGATGCCGAGAAGGACATCTTTCGTGAGAAGTATCTGCAGCGTCCGAAGAACTTCGGATATATTGCATCGGCACTTCACAACAAGGTTTAGTGCTGTCTGTTTGTCGTAATTCTCTTGAATCATGTACAGATGTTGCGAATTGCATGTTGCTGAAGTTAGCAGTTGACACTGATAATTGGGTGTTCTGCGGTACTTGTAGGTTTTCTTCGTAAACCTCTGGAAAAGTGGTTGGTTTTTGACGAGAATGAAAAATTGGTCAGTTAAAAAGCGGAGTGTATTGGTGCTCAGTTGTCTGCTGCATGAAAAAGATTTTTATTTAGACAGCTAAGTCTTGTTGCATGTTTGTGGCATTTTGAGCAATTGAGGGTTAAACCTGATTAACAGGGTTCCTACAGGTCAGGGAAAACTGGAAAATGTCGGAATTTGTGTCGTCAGGGAACTGGGATATGTCAGGGAAAAATATTATTTTTGAAAAGTCAGGGAAAATGATCTTGGATCATGCAGACTGCAGATAACTGTGATTTTTTACATCTCCAAATATTAAAAAGCAGGCAAATTTGTGGCTTCCACTGAACGTCCAAAAGCTACACGTGTTTCAGCTTCAGGTGGGCTTTGCCCCCCCCTGACCCTGCCACCGGGGCCTTTGTCGTTTGCATATTGCTCTATTAATACCGTTTCATTACTTAATACCATTTATGACATTTGTACAATAGGGTTATTGTTTCGATAATGTCGGGAAATTGTCATTTCATGACTGGAAAAGTCGGGGAATTTTGCTACAGAAAACCTGTAGGAATTCTGGATTAAGCTAGAATACAGCCAAAGTTGGCTCTGTAAACAAGTCACAGTGCCCTTATGCGACTGAGTCTGTATACTAGCAGTCATGGTAACAGGGCTTACTGTTATGGAAGACTTGCCATTTCTTTTCTAGTGATGGCTGTAAGCATCATGATACTTATTTGGCCTACCCATGGAGGTGAGGGTTGGCCAGGATGAGTTGGCCTGGGTGCAGTGCTTGACTTAGTTGAATAGGAAGATGGTATACCTGCAGTCACCCATCTCGTTACTAATCTGGCTTAATGTTAATATGACTAATGATGTTACCGCTAATATAAAGGCTTGTATGAATGAGCATGAGTGTGTTTGTCTTCTGTCATAGACGTCCGAAGACTGCGTGCTGTTCTACTACTTGTCCAAGAAATCCGCCAATTACAAGCAGCTGGTTCGCCGTCAGCACGCCGCGCCCCCGCGTACCAGGAAGCCAAAGGCGTATCGGCCGCCAGTGCTGGTAAAAGTCTTCACATGTACTCTTCGTTCGTTACTCTACGAATTTTTGTTGTTTGTGATGATGGGCGAACGGTGAGAGGGAATAGTAAGTATTGAAATATTGAATGTCGACTCTCACATTCTGTGGTTAATTGGAGTTCTGATGACATATTTCGGTTTTTTCTGTATTACTAGTGAGTAATTAGCAGCCATTTCAGGAAAGAAGAAGAGATTGGTTTTTTTATTTTTGATGGTGGCTGAATTTGAAGGTGGACACTGTAGCGGTGAAACTGTGTAGTTCTTGCGGGTGTGTTCTGCGGCTGAGTGTTTCTGGCTGTTATCAGGTCAATGGGTAGATTGTGTTTGATGCTTTTACCGCGACCATGGAGGCTATGTGATAACCATGCATTTTTGCATCTCTTGCTTCGTCTATTGGCAGGATAACGCGAAAATTTACAGATTTATTTGTCTGGAATTTTCAGGAAGGTTGGAGACTTTGCCCATCTTAGTGGTGATAAGATTCTGGTGGTGATCTGGTTCATCGTCTCGATCAGTCGTAGGGTTTTCGGATTGTTTAGCATTGCTAGATAGGGCAGGAAAGCATGTTAGCGGGATTATGAAGAATTTATCAGCAGATACAGATCTGAAATTTAGTGGGAAGGTTAGACTTACCCAACTTAAATGGTGATAAGGTTTTGATTGTACTGCCATCTGGTGAACACAATGGAAAAAATGACAGGGTTGGTGGAGGTTCATCTTTGTAGTTTTAAACTGTATTTGGGTTCCTACTGTGAACTTGATGTGTTGATTATCACAGGCACGTGAGGTGAAGGATGAGAAGATTGAAGATGAAGAAATGGTGATGGAGTTTACTGAGTGAGTATTTGCATTGAGACATTTTAATTCATCTGAATTATACCATAATATTACGAGTTACTAGTTATTGGCGACGAGTTTCACCAGGTAGTGTAGTGATCGTCAACCTCGACCTCGAGGACAGCTCAAGAACAAAAAAATTGTGATCTTGACCTTGGCTTCACCTTGAAAAGGCCTTGGCCACGAAGACCACTGGCTGTGGTCTTGGCTTTGAAAATGCTGGCATCGAACCCATCCCTGCTGTGATGTGTCGAGCGGGGTGTATAACTGTACGCATTCTCTTATTCTGTTGACATTATGGCGGTGATGTTGGCTTGTTGATGCTAGTGACAAGAAGCTGTCATCGGAGATGTATGAGAAGCCTGGTGATGAAGATGCTGATAATGATAATGATGAGGTTGAGGAGCAAGTTGCGGAGGCTGCTGTAGAACTTCAGCCGTCATCAGATCTCTCGGCGTCCGATCCACTCACACAGGCGCCTGCTGACATTGATGCTAATCAGTCAGGTACTGCCGCACCCTGGCATTGCTTCGAATAGAAGCCACAGGCTTGCTTCTGTTAGTACAAGTTATCTTGACTTCTGGGCCTATCGTTGCCATATTTTCAAAAGATTCAGAAGACTGTCGTCTCCCACATATCACATGATAATAATAATAATTTTAATAATGCAGTCATTTGTAAGATGCAGAATGTCAGCAAGCTGAATCTGAGATGCTGGCAGTCGCTAGATGGGTAGAAATGGGCTGTACAGGGTGCGGCAAAAAAGTAGCCCCTTAAAGTTTTTTACTGTTTTCTTAGCAACCTTTGGAATTTTAATTTGAAATTTTACTGCTTTATTTACTATAACCGTTTACAGCCAACTGCCAAGTAAAATGTGATTCTGTTGAAAAACGATGAAGTTATAGATTTTTTAACGCAGCTGCCTACCGAATTTTTCAGCATTAAAAATGTTCACGCTACAACACCAATTCAGTAACATCGTTGAAACAACACATTTAACTAATGATCGGATGTCAGACCTTCATTGACACTGTGAGTGTTCGAAGTGTCTACCACCAGCTACCAGCTGCAAAACAAGCCTTCAGTCGCTTAATTTGAGAAGTCTTTCACAGCCTTGTCGATCGGTCCTTGTGTCAGGTTGTCCCAGATAACCTGAAGTGCTTTCTTGATTTTGGCGATTGTTTTCGGTTTTGTTATAAGCTTGCAGTAAGCCTCCAATTAGTCCATTGAGTTTATATTCAGCGAATTTGGAAGCCATTTGGCCCACAGCTTCTTCCGTGTGCTGCATGCTATGTGTGCTGGGGTGCCGTCCTGCTGGAAGATAAACCTGGTGGGCAGCTGGTGATTGCTTTATAAGAATGATAATTAAGTAATAATTTCTAAACAAAATGAATTACTGTTTATCAAAACGTCACTGTGACGTTATCGGCAGTAATGTAGTAACCGGTTTTTTAAAATTAAATAGCATTTTTAGCTTGGACATTTTTTAATGCTGAGAAATCGGAAGGCGGTCAATGTTAAAAAGTCTATAACTTTGTCGTTTTTCAACAGAATCTCGTTTTACTTGGCAGTTAGATGTAGAAGGTTTTATTAAATGAAGCTGTAGAATTTCACATTAAAATCCTAAGTGGTTGCTGAGAAAACAGCGAAAAACTTTAGGGGCTACTTTTTGCCGCACCCTGTAAGCAGTATGACAAACTGAGTAGGTAGGTTTTGAGGTCGCATTTGAAGGATGGATGTGATACTGCTTTCCCAGCCATACCAGTCTGTATCTGGGACCACAGACCAAATAAGTATACCATTGGCCTAATGCAACGAGTTGAAGCCAGTTTAAGCCCATTTCATTAAATATTCATCGTGCATATTTCAGGTGGTATGATCCAACACCTATAGCTGCATTTTTGATGCCTAATGCGTTAGTGTTAGTTCATAGATAAGTATTATAAATACGCTAATTTCATGTTCAAGCCAAAGCGCGAAAAACAATTTTTCTAGTATATTGCCTTGATACAACAAAACAAAACTTTCGCATTTTTCGTCTGCTGTGCCATCAGCAGGTATGCCTAACGCGTTAGTGTTAGATAGGTCATCAAAAACGCAGCTTATATGATCTGATCAGACTCTGCTAGCAAAACAGATTGTTTTTGCTACGTTATTTTTTCTAAATTGCATATCATGAACTTTTGGATCATGTAGCTTTAACCTTAGGAGTTTTTGTTACGCAAACCGAATTAAGGATGCTTGTAAGTTGAAATATATTAAATATTTATTGTGCATATGCGGAGTGGGCGTGGCATTTTTTGTGCTTCAGAGTTATTGCTGAGTCCATTATCTATGGTATATCTTATCTATGTTTGGGACCCAGTTTGTACTGGGATCCAGCTTCTATCGGTGCAAGTTGCCTTGACCCCCAGCCTGTATCTGGCATTTAGTTGGTGCACAGCTTCTGTTTGAAGTTGTACGGTAAGAAGAAGAAGACTTCACATAGACAGCTGCAGGAATCGGACTCTGCCCCGTGTCAGAGAGAATTAATTAGTTTCTCATTACTTGCTGCTTATTAGTATTCTGCTTTCCATGTTTATGTAATTTCATGCTGAGGAAATTGAACATCTCTTCAGTCTCAAGTTAATAGAGAACTCAGTTCACATTGATGGTGATGGTTTATTAGTGTGTGCAAGTTTGCATTGGTGATGAAGTAGCTGTGGTGTCGATGATCAGAACCGCACATAATATATATCAAATTTTTACAATGTATGGCACACTGGCAGCATCAGTGCAGTCAGAATATTGTGTATGAAGTTACCCAGTACAGAGTTTCTGAATAACACCCATGGTGCAATTTGCTTATCGTTAATAATGAATACACAGTTTGTTTAATTGTCAACTCTTTTCTTGGTTACTTCTGGTGATGCTGAATTGCCATAACAGAAGTTCTGGGAAGTGTTAGAGCAGAACCTTTCACTCATTTCTCTTCTACATTATTGAAGCACTTTGGAGGGTAAAAAAGATCAAAAGTCTAACCGAAAAACTTGTCAGACAGTCACTGCTAACAAAAGCGGTTGCTGGGTTGTCCCAGAATTGGGTAAACGAAGCATTTTGGCATTAGTGTGACATGTCCTTCTGATCTGATGACTGATAGGTTTGTCGAGAACGTATGGTGAGCAGACAGAAGCATGCAGTGATCGTCTGTGTACGGAGACAGTTGCTAGAGGAGACGAACCTTCACATATTGGCTGTAGCGGTGGTGAGAGTATGGCAGCAACATGCCCTCTAGACCCAAAGAACCTGCAGTCGAATACTGCTACTGCTGCAGCGAAAGATCGATTTGTCAAATCTCCTCCCAAGTCTCGTAAGTGAACCACAACTATTGCTTGTTATTCGTCCGAACCCTGCAGTTTTGTGCCTACGTATTTCTTATGCTTTTTTATAGTAATAATCAAATTTTTGTACTAGTTGAATTGGTGGCAGTAACTTTGTAGACTTGTTGCTGTGCGGATTTTTTTAGTACAACCAATTGAAAGTTTTCTTGATGCATGTTGATTGCTGCTCCAGTGTGGCGAATATTTTGCATCTGCCATTTGTTAATAGATGTAGAAGGCACTTTGTTCTTTTCTCATTTCTTTGCCTGTCAATGCATGTATCCATGATGTTATTTCTGCGATGTCTGTGATATGTACTGATCAGTGTTTACCATATTTTAACCAGTAGTGCAGCTTGGGCTAAAGATGAAGTTAGCAGTTTATGGGGATACAAGTTTGAAGCTGTTTTGATAGCATGAAATGGATTTGTTCTGCTAACAGCAAGTGGCGGCACATCAAGACCTACCGCTGCTGACACGGTGGAAGCAATCATTGCGCGGGTGATTGGATCCAGCAGCGACTCAGCAGCAGCTAGTGCCGAGCTGAAGAAGGTCGAGCCGTGGCCCATTAGCCTGGCTGAAGTGAACTGCGCTTCCAAGCGACCGACCGCTGCCGATACGATCGATGAGATCATTGCGAGGCAGGTAGGAGTTGGTGGCGACGTTGCAGCAGCTGGCTGGAAGAAGGTCGGGTCTCGGACGAGCGTTTGCAGTGACAACACAAGTGACACGCTGAGTGCCGATGAAGGTCAGAGAGACGATGATGAGATACGTCCTCGTAGACCGCGGGTGGAAGAGACCTCAGCAAGCAGTGTCGCTGGAGTGGTTCTGCCCTCACTGGTTGATCACGCCCACAATGGCTCTATCCCCGTAGCACTGCCCACGACTTCAGCCACTGGTCCAGACATGGGCATTATCTCTTCATTTTTACGAGCAGGTGGACACACACTTCCGATGCCACAAACTAAAGAGCCACTACTTTCATCTTTTAACAGGCATTCTGATCCTTTGAAACCACCTGATCTACGGCAGAAGCGGTCAAATGGCGAGAATCAGCCGGTCGTACCCCCTGGCTCACTGATGGCATCAGTACTCAGTCGCGGTGCACACACGCTTCGTGTTCGTGATGTGATTCACTCAGCCATCGAGGAGAACCTACAGAGTAGAAGTTCACCATCAACCAGTCTGGACAGCCTCTGGCAGCTGTACAGCCAGGGTTGTGGCCTGCTGCCTGCAGTGTGCAGTGCAGTCACTGCTGATACGGAGTCTGCGCAAGATCTGTCGTGTCGTAGCCGTGAGACACATTCGACCATCCCCAGAGCACCACCGGTGGGCCTGCCACAGAAGTATGTCGGTGGCGGCCCAGTTGGTTTGCTTAGTTCGGAGAAGTCGCCGCCGCCGGCTCACAGTCATTATGGTCGTCCACCAGTCACTGTGATGCCTCCGCTACCTCCAGCACCTGTGATCGACCGATGTCAGGATCCTCTCTACCACCTCGCTGAGGTTGCAGTCCAGAGAGGTCGGGTAGAAGTGGCTGGCGACCGGCACCAGCCTAGTCCGACGCCGGCAGTTGTAGCTGGGTACACTGGACAGCCGGTTCTCCGTCCTTCAGTTCACGCGACTGAGTTGGATCACGGCGTGTCAGCACAACCGCCTGGTGGATCGATAACCCTCGGAACACCTCGACATTTGATGGCAGCTGACATACTGTCAAGACCTCACGTACCATTAGCCGACGTCAGCCAACGGAATCTGCCACAACAGGCTGCAAAAGTTAAAGATAGCGTTGAACTGGCACAGGAAGCACTGCGCTATCTTGGCCAGCCGGACTCTTCGCAGCGAGCTGTGATGGAGCGTGTTATGGCTCAAGCAGTTGCAGGAGGACCATTTATGCCATCCAATTCATCTCACACGATCCTAATGGGGGACTATGTGACAGCTCAGCAGATGCAGACTTCACAGTATCAGCAGTCGACCCATCCTCCAAACATACAGCCATCACATCGTTACCCGCACCGCCCACCGATGGATCACCGGAGTGGGCTGCATGACCATGTGCCATCACCTCGCGTTCCAGACGTGCTGGATGGTACAAGAATGCCGGACATGAAGCATATGCCCATAGCTCAGAATCGACCTCAGCTTCCTGAAAGACCACAGCACGCCTCTACACCCTCGTCGCCATTTATCCGTCGGCCGTTGACTGCTGCAAACGTCATTGATGCTATCATCACTCACCAGATCAACAAGGAGGTTCCGGGGTCCTCGGGAACGCCATCGAGTGGCACGGTCCTGAGTCGGCTTCCAGAGCCTCAAGTTACATCACCAAACTCTCAGAGGGCTGTGAATGTGAATGGCTTGGTGCAGCCCGACAGCAGTATCTCAGCTGCAGACACTTGCAAGGCAGCATATGCACCTCGGCACAGTATTGCCGACCGGCTTGAGAAGGAACGCAGCACTGCGGCAAACTGTCAGCCTGCAGTTGCAGTCAGGAGTCAAGAAATGCCACCAAAAACTACAGCATCATCGGTGTCAATGGCGCAGCTAGTGACTCGTGCCGTAACCTTGGGTGAGCACATCGACAAGATGATACAGAAGGATTTCAATTTCCCAGCCTATGAAAGTTCTGCGCAGACGGCTTTGGATGTGCTGAGAAATGGTACGCTGTTGTCTGTATGTTAATATTAGCTTTCACTGTGAGTAATAACAAATATTGACCAGCTAGCTGTTTATTATTCCAGGCAAGCTCAAGCAAGTTGCTAGTCTGTTTTCACTAGAAATTGGTCATACATTGTTATCACTGTGGGTCTTGTTACCTGTCGTTAATCCTAACCAGTTTCTGTAACAGTAATAAATGTTTGTGTTCCGGTACTGTTTGTACATACAGTGGTTGTGTTGTACATACAGTAAGTTGTCCACTCGCTGTAAATGTTCTGTGTATTTCTTTGTTGTATATAGGTGCTACGGTTGATACGAAGAATGCGCTGCGGACGTTTCTGACGAGTTCCAGTGATTTTTCTTCGGATGCATCTGCCAGGCAGCGGGAAGGTGCTGTTCCTGTGGCCTGCACTAGTTCTCTGTCGGTGTCTGAGGTTAGACTGGCCGTTAGCACACGTCCACCTCCGCTCCCAGCTTCCATTGCATCAGTTCGACCGACAGCGCACTATTCCGCAGACCACGGAGTTCGGCCAGCAGCTAGCACTGAAGGCCCTGCGATCCAGTCTCTTCCAACAAGCCGCGTGGAAACTACCTCTGCCATTCAGAAATCTCCCCGGCAGTCTGCACCTTGTCTCCCAGCCGCTGCCATATTTCCCACCATTACCGACATTGCTCGATTCAGCATCAATTCGACGGGGCATCCTCCTCCGCTGGCTGTTCCATTCCTGGTTGCTCGACCACAAGCTGTCGAGCCCGGTGTTCGTGCGAGACAGCTGTTCGGCACTCTGGCAGTGACGAGCGTTCCCCAGCCATCGACTTCACTCGGTTCCTTCGTTCTGCCAGCGGGTTTCATGGCGCCCGGCTCAGCTTTGAGGCTTCCTGTTGCCCCAGTGCCGCCAGCTGCAGTTAGTGTGGTTACAACAACTGCAGCACCACTCAGTGAGGTTGCCTTGGAGCGCAGTCCTGTTAGCTGCTGGGTCACTGCTGCTGCTGACAGTCTGACCAGTTCAGCACCGCCAGTTGACCACCAGTCAGTTCATCACGACGTGTTGTCGCCAGTCAACTGGAAACTGAAAATGGCCAGAGATCATGTTAGTACCAGTGAATTTTCGCTACATTTAGAGTTTCTGATGATTGTAGTATACTCATCTCATTTCTGTACCACATGGACCTTAATTTGTAATCCACTTTCATTGGCTAGTTCTGGCTCTAAATTTGACTTTTTTGCGCAGCTTTCTTCTTCGATGGAAACTTGTCTAATATTTTAATTTTTATCCTCATTATATTTATTTTATTTTATCCAGATATATATTAAAAGCTTTGTCTCTTTTGAACAGCCATTTCTTACTTTCTGGTACTAGTGCAGTGCTTCAAATTCAATGCTGTTTTGTTACACGACAGTTTGCCGGCCGCTGACTGCATGGACTGACGATCGTACTCACCTTTGTATTTCGTAGTTAATTTTTAGGCTGCCTCGGGAACGGAGTACTGAGGGTAAAAAAAAAATAATAATAATAATAATAATAATAATAATTGAACATTTATATAGCGCACTATCATTTCGAAGGAATCTCTAGTGCGCTGAATTTACCAACATTTTGAATGCTGAAAAAATATAAAAGTTTGGCTTAGAATGTCTCGATATATCAGAATTATTATGATCAATATATGGAAAAAGTCTATATTTTTTCGATAATACAATACGCTACGATATATTAATATTGACAAAGATATATTGATATTTTGGATATATCGAGTCATCAGTAGTGTGTGTGGATGTTGCAGCAACGGCAGGAGCAGGAGCGCAGCATCATGGTGGACAAGCCAAGTGTCAGCTGTCCTGCAGTGAATGTTGAGGTGACATCATCAGCCGATGCAGTGGTCCGACCAGCTAGTGATGTCGTTCAACCGAGCACCTCCGTGAGTTCTACGACTACCATGACGACAAGCTTGGACACACTGCCCACACGACCTCCGATTCCATTTGCACAGGGCTGGCTGTCTGGCAGCAGTAAGTGACGCATGCTGAGATGCATATCTTCTTACTATAATAAATGTACAAAACATCAGTTTATACACTTGTTAGCGGCAGCATTGAAGAACTCGCACATCGAAAACTGCAAAAATCACAAAAGGTGATATTGTTCGCGTCACACTGACTGTGTGTCAATGTGCTGCTGAATATTATCACCTTTTGTGATTTTTGCTGTTTTCGATGTGCGAGTTCTTCAATGCTGCCTTTAACAAGTGTATAAACTGATGTTTTGTACATTTATATTTGCTATTTTATGACTAAAATACTTTGAGCATTGGGCTGAGCTGATACGGCCTCACCGCTGGACAAATACAACCTGTCCACCCCAAAGGTAAGGTAAGGTACTAAATTACTGTTTTCCTATACTGGTGATCAGTGACAAAGATAATTATTGCATCTAAGATATTTTTTTACAGTAGCCAAGCCGCTAATAGCTGTTACTTACTACCTAACGGCATGACTAGACAAAGCAGATTACAAGCGTCAGGCATGACGTCACCGCTGGCCTGCATTGCTGACAATATGGAACAAAATTCCTTTTATGTCCACAAAATGGTCATATAAATAAACAAACTAATATTGCACGCATCACCCGTTTAATATAAGCCCGAAAAACACTTCAATAATGCTAATTTAACTAATCGTATTATTGTAGTTATTGAACCGTTGCGTAAAATGGCCGACCGCAAACGTCTATAAAGTCAAGTCACACTAATGTCTGAGCCCATCTCGTAGTTAACCGACTTCTAGGCAATTTTTGGCAAAGATTCTACAAATTACGTTGCCATGGCAACGAGAGTCAACCATGGTAGACTTACTAAAATTATTTATTTGCTCCACCCTCAAAGCCCCTTGTTAGATGCAAGAATCTTGCTGTTGATTTTGTGATGGGGGGTCCTGCAAAACGTAACGCTGCAACTACTTCTGAGGGTTTACTTTTTGGGTCTGCTCGAACTTGATGCAACTTTGAACAGAAAAATTTGCCACTGGTGCAAAACCAAAGTATATAGAATGTGGTATTTGCTGTCTCCGCTAGCTTTTATATATTTGTGGTTTTGTTGTATGTTAATGCATATGCTTTTCTTTATTTATCCTAGTCGCACACTCATGTCACATATAATGTGCTCATAAAATTCGTCGGATCTGTGGACTTACTTGTCAAAAACAAAGAGCTCATACTTTAGACCGAAACTCTTTATCTTAAGCTCTCAAAACTTCCTCTTGGTTTCCCGCAAAAGCTTTTACTGCATTCAAAGTAGTGACTTATGTTTTTATTTTGAATGTTGCAGTTTCTCGTGATGGTTCGAGTGATGCTGGCTCGACCTCAAGCATATCGGGAAGCCCTCGATCTCCGAGAACTGGATCAGGTCAGCCGGAGAAAACAATGTCGGCCATTGCAGCGACTCACCAGACGATGACGTCATTGCTGTCAAAGCCGAGTTAGTTCTTCTATTTCTGGTTGTTGTGCCACATGTGCATTACCGATTTGCTCACCAAAAATTAACTCTTGTACAACTTGTAATGTTACTACTGTAGACTTAACACTTGGTTTTGGTCACCGAGGAAGTTTAATTGCAAAATTTGCTTTGTGTGTTATCGTTTAAGTCCAAATTTTCGGCTAAGCTAAATCAGTGTTGTTGTCCTTGGCCTTGGTCCTTGGCGTGTCCTCGAGGACAAATTTTGAGTCCTTGGCCTTGAGGGTCAAGGCCTTGGCCTTGGCCTTGAGGGTCAAGGGTCAGAAGTCCTTGGTCTTCACCAACCAGGTCCTTGGCCTTGCAAGACTCGTTGTTTCGGGAGACTAATACTGCTACAATGTTAAAAGCATTTTCATCGCATGAATGACTGGATTTTGGTGGTCTTTTGGTGGACAGTAAATTTCTCAGTTCATATCAACATTTAGTTTAATTATCATCTTATGCATATATATTCACAGAGCACGGATGTCTGACACTCTGCTTGAAACTTTCGTGTTTCTCAAATGCAACAGTGCGGCACTGGGGCACGTTCCCCCCTCGACTTAATTCCAGTTAACTGTTAACTGTTATTTTCCAAAGGACCTGAGAACCACACAAACTCTGACAAATTTTTTTCCATAATTTGAATTTGTGTGTACTGGTCATTTAGCAGTCTGCAGTTTCTGAACTTTGACTGCGTGGTTTGCATTATTTCCTTTACGTTTTAGATTTTGCTCTACTTTGCAGAATATATTAGCAAGCAGTAGTTAAATTCATCAGTTTTAGTGGTCATTCTAGTTGACTGCAAATTGAAAATTAAATCTATTTAATTAAAATTACTATTAAATTCAGCATTCAAAAACACCCCTGTCGAAAGCAGTCCTTGAACTTGGCCTTGAGGGTCAAGTCCTTGGCCTTGGCCTTGAAGGCCAAGTCCTTGGCCTTGGCCGTGAAGGTCAAGTCCTTGTTAACAACACTGAGCTAAATTCATCTCCTAGTCTGGTATATCTTTTTGACTGATAATGCAACTCTAGTTAGTTTTGTGTTGGTTGGCAGGATGCTTGGATTTCCCGGTGGAGAAGGTTGTGACTTTGGATGGATCTGGAGACAGACACTCTGTGGCTCTGCCAGGGGACGCTGAGGGATTAAAAAAATTTTTTTCTTGCTCATTAACGGTCTGATCCGTGCACTTTTTCACCGGATGGTAGTATTTGTAGTGCTTGTTAAGTGTGCCGAATTTGGTGGACAAATTCTCATTTTTTAGATATAACATAAAATGTAGCTAGAAGATGCCCCAAACACTAGCCCCCATATTGTTGGGGTCAGTGTTAAAGCACCCCCACTCGACTCCGACCATGCTGAGTGTTTTAGTCCATCAGATTTTTGCTAAACTAAATCAGTATCACAGTTGAGTATATTGTCGGGACTAATAGTGCGGCTGTGGTTTGGTGTTGGTTGGCAGGATGCTTAGATTTCCCGGTGGAGAAGGTTGTGACTTTGGATGGATCTGGAGACAGAGACTCCGTGGGTCTACCTTTGAGTCCGGCAGTAGCGTTATCTACTGCCACTGTCACCAGTGATAATGTCGCCAAGTCTACGGTCGTGTCGGAAGTGGTACTACAGCCAAGTCCTCCGGTGGCATCTGAAGCAAAGTCAAGTCCTCCACCCGAGAGCCAGTTGCCGCCACCTTCTTTGCATTCACCCGATCACTTGTCTCCCGCGGAACAGCCACCGGACGTGGATGAAACTGCTTCTCAGCCCACTGCGTGTACGGAGGCCGTGGAAGATGCCGGTCCGGTGGGTGATAAAACGAGTTCATCTTCCCCACCGTCAAATGACGTTACCTCGTCGCCGCCAACATTGACGAAGGCTGAATCCAACAGCCAGCTGCAAGACGTCGTAGACAGTGCTTCACCTTCAGTACTACCAGTGACTTCAGAGTCATCGTAGGCAGATGTCGGATGTCCTTTCTTATTGATCATGTGCTTGAACGTTGCGAACAGAGTCGATGTACAGTTTCGTTTTGCATGCAGTGCGGTTTCGGAGTTAAAAAGCGGAAAATTGAGTGTTCTTTGTTTGAAAAGTGGTGAAAGGGGATTCGTGGAAGTTTCATGATTACTACCTATTTTTACTGGGAAGGGACGTTCATCATAACAGCTCTTTGACAAGTAGTTTATGTATGGCAGTAGGTCCAGGGATATGATAGTACTGAATTAGTATGGTCAGATATGTATGCAAGTGTGCGTCGAAAGAAACGAAGAAAAATGCTGAGCTAAAACATTTCTGTTAGCATTGTTAACTGGTCAGCTTGATGACTAAGGTTAGATGGAGATTGGGCTAATTGGTGCAGTAATCTGTTAAGTTTTGGTTAGTTCCAAGAAGACGCTTGGGTTAGGAACAAACATAATTAATGAAAAATGCCCTAACGGAATTATGGAGGCAGTTGGCTAACCCAAACGACTATGAAGACTGTGCATGTACTCTACTCCTGCCTGTAGTTACTGCAGTGGTTAAAAATATCGGAGCAGATGAAAGAACGTGCGTTACAGGTGGATGAAAGCTAAGTGACATGTGGATTTTTTACAGTATAGTAACCTGCGTGACTGGGTTGCCACCCATCCTGAATTTGCCAGGATATCCTGGATTTATGTCATGTTGTTTCACGTGCTGGCAATACCCGCACCCGGATACCATATGTCCCGGTTTGAGAATTAATAATCATAGAATGCTGTCAGTTTCTTTGGCATCCGTTGGCATTATTCGTTACAAACGTAGTATCTAGAGGCCTACAAATTGTTACCCGATTTGTCCAGATTGCACCGAATCGCAATGATAATTCTAAAAAAAATTTGGAGGGTAAAACCTCAAGGGTCCATTCTCCCATCTCAGATGGAGGAAAGGGAAAGGTGGCAACTCTAGCACCATATTATGTGAGACTGATTTCAGAGTGCCGTCAAGTTGACGGTAACTGAAAAAACTTTGTTACTTGAACGTTTTTTTATCGCTCATGCGCTGTATCTGCTTCGTGATGCTAATGGACAGCAGAACGTGTATAAATGCTGGCCAGCGGTCCTTACAGATTATGTGCTTTTACATGGTCACGTGCAAAGCGATCGCAAAGCATTGTTTATTAGTTGTCATGTTTTTACATAGTTACTCATTTTTGCGTTGCATATTTGTAGTTTGTGACCGATTGTTCTGTCTACTGGTTTTCACATTCTGGCTGACCTGATCCCCTAGCTGCTAGATAGTACTGCTCTAGATTTTTTTTATCGAACTGTATCTTTTTATTTTCGAATAGTTATGATTCGCCACAATGTTTTAGAAATTGACTTCGACTTGTGTGCACGTGGACGTAGGACCCTAGATAATGGGCGACTTCACTTTTTGACTTAAACTTTCGCTGAGACTTTCGCTGGGTCTAAACTTCAGTCTAAGTACCTACTTAAGTCAAAAAGTGAAGTGATTTCGCTGAGCTGGAATCCACTTGACTTTTGACTTTAGCCGAGTGAAAACATGGCGAGTGGCGACTATTTACAGTCCTATACGTATGGATAGTTTAGTAAATTAAAGCAGTCTGGTACCAAAGATAAACGCCGTAATGCTGCTCAATGACGTAAAACGTTACGTAATTACGTCATTTGCGTGCGCGGCACAATTAAATAAGCAAGTCCAAGCATAACTGGTTGATTTATTTCCTGTTAGGTTTATCAGTTTTCTGCCATTTTTAATCGTTTAGTTGAACCTTGGTCTAAGTACAGACTTCAGCGTTCAGCTTTAGCTTTGGCTCAGCGAAAAGGCTCAGCAAAAGTCTAAGTCAAAAAGTGAAGTCGCCCAATGTCAGCCTTATGATTAGTTGTTCATGTTGGATATTTATGTATTTGTTATTATTAAAAGTTTAATAGCCATAGCAATGTATGCATGTTTTCAAGGATGCACTTAGAGTCTTGAGAGCATTAGTTAAGGTTATAGAAATGCTGCCATGTGATACTATTCTTGAATGTAAACACCATTGCAGTCTATATCCTGCAAGTGTGCTGTTTTTAGTATCCATTTTATTTTAGTGCTGGGTTTATTTTAGCAAACACGCATTTCATACTTGAGTGAATTTAATGAGATTCATCATCGTAATTTTTCAGTTATTTTTTCGTAGCGAAGTTGCAGAGAAATTATTAACTAATGACCATATGGGATTAACAGACTCTTGTACTGGTAAACAGTGCATTCCACAGTTAACTGTTAACTTTACTTCACAAATGATAGAGTTAGTTTGCACGCACAGCACTCTTTTGACCCTGTTAGTCCACACTGATTACGTGACGTATAGCAAAAACTTTCTAATGTTAATAGGGATTGCAATCTTGGGATCCTGAATCCCATTTTTGCCAATCCCGAATCCCGGGATTGGTGGCGTCTCAATCCCCGGATTTTGGGATCACAGAAATGAGTTGAAATTGTACTTTTTCGCGTGTTAAATGACAGAAATAAGAATTTTAGCCATCTGATAAATAAAATATTTTATGAGCGGCATTGAGCGCTAGAGTACTACTTCATGCTGGTGCCGTAAATTTGTACTTTGACAATCACTGTCAGGGGCCCTGTGCATAAAATAAGTGAATTGGGGATACCAAAGTGACGACCAAACTGTAAGCCTAATCCTGAAACGGTATCCCAGGATTACAAATTTCTCAATCCTGGATCCTGGGATTGAGAATTCAATCTAGTACCTAGTATCAATCAGCAAGCTAAATATGTCACCGACAGGTTTTTCAGGTAGACCATATTCAGAGTTGGGTAAAATCATTTTAAAAATGATTTCACACGTCTATATCATTCGCAAGGTGGCCCAACGGAACTATCGTTATGCGATGCAGATAGAGGATTTGGTATTTGTATATTAACTTAGTGCGAACACCCCAATTTTCAGCTAACCTACTGAACCGGAACTGCTATAGGCTTTTGTGCGTCTCGTGAGCATTAGCTCAAAGTTCTTGTTATTGTTCACGATGATTTGAAATCATCAAAATCGCCAAATGATTTGAAATCAAAATCGGGTGATTTAAAATGATTTCAAATCAAAGTCACAATTCAATCAATTTCAAATCTTATCCAAAACTGACCATATTTAACAAACCTTTTTCTTAGCAGTAAGCCAGTTCAGTGTCCTGCAGATATTTATTATGCAGTAAACATCAAAAACACAAGAAACCATCAAAAGAAAACTACTTACAATCATGCACACAAGCTAATGCAGGTCACTGGAACAACCAATATGAATAAACTCTGTAATAAACTGTAACATAAATACATACAGTATTATATTGGTGAAACAGAAAAAAATTGCTGTTTTATTGGCCTAATTTAACCACTGCAATACGGAACTGCGTCTCTACATTTACAGGAACACTCACTGTTGATGACACGACCTAGTTTTGCAACCCTTTGCATTTTTTATGGTATCTTTGCCAAACAGTGACAAACGAACTCTGTCTCAGACATAACAGAAGCAAGTGTCTCTACTGCCATGCTGAATCACAGCATAAAATTCAAATTAAAAAAGACCAAGCAAAACAAAAATGCGAAGCATCGACTTACTGAAAATGAACTCATAATGACAGAAAATGGAATAAGTTCTTGGCCTTATCCAGCCGTATTCTCATCTAAGAAAGGCTGTGGGTATGTAGAAAATGACAAGTAGAGTACATATGCAAAAATCTATGCAAAAAGGCGAGACATGACAAACGACACCGAAAATTAATGCCAGCATGCTAAGTGTATGACAGTGTTCCTTTTTTTATCACATGCTTAAAAGCTTGATTTGCAGAACAAAATGAGACGGATAATGCCAATTCAGAATACTGCAGCACACTCCTACGCTAACAACAGAAATGAAGCTACAGATTTAAATCATAGTTTTATAACACTGATTTCACAACAATTTAATTAGCGGAACTAATGAAGTGTATCAACGATTACAACGTGAAGCTACAATAGGAATGCAAAACAGAATGGCCGACTAATACATGCCAGGGAAGGATGCCAGCATGCAAACATGAACATCAGCACTTAAAATGTATATCACAAGCTAAGAAAAGAAACAACAGAAAACCAACTGGCACATTCCAAAGCCATACATATCTGTAAGCCCCACAGTTTTCCGCAGGCCGTGGAATTTCGAGCCGAGCCGCGGAATTTGCCCTTTTCTGTGGAATTTTGATATTGCTGCAAAATTTTTGCACAAGTTAAGAAATGACTGATGATAAGTATGATTG
>Ga0209671_1000234_pt1 | contig 32017 bp, 20 predicted proteins | sample WorMetHERISLAND2_2_FD_187401 | JGI IMG/M metagenome (GOLD analysis project Ga0209671, IMG submission 187401) | Marine gutless worms symbiont microbial communities from Max Planck institute for Marine Microbiology, Germany - Olavius geniculatus... | ecosystem: Host-associated > Annelida >...
TACGGATGCCATATTTTGCATTTTTTCATAAAAGGGTATGGAGAACATCTGGGAAAAAATTCAAAAAAATCAAAAATTTTGAGTGGGAAAATTGTCAGATTTTTGCTGATTTCATATGGAATGACTCCCCTGGCTCTTTCGCCTCCTGGCTTGTTTGTCCCCATACCTTGGATGATTCACCCTCTCCCCTCTGTTGAGCAATATATTTGCGTAGTGTAGACAAATATTTTTTTTGTTTTCTATTTTCTGACTAACACATTTGTTGCAAATTTCTGATATAGCTTAACTCCGTCAGAAACCCGCAAATGTCTGCATTAATCCCAATTTTGGTTTCTCCATAAAACGACAGTTTTGCCACAAATATCTCATTTTTGAACGACAAAGATACCTAAAATGGTAAAGACCAAATGTCAGTCTACTGCATGGGTGCTGCACGTGTGTCAAGTTGGCTTTCCTTTGAAATGAATTCTTACGGGCATACTTGCATGGGTCTAGGCTTAACAACGCTAAGTGCAAGTTAACCACTTAACAGTCACACAATCTTTTATACTCACCATCATGCTATAAACTGTCTAAACATTAAATTACATGTTATTGCATATACATATTGCAATTTATCACCCTTGTACTAATCATATTCAATATCGGTATTCAATAAGGGCGAATTGTCCAAGCTAAGGGGGCGAATCAGCCAGAGGGTGAACAAGCCAGGGGGCAAACGAACCAAAGGGCAAACAAGCCAAGAGGAGAATCGTCCTAGGCGAGGGGGCGAATCAGCCAGGGGCAAAATGGCAAAGGGGCTAAAAAGCCAGACACCGCAGCACCGCTGGGCCTACAAAGCAGACGATGGTAAAAAGTGGATGTCGATGCGAAGGACATCCGCCTTTTACCCATCCTACTCAGGCGCACATCTTGACCAATGAGCAGTGTATAACCGATGAACCGTGCATTAATTTGGGGCCTTTGGGTGCCGGGCATTTGGGCGCCATGCTTTGTGACAGGCATCATGGCACATTATTCAAACTGCCATACTTTGCATGTCGTTCAAGTTAAAAAAAGTTGTATGTTGGCAAAATAAGTAGGCCTCAGTTGGCAAATCTGGGTTTACAATTTAGTAACTTCCTGCTGCACTTAATAGTCATCGTCGTTGTCATCCATTGTCGTTCGTCATCGCGTAATGTCACTGTAGGCCTATGTCGTCATCGTTCATTGACGAGCACCATCGTATATCATCGTGTGTCGATACGTTGTCATCCTGTGTCGTTGTTGTATATCGTCTCTGTGCGTCTTGTGGTGCGTTGCGTCGTCTACTTATGTCGACGTCGCACTTTCTCATGAGTTATTGCGTGCTGTCGTCGTTGTATCTTGCCGTTGTACATTGTCGTCGTCAAGTGACAGAGCAGACCATTGTCTTCTGGGTAACTGCCTAGAAGAATTTGCCATCAGGAATTAGGCTAGATGCCTATGCAGATTGTGAACTGTGAAGAAATTCACAGCAGCAGACTTCAAAAGACTGCCGCCTATAAAGCGTCCGCTGAGCAGTTAATTATGGAGCAAATGATTGAAAAACTCAACAACTTTCATGACTGGTAATGTACGTGACAACTGTTATCCGCATATCCATCCTTTTACCCACACATCCGGGTGAAATCACATGGTTACTTACCCGCAAATTTCCGATTTCACTCACGTTAATCGATTACCTAAGATGATTAAAGTCCGAAAATGAAGGAATATTTACGATCACTTCACACTTTTCTAACTATTTTGCAACAAACCGTACATGTGAACACAATGCGATCTCCACATCACAGCTGTTTATTTCAAGCGTCTATCGACCGAGAACAATTGTGACACCGATCCTACTAGATTATAGTTAATTTTAATTGCAGTTGAATGTGACTACAAACCCAAAACCTAACCCTAACCCTAACCCTATTTTAACCCTAACCCTAAAACTAACCCTAATTCTACAACTACGTCTGAAGATCTAAACATGGTCGTTCTCAGTTTTCAGATGCCCGCATGTTTACTTCCGATGTGTACATATGTTTATGTAAATATGTTTGAAGTTACGTTACATTATATTAGCGGAAGTTTACGACTGCCACGACGGTGCAGTGCGATGTTTATATTGGTTTTGTGCGAAGTTATGTTAAAGTTGTTAAAAGTCTGTCTTACTGTCCCAGAAAGAAAATTGTTTCCTCCACTCAAACGAAACCTCTGACAACAAACATTCATGAAATGTGCAATAAGGTGTAATTTCTACAACATTTGCGAGTAAGTAACCATGTTATTTCGCCCACATCCGCACTTAGCATCCGCAGGTTTTATCCGCCTTTTACCTGTTGCCACATCCGCAGATCCGCACATCCGCTTACTACACAAGCCCTTCAATGCTGGCGTATTGCGAATAAGTATGCATACAGTTTCAAGCTTCTTATTTCCATCAAAGTCTTCTTTTTTGCCTGATTTGCTTTTCTTCATTTTTTCCATGTCTGATTCTAACTGTGCTTTCCTGATATTCTAACATTAACTTTAAAGTTTAAACAACTTCTGTCAACAAGACCACACCCGCATTCCTTCAAACAACAAACAAAAAAGCAAAAGGTAGTGATGTGCTTGTGTCAGGCATAGATGTAAAAAAACGTTTTTTTATGTTTCCTGGCTTTAAACTATCGCATCTATTACAGTAGCAAAAAAGTCAAACATTCGAATTGGAATAAATGGTTTAATTCGAAATCGAATTTAATACGAATTAAACTCGAATTCGTATCGAATTCGATTTCGAATAATTGACTGAGAAACTTCACTAGATGACGAACGAAATGGTTTGGTAATGTTAGGTATTTTGTCGTGAAATATTGAGATTTGTCGCGAATGTAGCAATTGGAACATAACTATAGGTTATTCCGAGATTTGTATTTTAGTTGTCTTTCAGCACAACCTTTGGTTGTCAAGAAAATATGCTTACTGAAGGTAACCTTTGTCTACTTTGCAAATACTATAGAATACACGGAGCCCGAAAAATAGCAGCGCCAGCAACGTCAGCTTGATGCATATTCACCATAAAAAATCACACGGTTAACGCTAAATCTTCATGCAGCGCTGATTCAAGATAAAAGATCGCGGATAACGGAGGTGTGAACGTTTTAGTTTGCGTAGAAGATTGGTTGAAAGACAAAGGGAACTGCTACGAATCCTTGTTCGCCATAGGCACTAAGACTGTGATGAACAGACAGAAGACAGCGTAAGATATACAGTGAATGAAAATAGTACTTGAACTTGAATTGTCTGGCTAATGCAAAAATGCATTAGCTAAAGAGGGAAAAGTAAGACAGACAGATTTCAGGTGATGGTTTATTTTCTTTTGAAGTAAGGATAATGTAGATGGTGCCACTGATTATATAATAATACTGAAAGAAAACAATAAATTCATATTTTTAGTAAAATGCTGGCATTTGTTGTTGATCTGTTTGTGCAGGTGTGTAAGTGATATTTTTTCCATCGTCAGCCACACTGACGATGGCTGTTGATCTGTCCGACATCGATTTTCCCAACATCATCGAAAGTCCCAGCTCACTGGACGATGACAATGATGATGATGACGGTAGTGATGACGTGGTGGCAGTGCCTGTCACAGAGCCAGTGGATCCTCACTGGAAGCGGAATCGAAGACGAGCCCGGCGAGCCAGTTCTAATGCCAGTACTGGTGACAGTGGGACACACGATGTAGTTGTGGTACCATCCGATTCGGAAGATAATGATTCAGATGACGATGACGTGGCCATTGTATCTGTGTGTCCAGCACCATCTGTCGATAACGACAGCGATGACTGTATTGTCGAGTCTTATCAGCCTCCGTCAAAGTCGTTCTGTGCAGTTAGTCCGGACAGTGTGCTGACCGTGCCTTCGTCCTCGAACGATGCCCCCTCGGTGGATGTCGCGTGCACCAACACCGATCTTGATTTGCAGATTGCCGCTTACAACCAATCCGTAGACCAGCCAGGATCTTTCCTCGTTCACGACTTACCGGACCTTGGTGCATGGATTTTCCCCAGCGATTCGGCTTCGTCCATGAAACAACCGGAAGTGGATCCAGCGGCAGATGCGTGTTCCGACGTCTCACAGGTTCTTGCATGTTCTTCGGCCTTTGGCATGCCGCTGGCATTGAGCGTAGCATCGACAGAAAATGCCAATCCGCAGCAATCCAGTTTCAGTGGTGACCTGCAGCCCATGCAGTTTAATGCAGTTCAGTTGCAGTCCAGCAGCATACTGCTTGATGTCAGTGCTGCTGCTGCTCAGGTGTCGGCAAACATCGACAAAACATCGTCGGTGTTGTCCCTGAGTGCCCAGATTCAGTCGTCAGACGATCGACAAAGTACAACTGTCAGTTTTGTCGGGAGTATCTCCGATGGGAAAAGCCCGTCAAAGTCTGACTTCGTTTCGGTACAGACCGATCTCAAGCGGCCCCCTGATGATCTTAATCTATCGCTGGTGACCGTCAGTCCTGTTGCATCGCCGGTTATTGTTCCTTTGAGTGACAAAGTCAGCAGCTACTGTTCGACAGCGTCGGTTTCGGTGAACGTTGATTCCAGTGTTGATGCTGCGTTGAACGATACGGTTGATGGTCTGCTGAACCAGATGTCTTCTCAGTCTGAAAGGAAGTTGGTGAAACTCGATGCCATCGATGAACTTATCAAAGTAGAGAATGAGGAGAGAGATGTCAATCCATTGTACTCCAGTACAGGCCGATGTCTTTCATCAGTTGCTGCATCTTCATCCGGTGCTTGTAGTCATTTGCCTGGCCGTGTTGGAAAACGCAAGAGTGAAGTTGGTACGTCAGCTCGCAGTTCGAAGACTCCGCGACTGCCGTTCGACTCCCACACCACGAGCACACTCAACGGTGTTAGCTCTACCAATGCCATTGGTGAACAAAAGGTGCCGTGTCCTACGCTGGATGCCTGCCAGTTCTGTTACGCTGTGCTGGCTGTGGAACAACTGTCTCGTTGCCTCTTCGACCATCCTTGCTGTGGAACCTGCTTGCAGAAGCATGTCAAGACTGTACTTACCAGCGGTGTCAAGGTTGGCATGTTTTGCTTCGCATTTTTTTTATTTAAATCGGATAAATTCTCTACTTTTATTGTACTGTACCAGAAGCATTTATTGTTTAACAGGATTTATCCGATTTATTTAAATTGACTTTATTAGTTTTTTTTGTTGCATTATTTTTTGGTTAGTTCTGCACAATCTTTGTCTGTGAGGAAATCTTGTAAGGTTTTGGTTTCATTTAATGTTGTTCTTTTAGTTTTCATGCATTGTATTTATCATATACGTGTTGCGCAGTAACTTTGTGGTTGTACAGGTGGACATAATGTGCTTAAGACCTGACTGTGCTGCCATCTATCCTCCCAGTGAGTTGTTTTTTTTCTGTATTAGCTAGCTGGAACTTCACTGTTTAGCAAAACTATACAGAACTTTATTTTTTACTAAGTATTTGCTACTAACACTGCTGCTGGTATTACTAACATTATATTTTTTCTCAAAAATCTTGAGTGACAGTTACTGACTTAAGCTTTTTTCATTTAGCGGTAGTTTTTGCATTCTGCTTGATTGTAGTTATGTAACCTTGATTTAACAGTTTACATTTTGTTTATTTTTTGGCTTCTGTTGTTATTTGTGATTTTCATTGACTTGGCACAAAATGGCTATCCGTTGCTGAGTATCAGTGGCTGTTGAGATGTTGTAGACTAGTTGTGAAACTTTTTGCCGGAGATGGTTGTTCCTGTGTTGCAGCAATGTTGTCGATGTGTTTCAGATTGGTTGCAGAGATGTTGGTAAAATGTTGCAGGTGAATTGCGGAAGTCGTTGCCGGAGATGGTGGTCGATATCCTGCAGGAGAAGCAGAAGAACTCCCAGAAGCCATTGCTGCTGAGTGAAGCGGATGACGCCATCAATAGCTGCATTGCTGCCCTGGCGAGCGGCTGTCAGCCAAGCACCAGCACGTCAGATAGCACGGCTAACTCTCGGACCGACGATGGGCTCTATGAATTTCCTAAGAACTGGGAACCGATGGACGACAGCGAGGTATCATAATCATACTGTTGTCATAATAATCGGTGTTATTGTTCCCTATATACAGCAGTTTGGCCTATAGTGTGTTTCAGTGTATTTCAGTAGTGCGATTGGCACTTAAAGTAGTTGTGGATAATTTCTAATTTTATAGAAATTTCTAGGTTTTTTGTAGTTTTGTGATCAGTGATTTTGTGTTCCATGGTTTTTTTGTACCCAAGTTATCTTATTCTGTGTGTGAGGACAGGGGAGACTTTTTGCGCGAAAGCAGCTACTGCTTTCAGCAGCATGTCTTAGCCATCGCAATTCTGTCCGTCTGTCACATGGGTGGATTAGTCAAAAACAGTGCAAGCTAGAATCACCAAATCTTCACCGTCAGCTGCCTGGAAGACTCTAGTTTCAGGAGCCATAAAGCTTTTCCGTAAATTCGAAGAGGTCACCCCCGAACGAGGGCACTAAATGAGAGGGGGTGGGAAAATTTGCGATTTTTAGCCAATTTGTCACTGTATCTCACTAACGGTGCGAGATACGGCTTAGGTTACTATTAATCACCAATGGGAAGTCATACACTGGCTCTCAATTGCCACCAAATTCAATGACCTTGGATGATTTTGAATGCTGAAATAGGCATTTTTATGGATTTTTTGGAGATTTCGGGCTGCAAGACACATTTCAAGAGCGAACTGCACCGAAATCAGTAGAGACAGATATGGCCAAGCTGCATATGAAATTTTCAGCATTGAACGTAGTTTTCGATGGTCCAAGTCTCGATTTTTTAGGTTTAAAGAAACGTGCACGAGGGCATCAAAGAGCAGTACCTCTGTAAAAGTCATTATTTTACCGTTGTTGGCCATTCTTTCATCAAAACGATTGCAGATAGGCATCGGCATGCTGCCTATCACAACAAGCACTAGTGACAAGCTTTTCAGTCATATCAAAGTCGATGATTTTGAAAGACCCCGAACTTCCAAAAAAGGGGTTTTTATTGATTTTTGCGATCTTCGGCTGCAGCATACACTCTAGTAATGAACTGCGACGAAATGGCTGGAGATAGACTGACAGTTTGGAAACAGGAACTGCTATGCTTTCATGTGTCTCATGAGCATTAGCTCAAATTTCTTGTAAGTATAGATAATCATTTATTTCTGTTAGCGCTGAGTAGTGTGGTTGGTAAGGTTTAAGTTTTCGACCTGTGCTTTGTGGTAAGAGCTTCTCAGGTAGTTATTTTTTAAAGATGTTTTGTGTTCTATCATGTAACCATGGCATTGATGTAGTGTTCGAGTCCAATTTGTATATTGATTCAGACAGACAGTGCATATCTTACTCTGTTGAGATTTTTGTTATTTTTGGGACTTGGCCCTCATGATTCAGACTGGAACCTGTGTGATTTGGACTCAATGCTATTTGACCTGAAAGTAACTGCAGCTGCAATACATTGATCTTTGTATTTCAACTAATTGCTATCTTAGGATAGCATCAACACTTTATTCAGCAGACAACTAATTTTTAACATTCTCTTCTGTTGTCGTTTCTCGTCGCATGTTCGGATTTTGAATAAGGATTTTTATGAGCATTCTATCTCATTGTGCTCAGTGGACTTGGATTTCAAGATCTGAATTCTCACGATGCAAACTGCAAGCCATTGAAGCCTAAGTGGACTTGACGACATCACTGAGTTAGCATGGATGGCTTATAATTATATCATTTGTTTTTGTGTTGTGGCAGCATTATCGCAAGGTTCTGTTAGAGCCAGGCAGTGATGAGTACGCCTGGGTGTCTTCGGCGTTTCACCAGACGATGTCTTGGCCTCGGGCCTATATCCTACGTATTCACCGGGTTCAGAATCAGACGCTGTGGCAGTTTTACGTTGTGTAAGTGGCACAGTTGATTGTTGCATGTTTTCACAATTTTTGGACTTATGCCATGTTACATTCGTTCTCATCATCATCATGGTAGTCACTGTTACTGCTTTCGCTGTTGTTAAAACTATATAGACTTTTATCATTGCATATAGTGTTTATCTTTTATCAGTGAAACGATTTACGGTGTTGATTTCCACACATCTTGGGACATTTGTATAAATTGTCATTGTGCACGTATTTTGGTAATTTTTAATACCACTTGCTTTCTTTCTTGTATTTTCATTTTCAGCTGAAAATTAGCACACTGGTTGCTCTTGCATGGAGAAAGTTTGCACCAATTCTGCTTTTTTTCTGTGCCTTTCCATTTTAAAGATATTTTTGCTTTTACTGACATAATGTACACCATAAATCAGACATGTTGTGCCCTTGTAATGATTTCTCATATTGTGTTGTGTTTTCATACTTCTGGAAGTTTAAAACATTAGTTAAGAACATAGCTGCATTGGCTATGGATTCGGGCTGTCCATAGAGAAGGAATCATGCGAAAGCACCGGATTAAAACATTTTATCTTCACAGCTGAAATAAACACTGAGCTTCTCTGTTGTCACCTGAAAGTTTACTGATTTTCGGGTTCAAACTACTGATGACATGGTTTCTACAGTCATGGGAAGTCGGGGAAAAATGAGAAGATCCGAAAAAGTCAGGGAATTTGACATTCCAAAGTCAGGGGAAAATAAGAGGGTCGGGAAAGTCGGGGAAAATCAAAGTACCAGGGTGCAAAAGTTAACAAAAATGCAGAAACAAAATCTGAACTGTTTGTGTACAATGGTTAAAAATTTTTCTGATCACTTTTTTCACAGATTATTTGTACCTCCATTTTTAAATTTGTTCCGCTGCCCTTGTTTCTAGTGGGATTGCAAGCAATTGAAAAATGACAATTGGTATTTCACGTGAACAGATTAGTCAGGGAAAACGATTCATTTTATCCTGGAAAGTCGGGGAAAATGAATTCTGCAAAGTATTAGGAACCATGTGATGAACTCCAGTGCTGAAGCATTGAGTGACCACGGGTTCTCCTCTGTGAAATTCGTTGACTACGTGGACTTTTTGGCGACTTCCTCTCCCATGCTGATGGCAGCAGTGTCTGCGTAGGATGCAGCCAACGTACTGGCAACTGTGACGTCCCATATCAGGTGTTTCCTGCCTTGCCATGGGATTAAGGTCAGCCCTTTTGGTCGCTTGTCTTCCCACCTGTTTGTGCCCGGTGGTTCCTTGGTGCAGGTATTATTATATGGGGGTATTAATGTGAAATTGAATGATGTATGTATATGACGATACAGGAAGCGCCATCAGATGCAGCGTGATCTTGGTGCCAGTGCTGAGCCGGTGAATGAAAAGTTTCTTTTCCACGGAACCAGCCGAAACGCTGTCGACGCGATCTGCGCTAACAACTTTGACTGGCGTGTCTGTGGCTCCCATGGCACCGTCTACGGACAAGGTTAGTTCTCATACTTTGATGCATGGCCAACAGGTTACTGCCAGATCCTTAAAAAATCACGATGAAAACTACGAATTGCGCTCAGGAAGGTTCCAAAAATGGTCATTGGTTCTGAGCAAGTCTAAAAGATGGTGCCCATATTTGGTCATGGACTTGAGAAGTCAGTTGGGTCCCTGGATTTGTTTGGATGCACTTATGAGCTCTTGGTTTCTGTCAGTGTTATCTTCAAGTGCCGGAAAATACTGGAGTTTGGAGTGGAAGTCTTTGAATATGATGTCAAATGAGTGACTAAATAGCACGATATTTAATCTGATTGGAGTCTGCATCAACTGAAGTGCTATGCCTACGTACAGTCAGGTTGTAATTCATTTGATTCTCGGTAGGCATGCTATCGGGTGGTCACTGTTTGGGTGAGTAACTGCGTAGTGTCTACTGACTCAAGAAATCCGTCTTATACGATCTCGGTGAGCTCTCTCTTCCATTTCTTTAGTTTTACTGTGTCAACAACAACAAGGTAGATTGAGTTCTGATGAGTAGGGCCTGCAGTTTTTCGCAGAACATTTTGCCAAATTCCGCGGGGCCAGTTTGCACGATTCCGCTGCTTACCAGGGCAAAATCGTCCAAATTCCGCGGCTCACTGCGACCATTTGTTTGTGAGTAAACTGAGCTTTATACTGTTCAAAAACTTTTCTTATTATAAGCTGCTGTTGTGCTAAGTTATGCTGGCAACATACAATGAAAATTATCAATTTTTTTCTTTTCAAAAGTGATATCCAAATTATGTTTATTTACGATTGTGCCATATTGTGAATAACTGCGATAGCTATTTGTAGAAGACACAGATTTAAGCAGTTTAGTTTGTCTGTTTTCGCAATAGAATTACGTCATCAAGCCAAAGATCGTACTAATCGCCGGTCATTTCTCAGATTCTGCAAAATTTCATGAAATTCTGCGACAATATCAAAATTCCGCGGAAAAGGCAAGATCTGTTTCTCGGCTTGAAATTCCGCGGCCCATGGAAAACTGTGAGCCCTACTGAGTACTGATGTGTCTCTCTGTGGTTAAGGCATGACTGGTGGCAGGGTGATTGGAGTGATCTAATGTAGCAGATGACGTTCCATATCTTTCCGATGGATTCTCATGAAGAGCTATAGTCACCTTTAGTCTTTTTTTCTTTCATCCTCCACACCAACATTGTTAAGGTATTTTTATATCTACTTGTAGGCTCATACTTTGCTACGGAGGCGGCCTATTCTCACATGTACACTGACTCGGCCGGTCGAAACCGCGGCGGCAGCCACTCATCGCTGTACGGACTCAGTTCACGAGCGGCGTCTCTCTCATACTATCGGCGCCAGCTGTCGTCATTGGCTGCGACCCTCGGATCGATGGTCAACGGCCTGCCGTCCAGCCTCTACCCGGTCGGGTCCGCCCCGCCTGCTCACCAGTCAAAAGCCATCGTCGTGCATCCACAGCCCGTTCAGCCCGCCCATCAGGCGACGTTACCGCCACTGTCCGGACCCGTGAGCCATGTTGTCGGTGGCCCAGGCCTGCCACCCGACGTTTCGGCGTTCATGCAGGCTCCGGTTTTCCGCATTCCATCAGCAACGACGACGTACCCCATCACCGGGCCCTCCTTACAACCTGTGCATCTATCCCCTCCAGTGGCGACCGGCTCAGGCTGGTTCCCACCCCAGCAGAGTGGTTCCACCTCTCGACATTCGTCAGCGCTTGGTAGCAGTAATGGTGTTGCTCGTAGTACAACCCCGCCACTAGCAGTCGTCGATCCCAATGCGGTGTTGCCGAATCACAAGCCGCCGACGTCGTTTTCGGCGGCGCACAAGTCGCTGTTGGTTCCAGCGCCAGTGGCACACCGTGCGATGCCTCCGTCGTCGCTTCCCGCGTCGGCCGGTAGCAGCGCCAGTCAGCCGACCTCCGGTGTGGTTCCTCCCGCCCACGGTGTGGTTCCATCCTCCCACTCTGCCCACTACCCAACCTCTTCGACGCCGACGCATCACACGATGTTTTTCGCTCGCGTGCTGGTCGGTCGTTCGGCTGTCGGGTCCAGCGAGTATCGTACGCCGCCACCGCTCGACCCGGCCGACCGCTATGGTCGTTGCTTTGACTCGTGTGTCAATCGACCGATCAACCCCAGTATCTACGTCATCTTCAACAGTGCACAGTCATATCCGGAATACATCATCGAGTACGTCAACAAGTCAAAATCGGCCGATCCGGTCTAGTTAATGACGTGGCTGTCGGTCGGTGCTTGCTTGGAAACTTTGATGTTGGCACAGGTGTTGTAATTTGCTTACATCGGCTCTGTGTCCCTGCATCTGAAGTTTGTACTTTGTCGGTTGTCATAGCGGTGCATGGGCTGGAATTATTTGACTTGGCCTGACTTTTTTCTTCCTGGCACATTTTGTCGGGAGTTTAGTTTGTGGCTTGTGTTTTTGATTTTTGGCCCGGCCTTTTGTACTCGAAAGTTACTCCTGTTGGATTATTACTGCCATTTGTTTAAAGTCAACGATTTTTCAGTTTTCATTGGCTTATGCTGATGTGTAAAAGCGATTTATTTAATTAAGTGGCAGTTTTTGGGTGAAGTCGATAATCTGAAAATTTTGATTTTCCATCGTAGCTTTTGATAGATTCAGTTCAGCCTGGCCTGGTGAGTGGTGACTTTTTGATCCGACTTATTCCGACTGAGACAGTTTCTAGGTTTGGCTCGTATTCTGTCCAACGCATGCACAGGTATGCATCCCATGCGGCCCCTGAAGAACATTTTCTGTAGCTCACTCTAAATCAGGACCAGTGTACTGTTGGACTTTTGACAGTTGTTAAGCGAGCAGTCTGACTTAACATCTGAACTTGCTTCTTGTAGCGGCAACTAGATTATGCAAGTAAACATAGCAAACATTCGTATACATGATGGGCCAATAAATAAATGTGGCACTTTACTTTTATCCATATTTTCGCCAGTTATTGATCGCTATTCAAAATTCTTTCACTGGCACACTCTGCAGACAATTTGCAGTAATGTGATTATTATACAACCTAGCAGACTGTAGAGTAAATGCATTTCTATGCTACCTTGTGAAGTATAAATGAAATATGCGTATATAGTGATACTAACTAATAAACATTTGGATAAAATTGAAAAAAAAATTTCAGACCAACATCGTGGTGAATGATCTGTATGACACTAAACTGTGTGGGTCTAACACAGTCTAGTGTCATGTGGATCATTCACTGCAATGATGGTCTGAAGTGTTTTTTCCATTTATTTATATGTTCATTATTATCATTATTTTTTCTTAAATTTATATATCACAAGGTAGAGTAGAGATGCATTTACAGTATGGTGGGATATATAACAGTCACATTAATGCAAATCGTCCAGAGATTGTGCCAGTAAGAGAATTTTGAAAATCTGTGAATAATTGGCAAAGATATGGAGAAAAGTAAAGTGCCACATTTTTTTATTGGCCCACGATGTACAGTAGTTGTCGTAGCTCATCTATAGTTTATAGAGACTGATACATTTTATCAGTCTCTATAAACTGTATTTATCGTTCAGAAAAAATGGATGCTGTATATTCGTGTAAAATCCACTGTCGTCCAGTTCGTCGGCTCAGTTCGATTGTAAGTCGTCTGTGGTTCACAGTATATGCGTTGTCTTTTGTTATTTAGTTGGACTTTTCAGTATGGTAATTGGTGGTTTTCATGCATGCATTTTGTTTGCGAATTTGCGTAGTTTGATTTCATTTCGTAGCATATACGTAGCCTTGCATTGTTGTCATATTGTAGTGTAGTGCTGTATTGTAATTAAATTGCTTTCACTGATCAGTGTGTTGGATTCGTTGTTTACTTTAACACACAGCAGCCGAAGTCTGTTAGTTCTTTAGTAATAAATAATGACTTATGAATATTATTTCTGGTATTTTTCTTGCCTTTATTGTTTGATTGTAGCTGTTATGGGTGATGGTATTTAGCCCTTTTACCGTCATAGTGATTTATTCATGGTTCCTACTACTTTGCGGAATTTATTTTCCCTGACTTTCCAGAACAACATGAATCATTTTCCCTGACTAATTTGTTCACGCGAAATACCAGTGTCAGTTTTCAATCACTTGCAATCACACTAGAAACAAGGGCAGTGGAACAAATTTAAAAGTGAAGGTACAAATAATCTGCGAACATAGTGAGCAGAAAAAATTCTGAACTGTTGTACAGCCTGCGTACAACAGTTCATAATTTTTTTCTGCTTGTTTGTTAACTTTGTACTGTGGTACTTTTAAATTCCCTGACTTCTCCTGGCTGTAGGAATCATGTTTTCTTTGCTACCAGGGCAAGTATTTGGCTGTTAAGTGGTGTAATTATGTCACAGTGATCATTCAGTATCATAACACATGTCAAATGATTTGCAGTTTGCTACGCTGTAGCTTGCAAGTATTAGTATTAAAAAACTGGGCCCACGTTGTTGAAACTCGTAAGAATTCGTCCATGTTTTCATGAGATATTTCCAAAATGCTTATTTTTTTCCCAAGTTCTGCCTAAGTCAAGAAATCTTTTGAGTATGTTTCAATGCAGCTTTCCCCACAACACATACATATGAGGAATGCAATTCCTGTATCTTAATAGTGATAAAAATGTTCGACAAACACCTGGTTTCGTCATATTCTACATTAACAGTGTTTTAACGCACTAGGTGCCACTTTCTGATTTCGTGCATCATATACGATAGCATATCATCAGTATTTCTATTTATTAGTATCGTTGTCACTTGTTCTGCTTGTTTATCGTTTACAATAACTCTACATTGCTTTCTGCATTTTAGAACTAATTTCAATGTATCGCTGTGGCAGAGGTCATAGACTATCCAATTGCAGTTGCAATGTAATTATGCATTTGAGGTTCGGCAGATTTTTCAAGCATTCATGGAACAAACATTTAGTAACTTCAGTTTATGTGGTATATTACTGGATTTGCTGTGGCGTGCCTACTTATTTTAAAGTGATCGCAGTTCTGCAGTTTTCGTTGTGATGGGGTTGGGCTTTTATCATGTGGAGGGACTTAAAGTTAAGGTGGGGGGTTAAAAGTTATGTTGGGGGCTTGGCTGCCCGTACTCCACTCACTGGAGACAAGTGATATCTGTGTGTAATGTAAGTATTAGCACTGTATTAGTCTGCAATATTCCAGCACTGAGTTGCATTGCTTTTATTGTCATAATGTCAGTTATACTGTATACAAGAATGAAGAATGCCTGTGACATGGTTTGTGGCTAATGGTAGATATCTGTTTCTGTGGTTCCCTGCGTCATCTCAGAAGAAACTTGATGTTTTTATTCAGTTTGTCGTCTTTTAATGCCCACTGTGTTCAATTTTTCCTCAGTTAAAAACGTGGTGATCAAATATCAAAGTTGATTAAGATTTGTCGCAAGTTATATCGGAACAAAACTGCCACATTTCCGCAAGCAGCACTGATGCGTTTGTAAATTCATGTACAGCATATACTGAGTTAGCACATAGGCATCGTCTGTCAAGTATTGCTACTATATATCATTGCATTATGCAGATCTAGGCAGTTTGCATGTACCAGTAGTTTTTTCTCTGCTTTATGCGTAGTGCTTCTGTATCATTCTGTGTTCAATTCATTAGATGGAAACTTTCAGTTTATGTCATGTAGTGCAGTTGTGCTCTGTGCATTCATATAGCGCATATCTTTTTGTGTTGGTTAAAAAAAGTGTAAGATGGTTAAAGGTCCATGGACACCAAAATTAACATATATATTTTGTCCATTCTCCCAAAACAATGTAATTTTTTTATAATTTTGATAGTAATATCAGCGAACTGCATTTTGCTTACATGAAGAAATTTACATTTGAAATTGACGATCTATGAAAATGCCATAGAAAACGAGAGGCTGATAACGTCACCGGTTGGACATGTCATCAACGTAAAATACGCATAGAAACATAAGCATTATAAAATCACACTTTTTACCTATGTTCTGCTGCAGTTGTCATGCTACACAGTATTTTTGGTCATTAAAAATATTAAAGTTAATTTGTAAACACTGTGTTCAACTGGTGACGTCATTTCTGGCCACTTGCCAATATCTGAATTTTTAGCATAACATGACGCCATTTTTTCTCTATATTCAAACATTAGTTTTGTACGTGTATACAGATCAAATCAACATATTCTACTGGTATATGCAGATTGAAATGTCTAATCAAGGTCTACATAAATTTCACAAATATGTTTGACCATGGCCATGGATCTTTAAGCTTTTTGTGTCAGTAGCTTTAACTGGTGGTTAGCAGGTTTGTTAAACGAATATAATGATGTTAAAGCTTTCATATCAGGAAATGGATCGGTGATCTTTTAAGTAGTTCAGTGGTGTATGGCTTTGTATAGTTTTCTGTTGGTAGCCTGAGTTGTATTTGTTAATGTATATTTTTAATAGCTGGCTAGCTTTTTCTTTACAATAGTTTAGTGTCTCTTGATTTACTCTCATGTAACTAGAGCAGTGAGTATCATATATTCTGTATAGCATACATTATTTGGATAAGCTCTTAGCTCTGTATATTGTTGACTTATTGATTGTAGTGAAGCATACTTTATGATTATTTTGCTGGATATCTAGGAGAATATTCACAGGAATTTATAATTCATCCAGTGTCTTACTTGGTGTCGGCATGGCTATAGATTCTAATTCTATACAGTTGAAGTCAGTGTTCAAACGTGCTATACCATAGAATATTATGCCGTAGTATCTTACAGAGTACACACAATATCTGTGGGCCCTACTAAAGGGCCAAGGGCCCAAGAGCAGTAGTTACTACACTGTGATCCATAAAAAACGTGCCACTTTTATTTTCTGAACAGCTCTGTGTGGCATAGGCTGATTTTAATAAATTTTGGCGTGCAACATCAGGAAGAAACTCCGTGCAATTGACTGTAGTTTCGGCCACCTTACTTCAATACTGTCGCTACACTACCTTGTGAAATGCAGGTTGTTTAGCGTTGAGCCTGCTGTTTGCGAGTGGTGTCAACGTTTGCCGCTTGCATTTGCGCTGGAGAAGGACATTTTGAGCACATGCTGTAATAAAGAGGATGTGATATGACACTAGTGACTTTTTGAGAGACAGTAATTGCCAATTGTGTTTGTCACTATTCAGTTAATCATTTCTGAGCCAGTGTGTGTTATGACAGAAATTCGGGGGCTTACTTATATGGCGCTACTGTGTGAATGGTTTTTCTAATTATTTTATGCAAAGTGGGAAAAAATTTTGTTTCTGGTTTCAGTCGCTGATTGTTAAACTGTTGTTTTATTGCAGTAAGTGTGCTTTTCTTTTTGAAAGTGTGTGATTTAGTTACTGCTGATATAATTATTAATGGTACAATATTATGGTGAAAGTATTAATATTTAGATAGATGATAATTAATCATGCATTTTGTGTTGCTTGTCTTTGCACTTACAGTATAATTAATCTCTTCAGTAATTAATTTTTGTTTCCCATCTATGTGCTTTGCTGTTCACGGTGTAGTCAGTCACATGTTGCAGTTTAATTAACTATTTAATTAAATTTAATACGCTGTAACTGCCACAGGACATGTTCCCAAGAACATTCTTCTGACAGATATGACAGACACATGCAAAATAAGAAAAAAATACTGGTGTAAAATACAAAAGTGCAAGGCAAATAAGACATCGTCATTTTTAACCAGCAGTCAACCACTGAAGGGATATGTTCGACGCCAGCATTTTGAGGGCCAAAGTCAGTGATCTTTGAGGCCAAGGCCAATGCCGTGATTTTTGTCCTCACAGTGAAGGACAGTCCTTGTACTTTGAGGACCCCATCCCTGTAAGGCAGTATGCAAAGGACTCCCACAGTTCAGTCGACATTGCCCACTTAAAGCACACTTGGCACTTTTTCTTTTGAGACAGTTACAGAACAAAATACGAAATACACAATATTAGATCTGCAACCGACACTCCAACATTTCCCACGCTAGTACTTATTTTTCCCCACTTTTAGTTCTGGCAGTCGACTAATCCTGGGACTAACTGTGACCAAAGGCAAGACAGGACACATGCGATCATACGTACGCCATGATGAACGGCGTTAGCTGACAATCACTACTGACGGCCTAGCTACAATCACATATAGTACGTACAATTTATCTTTGTATCAGATCGGTGGAGAAAATAGCACTACAGATCAGACGGACGCTCAAACAGTGAGAAAAATAATGCACATTAATCAATAACATACTGTGCGGGAATGTATTTGAGTTCAGCTGAGCCAGCTGAAATCTTGAAACAAACTGTGGAAATGGCGGCGTTGTGCGCTAAGAAAAATTCGGGGGAGGCAAAGTTCGAGTTTTCTGACGGACCGCTGAAAATTTCAGACATACTAAAAACTTCAATTCTGCCCCAGAATTTCCCACAAATGGAAGACTGGGCCCCAAATGTGGCGATTTTTCAAAGACGATTTTCCAGACAGCAATTTTCCGATGGTGTATGGACAAAAGGCCACCAAGCTGGTTTTTAAGTATTAATCTTTGTTCCAAATAAATTGCACATCCTTTCAGAAATATAACTCAAGTCGCCACACTATGTACTATGAAATAAATTGACAGTTTTTGTTGCTGTCGTTTATTAAGCTCATTTTGCTTTATTTTTCTGTGCTCAGTGGAGCGAGTCATCAAAAGATGCTGCTCTGTCGTCGCGGGCTCAAAGTCGCACGTGAAAGGCCCAGATACAGCACGAGACAATGTTTTTGCATAAAAGTCATAGAAATTAAATTCATTAATTTATCGAATTAACTTATACATGGCGAAAAACTAGCTTGGTGGCCTTTTGTCCGGGATTCCTAAAATTTAGGGGGTAGTCGCCCTCCCAGCATCCCCCTCCATATTTTTCCCTCCCACAACACCGTCACTGATGTCAATGATAATATCACATCCCAGAATCAGCGTCGTCAGAGAGACTATTGCACAGACATGACACAATATTTTGTGAAACTCCAGTAAATAAAACTACACAAAGAACTCAAAAGAGATATTCGCTACTGACGAGACATTTTGTGCGTATGTCAATGGCAAACAGCCTGTATTCACATGCAACAGCCACTTACTGTAAAACTTCGAATTAAAGCCAGGTCCCGAATAAATGCCGAGACAGGTCTAGGGGTCAAGTCTATTCAAAGTTTTACGCTATTAACTTTATGCTGCAAAACTCACGGCAGACACTTTACTTAAACAGCATCACGGGCAGAGTCGGTCAGCTAAAACGAAATCGGAAATTAACAAAAATAAATATACAGTAAGAAAAAATGGACAGATTCTGGCAAAAGAATGCAAAATTGTTACTTCTTGCAAAGTGAGACAGGCAGTACACAAAGACACATAAAATTGACGAAATGGCAGTGCCACAAAGCACTTGCAGTGTGCAAACTTCCGCCAAGGTAAAGTGATGACCATGCCTTATGATATCAGCGAGAATCCCGGTTATAGTAACTTCTTAAACAGAGAGAAGTGGTTTTTACTGCAAATCCAAAACTTTTCACGGCTGTAAACTTCACTGTCCACACCAGTGGCAGCTTTGCAATGAAAAAGACAGCGAAAATAATCATTTAATCCAAAACCGGATCACACACAAATGTACCTTTTTAATTCTCGACAAAAGGCATGCCATGCCATTTGCAAATATTTAGAGCAAAATCAACCAATAACTTAATGTGTAACACACTGTAGACGGGACTGGACGGACAACAAACCCACCAAATAAATCACTGAAAGAAAAAAACAACATCGGCAATATAAGTGACCAATACTGCTGCAATGGCAAGGTGCTACAATGAAAAAAATGAAATTCAACCACAACAACAAAGTAAGCAAACTATGACGGTCGTTTGATAAATAAGTTTACAAAATGGCGCCATTCCATTGATGTTTAAAACAGGAAAAATCTGAAATATGCGTTTTGTTGGGAATTTAATTCTGAACATAGATAAAATTTTTTTGATGCTGACATCATTATTGTGACGCCATCTGTTAACAGAACACAGTCTATTTGTGTACAATTTTCTCCATCAGTAATCTATCATAACTCACGAGTGACAACCAGCATAGAAGCGAAAAAACAAATAAACTTAATAAGTTAATGTCACCTCTTTAAAAGCAAAAAACATTAGTGTTTCACTGTTCAGTTACAGGTTACACTCTTCAACAACGTTCTCAGAGGAATCATGCAGTGTAGACTTGTCTGAAAAGATAGGTTTTCAGCTTAGATCGGAACTGTTTGCGACTGATGTGCAGTGAATGTAGGTCAGGTGGAAGCGCGTTCCAGACGACAGGAGCTGCGATGGAGAAACTTCGCTGGCCAATGGACGTGTTAGCCCGCGAAACGAACAGGTCGCCGATCGACGTGACAGGTCCGAGACTGGGCATATTGTCTAAGTTTGTTCAAACATTGTTCTATCTGTCAACAAGTTTCTGAATGCCCGATGCAAAGAATGATGCCAAGCCACTGATGAGCAACTGATTGCACCCCGGTATCTGATGCAAATTTCTGCCCACCTAACATTTTCTTACACCAAACTTGTACTGTTGGCTTCGTAAAAACACTTGACGCCATACACTGGATGCACTGCAGAGGAAATCCGATTTGCATTAAGTCTTTGCCCACCAAAAAAAAAACAATAGCAGCACACTGTTCATTACGGGATAATTTCAGTGCGAACGTCACCGTATTTAATGTTTATAAATGACATCACAGCGACATCATCTTCAAAAAACTCACAACTTGTACCCAGAATTAAATTCGCTACAAAACATATTTGGGATTTTTCTATTTTAAGAATTAATGGAATGGCGCCATTATGTAAACATATTTGTCGAATGACACTCGTAGTAAAAACTAACTCCAAGTGTAAAACCATCAGATCAGCTGCATAGCAGATAAAACAGATATTAGCAGCAAATAACAGCAAATTTGCCGAAATGTTAGTTGATGATAATGTTCCAGTCTAAAGGCAGCGATTCACATCAAAACAATAAACTTCAAGGCTACGACAGACACTACAGCTGCATCTCAAGCCGTGATACTGGCAAGACTTAAAGAGTATAAAGGCAATACACAAGCGCTAAGCATCTCTAGGCATTTAATCAAAGTATATGCCTCAATGTAAAACGTAAAAAGATCGAGATTACAACAACTAAAATGATCTTACTGAGATCCGCAAATCAGTAACGAATTTCACTGCTAAGCATGTGGAACGTTACTAACTGGACTGCCTTTTGCCATAAAATTACAGATAACTAGCTGTTACATTAATAACAAGAAATCTGAGCTAATGCTCATGAGACATGCAAGAGCCTATAGCAGTTCCTGTTTGCAGGTAATCTTGGTTTATCTCCAATCTCCATCTATTTCGTCGCAATTCACTCTTCTGCAGCCAAAAAAAATCACAAAAAATCACTAAAAACACCTATTTCTGGAATTCAAGGTCATCGATGTTGACATTCCTAAAAAGCTCGTCGCCACTGTTTGTTATGATAAGCAGCATGTCTGTGCCTATCTGGAACCATTTTCACGTTATAGACAAGCCAACAGCGGAAAAATAACCACTTTTAGAGGGATACCCTCCTTTGACACCTGCGTAAGCAGGCCTCCATGAGACAAGAGAATCAGAGAGGGTTGTAGATGCACAGCCAAACTTTGCACCTAACAGAGTCCTTAGAACTACTCTGCCTGAATTGTCGTCATTCGAATGCTACCTTTCTAGATCCGTCCGCACTACTCTTGCTCAGTTACGTTTGGGTCACTGCCGGTTTCTCAACTCTTAGAAGGCCTGCATCACTGCAGGTGTGACAGATGTGCACCCTGACTGTGGAGTGGCACCACACTCCGTTGAACATATGGGATGATCCAGACGCGGTGGCTGATTTTCTCAAGCTGGATGACAACTGACGAAAGAGGAGAGCTGTGGGCTACCACAACAACAAGAGCGTCCAGACTTGGACTGCTAAAATCTACATTCAATGCTGAAAATTTTGTATGCAGGTTATCTAGGTCAATATCCAGCCATTTCAACGCAATTCACTCTTTAAATGTGTGTCGCAGCATGAAATCATGAAAAATTCACTAAAGCCCCCTATTTTGGGGGTTCAAGGTCACTCAAAGTCATCGATGCTGACATTCCTAAGAAGCTCGTCGCCAGTGCTTGTTATGATAAGCAGCATGTCTGCGCCTATCTGCAACCATTTCCACGCTAGACAAGCCAATAGCGGTAAAATAACGTCTTTTTAAGAGGGTGCCCCTATTTCACGCCCTCGTGCTAGGGGAACCCCCTCACCCAGTATTATAAAAATTTTGTCACAAAATACTAGAAACTCTTATGCCATCATATGGTAAAAATCCGAAGTCTTTATCTCACACAGGCTCAAAACGGTACCAGGCTGTGACAGACAGATGAACAGACAGACAGAATTACCATAGCTAATACGCGCTATAGCTATGCTAGCTCTCGTGCGTAAAAATCACACATCAAAGCCATGGCTGTAGCCACCACACAAAGCCTAGAATGAGCATCTGTATCAAGGCCTTTAGGTCTAAAGTCCAGCATACTTTATACAAACTTAAGGCAAGTACAGAACATCAATGCCAGTAGCACAACAGCTACAACGTTGTCTGCACCAGTGTGAATCGATTTATGACTAGTTTCGACAGCCCAGTGGTTTAACAATTAGGATTTCGGATTTACAACCATGAAGTTGTGGATTCGACTCCCGATCGAGTCGCTATCAAGTACTTACTACTTGGATGAATGGCTGTCTGTGGAGAGGTAGTATATAACCACCCCCAAGGTCAACTCAGCCTTCCATCCTGCTGGGGTTTGTTAATCAATAGTACCAGTACTGGCCTGCTTGGCTGGCGTTAACTGAGGTAGAATGTGTTCTGCAGCATTCAAGTACTTTAAATTTGGTATTTAAATACACACCAAGAATTGGGGGGTATTTCATCAGCATTTAAATATTTTGTAAGTTCCAAGTATGTAAAGATTTGCATCTAGTATTTGACACAACACTGGCTACAGAACGCTGATGCAGTGGGAAAAGATGATAAAAATCGGAATCAAGATACAAATCAGCGGATGGCAGGTGGTACATCATCATCAGTTAGTCTTCATCTTGACATATCCATTAGCTACATGAACAGCATCACCCTCTCCATCACTTTCACACGGCTTTTGCTGCTTCTGTTGCAGAGATGAAACGCCGTTGCTGCAACGTTTCTGCAACACAACACAATATCTGCACTAATACACAGTGACGACTAATCAAAACAAGTGGCTGTCAGTAATCTTGCTGCATTTCTATGCTATTCTTGAGCATGTTGAAGCACAAAAAAGCAATGTAACTGAACTGAACTGACACGGTTTAGTTTTTGATGAACTGACCAATGGGCAAACAGGGTGAGCCCACTGGTCATTGGTTGACGCATATGTGAGCATAGTCACATAAGCCACAAACGCCGTTAGACAGTGTCCACTGCACACTGTAATGCTTTACTGAAAGCCCATTGGTTCAGTTCACTTCAGTTCAGTTACGTCGCTCTGTGTGCGCCTTTAGCTTTATCAGACCTCTGGTCATTCCCATAGTTTACAACATCGTATAGCTTAATTATTAACCCTCAGGATCTTTAGTATCAAGGATATAAAATAATCAAAACAATACTAAACCGATTGTGAGTCAGTTTGTTGCCCCACCAAAACGAAGCAAGAAGGAATACTGTGTTTGTGGGTTACAGTTTGTTGGCTGGATTTCTAAAAACAGTTACAAATTTCCACAAAATTTATCACAAAAACTGTGCACAGCTGTCGGCCCAAAGAGACAAAAAGATATTTTGCTAGCGATCCAGACTCTTTTGTGGACTTATGGAAGATTCTTCAATGTCATTCCGAGACAGCAGCTGCATTAAGGATCCTAACTGGAAAACTGAAAAGGTGTAGACAACAAAAACCGGTGTGAACGTCTTGCAGTAATAGTAAATCAAGATCGCAAACCTCAGTGGGTCGTGTTTTCTTCGGCCGAATATACGTCTGAAAGTAGAAGTTGATGAACAAGGCAAAGTTGGATATGGCGTAGAAAATGAGTGCCCACTGCATCCACAGCGGGAACCGACAGCCAACGTAGACTGAACGAGCCGAGTGCGTTATCCCGGCCACAAACTGCACCTGATTGTCAGTTACAACACCACTTAATACCAGAACTAATAATGATTAAAAAATTTTAGGGCTGTGAAAGTTAACGATTAATTTAATCGTTAACGATTCAGGAATTTAAATGATTAAAAAAATTTTTATCGATTAATCGCAAGTACTGTTTTGCTCCCTTACTTGACATAACAGGAAGTAAATTTCGGGCGAAAAGCAAACAATAATGGCCGACAGCAAGTTAAAAAATACTGAGCTATATAAATATAAGGCCATTTCTGGTCATATGTATGACTATTTTGGATTTAAATTGTGTGATGACAGTACAGTTGATTCTGCTGAAAACGTTTTCTGTATGATTTGCCACAAATGTAATGTAAGTTCATTATAATTATGTCAGCAGAATTATGAAATTTGTGGAAAATTAAACAATAGGTCTAAAGTATATTATCAATGTAGGGCCTTCTGTTTGTTGTTTGTTTTACCTAATCACATTCTCCGGAAAAAGTGATTACCATTTCACAAATGCTTGTCACTGTATCTACTCAGTAATGCGTTCTCGATCGTGTGAGTCTGATTGTACATTTAACAATCAAAATTTTCTTTATCATTTAATATTTTAAATTAAGGCCAAAACATAGCTCCAGAAGAGGGCTGCAGTGCTGCATATTAAGTTGTAACTGGGCTAACACTTTTCCGGTTGTAACTCATTACCATAACAGAGTTGTGAAATCAAGTAAGCAATTAGACTTAAGACACAGAACACACACCAACTGGATGCGGGTCAAATATTTCTTCCACCAGAGGTACTTCTGCATGTGAGGTCCAAGGGCTGACAGACCGTAGTAAGTGTACATCAGAACGTGAACAAATGAGTTTATCATTGCACCAAAGAATGCTAACAACACACCACAAACTAAGGTAACAGTAAAGGGTGCCACATCCCACAAGGGGCATCGGATATCGACCTAGGGTGTTTACCTCCCTTTCTATGGCCGTCAGGCCTGTAGGCGGATAGACCATTGATGCACGGCCGGTGCAACGCCAGATCTTCCCAGCTGCAGAACATCACCACCCTTTGGTCAGTACCAAATTATACTGCTTGGTGAACAGAGGCACATGTGTATGAACAACTTGTCTGAGGCTGTTACTGGGCAGTTGACCAGCCAGGAGTTAAACCAGTGACCTCACGATCACTAGTCCAACATGCTACCATTAAGACTACCAAACCGCACCACCACAAACTGCTGCTATAAAATGCTCCCAAATACAGAACACCTGCCAACCATCAAAAACATTTTCATGCTGTAAAAAACTCACAATAGTGAACATGACTAACTAGCTTAGACGTCATCTTGAATAGACTCACAGCTTAAACCAGTAACTATCAAAATCCACCAAAATACAACCTTTATATCTAATTAGTGATCACATTTCTCGACAAGTCACACATTTCTCGATAAATCACACTTTGGAAAATTTAGGAGGACCCAATCAATCTCCTCCATTGGAAAAATGCAACATCCTGCTCCCCCCCAAAACTTTTTCAATTTAAAACACAACGCTATTGTTTTATCACACTGAATTTTATCAACATTATCAATTTATCATCAACATCAACATCATCATCACGTACCTTGACCACCGGGCACCCATTTGACGCCAATCCACCAGATCGGAAACATAGTGGCATGATGGTAGACGTGGAGAAACGATATCTGACCGTTCTTCTTGCGCAGGACAAAGAATATTGTGTCAAAAAACTCCAACAACTTGGAAAAGTAGAACCACCAGATGGCCTTGGCAATCTGCGAATCAAAGCGAAAACATGCAAAGCACCATAGTTGTATAATACACAAAGATTAAAAAATTAAGTGTCTACTACAGTACCGGTACTCAGATATCGCTTCAGACATGCATCATCAAAAAAAAACAGTTTTGCTTCACGTTTAACTAGCACATCGAGCGTGTTTATAGTCGTTACAGTTAGCACGCCATAAAAATTACTTAAAAACTTACTTATTTACTCCATATAGCTCTTCATGCAAACTGATCAGCAAGGATCACCTGCCATATGAAACCAGTGATGACATAATGTTACCCATCACCCAACACACTGTAAATGCCAGGCAGGATGGTACTGAACTTGATTTACTTACCCCAGAGGAGTAGAAGGCTGAGTTGACCTAATGACAGGTTAAATACCGAGAGAGTTTACCACTCCACAGACAATGACAGACACCCATCCAAATAATGACCACTTGATAATGACCTGACCGGCGGTTGAACCCAAAACTTTTTGGTCGTAAGTCCAAATAGTAAACAGTTGATATCGACCTGACCAGGAAAAATCAACTCACTCCCCACGCTGGACAGTCATGGTTTATCAATTCACTCCAAAAGTTGCTCTGTGAAACAACTGAAAATTGTAATAAAAATCAGAAAAAAATAGTAAAAAAAGTTAGAGACTTTGTCATGAATTAACTCACTCGCATTTCATCCGGGTTATCGCTGTAGTCAACATGCTGACACGTATAACTGTAGTTCAGTCTCCAGGAAGCTGTGAAGAGCTAACAAAAACATAAACATAAACTCAGTTTCATAGGGAACATTCCCCTCTGACTGCAAAATTTCTAATAAACACCCTGGCGTTTACTTCAACATTAGATTAGGCATTTATTAAAGCATCTGACAACTAGTACTGCAGCAGCTAGTAAACTACTACAAATGCACCCAGCATTTATTGGAGACTCGGCGTTTATTAGAAGTTTTATTTTTATGGTATACAAACTTACAAAGAACATCTGAGAACATTCGTCTAGTCTGCAGTGACATGATATATGAGTCAGACTGGATCATGGCAAATGATAACCAAACTTTCCAAAATTTTGAATGCATCATATGGTCATCGATGGCCCTGTATGAAAATATATAAGCACAACTACCACTATACACTCTAAAAAGTCCTTCCTTCCCGAGCCTTAAGGCCTATTAAGTGGCGCTGATCTCCATTTCCTTAGCCCTCAGCCAGACACCAGTTTACACTGCGAGACCACAGATACGGGGCTAGTGCATCACGTAGTGTGCTCACTGTGCCTGTTTAATCCCAGCTTTCGCCAGTACTCATTGTGCCTATGCACAGAGGGATGGCCAGGCTGAGTTGACCTGGGTGGCTGGTTACATACTGGGATGGTCACCCGTACTAACCGGGCCTGATGTTGACTAACTTTGTTGACGAGATTAATGACACTACTAACTGAGCCAAACCACCAACATTATACACTCAATTATTGGACAAACTCGATAAAACACACAAGTGCAAAGGCAGAATTCATCGACACCACCAGTCAAAATCCACAGCGTAGTTTTAAAACACATTATCAATGGTATGACAGTAAAACCAGTGGTAAAAGTATAAGTATGAGGTGGCAAAGCTTACTGGCAGTGCTAATGACCTCTTGATCAGAATGACAAAGGTGGCAATTAAAAACTTATTGAGTTTTTGCTGATAATTATACACACAAGAAATCTGAGCTATCGTTATTAGGTAACTGACCTCAACAATGCCATAATCAAAGATTCCCATTACTATCAGCAATGAGTAAAACAGACCTACCTCAAAACAAATATGAAAGTTGAGCACAACTAATCCAGCATTGTACAGGAACAGAGTCCATCGGAACTCAAATGGGGGCCGAGAATTCATCAACTTCGGCCCGAAGTAGACTGTGACCAAGTACAAAGCTGTTAAGGCGAATGTCGGCCAATAGGCAGACATGAGCGGCCAATCCGCCACCCGGTCGTCTGCAATACAAAACACTAGTATCAAGTTCTACAGCAAAATCAATGCAATATGTAACAAAACATAAGCTCCGAGCAACATTCTAAAAATAAATTATTTGGCATTGACACTGTTACGTCTCAAATACTTTTTTAAACATTAACACTCGGTGCATTCTGGAGCATTTTCTGATGAACATGTAATGGTTCTCCATTTATGACGAACGAATTGTGTCAGCGGAAATGGGGCCATAACAGGCCACGAATAAGTCTGTGTTGAAGACATCTGTATGTGCAAGCAATTACAAACACTGCATTTTATGTATTATATACATCATAATCAGTCTCCCACTTTTCAGCATTTGCTGCTTCAAAATCTCTCACATGCATTTGTGCTGGTACTGTCAAATGCAGCATACCAGACTATGGATACGAAATTCGAGGGTGACATGCTGTACGTCAGCAGTTCTTGTTCTCACATGCAGTACGGTGGTTCGAAATGTCACAAAAATACTGACTACTGAATCGCTATGCACTTCTCAAGCCCAATGTGCACAAAGTTGTTTGCAACTCGGGTTCCACCGCAGACCATGCCAGATGAGCTTACAACACTCCCACTGCTCCCTAAACCGATACAGTCAGCTTCCAGGGGATACAGCATCCCTATTCATCCTCCCTTTGATGTCTACATTTCAAACACATAATAAAAGGTAATTTTTCAAGGGCATGACAGCTAGAAAAATCACCTTGCACAATCATCTGGATTACAAATTAAAACATCAGATAATAACTTTTGTGATCAAATAGTTGTTGTAACACTAACACAAAATGTGCATAAATGAGCAGTTTCAGCACGGCACCTGCTATAGTTAGTGTCCACTCATATCCATGCCAAAGGTCACAAACCAAATTCTGCATGGCCTCCATCTACAAAAGGACAACATGCATTTACTCACAAGCCGATAGCATCTGTTACTGTTACACTGTGACTTCCAATGCTACATGTTGGATTTGTAATTGTAACAAAGATCCAGGACTGCCAACACTATTAACTGACCCCACTTCCGCATGCAACAATTCCAATCTATCTACAAAATCGCCTGTTTCCTGACTTACATATATTCGGGACCAATTTATATCTATTTCTTCCAGTATCATATAACATCTCTAACACAGATTGATAATCCAACACAAATATGAAATTTACATCATGCTTCTTAGCAATATACTTCTATAACTGTATTATATCATATTCTCTGTAGCTGTTTATATCCTAAGGCAGGAAGCTGCAAAACGTAATCTTTCATTCTATCATTTTCCTCTTTTCCTCGGCATGTTGCCACTCAACCAATGGGCTCGGTTGAATCTAAATTCATCTTATCCAATGACGCACGTATCCTCAAAGTTGAGTAGTGTTCTTATTACCTGTCAGTGGTCTAGACTGATACAGCAGACGAAAGGCAAAGTATGGATAACAGAACGTTGGCAGTGAGCCGTCACAACGCACGATCACAGACAAGCAGCTGGCAGACAGATGCACAACCGCTGCAGCTGCTTATAGCACCACTTCAGCCACTGTGTAACTGCGTTGCTAAGCAGCTACGATTTACATCAATGACAGCAGGAACAGCCTTCTATCTTTAGCACCATCGATCCAGTAACGTCATAATCGACCGATATTCTGAAGACACAACGCACGTGAATACGGCATAAACTTTTCATGCGGCGTCAAAGAAACGTTTTAGCCGACCTGTTTTGGACTTATAAACAACGTACACTTCCCTGCTTATCTGCAAAATTATCGTTTTTGTGTCGAAAAAAATGTAAACAAACCGGCAACACCCTGAGCCAAACAAAATTTACACGTAGTGGTGGGTCAATGTCACGAATTCGAATTCGATTTTAAACTTAGGCTCGAACTTGAAGTTCTTCGCTTGACTCGTGGATTCGTAGTAACAATCATAATACAAGAGACAAAAAGCCCAGTTACCGCTAGGGAAGGCCGATCGTACGACGGTTTTTAAAGGCCAGCAGATGTGAATTACGGGTCAGATACACCTCTGTCTGGAGGAAAGAGGAGGGTCGGCATTCGAATTGGAATTGGAAGCATTTAGGTCAATCGGTAGGCCTACTCGCATTCGCATTAGATAGGGCATCAGTGTTAACGCTAGAGAGTTGCAGCTGTCCCCTTTTAAAAACAACTCCGAGATCTCGTGGCGAACGCGGTAGCATACAGGCCTAACGGGGCCTGGGGTCGTGGGGCGTAGCCCCCAGTGGGGTCCAGGGGCAAATCATTCAAGGGTCATTACACTCTGCTACGACAATCGTGCGATATTGTGGCTAAAGGGTACATCGTAAGGGGTCGGCGATGATACCGTTGGATACGGCGATGATCGAGTTCTACATGCGATAACCATAAATGTCTCTATCTGCCTGCAGCGGTCTGGCCGCAGTTTTAAATGCAAAGTTTCTGACTGCAGCCATTATACATGTGCTCTGAATTGTCATACTGTATCTGAACGTTGATTGTGGCTTTCGATATAGCAGCGTCACTACAGCGTGTATATGAGACATCATCATCATCATCATCAATGGATATCCGGAAGCAGGCTGAAGGCCTCTAGCTATTTTCGTCCGAAGTAGACAACTAAACTAATACAGTTTTTACATTCACTTCCGGTAGTACATGACGGATTTATAATCACAATGCAAACTAAAACAACGCCAGAACAAATCTAAACGTCTCTTAAAACTACTAACACTGCATGCTGACACAACACCATCAGGTACTGAGTTCCATAGCTTAACTAATCTATTTACAAAAAATGCTTCCGGAAATCATATTTGCATAACTAGGGCACTATGGGAAATCGCTTTCTTTCTGCAACTGCAGGAAACCGGATGCTGGCCTTCGTGGATGCAAGCGGCATGGTCGGCCCACCCTAGCGAGAACTGGGCTTTTTGTATTGTGTTACAGCTGCATGAGATAAACTACAAACTATAAGCCAAAGCAGAGGAGTTACTTTCGCCTAGCTCCTCAGTTTTAGCTAAGCAGCTCTAAACGGACGATCTCACAGTATGCCGACACTACGCAAACATTTTTTTTTAAATTAACATGCATTTTGAATGATGATTATTATTATCATTATACCTCTGAGTTTATAGGTCTTTCGCAATGTGAAGAATCTGAAGTGAAACCGCACAACAGCTGATATGACCTAGGCCTATCCTTGCTCTAAAGCTGCATGTGTTGAACAATGTTCAATACATAGATGTAAAAAACATTAATTTTGTAAATTAAAAAAAAAACATAAAAAACATGTTTTTTCACTTTTATAAAAAAAAACATGTAAAACATAGGCCTACATAAAAAAAAAACATTAAACTGCATTCAGCAGAAATCAGCACAATAATTGTGTTAAAACAAAAACCTACCATTTGTCAAGAGTGAAGACTGACAATTACTGAATGTTATTATGTAACAGTGATTATAGTACAGATCGAAAACAGAGCTAAACACAATTTTCCCATGAGAAATGCATCATATTTGTAATTTTGTACGTTTATGTTTTAATTAGAACAAAAATTCAACATTAAAAATAAGACCAAAAACATTTCAAAAAATAAAAAAAACAAAAAAACATGTTTTTTAACTTTTATAAAAAGCAAAAATATAAAAAATGTTTTTACATCTATGGTTCAATAGACATAGTCCCAAATACAGTAGGCCTATAGAACATAGCCAATGCAAACACGAAACACTGAGAAATTTCGACCAGATAATACAAACAGGGTAGCTCTTTTTCAGCATTTCAGCAGTGCTATACAGACAGGCCCGTCGAGATGGGGCGTTACCCCGTGCCCCGCGATGTTTAGGGACCCCGTCGTCGCACATACATATAAAGTACCCTAGAGTGTGCCATTTTAAAAAGAAAAATTCAAAAATTATCTCTCCAGACGATCCCAGCGAAAATGTTTCCCTGCGCCCCGCTGTGACTCTCGGCGTCCTTGGCTACAGACCGCTCTAGAAAGTTGCATACAACATTTTCACACAAATGATGAAGCCATTTAATACACCAAAATACTTTTTCATATACTGATACTCAATTGAATAATTTAATAGTAAAAACACTAATACAAAACATGCACGCACACACACACCCTCACAGAAACATAATAATTATGCTATACAAAATCGCATGCACCAATGTCATGCAATATTAATTCCTATATAAGTATAGTCGGCATCATGGTTGTAATTTTATGACCTGTTGGAAATCATTAGACATTCGGCATTTGTAACAGACACGTATACTCGTACAGATACGATGCAATGAGACAATAGGCCCTATAGCCTAAACGCAGTCTTCGGTACACTCGGACACTCTGTACAACGGGCTGGGTGGTCCATAAAAAAGTAAACCCCCTAACTTTCATAATAGATGAATTATCATAGGCGGATCCAGGAGTTGAAGTTGGGGGGGCCAAGGTCGAGCGCCGAAGGCGCGAGCCGAGTCGAGGGGCCAAAGGCGCCAAGAGGGGTGAGGTGTAGGGAGGGGGTGTCTCCCTCCCCATAG
>Ga0209671_1000235_pt1 | contig 31987 bp, 20 predicted proteins | sample WorMetHERISLAND2_2_FD_187401 | JGI IMG/M metagenome (GOLD analysis project Ga0209671, IMG submission 187401) | Marine gutless worms symbiont microbial communities from Max Planck institute for Marine Microbiology, Germany - Olavius geniculatus... | ecosystem: Host-associated > Annelida >...
AACTTGCAAGCAATGTGTGCTGGTGCACTGTCATGCTGGAAGGTCTAAAAGTCAATCTATCCTTACAAGTATGTGAAAGTGATCGTTTTAGGCGTTTTTGTGGCTGCAATGGTAAAACTTCAACAGTTTAATGTCATTAGCGACCCAGATAAAGTTCACCATCGATGCAGGGCAGCTATTCAGCAACTTACAGCACCGGTTGTGACAAACCAGTTTGTACTCGCGCCACGCTATGATGTCAGCATTACATCACAACTAGCAAAGAATATTTAACTAACAGCCATATTTTGTCCATATATTTTGAATTAGCATTTCTTCAGCTACATCTGGTAAAAATTTCGTGTAAATTGATCATCCTTTGAGTGAATTATGAAAGAAATAAAAAGGGTGCCCGTTTTTTTGAAACACAGTGTATATTGTTGTTGTTGTTGTAGCTGCAGTGGTTGACATACTGGACATAAAGTGGGACCGACTGATGTCCAATGATAGTAAACCGAAGCCAGAGGGTTCGGGCTCTGCTCTAAGACGTTTCAAGGCTCATCAAATACTACAAGAAATTGGAGTGTCAGCAGCATTCGCTGGAGATGCTCTGATACAGAAGCTGAAGACTGTTTGTCAGCAGGAAATGGATGATGAGGCTGCGAAACTTGCTGCTACAGCTGCTGCTGCTGGTTACTATATATACTAGTCTTTTATTGCAATCTTTGTATGATTATGTCCAATTAGTGTAATGCTTTTTTCTTTTTTTTACTACATTGTGGTCATTGTGTTATCTTTATCTGACGGACACTGTTAAACTTATCGTTTTTATAATTAACTGTCAAAAGTTCGTAACATGTACAGCAGATATTTTAAATATCTTTTACAAAGCATGTCAATCGCAACATTGCTTTTATTAACGTTCATAGTTTTCATTGTCTGTTTCTCATTTGTCATTATTTATGTTTTTCCACTAAAATAGCTTACATTCTACTTACTATGGCAGTTTGAATTTCATTGTTCTGTGTGTAGATTCGTCAAAGAACACAGCAGAAACTGCGGCAGGAGATAATAAAGCCGTAAGGATGGCAGCAGTGAAGTCTGCACCAGTGCCACCAGAACAACAGCAAGAGCCAACGACTACGACAGATGACAACAGACGGAGTTCAGAGACGGAGAATTCAGTGACAGCACAGACACAGAGCAAGTTCGAGTTTGTGGACAGCGTGGCAGCATTCCACGCATCGTCAGTAAAGAAAGCTCGTGAAAGGCTGAATCTCGTCTCTAATCTTGGACCTCATCGCAGGGCATTGTGTGCTAGACGCGACCTCGCTGTTCGACGTGCACTCTGTAAAGTCGACAAGGTACCCACTTGCTTCTCTCTGTCTGATTTCAATTCTGGTTAATAACTGTATTAACATTTAGTGTAGTCTAGTAATAGCAACTTGGTGGATAGGTGACTGTGGACAGGTGAATCATCTACGTTTATAACCGACACCAAAGTCAACTCAGCCTTCCATCCCTCCGGGGTATGTAAACTGAGTATCGGCCAGTCTGGCTGGGGTTAAGGTGGAGTGCATTCACCTCTGTCGGGTGGCAGTAACAATGTGTGACTGTGATGCCCTATGGCAGGTGGTGTTTTGTAGCTCTGTGATGGATTTCAAATAGAGAGCTATAGTGCTCTACACAAGCTTGTTTCTGCTATTGCTATTGTGGATCTATCTGTCTATGCATCAAATCTTTCTCTATTCTCTGTTACTCAGTGGTGTCGTGAACAGGGAGCATGGGGGCAACTGCCCTTTCTCTTAAATTTTGGGCTGTCAAAAAATTTTTGGAAAATTTGGAAAGTCGTCTGCGAATCATCATATTTGTGGCTAAAACCCTTAATTTTGGGAAATTTAGGGGCAAAATCATAATTTTGAGGACCGACAAGATGCAGCAAAAAAGTAGACTCCTAAAGTTTTTTGCTGTTTTTCTCAGCAACTGTTTGGAATTTTAATTTGAAATTTTACGGGATTATTTGCTGAAACGTCCTACATCCAACTGCCAAATGAAATGTGTAGCCAAATGAAATGTGATTCTGTTGAAAAACGACGAAGTTACAGATCTTTTAACATGACCACCTACCGATTTTTTAGCATTAAAAAATGTTTAAGCTAAAATGCTATGTAATTTCTAAAAACCGGTTACCACGTTATTGCCGATGATGTAACACTAACGTTTTAATTAACAGTAATTTATTTTCTTTAGAAATTGTCATTGAATTATTGTTCCTTTAAAGCAATCGCCAGTTGCCCACCGGATTCATTTTCCAGCAGAATGGCGCATCGGCACACACAGCGCACAACGAACTGCGTGCCAGCTGTTCACATTTCATCACCAAAGACCAGTGGCCTCTAAATTTGCCGGATATGAACCCAATCACTATCATATGTGGGGTGCAATGTTGGAGGCTTACCGCAAGCTTAAAACAAAGCCAAAAACAGTCTTCAACTCAAGCGGGCACTTCAGGTTATCTGGGGCAAACTGCCACAGGGACCGATCAACAAAGCTGTGAAAGACTTCTCAAAGTGACTGAAGGCTTGTGTTAGAGCTAGCGGTGGACACTTCGAACATTTACAGTGTCAGTGGAATTCTGGCATTTGATCATTAGTTAACTGTGATGTTTTAACGACGTTATTAAATTGGTGTTGTACATTTTTGAATGCTGAAAAATCATTAGGCGGTCATGTTAAAGTCTATAACTGTGTCGTTTTTAAAGATGATCAAATTTTATTTGACAGTTAGATGTAGAAGGTTTCAATAAATAAATCTGTAAAATTTTAAGTTAAAATTTTAAACGGTTGCTGAGAAAAACTTTAGGGGTCTACATTTTTTGCTGTGCCCTATATAGTGCCCTTTGTCAGAAATCTGCAGTGTCTGTCAGGAAAATTGCAGCTTCTTGCTTTGCCTACTTTTCAAAACCACAATGCCACTGCTAGTGCTACTGCTGTTGCTGATATGCTGTTTGCTGGCTGTAGGAAGAAGTGGTGATCTACCCGGCACAAGCCGTAGATCAAGACCTGTACAAGTTGAGTGTCCAGCTGTTCAGACAGGACAGAGAACACCACAGGCCTACAGCTGTGGCAGCATTGGCAGCAGCACCATCATCATTGTCATCATCATTAGCAGCAGCGGCGGCAGCAGCAGCAGCAGCTGGGACTACATCAGTCACAGCTGTACTGCCCACTACTGCTGTGCACTGAATGATCGGACACCCCCACCTTTTGCAGATTAATAGAAATATATCCTACTTCATTTGCAAAGCTACTGCCTATACAAGCACCTCAGGAGGGCACTGTCGAAATGGGCAACAACCAATAGGCGGCCAGTAGGCTGGTACCCGATAACTATAGTATAGGACGGTTATATGACAGCCGCTTCATGGCAGAGTGGGCAGCGTGAGCATCCACTGCCTGAAAGGACTCCGGTTCGAATCCTACTTTTTGCAAATTTTTTTCTCTTCACTGTCGTGATTAATTTTTTTGAGGTAATAAATGTCTGACTAGGGGTTAAATGTTGGGAAAAAGTAAAGTGAGTTTAGTGAACTTTACTTTTTGCCACATTTAACCCCAAGTCAGACATTTATTACCTCGAATAAAATAAATTACGACTCTCGCATTTTTCGACTTTTTAGGATCAGGGTCGGTTAGGGTTAGGGTTAGGGATAGGATCAGGAGTTAGGGTTCGTGCCAGTCATAGTTGATTGATGTGTAATTAGACAAAATCAATCTGTTGCCCATTTCGGTAGTGCTGTCCCGATTGTCTTGTCTGCATATAGGCTGATTGTTTAAACATTTCTATTAATTTAAATTGGGCCAACACTGTGCTGTGTGCAGTGGGCTGACTGATCTAATAGTAAATATCAGTTATACTAGTGTTGTGGAAATTCATGATTAATCATATGGTTAATCCTTACAGAAATTTAATGATAGCTATGCTAATTGGCAAACTGTCACTTAAAATTGTATCACTAAGATAAAAAAAATGTTATAAAATAGATATGATGACAAGCATTATAATGAATTGTTGTCAAGAGTTTATCTGTGTAACAGTCACTAATTGTGTCCCAGTGCATTTGTGACAGCAGTTAATTGTATGATTGATAAAGTTACGAAACAGAAAATGCATTAGTTTGATACCTGGCAGTGATGGGCACAAACTTTTGTATTTTATTTTAAGTCTTTTTTCTAAGTAGAAAATAGTAGTTAAATTTGTTATTTGTTTAAACTACCTTGAAAAAAAAGTTTAAAGTTTTTTTTTAAATAGTTGAACTTTTTAAAAAAACTTTTGACAGTATTGACTTTACAGACTTTATTGATTGTTCTGTGCTTCTACTGAGAGTTAGTAGTAAGGCACTGAAACTGCAAGTGAAGTTGTATTTATCATATCATCCTTCACAGTTCCACAGTTGTATGCCTGCCCTCCAATAGAAAGCATTCTGAGATTAATGACTGTCTGGGGGATAACAGGGAATATTATTGGAACTGCCATTATCATTACATGTCCACAATTATAATCGGTAGTTTTTACAATTTTAGGTTTAGGTCTGTGCTTCGTAATGGCTAAACTTTTTGTTTTGTTATTATGTGTATGGGCAATTTTGCATGGAAAGTACGTCCCCAAAATGACCTATACTGTGTCGGGCAGGACGTTAAACCCTACTCACTCGCAGTTTAATGTGTAGACAGACCTATATCAGTCTTCATTCATCAAAGCTCTTAAACTGTGACTGAAGAAAGATATGCTGATTGTTTTGTCAGACATACGGCACACAGCACGTCACTTAAATCAACCGCCAGTGAACATTTCAAATTAACTGAAATAACTAGTTAAACTTTTTAGTTGGTGACTATTTTTAAGGTCACACTGCTCTGTCAGCTTAAACTTGTTAAAATTAGTTAAACTGTCTGTGATTTAAACTTTTAAGTTAGTAACTTGTTAGTTAACTTTTTGCCCATCACTTATACAATGGTTGGTTTTTATTTATGTGTTTCAGTACAAATTGTAATAACAATTTAGTAATTTATGTATTTGGATAATCATGACTATAGGCAATTCTGTGGCTTCTATATTTCACCAACGCAGTCAAGCATGAATAAGGCCTCATTAATTTGCCTGTTTTTCTAGGTTTCAGTTTGATAGTCAAGTTAATTTTGAATTTTAGAGGTCGTTACCGGATAATATACTGGATAAATTTATTCGTCAATCAAGGCAACAAGAAATGACAAGAAGCCCAGCTGTCGCTAGGTATGGCCAGCTGTTTGGCGGTGTCCAAACGCCAGCAAATTAAATGAGTGTCAGTTTTGAAGGGAAGGGGAGAGTCGGAAATGGAGGCATTAGATAGGGTATTTGCCAGTGTTTGTAGTCTGTTAGCGGTAACCATAGTGGTGATACAGTTTGGCTGTAAAGTGCCATGGAAATTTTGCACGTCAGGACTCCTATTTTGGGAGACTAGGTGTCCGTAAGGTCGGCGACGATTCTACTGTCGAAAAGGTTATTGATAAGCTTCTGTAAGCTGTCACTGATTTAGGTCGTTTAGCCACAATTTGCAATGCAAGTCTTAGGTCAGGGTGGGTTCGGCAGTATCCCAGTTTGGCAGAAATAGGGCAGTTAGTCCACAGGATAGCTGACGCGTCAAGATCCCTACTTAATTGTTCAGACAATTTTCCGGCAAGGCATACCGTATAGCCACATACATGCATTGCAGACAGCTAGTCGACACCGCGTACCATAGTCGCGAGCATAATAGTCCATGGGCCAGACCAGATATTAGTATCACCAAAGATGGTAAAACCTTAGTGGTGCCATTTTGTTTGTAGGGCATATACAGGGTGCGGCAAAAAAAGTAGCCCCCTAAAGTTTTTTTGCCATTTTCTCAGCAACCGCTTGGAATTTTAACATGGAATTTTACAGGTTCATTTGTAGAAACGTTCTACATCTAACTGCTAAGTAAAATACGATTCTGTTGAAAAACGACGAAATTATAGATTTCTGAACATTACCGACTACCGATTTTTCAGCATTAAAAATGTTTAAGCTAAAAATGCTATTTAATTTTCAAAAACCGGTTATCACGTTACTGCCGATGACGTCATAGTGACGCTTTGACAAACAGCAATTTGCTTTGTTTATAAATTATCACTAAATTGTCGTTCTTTTCAAACAATCGCCGGCTGCCACCGGATTCATCTTCCAGCATGACAGCGCACCAGCACACACAGCGCGCAGTGCAGGAAACTAACTGCTGACCAACTGTCCAGATTTCATCAGAAAAGACCAATGGCCTCTAATTCGCCGAATGCAAATTCGGTGGACTGTCACGTGTGGTGTGCAATGTTGGAGCTTACTGCAAGCTTAAAACAAAGCCGAAAACAATCGCTGAACTCAAGGAATCGCTTCAGGTTATCTGGAGCAACCTACCACAAGGACCGATCGACAAGACTGTGAAAGACTTCTCAAATTAAGCGATTGAAGGCTTGTGTTGGAGCTTGGAGCTGTCGGTGGACACTTCGAACATTGACAGTGACAATGGAATTTTGGCATCTGATCATTAGTTAACTGTGTTGTTTGACTAGTTTCAACGATGTTATTGAACTGGTGTTGTAGCTTGAACATTTTTTCACGCTGAAAAATCGGTAAGCGGTCATGTTAAAGAATCTATAACTTCGTCATTTTTCAATGAAATCAAATTTTATTTGGCATTTAGCCGTAGAACAATTTAGTAAATAAATCTGTAAATTTTAGGGTTAAAATGCTAAACGGTTGCTGAGAAAACAGCAAAAAACTTTAGGGGCTACTTTTTTTCTGCCGCACCCTGTATATGTGTAGTAAACTTTGATAGCCTTTCCAAATAAGCAGCTTAGTCATGATACATTATATGGTACCTCCTTATTATTATTATATATTCTTTTTCAAGAAAATGTATCAACGCTTAATAACACATGTAGCCCGGGTCCACTTCCCGTCAGACTTGCTTGTTACAACTGATTTTGTGCTTATTCAGTTTTATTTTGTGACATTTAAAAAAATAATTGGGTACAAATTTTTCAAGCCATCGATGACCTTCTGTTGCTATGGCAACAAAAAGCCTTTAGCAACATGCTTAGTGCGGCAATAGTAGGGACCTGTGTGCATAAAGTGCACAAATGTTCTAGAAATCATGGCCATAGTAACACATTCGTATATGTTATTCATTACTAAATATCTAACAGTGTGTGTTTGACATAGCAACGGTTGCTATGGGCGGAGGTTTTGCATGGCAACTGCCTGTTCAATTTGCATCGTCTCATTTTTCAAAATAGCTTTGTTCAGTCTAACTGGAAATGCATAAAAATCAATTTTGGAAGGCTAACTTGTGATAGTATCGTTGTCAGAGTTTCGGACACCCGTATTTGAGCGGTGTTGACTACGGTTATAAAAGTGATTAGGTCTATCATATCAAAATATATGCCAAAAACATAAGGGAATATAAAAAACATAACTAGACTTTGCCACCTCGGCTTATACCAAAAAGTGATTTGGGGGTCTGGACCATGGCCTATTAATACGGTCGGCTAAAAATTTCCTGGCAAATGACCGCGGCTCCACGAAATTGAATCGGCACGTTTTCAACAAACGGCACAGTTAAATTGTTTTGGTTGCTGAAGCTGCGAGGAAAAAGGGTTGAAAATGATGTTGTTCTGCTGGAACTATTAATTTCTGTCGTTTCTAGAATCGTTCATTAGTTAGCGGAAAAATGCAACTATAACTGGAAATGACGATCGACATTTAGTTTGTGTACGATGAGTGAAGCAGCCGGTCGCAACATCTGGGATTTACTGCAGGGTAAACCAGCAGGTGCCCCTAGCAGCAGAAACAGAGATGCGCGGACCACACAAGCTGTCGATGCTGCCGCTCACAGCGACACGATCTCGTAAGTGTTTCTTCTGTCACGTCATTTTGATGTTTTAGCACTGTTTTTATCTTCCAAAAAGCGGTGCAGTGGAAAGGGGCGTGTCACGGTAAGCCGATTTGTCAAAGGAGCTATGGGACGCTTTAATTCACTGTTGTGATAGATTCCGAGTAAAAAGACCAGATGTGGTGGTGTAGTTGTGCTTAAAACATTTTGATGCAGGCTTCTAAATTTATTTTATCTGTTTATATTTGCATGCAATTGAATTTTTTTGTGGTTTCTGTAACTGCAGTCACAGTGTTATTTACTGTGCGCAGATCACACACGATCAGACTGCATACCCAAGATATCGTTAATTAGCTTTTTCTGCAGCATTAGCAGGAGTTTTTATGCCCATGTTGTTTCTATTATTTATTTATGAACAAAAAACTCAAACTCTAGAAGTATTTGATGCTGTTTTGGCTGAAGCAGTTGCGATTACCAATTATTCTTGTCAGCCGATAACCAGTTTTGATGAATGTGAATCTTTACTACGAAGAGCCTGCCGCCCAAGAAAGCACTCAAATTGTCTGTGATGACATAATACCACCCAAGATGACATGCAGTCCTCTTTAGAAATTCAGACCGTGCGCAGGCATCTGCGGCTTCAATTGATAAACTGTGCAAGCTCGCGCTGTCTGTAACATTTTCTGCATGACATCAGACCATGTGTGCACATGGTCAATAACACCATGCCTGCAAAAATGCAAATTTTTGTGCATTAAAGCAACATTGTCATTTTACTGTATTTTTGTATGTGTAGTGTTAAAACAGAATGTGCAATGATATAAGCCTGAGTTATATGTATCTGCCACTTTTTAAGGACTGCCACCTGCCGGAAATGTTGTTATTTTGGTGCTGACAGTTAAAAGAAAGGTGTCACAAAACACTGGCCGAATCAACACTACCACCTCCAAAATACAAAATCATATCCTACTACTAAACCTAACACTGACCCTGACCCTAACTCCCAGCCCTCTCCTTAATCTTTTTTTACTTGATCTGATTATATAGTTGGTGCTGGTGCAGTTGATGCGGCCGGTGCGGTTGGTGCATTGCTTTGTGACACCATGAAATGAGAACTAGCTTGATTTCGATGATGATAATGATGCACTGTTATATGCAGAAGCAAGGTGAATAGAAGTCATTCAGACATTCACAGACAGTGGCAGGTCAGCTTCAAGAACCTTCGTGATAAAGTCAAGGTTAGTCACAAAGCTCGGATCAATTTTTAAGTCTAGATGCTATTGCGTGTGTTTTGTCAAACTTTGCTGCTTGCAATCTTCAGTAATATGGTTGACACAAAAATTTCAAGACCAGCCTCGAGCCCAAAAATTTGCAGCCATCGATATCTACGTCTGATCAATATGGTACCATTGTTAACCTGATGCTCAGAAGTAGAATCATTTAGCGATTTAGCTATCAGGCCTCAAGTTTAAAACTAGAATAGAATGTACCACACCAAGACTTGCATCTCAGGCCAAAAGTGTGAGATCCAAGACCAGTACGTCAAGACCAAAACTACGATGTAGTTCCCAGGTAATCTTTGGCTGTAATTGATTATGATAACATGTTTTGGCAGAGTTGGAAAACACCTTCTGTAGATATTGTGCTGTAATGAGATAATAAGCGTGTGCCTTCAGGAGCATGTTATTACTGTGCTGCAATGAGTGTCTGTGTGTTGTTGATTGACAGTCTGGTGCAACGTCAGTTGTCGGTGATTCTCACCCGGAGAATGTTGATACGCAAAGGTTAGCAAACGTAGTCACTAGCTGTCACACTGCTATTAGTTGGAATGCTATTTTTCTTATTTGTTTTATTATTTTTTGTTTTCATTGTATGATGACTAAAGGTTTTTGTAGCTACAAACAAATGTTTTATGTTTTCTGAAAGAGAATCTGCGTCCACATTTAGCACATTCATCTCTTAATCCATATCTTGTTATCATTCACTACTCGTACTGATACAGTCAGTATCTTACCAATAGTGAATATGGATATTGTGCAACTTTGGATTAGTCACTAGTCGAGTGAATTACTTGGCTGTCAAATTGCACTGCCAGCTAACTGCATTAGTCAAATATTGGTTAATCTTGGTGCCACTGTGTTCATTTTATAGTTACAGTAGTCTATGAAAAAATATACACAGTGTTATTTTCTGTGTGTAGACTTTTCAGAATTAGTAAAATTTAAAACAACTAAATGTGTGTTTGTAACTTTTAGATTGTGATCACATTTTGACAGACAAAAATGGAATGGACTTATAGTTAAAAGCAGCATCATTAGTAGTGAATATGCATGTATATGTTGTATGGTGTGGCAGGTCATCTCCAGTTCTGTGGCGCATCAGGAAACAGCTGAAACTGAGTAGCAAGACAGTATCCGTTGATGAGTCATCCCTAGATGCTATTAATAGCAGCCAATCAGCATTGAGGACCTGCAGTGTGGGATCTGTGTGCCTTAAACAGCAGCATTGCCATACTTTACCAACATCACCAGCGTTATCGTCATCAGAACAGAGCTTAGTTTTACATACTCGGCCCTCGGAGAAGAACATTTTCAGCAGTATGTGTCCGAGTGACAATGTGCAGCCAGTGACGGCTAAAGCAGCAGTCATAGCGAATACGAATGAAATTTTATCATCCTCGTCATCACCTTCTGTCACCGAGTCTGGAAGTTACCCAGCGTCTGTAGCCAGTGATGTACTGAAGCCTGGTGATGAGAGTGCAGGTGATGACAGTGATGCCGGAGACAGCTTGCCTCAACAGGGGTCACCACTGCCAGCTGACGTCACTAGCCATCCAGTGCCAGTCACACTATTCTGTGCACCGACATGCACAATCTCTGCACCTGTGCCGGTGGCTTTATTTCGTGCACAGTCGTGCAACTCAGCCACAGTGCCGGAAAACAGTCTAGATATAATCCAAGGTGTTCCACATACCGAAAACAGCCCAGGTGTTTCGCTGAATTCATATTCTGGTGGAAGTCAGCGGGATGTTTCTGTTTCCACAGGTAAGATTCCCGGAAGCATAACGGTGCAGAGTGATCCATCCGTTTCTGTTTCCTATGGTGGAATTCCCGTACAGCATGATTCTTCCGAGTTAGCTGTGGCAGTTGAGGAAGAAGCTAATGATGACAGAAGTGACAATAATGTGTCAAAATGTCCAGAGACTGATGATATTATGTCAACATCTTATATTCATTGCAGCTCTGGAGTAGCTTTATCATCAGGTACAGCAGCTTCTGGATCCAAAGCATCTGTTAAGAAGTGTTATCAATCTGTCAGTAGCATTCACTTGCAGGATTCTCTCACTAGTGAACCATCGATGGATAGCATTTCAAATTCACAGCTGCTCCCCAGCACTAGTGAACTTGAAACAATGCACTCTGTGGAAAAGAGCAGGGAAGTTAACAACATCGCTAATGGTAGTGATGTGACAAATGCTGCTATTTTGGATTTGCAGCAGCATTTTCCTGAAGCTAAAATAAGTCAGACGCAGGAGCAGAATGATCTCAGTCATGTTTCAGATGGTGATTGGCTAGATGATGAAGATTTATGTTCAGAAAAGTTGCCCGTCACCAACAAACTCCCAGGAATAGAGCTGGCAGACATCAGCAATGGACCAGATGAACAGATTTCAGATGAACAAATTGTATCGCAGATACTTGCTGCTGAATTGCCACCTGATCAGGTACCCATTTCACATGACCGTCAACATGAGATGCTCTCTCCAGTCGTTAGTGGACAGAACTCTGCTAGTCAATCACTGATTGATGTCCTGACTATGAACGATGCTAACGTAACCAATGATACATTGATTGGTTCAACTGAGATGGGTCTTCCTCTGCATCAGATTCAGCAACGGGGTGATCCAGGCTTGACAGTACCAAGCGGCACTATAGACAGTTGGATGTATGATGATACAGAGCTGCAGGATATGCTGTGTACTTTGCTGAACTCTTGCCATGTTAATTCCACAGATGCTGCTGCAGCTGATGATGATGATGATGTTGATACTGATGATGATGCAAGCAGCTGCAGTAGCTCATCCACTGAAGTCTATGCTGAAGATACGAGGCCTGATGATGATGTTTCAGCTGGACATGATTCAGACTCTGATGGAACCGTATCTCCACTGTCCGTAGTCCTGGATGGAGATGGACTGGATCTTATGGACTCTGCTCCGGGTGGATTTCAGACTATCTACAGCTCATTGGTCGATCCGGCCCAGCTGGACAGAGAACTGTGCTCTAGTGGTAGCACGGAGCTAACTAACAGACTTAGTGTTGATCTGCTGCTGGACAAAGAACGTAACTGTTCTGATGTTAAGGCTCTCGATGCAGGACTCGTAAAATATCCTCCATCTTCTACACTCTGTACGAAAGTGGAAGAGTGTGTGGCAGACAAAGACGATGGTTTGAACACTGATGATAATGATGCTGATGGTGAGAATGGCAATGTTAAGAAGCCTGTCAGTTGCCAGTGTAGCAAGAAGCATGGCAGCAAAAAGTCTTGCCGAAGCTGTCTGAGAATGCCTGAGAAAACCTTGGCCTGTCGATCGCCACCTCTTGGAAAATGCAGCACAGCTACCAGACGTCATGACTCTGACACTGCTGAAAGCGCAGAAATCAGAGACGTGTCACCTCTCGTCAGTGGTTTATCACAGGGTCCATGTGATAAAAGAGCACATCGTAAGCATAGTAGAAAGCGCAAACAGAGCAAAAACAAAGACGAGAATAAATCCAAGTCATTGAGTGAAATGGAAAGCTGCAAAAAACCCGCCATGAAAATGGAAAGCTGTACCTTAAGAATCCAGAGTACTTCACAGACTAAGGAGTCTATAAAAAGATCCTCCTCTTTATTGAGCAAGGGACAGACTCATAGCATGCTGATTGGTCAACAGAATCAACAAACCGTGTTTTCATTGGAGGACAACCGCAGCGGCAGCACACGAATGGTTATACTGAACAAAACAATGTGCTTGCCAATGATGACCATAGGTAAGAAATCTGGGCCAGACCGGAAACTAGAGCAGGCCATAGATCAGTGGAAGTTGAATTGTGGTCGAGTTTCAAGTGATATTCAGGATGAAGAGAGAGGTGGAGGGACGTTTGATACTCAGCAACCAACAGATGATGGTAATGGTGGTAAGGGACAAAATAAAGATGACCCAGAAGGAATCAGGGAAACAAATGAATGGAAGTCTTTCATGAAGAGGAAAAAGAAGAGCAAGACAAAAATGAAGCAGAAAAAGAAGGTGCTTAATTTTAAAGATTCGACTGAGGGTTGCCAAGTCCAGACCAATGTTACTGTGAAAGGTTCTGACAGCATTTCACAAGAAAACAGAAGCAAGTCTAGTGACAACAAGGCAGATAATGTTGCTGATGTGAAAGATAGCAGCCATACTAGTGGACGTCGTCGTGGCAGACCAAGAAAGAAATGTTTACTTTTGGCTCAGCTGGAAAATTCAGAGGGTTACGTTGCTAACAGCGTTGCACCAGATTCTAGAACAAGAAGCAGATCGATAAGTGAGAAATCAGAAAATGTCAGTCATGGGATGGTACTGGACCGAGACAGCAGCATTAGTGGTGGTAGCAGACGTCGTGGCAGACCAAGGAAGAAATGTTTGCTATTGGCTCAGCTGGAAAACTCACAGGGTTATATGGCTGCTAGCAGAAACAGGTCGAGTGATAATAACATAGGTGACTTGAGCGTATTTGACTACGACAGCAGCAGCAGGAGCAGCAGCGGTCGTGGCTGGAGGCCCAAGAAGAAATCTTTACCGACGGATGCATCTCTTCCCAAAGCTTCCGGCAGCATTTCACAAGAAAACAAAACCAGGTCTGTTGGTGAGAAGTCGAGTAATGTAGGCGATGATGGCACAGGTGTCAGCAGACGTCGCGGCAGACCGAGGAAGAAATGTTTACTTCTGGCTCAGCTCGAGAACTCCGAGGGTTATGTTGCTCAGAGCATTTCACACGACAGCAGAACCAGAAACAGATCAATGAGTGAAAAGTCGGAAAATTTCAGCGATGAGAGAACAGTAGATCATGACAGCAGTGGCAGTGACAGACCAAGGAAGAGATGTTTGCTACTGGCCCAGCTGGAGAACTCAGAAGGTTTCGTAGTGAACAAAAGTCAGCAGGTGTCTGAGGAACACAGCCAGGAGGACTACAACAGTCTGCTGTGGACAGACTCCAGTTCACTGAGCAGAGAAGAACGAGCTCTGCAGGTCTGTGTCTGAGCTTATTATGTGGCTGTCTTAGTAGGCCACATTACAAGTATTGCCCATTTGTCCTATGCAGGCTACTAACTCAAAAAGACAAAGGCGTTCATAAACTTAACTCAAAAGGTTAGGGTTAGGGTTCTGCAGTGCAATCCATAGCTAGGTGTATGGGCATTATGTTGCCACTAGGACAGCATATTTTTCTAGTTAGTGTAATGCTTTGTTTACCTGGTAGTTTGTTGGAATATTACACCGTGTCCCAAAAATAGCGACCCCCTTACAGATAAGTTAGTGTTAAATCGTTAATACCTGACAGATTTGTACAAAATTTGAAACAGTTGTTGAGACAATTATTTTGAACTAGCATTCAAAGTTTGAGCGCAAAGTGGCCACTTTTGGCTTCGATGTAAGCTTTTAGTCTTAAGATGGGTATGCTGCTGGTTGATTCCTTTGTCAGTAACAACGTACTGAACGTAAGCTGAATGTAAACAAACACTGACACCGATCACACACGGTAAAATGTGTACGTCATAATGGGTGTGACCATAAGTAGTGTTAAGATAGTGCAGTGTACGACATTTTGTTGAAATCCATGTACTACAAACTGAATTAAGTGTGTCTGAAGCAGGGGGCCCGCTAATTTTGGGACACAGTGTAGATAGAAGCATCATAGAATGCTGCCTACTGGTATGCATCAGTGTCTGATTGCACATCATGGAGTCAGAGTTGATAAAAAATTTGCATTGAACTTAGATGTTTAGTTCATTTCAGTTAGATGTTAACATAATTATTATTCTGCTACTGCTGCAGTACTTTCGCTGCTGTTGCTGCTGGCTGTTTTTATGCTTCGGCTACCATTAGCTGCACTGATGAGATTGTTTTTTGCTGGAACATTGATGCTTTTCTATCTCGTATGTCCATGTGTTGTGCATCTGTTGATCCGATGTGATGTACATGATATCTCATATATGGACCGATGGATTTCATACTATGTTTTTCTGTCACTCTTGCATTTTGTAGTACTAGTAGTAGTAGTTGTTGTTGTTGTTGTTGTTGCAGCGGGCATTGATGCAGATACAGGAGATGGAGATGAGGAATTTACTGAGTGAAACCAGAACTGCAAGACCCAAGTCAAAATCACCCGCTAAGTCGCCTACCAGTATGTGATTTCAAGCTGTATTCTCACCTACTACCAGGCTATGTGCAACATTGTAAAAGTGCCTGTTGTGTTCAGTATGGTGTATCAATTGAGAATTTCATAGAGTAGCATCTTGCTCGATATTTTCTATATGGCTTGACAGGTTTTAATAACATAACATAGATATATTCTATACCAAAGTTAAGTGAACTGATTCAGTTTTCATGGTTGAGTGAAATTCAAGGTCAGTCGTCCAGTGTGAAAAACTTTGGGTGAGACCTCACATCTCTTGAATGGCTTAACCCAACCGGTGTATTCTTTGCCAAGGTAGCTGTTTGTGTTTTTAAGGTCGAGGGGTCAGACCGTCAGAATCAAGGTTACAGCAAGGTCAAATGTGGTGGCAACCACAATTTCACATCACCATTTGAGTGTGAAAATATCAACAAGGGGCAGTTGTATTTGCTATTTTGGTCTTTCTGACCCAAAGAATATGCTATTTACAACTTATCGTATGCATATTTTTTAAAAATTCTTGTGTTCTGAGTAAACTGTTGAAATGTTGTATAGGTTCGTGGGTCAAAACCAGGCAGAACGATTCTAGTGATGCTCGTCCTGTCCAAGCTACATCATTATCCAACAACAAATATGATGCCGACAAACAGCAGAAAGAGCTCATGTCTAAAACCACCAGTGACAAGATACAGCAGCCAGTGCTAAAGGGAAGGAAAAGGAAATCAATGACATCAGCTTGGGGTCAGCAAGCATTGAAGTTTTACGTTAGGAGATACAGGCAGCGGTCAAGTTGTCTCAGACAGCGCCATGATATTGCACAGAAACCCGCACGTTTGACTAAACGTGGAGGATGTAAATCTACTGCTGCACCACTGTCAACTCAGCTTCCTACCCTCCAGGGGACAGTACCAGCTGCTGACGATGCTAGCACTGCTGAAGCAGTGGCTTTATTTGAGTCTTCCAGTGGCAGAAAATCTTCATGGAAGTCTGTAATAACTGCAACGAATGAGTCAACAGCTTTAGTGGAATGTAGTCTGCCTACTTTAATATCATCAGTAGTAAATAGAGATGATGTTATTGGAGATGACCGCATGAGAGAGCCCATTGTGATGAAAATCACAGCAGGAGGATGTAAGTCCAGGCAAAAATCTCTACCTGGTGCTACCAGTAGTTACACTACTAAACCTGTAGCGTCACTAGATTACGATAGGACAGATACTAGTCAGCCTGCTGCGGAGGAGAGTAAACACAGAGACTCAGCAGGTAGAGTTGTGGCTGGGGATAAATGTTTGAGTGATCCAGCAACAGGAGGGCGTAAATCCAGACAGAGGTTCACACTAGCTACCACTGTTACTAGAACTACTGAAACGATAGCATCAGTGGAGTGTAACAGCCATAATCTGCCTGCTGTTACGAAGGAGAATAATCAAGATGTGATCGGGGATGAATGTATGAATGAACCAGTGATTAATAGAACAGCAGTAGCAGCAACTGATGAGGATGTGACTGAAGATGAATGTGTGAATGTCCCAGTAGCGGGACTGGTTAAAGATGCCGATATTGTTGGTGACAGCATTGCAACGAGTGCACATGAAACTGATTCGTTAGTGTTAGAGCAGTCTGTGACAAAGCCAGCAGCATCAGCCATTAAAGATGAGGATGGTGATGATACAGAGACTGAGGATGAATATCTGGTTGATGTGGAAACATGTGATGAGCCAACAATAGATGACAGCATCACTGAAGATAGTGCAGCAGCTGCAGCAGCTGCTGATAGTAATGTTGGTGATGAAACCGATTCAACCATGATTGACGCAGAAGAGCAGTTTGCAAGAGAGCTGGCAGCCACAGAAACTGATGAGGATGTGGGACAAACTCAGCTGATAGATGATCATGATGTCGCAATCTCTGATAGATCTACTAGAGATAGTATTGTAACAACATGCACGGATGTAGTGACTGATGTGAGTTTGTCGGACATGTCAGCAGTGTGTGCAAGCAGTACTGTAACGACTGCAACTGCTACAACAGATGGAACTACAACTACAGCAGATGCAGCCACAACTAAACATAGCAGTGCAGCAACGGTCATGGAGAAAGCTGATTTGGAGCAGCATGTGGGTGGGTTGCCAGACCTATCAGCAGTGAATGTGAGCCACAGCACTTCAACAACAACTACAACAGCAACTACTAATACTGATGCAACTACTACTGTGGATACAGCTACAGCTGCAACAGTGTGGGAAGACGAATCAGCAATGCATTTGAAATACGGTATCACTACATCTACAACTACAGCTATGCAGTCAGATATGTCAGCATTGTATGTGAACCATAGCAGTGCTGCTGCAACAACTACAGCTACACCTTCAACGACAACTATGATGACAACTAAAATGGTGACACTAGTTGACTCACAACCAGCTCAAGAGATGAGCAGGAACATGCAGGATAGAGTTGTAGAAATGATGTCATTGCAGCCGGTTACAGAGACAAGATATATCCCAATGCCATTGTCATCAGCAGCAGCAGCAGCATCGTCATCACTGAAGTCTGTTACTGGCGATCAGTTAGCGCTACAAATTCCCGCGGAAGTGCGTAAGATCTGCGTTGATCACTCTGCTGGAGAAACCGTCCTACACAAGGCTGCAAGGCTCGGATATCTGGTGAGTTTTGTCAGTCAGTCAGTTTAATCATCATTTTAATTAGTTTTATTGTGCAGCCAGCCTAACAGGCCATATTGTGGGTTCTGTCCATCTGGATGGCAAGACTTGCAATTTACCGATTAAGATGGCCGGTGTGATCTTGTATCTTGGGAAAAGGCAAGGAAAACCAAAATTGGTGCAAGAATTTTCAGAGCAAGAGTAACTGATGTACAGTTTTTCAGTGCAAAAGGTCAGAGGTCTGGGATATGACAAAAGCTGTACAATGCACTTGGGTGTACTAAGCAGATGCCTGTGTATAACTTTATGTCAGCACTGAGTCGATATCTTTGCTTGTTTGTTCAGTACTTAATTGCAGATTGACATGCATGCAGTTTGTGCTTATAGGGCATGGTACACTGGTGCTCTATCACATGTGTGCATTTACCACATGGTAATGACATTTATTGTCAGCTATATGGCACCACATGGGAGCTATGTTGTTCCATGGAGGGTTGAAGATTGAGCTGTGTTGTCTCATAAAGGATAGGAAGCTGAGTTGAAGTTGCTGTGTTCACAGGATGTGGTCCGCTGGTGCTGTATGACTCGTGGTTATGTCGCTGACATCAATGCTCGTAACAATGCTGACTATACGGCGCTACATGAGAGCTGTGCGGCAGGCCATTCTGAGGTGGCTTCATCTCTCATACAGTTCGGTGCTGACGTTCATGCAATCTCTCAGCTTGACGGTGCCAGGTTTGTTTATATTTTGAATCATTTTTGTAGCAGAAAATAAATATTTCAAAAGCAATCAGACTATTTACATATACAATATCTCAGCTTGATGGCACCAGGTTTGTGTTTTTGTGTTTATCTTTTGAACTGTTTTTGCAGCAATAAAGAAAATAAATACTTCAAAAGCACTCAGGATATTAGAATGCACGATATCTCAGTTTGCTGTGCTTGTTTCTTGATGCTGATAGTTTGATTTGCTGCATAAACAAACATGCTTTAAAATGTTTTTGTTTTGTTACAGTTAAATACTTTTTACAAGCCTATAATCTGAAAGCATTTATATACTTATTTATTTGCCAATCCAGCCACTGGCTGCCATACACAATAAACCATATTATTATTATTATACTAAACTGTGCAATATGTTAGCTAGGCTGAAGTAGGTTTGTTATTTTAATGCTGATGCTTCGTTGTTTATAAATAGTAATTTATTTATTCTTTTATTTGCTAGTTGTCCTTTGAGGTAGGTTAATTGAGTAAAGGTTACATTTTAAAGTGCGAGCCAGCTAGCAAGCCAAAAAAATTACAAATTGAATCAGAAAAGCATCAGGATTCGGTCGCTTCCTAGTGTAACATGTAACAGTTAAGATGTTGGACTGATTGTAAAGTCATGGTAAGTTGGGTCACTATCAAGTGGTTAGTACTTAGATGGATGACTGTCTCTGCATAGGTAAACCATTTTTGTATATAACCAACAGTAAAGTCAACTCAGCCTTCCATCCCTCTGGGGTAGGTAAATCGAGTACCGGCCTGTCTCGCTGGAATTATGGTGAGGCCCGTTCACCTGTGTTGGGTAGCGGGTAACGCTGTGTGATTCCATATGCAGGTGATGCTCCGTAGCTCTGAGGTGACGTTCCCATGAAGAGCTGTATTGTTTTGCCATAGCCATTAACCAAAAGCTTAAGAAAGTTACTCACGGATTTAGTAGACTTTCCTGTAGGGGTAGGAGGCTGAGTTGAACCTGTTGTCTTTGCATATTGGAGGCCAACACGTGATGCATTACAGGCAGATAGCATTGCAGCAATCCAAGTACTATCCTGTGGGGGGAGGAAGCTGAGTTGACTGCTGTCTCTATGTGTCTTGTAGGCCAATACATGATGCAGTGGAGGCAAACAGTATATCAACAGTACGTGTCCTGCTCTGTGCTGGAGCTGATGTCTCAATGCAGAAATATTCTGGTGAAACTGTTCTGCATCTTGTCAAGTCACTGGAAATGAAACGATTTATTGAAGGTCTTTACTTGCTTACTTTTTGTATGTTTCTAGCTCTGCACTTTTGTGCTTTGGCTGTGGTAATTATTTTTGCAGTTTGCAGTTGTTATTGTGCTTTCGTTCTAATTTTATGCTGTCATTGTAGTGACGAATGGCTGAACTGAGTTGAATTCATAGGATCACGGTTGTCAACTTTTAACTGTGTATCACGGTGCAATTGGCAATCAAGACAATCACTTATTTCATTTAGTCTACATGCAGAGAATCCTGAAAAATAGTAAGAATGCAATAAAACTACCAAGACGTTGTTAAAAGAGTGTGATAAAAAGAAAAACAAAAACTAGACACAGTAAAATTTTGAAATAAAGAACTACATACAGTACTGCTATATAGTACTACTTATAGTAACTTAATAGAAATGAGCATCAGAATGATCAGAGATCTGAAATTATGAGTTCCGGTACTGCTGTTGCCCGGTGAATGTCAGGTTGCTGTAGTATACTGAGCTGGTTTTTTTTGTTTAGGATACCTGGCTGATCTGAATGGAAGTCTGCTGCATGATGAATCACAGTTCCGGTGGAATTTCCAGACATCACTCAGCGGTAATTCCCCACCTTGCCAGTTACATCTTGCATGCACATCTCTGCATGTCTGCATATTGTCATTGCATTATATCTGTGCTGTATGCCTGTAATGCATGGCTGCAGATGATCAGTTTTCTGCCTGCTAAACTGTTTACACTTATAGACAGATGGACACAACATCGTGCCATCTGTTCGTACAGTTGGCTAAAAACAGTTCTGCTATCGACTTAACCTAACTGTGAAAAACTAGAAAAGTTAGTCAGTCAAACGTTTGTCGTTTGATTACAGTAGAAGATTCTAAATATTCCAAAGCAGAGGTTTCACCCTGAAGTATTTTTTCTTCAACTGAGCAACTGATTGATGAATATGAAAATGTGAATCGTTTCAAGCAAATTTTAGGATCAGCAAAAATGGACTAGGTCTGCCAAGCCTCATTGCCTCACCAGATGTGGAGTCATGGTTCCTACTACTCTGCAGAATTCATTTTCCCTGACGTTCCAGGACAAAATGAATTGTTTTCCCTGACTAATTTGTTCATGCAAAATACCAATGATGGTGTTCAGTCGCTTGCAATCACACCAGAAACAAAGGTGGTGGAACAAATTTAACAGTGTAGATACAAATAATCTGCGAGCGAAGCGAGCAGAAAAAAATTTGTGAACTGTTGTACGCAGTCTGCGTAAAACAGTTCATAATTTTTTCTGCATCTTTGTTAACTTTTGCACCCTGGAACTTTGATTTTTCCTGACTTTCCCTGACTCTCATATTTTTCCATGACTTCGGAATGTAAAATTCCCCGATTTTTTAAGATTTTTCCCCAACTTCCCCTGACCATTGGAACCATATGGAGTTTTTTTGATGCTGATGTGGCTTTGCAAGAAATTGTGTAATGGGGTTAATTTGTCATCTGTAAACCTGAATATTTGTCTGTTTGTCTCTATATCTGAGTGCCTGTGTGTCATCTATGTGTAGGTGAAGAGACATGTGACCTGTTGTACGGTGCTCCTGCTGATGACTCTGAGGCGGGTGATAGACTGGATCAGTTGACTGTTGAGTGTTGTCATCGTTCATTCCCGTCAATCTACTACCTTCAGCTTGACTCGCGTACAGAGTCAGTAGTGCCTGTCTGAATACACTCATGGGCTAGAATGGGCTTCATCCCCTGTCCTCCAATAGACAGCATTATGAGATTGATGACTGTCAGGAGGATAACAGGGAAGATTATTAGAACTGCCATTATTGATACATATGCACAATTATAATCGGCAGTTCTTACAATTTTAGGTTTACATTGTTTGTGTTTTGTGTTTCATAAAGGTTGACCTTTCTGTAAAGGTTAAACTTTTTGTTTCATTATTATGTGTATGTGCAATTTTGCTTGCAAAGGCCATCCCCGAAATGACTTGTATTGTGTCAGGTGGGACGTTAAACCCTACTCACTCACTTAGGGCCAGTTTCTGGATCTTAACTGGCCAGTCAAGTTAGTGTTAACTGACAAATTTGCATAACTCGCGTTTCCCGTTGCACTAACCAACGGTTATAATGGCCAAAAATTTAACTGGCCGAAATCGGCCAGTTAGCTAACCGTCGATCATAGTTATCATATTTAACGCAACTTTTGTACCATTTTGCAAGCAGTTAATTGAAGAATGTGATACTATAAAACGATTTTCACCGTATAGCAGTCTTCAAAACGCACGAGGAGATGTTTGCTGCTACAAATTTTACTACAAAACACATTCATGAATGGACAAAATGGCCGTCTGCAATTGGTTGGCTGGCTCGTGGGCTGGCTGAAGTGTGCTAGCGCTCGTTAATATTCATGACCCTTGCCTGCACTAGGCGGAAGCGATAAGTGTCGTGTGCATCGTTGCTAAGCAACTATAGTTTACCGCTCAGTTAGCTGACAGCCAATCAAGGTTTTGTTCAGAAACGCGCACAAACTTAACTAACAAGTTACAATTAACAGACGGCTTACTAACAGATCAGTTAACTAAAAGATCCAGAAACCAGCCCTTACTCATTTATGGCAGCTTTTGTTGTTGAATTTTATGACTGTTGACAGCTGCTTTTCAGAAAAATATCCGTGGATTAACGTTGTGGTAGTGCGGACAAAAGCGGACAAAGTGGGAGGGAGGGTCAATTTTGGCTGATATTTTGTGGACGTCCTTTATGGATGACCCCTATCTCTTCTTCTTCTTCCTATCCAACGCTGTAACCGCTGAGCCACCAAGCCACCACAGCACTGTCTGATCTTGTACAGCAAGTGAGTTCTGAAAGGGGTTTCTGTGAAGAGCTGTACATGTATTTAACTCATAACCTCCATGTCTATGTATCTGTCTGTAGGTCAGCTAGATGTCTGCTGCTGGCTGATGTCGTATCTACACTGGGAGTCACTCGTCACAAGTTTGCATCAACTCATCGCAACGTAGTCATACATCGTATTGCGTGGTCTGACTTTGAGTTACAGACAATGTTTGCCGACTTCAAGTCAATACGACGTAGAGTTGAACAGATGACCATGCACGATGATCATGACAACCTCCGCAGAGATCGCGATGACAATCAGCATAGAGATATCAGTGATGACCATAGGGATGAACACCACAGTGTAGAGTCGTTGTCTGGTTCAGACTTTTCCGATGACGACAGCATAGAAGTTGTGATGGTGTCTGTGGAATTGTTCGCTATTCTTGGTATCGAAGTCATTCCGCTGAACTAATTCCTTCTTGGGCTTATTAATTAGTTTATTTTGGTTGCGCTATTGACATTTACAGTGATGAGCAGCCAGAAGTGTTCGTGAAAGACTGCATGAGAAATAAGAATTATATGCTTGTTTGGTATAATGTAATATTGTTGACAGATCGTGAATAGTCTTAGTTAACCCCACGATGTGAAAACACCCAGAACAAAATTATCTGTGCAGTTTTTTGACTTTCTGGACATTTAAAATTTGCTGGAGTGGACCATGGTTAAATAAAATTCAAAACATTCGTACAACATTCTGATTTTCTGGCCTAGAGGCATTATTGCATCAATTAAAGTCAAATTTTGTTTTGTATGGCATCATATACAATTTCTAATATCAGTGAATTCAAGATGCATGTATGTCACAGTGTATATCATGCCTGTACGTGAAGCTAGTTGCTAGTTAGATTTTTGCATTTTACTTTTATTGATTTATTTATTGTTGTATTTCTATGTTATTGTATCTAATTGTCTCTAGTCAATCCAGTCTGTAGTGACTTAGTGACTTTTGTTCTGTTGTGACATTTTGTTCTGTTGTCATTTTATGCAGTTTGTGGTCACTCATTTTTGTCTGTTGTCTGGTCATTTTCCCCCCTGTCCTCCAACAGACAGCATTATCACATTGATGACTGTGTGGAGGATAACAGGGAAGATTATTAGAACTACCATTATGTTAATTACATATGCACGTGTATAATGGCGTTCTTACAATTTTAAGTTTAGCTCATGTTTTGTGTTTTGTGTTTCTGTAATGGTTAAACTTTCTGTTTCTTTATCGTAAAGGTTAAATCTACTCATCCGTTATTATGTGTTTAATAATAATAATAATAATAATAAGTGAACATTTATATAGCGCACTATCATTTTGAAGAAATCTCTAGTGCGCTGTTTGTGTGCATTCTGCCTGAAAAGGCCGTCCTCGAAATGACCTATACTGTGTCGGGCGGGACGTTAAACCTTCCTCACTCACTCACTCTGGTCATTTTCTACTGTTCATGGACAATGAACTGTCTCTGGTTGTTGCCATTGTGTTATCAGTGGCTGTTGTCACTTATGATGTCTATGTACACATGTAATAGTTTCAGTGTACTCTGAACTGTAGCGTGCGTAGTAACACAGGCTGACCACTTGCATGGGAATCTGGGAAATTACCAGGACAGGGATGCTGGTTTATAGCGGTTGGTTGTTCTTAAAATACATGGCACTTTTTGATGCAAAATATGCAGAATTTAGCTAAATATGTGGCAAAGTGTGCGGCATATATGCGGAAATATGCAACATATATGCAAATTTTTGCATACGCAGCATATTTTCACATATGCAATTTTGAAAATGCCATTATATGTGGAAAACTGTGCGATATGCTGGATTTTGCATATAACCAGCAGCCCTACCAGGAATTTGTCAGCTATCATGGAATTCTCACAGGAAAAATGTTGTGAAGGAAAACGCGTTGCTAACTTCATATTCGGGCAACACTAACGTTTTGTCGCAGCATAATATTTTAGACTGCATTTTTGGTGCATTTCATTGCATTATTGCACTGTTATACTGCCAGATTTTATTTCTGTTCTGTCAGCATGTTTCACATGGTGGGTAATAGCGACATTATTCAGAGTGCTGTGAAATGTGAGCTAATTGTTGGGCGATTTAACAGCGCAGCCTGGAGGGTGACAAGCCACTAGTCTGAAGGGGCATTAGTCCGAAATTGGCTATAACACGGTCACTGTCATATTCAATGGATGCTATAGCCGTGATCCACCAAAGCCACCGCCAGAGATGCAGTTTGTCCCCATTTTAACCCTATCATTAATCCTAACCCTATTCCTAACCGTCACTGTTTTTACTATTGCACCTTCAGATTAGTGAACCGTCCCCAGCCTGAGGAGTAGTCATCAGCCTGTCTGCTAACGACACTGCCTGATGACTGTCGACCAGTTGCCTAGCCTAGTGTGTTTGTGCACGCCACTCATCAATCAACTGTGGCCAGAGCTCAGTCTGTTCACCACCACACTGTATCATCGGTTTTTTCATAACTGTCCCTGTCCTCCAATAGACAGCATTATCACATTGATGACTGTCTGGAGGATAACAGGGAAGATTTTACATATGCACGTGTGTAATGGAGTTCTTACAATTTTAGGTTCTTATGTTTTGTGTTTCTGTAAAGGTTAAGCTTTCTGTTTCTTTATCGTAAAGGTCAAACTTACTGCTCCGTTATTATGTGTTTGTGTGCATTCTGCCTGAAAAGGTCGTCCACGAAATGACCTATACTGTGTCGGGTGGGACATTAAACCCTACTCACTCACATCACGGTTTATAGTTTATTACCAATATGCCTCATGATCAAGTGTATGCTTATTGGCCGTCTGCCACTGTCTACTGTTCAGGCGTGGTATTCATATTGCCTACACTTTAGAACTTGATTATGTTCGTGCATTTGTCCGATTCTTTGTCAGCTAGGTCCCTCTTGACAGTTGTGAGCAAATTTTTGGGAAACTTTTTGAGGAGGTGGGCTAAGAAACATTCAACCGAATTTTAATTGCAATCCTGATCCATAGTCTCTGTACAGCATTTAATGTTATTTTCCAAAATTCTGGAACCAGGAATTTTTAAAGACAATTCTATGTTTCTATGTTACTGTTATGATTGATTCCAGTCAATGGCCAAGAATGAAACATTGCAGTGGTTGGTGGAGTGATGCACCACCCTGTCAGGCTGTCACCCCTTCCTATTCACACTTTCAGTGCAGTCAGCTTGTTGTCAAGTCTTTGTAGGCAAGTCCATTCAATGTGCAGGGGATGTTCTAGTTAGATCTTAAAAACAGGTTTAACACATTTATCTTTGGCAGCAGATGATCATAAATTTTTAATCTGCAGCCATCCCTTTTTAGCAGCATTCGTTTGCATCCCAGCTTTTATCATCATACTTCTTTGTTGTGTGAATCAAAGCTTATTGCAGCATTACATCTGTCAGGATGGATTATGCCATTAATATATTGCCTATGATATACACATCAGATAATACGAATATTGCATTGGATTCACTGACATTCCGGTTTCACTTTTTGTGCTTTTGTATTGTATTTTGTTTATTTATTTGTTACAATTCAGAGATCTTTTTATTTGTAGTTGCAGTGATGATGTATACATAGTGGATACTTATTTTGTTTTGCAATTCACATGACATATTTATTGTACTGCACTTTTGTGTAACTAATTGTGATTTACATTATGTTTAGTTTTGTTTATGTGTGACGGATACATGTCAAATGTTGCTTTACATTAAAATACGTTTTTATTTAAAACGGTACTTTTTAAGTCAAATACAAATGCATAACAAACCACTGAAAATCTGCTAATAGTTACATAAAAAGTAATGACTATATTTTTAGTCTGCACAGTCATACTCACAAAGCAAATATAATATTTACAACACTTATACTACCAAACAAAGCAACAAGCATGATGGCGAATTCTGGCTGAAACTTTTTTTTTAAATATCAGCACAATTGTGCATTATTTAAATTTGTATTTAGTTGGAATTTTTACTCGAATTTCAGGAACTACATGATGAAATATGAATGTAAACGATCACCTATTGCCGCTCAATCAAATATTAATTAGCATCGTAATCACCTAGTAATAGATATGCACAACATTCGCCTATGAAATATGGACACATGAAAATGTGAATTGATGCAAACGACAAGACAGTAGACAATAGACACTGGTATACAAGAATGTCAACACCAGCTAGTGAGTCAATAAACCTAGGCTCATGTCAGTGACTAGCAAACACAAGTGACTGCCTCATAGCCAACTATTCAATACATAAATAATACAAAAAAAATACAGATGGCAATATAATACCACTATATCTATAGGACCATATGTGTAATTTTGCAACTTGAAAGGCAAAAGGTCATATCAAACAGTTCAGTCAATCAATCGGAATAAACTAGCGATTCAGTTACTGAAACTGAATGACGATGAGAACAAGGCAGACTCCACTGCTCCAGCAGTGGTTGGCGTCATCAACGCGTCACTAATGACGTCATTCTCAATCTCTGTGATTGTCAAGGTTAACATGGTCTACCTGTGACCAATTACCTGACAGCACTGTCACTGCTGACTGCCTCAGTTCGACCTGTAAAGTGCATACATACATACAACGTACAGCTAATGAAAAATAACTGCTTCATACCAGTATCTGCATTATTATCTCCACCAATGGAACAAAGTGAATTGAAGGAGATTATGAGATTGGCCGATCTGTCCGACTGTGTGTCTGTTTGTCTGTGTACACGAATTGGTGGAGATATGCACTCTAACGAGCGCCTTCCAGTAACACGTTATTTCACCTTACCAGGTCAACTCAGCCTGGCCATCCCTCCATCGGTAGGCACAATGAGTATGGCACTATGCACTAGCCGGCCCTGCAGACTATCCATGGTCTGGCAGTGTAAACTGGTGTCTACCTGAAGGCTAAGAAAATGGAGATCAATGCCCCCTATGGACAAAACAAATACTTCTCTGACAGCTTTTAACTGCATTTTCTTGGAAAATTACTACTGTTATCTTTGAATGAACTTGTGGAAGTCGAAATGATAACTAGCAGCCTATAAAAAAAAGTTAATCAAATCACAACCTTACACACTAGTCGATAGAGGTTGTAATTTGATGAAATTATACAGCTAATTACCAGTAAGAGTATTTCAAAAAAGTTAATCATTACAAAATCTTAATCGTTGGCAGCCATGTACACAACGAACACATAGCAGATCTAAGATAGTTTACGTTGAGTGATGCAGACGAGGCTGACACCGTGACTGCAGCACAGCGACGTCACTTGTAAATGCCGTGATGTGACATCATCATCACCATCAGCAGCAGCAGCATTAACTGTCACCATTGATGGACAACCATCAGTATCATTAGCATCATCATTGCTGCTGGCTTCTCGACCAAGTCGGCCACGCGAACTCTTACCCCACGAGAATATTCTTCCTTCTGTATATGCAATATCGTTATCGTCATTATAGTCGCGAATTCATGTGAAAATAGTCACAAATTAAAAAGTAAATTAAAGTTATACAAATGCATCAAATGTCAACATTTAATTACTACTTTGTTGATATTGGTTGCAGTCTGTAGAACGATATTCGTTCAACGCTAACAGTGCTTGTACTAAAGTCAATTTAGTATGAAACAAAGCAAAGTAGTCACATGCAGACAGCTACAACATAAACAGCAAGTGATAAACAGGCAGTATTTGTTCACATTTCAGATGTTATTATTTTACACAAAAACTAACAAATACAGGTATCCCATAAAATGAGCATCATGTAGCATATAGGACACTGTGAACAAATTTAAAAATAAATTAGCCCTGTGAAAATTAATGATTAATTAATCATTTTTTAATCAATCGTTACGGAATTGTTTGAATGACTTCTGATCGTAGAAAATTTAAATAAAATCTAAAAACAAGATCTGTAGCTTTGTACACGGTGTTTCATAAAAAGGGACCCCTTTTTGTTTCTCTCATAATACAATAAATGATGATCAATTTACACAAAATTTTTAACAGTTGTAGCTGAAGAAATACTAATTCAAAATATTTAAACTAAATATGGCAGTTGATTAAATATTCTTTGCTAGTCGTGACATAATGCTGACGTCATAATGTGTCATGAGTACAAGCTCGCTTGTCTCAACTAGTGCGGTCAGTTGCTACCTTACTTCGATGGTGAACTTAATCTGGTTTGCTAATGAAAATGTTTCTCGTGTCAGTACTGAGCAACATGTGGACATGAAATCAGGCATCTCGCGATCCAAAAACGCAACCATTTTGCAAGCTCAGTGTGCTAGTGCACTGTCTTGCTTGAATATGTGAAAGTCCAGCTATCACCACAGACATGTAAATGTGATTGCTTTGGACGTTTTTTGTGGCTGCAACTATAAAACTTCAAAAATTTGTCATCAACGAACCAGATTTTTCACCATCGGAGCAGGGTAGCAACTGACAGCACCAGTTGAGATCAGCAGGCTTGTACCCGTGACATATTATGACGTCAGCGTTACGTCACACCTAGCAAAGAATATTTAATCAACTGCCAAATTTTGTTAAAATATTTTGAATTAGTATTTCTTCAGCTACAACTCGTGAAAATTTCATGTAAATTGATCATCATTTGAGTGAATTATAAAAGAAAGAAAAGGGGTCCCTTTTTTATGAAACACCGTGTAGTTTGTACTGCTTATAAAACTACTCTGTTAAGTTTTGAAGTTTGCACCATGTTAGCCGCAGTTTTTGTGACATTCAGATTGACTACAAAAATTGTGCAAAATTAGTCAATTAACTGAAATGAATATTTTGGATATCAATTGATAAAAAAACAATAATCAGTACCAGCCCTAAAATAAATAAATAAATAATCAATCAATTAATCAGGAAGACAGACAGAGACGTATGTTCAGTAAAACTCAGACTAACAGACAGACAGACTGTGACATACGTTTAGTGGCAGCGACAGTAAAACTGTCTCCGCAGGCGACATGTGTGACAAAATGTCGTTGAAGACGAGAGACTCTGTAACACACGCCACCACCAGCATGGTTGATAACACTAGCACCGGCAGACTGACCAACGGACTGACCAATGGACTGACCAGTAGGTTGAGTATCATCACTAGGAGCATTGTGATCATCGCGACTGTGACCAAGCTGACCGAAATGATTTGAGCCAAGCATGTAGCATTCACCTGACTCTGATTGATCAACAATAAAGCAATCAAAGTTCAGTAGCCAATCGTCTGGTCAGTTACTCATTTACTGCTTCAGCTAAGAGCATCATAGTACTCATATGATTCTAACCAATCAATCTACCTGATCACCAGACATCAGTTAAACGTACAACGTAGCAATGCAATCACAAACTCTGAATTTGTCTGAAGTTGCAATATGTCGACCCAGTACCAACATATTACACAGCCTGTTTTACTGATGTAGAGACTATATAAAATTTTTTAGTCTAATATGTCAAGACTCGAAAACTTTTTGAATGCCCCTCGTATCATCAGCATCATCATCGTCAATGTAGTTAGAGCTACTCAATGATAACCATAAACCTGACCCTTGACCTGTGGAGCTAAGAACTGGCACACATGTTACTCCTGTCCTTGGAAACGTTCACACATTTTTTTTGTTTTCCCATGCCTTTTAGTTTTTGAGTTAAAAAGCCAGAATGAAACAAACAAGTAAACACAAAGACGAACAGACAAACGAGAGCTGTAATGCAGCTTATTAAGATGAAATGTATAAAAATACATTATCAAGTCCTCTAAAATAATGATAATAAAAAAAACTGACGAAAGCTTACCAGTAACAACAGCGGAGTGAGTATGTCCAACAGCTGCTGAGACAATCTTCAGTCTACTTAGTGGTTCAGTCTGAACTCTTGTGAACTCATGAACCTCCAACACTTTGTTGCCATTAACAGCATTCAGACCTAGCTTGTTATACCTATCACAGAAACCACCAGACACTCTGAGCTAACGTTACAAGTAAAAGTCCCTGTGTGTCCAGGCTCCTCGGTGAAGCTTTGACCACATAAAATAATCATAAACTGGTTCAATTATGCAATGTGATATATGCACATCTAAGCCTAAACTACGCAAATAGATCAACTGCTTAGAAATTAATAACAACTTCTACAGAGTGGGCCATAAAAAACCGTCCTCCTACATGTCAGCTAATTGTGTCTTCCAAGAGTAATGTACATTTAAAGTGAATAATGCACGTTAAAATATAATTAATTCTGAGTAACATGTGCAAATTTCGTGCAAATATTTTTAATAATTTGTAATGGGAAAAATAAATAAAAGCAATTCAACTCTACAGGAAACACAATGGGGGAAACAGTGTAACGTCACTGGGTGAAGTTAACGATCGAGTTTCTGCAGCAGAACGTACCCAACTTCATCGAGCCTTTTGTCTGGCCACCGAACAGTCCGGACATAAACCCCGTCGATTATGCTGTCTGGGGTGCCCTGCAGCAAGATGTGTACAGAGTTCTGATCGTGGGTTTGGAGGATCGCAAAGACAGAGTGCGTACCTGCTGGGCCTGTCTCGATCAACAACTGATTAATAAAGCCATTGATCGGTGGTGACCGAGATTGAAAACTGTAGTTAAAGTTCACGGAGGGCACATTGAACAGTTGTTTACTTGACTGTCTTGTTGCTGTGTGAAGTTTTCACTGTTTTACTTAGACATACATGCAAGCACGTATTTCCGTTTGTGTTTCACCATTGTGATATAATGCAGTTGGTGTGCGTTGATTCTATCGTATTATTTGTTAATAACATTTTAACATACTCATTAGGTTTTGACATCAATATGTGCAGAACAGACTAACAATTTATATGGTGTGTCATTTTGTCCATATAAACAAATGCAGTATCATTTTATACAGAATAATATAAAGGATGGTTTTTATGGCCCACTCTGTACTTCAAGAAAGTATTATTATATCTCACAAAAAATAACAACAAATAAGTGACTAGCACTTTTAAGCATCACTAACTGTACTTTAAATGCTGTAATTTACAGCCAAAACTAATAAATATCACACAAAGTGTGCATCACATTATAGTATTGTTGTGTTCAAGGTAGTGTG
>Ga0209671_1000237_pt1 | contig 31930 bp, 21 predicted proteins | sample WorMetHERISLAND2_2_FD_187401 | JGI IMG/M metagenome (GOLD analysis project Ga0209671, IMG submission 187401) | Marine gutless worms symbiont microbial communities from Max Planck institute for Marine Microbiology, Germany - Olavius geniculatus... | ecosystem: Host-associated > Annelida >...
GTTTTGATCGCTGCTTATTGCTGTTTCGCTACTCCCTCAATGTCCACTCCCGCGATGTCCACCCCTGCATTTTTGACCGTGCCACGATGTCCACTCCCGCGATTTCAGTCGCCCCTCCAGAGTCTGCAACTCTGCCGCACGCGGCAAATCGTCCATTGAGTGGTAAAAGTGCATAAACGCACTTATGCACTTTTTGCAGTTTTTTATACCACCGTATGCAGAAAAATGCGTAGAATCTAGTGATAAAACTAAAAGCGTAATATTCGAAAACGTTGCTGAGATACGAGCATTCAAAGTTTATGCACAAATGAATTAGCTCCTATATCGGGCGGTAAAAGTTCATAACTAACTAAAAGAAGTGCATAAGTAAATTTAGTATCTGAAGCTAAGATCAATGCGCACTCAAAGAAATACAGAAATGACAACAAAAAAGTGCATAAATGACAAAATTCACATAACATCGACACACTTTGCAAAAAACTTCGCTAATTTCAAATAACTGGTACAAAACAGTTTATTTCTGTAAAAACTAAATGTCTTTGCTAATCAACAAACAAATAAAAACGTCAAAATAATAGTATACCTACCAGTGGATAGTAACAGTGTGATTTGTATGAAAACTTTCAATGTCGTTTTTCTCAAAATTATAGAAACGCCACTTATGCACTTTTACCACTCAACGGACGAAATTGCGTCACATCACAATAATTTCGTTACTGTTGGTCTGTTTGATATAAACGAAAATGCTGCCAGATACAAACGAAAGTCGGAAATTCAAGATGGCGGCCGACAAACCGGAAGTAAATACGTTAAATCTGACAGCATCTTCGCTTAATCTACGCAGTTACGCGATTAGGTAATTTTTCGCTCAAATAAAAATCAAGCATTTTTGTCATCATTTCTTACGAAGATAGGCCTACATTACTCTCTAACTATAATAAAAATGTGTGTTTTCTGTAAAACAAAATATAAAAAAGCCATGAGAAAAATTGTTTAACTGCATAAAACAAAAAAACTATGTTCCATAAATAAAGATGGGGTACTTTTTACCTTCCCTCCGGTTAGCCTAGACTGGTTAAGAAGTTAAATCCTCCCGTTAGATGATCGACGGCAGACGCGTCTACGCCAGTGACAGGTGGGAATGATAAATCGGAGAAATTAAACTGGGAACGTTTTTTCCACTTGACAAATCGACAAAACAGCAATATGCATTGCACATGAGCGATTGAAAATGTTGCCGTAGGATGTGTTCTAAGGGCCCAAAATGTGTAAAAAATGCGCTTGCGACCGCTGGGAAAGCTTACATCGCTCCCTCCTCCAGACAACCTAACTGGATTTGGGGAAGAAGTACGAAATAAAAGGGGGAAAAAGAGGAAAGAAACGGAGAGAAAGGAGGAAGGGTTGGTGTGACATGGGGGAGGTCGCTTCCTGGCGATGACGGTGACGGACGCCCAAGACAGACTGAATTTCCTTTCCCCCATAAGCCATATTTGTTAGTGCAATAACTAGTTTAATGGCAGTGGTGTCGTCGCAGGAGGGAAACGAGGCACATTAAATTATTGTACTTCGTAGAAAAACTTGTTTTTTGCCTAAAAATTGTCGTCCAAAAGCAGAAATGGGTCTACACAAAATTTTACAACATTGCAATGAGCAAAATACAGGCCGCTTAACATTGTTATAATTGCCGACATACAGACCGATTTACTGATAAGCCTATAACCACAGACCTAACATACGATAAGCCTTATGATGCTGATGCTTCACGCATGCATTTGAACTTTTATTTTTACGCGCGACAGCATGTAATGCTTCTTTATTGTCAAAGTGTCTGTCTGTCTGTCAGTCTGTCTGTCTGTCTGTCACACCCTTGAGCCGTATCAAAACGGTCCAAGCTAGGACAACGAAATCTTCACCGTCAGTTGCTCCAAAGAATCTAGTTTTTTGTGACAAAATTTCGTACCCCTATGTGAAAGGGTTCAGATCAAACGAGGGCGTCAAAAAGAATACCCTAAAAGATTTTGCCGCTATTGCCTCGTCTAGCATAAAAACGGTTGCAATTAGGTACAGACATGTTGCTTATCATAACAAGCACTAATGACGACATTTTTACGCGCGAAAGCAGCTACTGCTTTCAGCGCGTCTTAGCCATCGCAATTGTGTCCGTCCGTCCGTCCGTCCGTACGTGTCTGTCCGTCACACGGGTGGATCAGTCAAAAACGGTGCAAGATAGACTCAACAAATCTTCACCGTCGGCTGCCTTAAAGACTCTAGTTTTAGAAACCGTAAAGCTTTTCCATAAATTCGAAGGGATCACCCTGAAAGAAAGCGCTAAACGAGAAAGGGTGGGAAAATTGGCAATTTTTAGCCAACAAGTCGCTGTATCTCAGTAAATGTGCGAGATAGGACCTAGGTTACTATTAATCACTAATAGAAAGTCGTACACTGGCTCTCGATTGCCACCGAATTCAATGACCTTGTATGACCTTGAACGCTAAAATAAAGGTTTTTATAAAAAAATTTGCGATTTTGGGCTGCGAGACACTTTTCAAGAGCGAATTGCGCTAAAACCAATTGAGATAGACATGGAGAAGCTGCGTATGAAATTTTCAGCATTAAATGTAGATTTCGGTGGTTCAAGTCTTGATTTTCTAGGTTCAAGGAAACCTGCGCACGAGGGCATCAAGGAGCGGTACCCCCGAAAAGTCTATAGGCTTTCGCGCTGGTCTCGTGAGCATTAGCTCAAGTTTCTTGTTATACATAAAAAATATACCGAAATTGAAAACAGTTCAGTTGAGCTCGATTTGTGTTATTTCAAAATTTGAAGAGAGCCCATAGCCTAGATAAAAGTTAAAATGCCACTTAATTTTCAGTGAAATTTTTCAGACTTTGCATCATTTACATGAATATGATTGTTTATAGTGTCTTGCGTGCTCAAAATTCGCTAGCGTCTGGGGCTTTGCTTCAGACCCCACTAACAAGAGACCACATAACTCCTATGGTCAGTCGGCTAGTGAGTTACTTTTCGCTGTCAGCGTTTTGCGTTCACGGGTTCGGCAAGTTATATACCACAAATTTTTGCTGACCCAAAAAACGGAACTGTCGCCGCCAATCAAAGAGACCTCATACTTCTAAGTGCACAGGGCCTTCAAAATCAATCCGGCTGTACCAGTGTCCTTAAACTATTGCGGCTATGAATGCTAAAAACTTATACCCCGTTTACAGGATCGAGCAAACATTGAGCAAACGTCGAGCAGACATCGAGCAAACATCGAGGAAACATCAAGCAGGCCTGTCGGAACCCCGCCCCTGGCTCAAATGTAGGCCTAAGCTTAGCCCACAGTTGATCACGTGTTATATAGGGGCCTAAGCCTTCCAATTACAACTCGTCCGACCTCCTAATTAGCATGCTAATTAGTAATTGCCATAGCTCGTCGAGTTTGCTGGATGAATGCTAGCAAACGTCCAGCAGACGTCGAGCAGTTAGCACGTGTATTTTGAATACATTTGCTCGACGTTTGCTCGATGTTTGCTCGATCGTGTAAACGGGGTATTATACACACGCATTGTCCTTATGTGCTGTACTGTAAACTAGACTGGCATGATATAAAGACGCGTACAGAGCGACGTAATTAAAGTGAACTGAAATGACACGGTTTAGTTTTTGACGAACTGAGCAACGGACGAGCAGAGCAAGCCGAAATCCTGGTAATTGGTTGATGCGTACGTGCGCATAGTTACGTAGTTACCGACGCCGTAGGACGGTGCCTACTGTAACGCATTACCGAATGCCCATTGGTCAGTTCGTTAAAAACTAAACCACACCAGTTCAGTTCAGATCCTTGCAGTTCAGTGACGTCATTAGTCTTGAAGTAACGCTATACCTATGTTGATAATGCCGCCCGGAACTGTAGTTCCCGGAAAGCCTTATGTTTTACAACGGTTTTAATTATTTTCGCCATGCACCAGATCTCCGAGCTCCGTTGGCCGATCGCCGTGAAACTTTGCCACATGACGGGAAATGTGTTCGATTTTATAATCCAGGTCCAAAAATTTGGATGCCTGCCCTCCCCCCCCCAAAAAAAAATGGGGGAGGGCAAAAACGTGCAAAATTTGGCCCCATTTTGCACGACTAGATTTTGAGCGCAAATATCCCCGGAACGGATGGAGATATTCAAAATCGGATAAGTACATTTTCTACCGCGAATCCTCCCGCGGTCTGCAAAGAAAGTGCTGTGAACTTTGGTCCACTAATCACGGAGATCTACAAGTGAAATCGTACACACCAAAATTGACTTTTTCAGAAACCATATTTCGGCCCTTAAAGGGTACTGTGCCCCCAAACTGTTACACGCGCTATAGAGAATGACCGTCTTGCTAGCGTTCCACCCACTGGGGACGGGGGTCTCCCTTACAATTTTTTTTCAAAGGGGGTCAAAAGTTGGCTTAACATTCACCGAATGCGCGCCTATAACTTTGGAAAAGTAAATAGCCCCACCAAACTTTGCCACTTGACGTGCCCCTAAATGGAGGTAATAAAGCGGGCACAAATTTTGGGGCACCGCCCCCTTAAAAATTGGAAGGGCAAAAAACGTCCAAATTTCGGTGTACCGGTAATTTAGGACAACTTTCGAGTTTGATTGTAAATATCTCTGGAGTGCATAGCGGAAAACGGCGTTATCAAGCAGGATCTCTTGCGAGTTGAAAAATTTGCTAAACTTTGGTTCACAAACAAAAAAGTTATAAGCGCGCATGTTGACCCAGCTTAAGTCGACATTGCGTGTTCTACGTATGCGAATGCATTTGAGTTCGGGCCACGTGACTTTGCTACCGAGGGAATTTCAGCCCCCCGAATTTTTCCCCGAATGGGACTTAGGGCGCCGGGCGGACTCACGTTAGATTTTGCCCCAAATTTCTAGTTGTCGTTTGTGCGGTCGACAACAGCGATGTCTGCGCCATGCCAGCGTGTTGCTCGAGAACGTTTTGCATACTGTCGACCGCCAGACAGTTTTTCTGCTCAGCCGACATTTCGGAGTTGCTGATCTGACGCTTGACCTTGGCCTAGTAGTCATTGTATCTGTATGAACCACCAAAGTCAGACATCCCAGGTTGACGCACCGTGCACACTGGTCCGGCCCATCGACTGCTACGTACAGCTTCGGGCGTTTGAATATCACTAGCAGACACAACAGGACAGAACTTATCCGACCTTCAGCAGCGATATCATCTGTATCTATGGACCCTACCTGGCCGATTGACTCGGCTTTGCCGATATCTTCAACGTGGCAGATCCATCTGCAACGATCCGTTACTGTGCGTCCAGAGGCATTTACAACTAATCCGTCCAAGACGGAGTGAGTTAATATGGCTCAAGTCACGTGCTACGACGTCAGCCTCAGTACGTTGCATACAACCGACGAGTCATGTTGCCACACATTTCCAGTGACGTCATCACACCAGCGAACGACACTGCGCGTGACCTTTGGTGCCACACTCGACTCCACGGTTTGACAACGCAACATGTCGCCACTGCCGCCTGCTTTCACCATATCGCACTTCTCGACCAGAGTATAGGCCACCCAGCAATACGTTCGCGTCCGCGTTCCGCTGAGCGGACTGGACTATAGGCATTAACGCAGTGCAATACCTGCCCAGATCTACCACTGCATCACTTCCCTAGGGCACGTAAACATTCTTAGGCCAGAAGTAACCAGTAGGCTCATAGGGGGGGGGGGCTATTTAGTGCACGATATCAACAATGCTCAAGGTCACCGGATGTCAAAAACCTCACCGAAAACAGCGCATATCTGCGTATTCGCGGCTGTGTCTGCCCTGTAGTCTGCAGTCCTGCATCAATGCTGGGATTTCCACCAGTGGCCGTATGTTATACGTTTGACGCTTATGATGGGTAATTCTGATGATAACGCGGACAGCCGCATGCTCTGTCTCCACTTGGCATTGTAATCTTTTCTCATATGATACACGGTCAGTTACTGCTAGACGTTAAATGTCGCCATCACGACAAAAAGCATGTATACGGTGCTGACCAGTAGCCTAGGCTAGTTGGTCAGCGATGTCGACTGCCGATGCTCAGATCAGCGCCCGCGTGCTTGGGGGAATTGCAAGTTGTCGCCGAACTAACTTGGGACTGATGCATCGGCCGAGGGTTTTAGTAGTTTCCGCAGTCGCTCCTATATGTGCCAGCCGGAAAAAAAACATGTAAACGGGCACCGAGCAGTAATCCACTGCGTGCTTCAACACACGCAGTCACCGCATAGGCTAAACTGTGACCTGGGCTGACATTCTCGTCTTATTATAAGACCTACATTATATCTGTCAATACAGACTAATCCCTGCTAATAACTTAAGATGTCCGTCACGAAATTTTATGATTTCATAAATCATTGATTTACGTGTACCAGTATGTGTTGTGTTTATTTGAAAACTGAAGCTATAGAAACGTATAAATATAGCTATAAGATTGTATTAACTTATTCTTATCGTTGCATATTTACACAGCCGTAGCCTAATAATAACTTGTACAACGTCATAGGCGCAAAAGCGCTGGCAAGACTATTACGCTGTATAAACGTCACCTCTCCATCGTAGAATACGACGTCGTCTTTCGTTAATGGTAAAAACCGGTCAAACTGTCACGCAGTCAAGACAGAGCGCCCGACGGAAATGGCAACTGGAAGCCAGACAATTAACATTTGTTTACGTGTCCTCTAAACCGCTCCGATCGGCAGCTGATAACAATGACGACGAGACATTTGCGTCGCGACGGTTTTTGCGTCAATTTCTAGACGTCATTCAGCGGATCAGCAGTCGAGTGGACGGTGCTTATGCAGCGATAGCGAGTTACGACATGGCCCTCTAAATCGTCACTAATCTAGAGGGTTGTGGTTACGACCGTCATGTCGATGTTCGTCACAGGCCCAGATACCGCAGTCTTCCGTGACGCTGTATGAGATTATGGCATCACGCAAATCAGTCCGAGCTGCATATTGACGTAGAAACAAACAGCAAGAGGAAAATTCTAAGCCTATCTTGAACTTTTGTCGGTACTCCATTCACTGCCGACACAATATTGACATCTGAATATACATTTATGTATCATCAGATCATACACATGACAGCACTGGTAATATGCACAGTGACTAGCGGGCAATGAAATTGTCGCGATGTGTGGTGTGTACCGGTGATCCGCCGGGTAGCGGTAGCCAATAAGCAGAAAACATCAACCGGTATACAAAGCTAACGACAATTTCGGTACACGGTACGAAAACTGCTGTAATTTGTGGAAACTGTGGGCGCGAGTGAATTCAGCAACGGAGCTAACTGCAGCTAAAAGCTAGACCTACAGCTAACGTTGCAAAAGCAGAATTTATTTACAAAATAGAGTTTGCAAGTGCAGCAGGAATAGACCAAAATATGTGGACTGGATCTAAATCAACGTGTCGAGTCGCACATAGCCAGCATGCCATAAACTTCACAATAAACGTTAATCTACACTATGCCTGCCATTGACGTTCAACTCTCGGCGTTAATGCTAGGATTAATAATCGTCAACTGCAACTGTCAGGTATGCTGCCACGTGACTTCACGAAACATTTGGGCCTATCCAAAAACGAATATGCTAAATTATGCGATTTTGCTCATGTTGCCCCACAGGATAAAATTCATTGTGTTAAACGTGGCAAAAGTTAATATTTATTTTGGTCTGTAGGCATTAATGTGTAACTGTACAGTTTTCAACGATGTACTGATGTTCACTTTTTTTCTGTTTCAACTGCCTGCAGTTTTTGCAAACTAAACTCGTCGTATAAAAATTTCGATGCCGGTGATAACTTATTACTTCCCCATTTTTTGCCGACGGTGGATTTTCGCTGCTGTTCTTGCTGTTGCTGAATTTACTGTTGTCGTTTAACTCATAAGCCGAAACACGGGTTGTCGCCGTATCGTAAATCGTCGGCTGAGAGGCTATATATAGGCAATAGTAGCAGCGCAGCGATCGTTCCGTGACTCGGTTTTGTCTACGACTGACAACAGTCTGTCCGTCTGTTGCTGTGTCGCATCCGTGGCATTATGTACACATCTCGGCCGTCGTTCATACGTTCCTGCGTCGGTCTCGTTTCGCTGATTCGAATCATTTGCGTCGACGCGCTTTTCGTTCTTGTGCACTGCGACATGAGCAAGTATACAGCGCTCTGCTGTCGCAGCGAACACCGTGCAATGGTTTTGTGTTCACGACACTGCTGTTCGATGACGTCACACGACACGCTGTGAAAAAAATAAGTGATTGAATTGTGGCGCGATCGTACGTTTCACACAGCCGGAACTTTGGGGATGTTTTTCTAGCATTGGGTCGCCGATGTTGCCGATACGGGAAACAAATATTTTGAGCTAATTATTCGCGTACTTACTTTCGATGTAACTCAGCCGCTTAAGGCTTAAGTACTTAGTGACAGTCGAATGTAGAGACAACTTAGGCTGGCAATACGGCTTTTAGCACTACGCATATTGTGATTTGTGACTTTACGTAAATACTATAAACGACGTGGACGTGCACCGTATACACAGTGAGAAACAGTGGAGAATCCATGACTCTGGGGGGCATTGCCCCCTTCTATAGCCAAGGGTTGAAGGAACTTTATCCAGCTTTCTGCAGAACAAAGGTATGGCTATAGCCTACGAAATCGGATGAATGAAGAACGCCTCACTGCTAGCTCAATTTACCATTCTTCGCGATACTCGTCTCAGCGCACAAAATGTTACTAAAATTCGCCAAAGCAACTAAAACTTTTTTTCTAGATTTCTTAGTTTAGAAACAAAATACAAACGACATGAATTTATAATCTCATCGTCGAATTTGTTCCACACAAAAGGCCATTAAATTGTACAAAATTGTGACAAAACTACCGGTATGCACCAAACTTAACTTTTTATGCATGTACTTGTAATTTTCATTATTGTTTTCTACCCATTCCCAACTCCACTTCCCCTATGGTGCCTCAGTTCTCTCGCCTTCGTCGCTCGATGCCCCCTAGCTAATAACTCTGGAACCGCCACTATTAAAACTTAGAAGGGTGACATACAACAATCCGTTGACAAGACAAATTCAATAACAGACAGGCTGGTAATTTACATGAAGGTGGAATTAATCTTAATCAGGCCGGTGAACGGACGGACGGCCGTGACAGCGGCGGCATAAGTTGGCGACGTCTCACTGATCTAATTTTGTCACAGCTGGACCTAACACTAACACGCCTTGTAGCTATCTGCAAGTAAATGAGGCTGCGACAGCACTGCGACAGCGCAGGTTTATCTACAGCATTACGTGCTGAACGTTTAAATGTGCGACGAACAAACCGGACCACACGCAATGCAGTACAGACAGTAGCACAGGTGACGTAGCCTACAGGTGAGATCAAACGTCAAGCTTCTTGCAGTTGCAATTAGGCGGAACCACTCTCGCGGCAGAAGCGATTCCGCTTATTCCTACACATTTCTCGGTAGCGTGGTCTGTCTGTCCGCTCTGTCGTCTACTCTGCGTAAACAGTAATGCAGAAAAATGATGCCGAAAATTTAGTCATAATTCTTTGTAGGTATTCACGCAAGTAGCTTAAGCATATCTGACGCATGTACAAGGCGGTTTTTTATAGTTTTAAGTAGGCTATCATGCGTATTTGCACACTGCTGCAGGGCTCAAAGTGAGACGGTATGGACCGGTATAGCATACCGGCATTTCTTTTCTGAGAAAAGACATACCGGTATGCTTAACAGGCACTTTTCTGACCTTCAGGCAACTGGTCGCTGACATTTGCATCGATCCATGGCCAAAATAACGCTAGCTTGAGGGGAGGAAGGGTAGGAAGACACAGCTGCTACACCAGCACTTATTTTTTTCCCGCTTCGAGCCCTGCACTGGTGCAATATCTGTAAAAGGGTGACAACAGAAATAAAATAAACTGTAATGAAATTACGTAGTTCTGCTGTTGGACTGCGCGCTGCGGTTTTCATTTTAGTTTAGCCTATTGCATTCCTGTCGTTTTAGACCCCCCTTAAGTGAACAAAACAGAGACCTTCTGTTCATGCTATACAAGTAGTCCCTGCCATGCTACAGTCATTAGCCGTCTGAACGCGTTTCGTGTTGTCGTTTCTCGCGAAGGCATACACAAACCCGACGCAATCCACCAGAAAAATATCATATATGTAATCAGACCCGACAGTAAAGACGAAAGTATTATTTCAGTAATACTTTTGTCTCCAGAGTTTCACATCATACTAATATTGAGTTGCAACATCGCAAGTTGTCGCTGTGTTTAAATCGTTTGAACACGAGCAGTCCAGCTACAAATCTAGTCATGCTGGAACTCAACAGTGCAGTTTGTATTCTGCAGAAATTCTTTTAAAAACATCGATAGTTTAGATGCAATTTAGTCGCTAGATTAGTAAAAGAACGCAGAATTTTTTTTACAAAAAAATTTTTTTTTTAAATTTTTCTTGTCGTACTGTCTCTCTTTCCATCTGCGATATTTAATCTAAGAAATCTAATCTAAAATACATTTGTATAGCACTTCAACGCAAGTCTCTGATACGCTAAAGTCTCTAATGCGCTTTTAAGCCTGTTTGTATTTTCAATCTATTGAAAAAAAATTGTATAGCGCTGAACAGCAGCGCTTAACAATGAAAAATACTAGGCCTAAAATGTTACTATTTGTTTGTGATTTTGTGTTCAATTACTTTTCTTGCGTTTAGTAGTACTGATTGTGAATAAATGAGTATTATAGTTGTTCAATTCACTGCCACGATCAGCACCGCGACAGAAAACAGCGCAGTGTGGCGAGAATGGATCGTGTTCATATTACATCACTCAGTCACTACAGCTCGCCTAGCATTAGTTCAGTCGCGTGACAAACGAACAAACATCAGCGGCACGGTAAAGCCTAGCTAAATTGACATACAAAACCGCTTGCCACGAGCACACTGCTCTGCGCGCAGTCCATCCCCAGGATACGGCCAGATCCGGCGAGCTTAATCGACACTGGCAGCAATAAAGACAATAAAACAGAAGCAGAAAATAGCAGAATTCAGACAGAAAATGTGCAACGTATTTAGACGTGTATAGCGCCTATTTCAATTAAGTTAGGAAGAGATGCTTGTATCAAAAGCAATTGCCCGCCGTTTGCGAAGGACCACCGGGATTTTGGACCCACTAAAGGTTGAAAGGTTAAAGGGATGTATAGCTCTTCATGAATAACCCATCGCAAAGCTACGGAGCGTCACGTACCACACGGCATCGCACAGTGTTGCTCATTACCCGACACAGATGAACGCGCGCCTCCCTTAACCCTAACCAGACAGGTCAGTAGGGCCTACCTGACTTACCTACTGCGGAAGGATCGAAGGCTGAGTTGTCCTAAATAGCCTACAATGCTGGATTGGTCTGAAGCAGAACATTATCGATACTGCTGTCAACGAATGGAGAAAGCGTCTTTTTGCCTGTGTTCGCATAGTAAGCCAACACTTCAAGCAATTTTACTGCAGGCAGTTAAGAAACGGACAAGTGAATAAAACGTCAGCCACAGTGTCAAAAATGTGAACAAAATATGTTTTTACGCGTTATGTTAATTAAGTAATCACATCGCATTTGATAAAAAAAATGATATTTCGCTGGTTGTGCTCTACCCAGTTAGTGCAGAAACAAACGTTGGGTGAGGTGAAAAACTGAATAGTCATTTGATGGCAAGTTGTGTCAGGAATATTAATTTTGTACCAAAAATTATCAAAATCTGATAATTGGTTTTCAAGTTACATGTCGAAAATGTCGGAGATACTTTTTAGACACACTGAGAGTTCTGCCTACGATTTGCTACTGATTCCATAGATGTAAAAAAACGTTTTTACGTTTTTTCTTCTTGCCACGTTTTTTACGTTTTTTAACGTTTTTATTTTGCTCAACGTTTTTTATTTTTAAAAACGTGCATTGAAAATCTCATCAAAAGCTTCATGAAGCACTTTTGGGATTACAGAAACGAACTAATTAAATGAATAAATTAATAAATCATATATAGTGATGTAGTTTACTTAGTTAATCCAAATATACTAAATAAAACTTTTTAACTAGCATATTTAGTTAGCTTAATGCTGTTATCTAACGACCACACAGCTGAATTAAAATTATATCAAGTTCTCTTCATCTAAACTATTATTCTAGGTATACTGCGCTTACGGCATTGGGCATTAGGCAAGAAGTTGAACACATTATGGCCAACGTTTTTTATTCAACGTTTTAAAACGTTTTTTTATTCTTGCCACGTTTTTTAAGCTTTTTAACGTTTATTTTATTTTTCCTGGAACGTTTTTTACATCTATGATTGATTCTGACAGTAGAGGAGTATATCATGCGCGAAATATAGGCCTACGAGTTCATGTGATGACAGAAAGTTCGCGGTCGTAAAGTGCTAGATCGTCGGACACAATCTACGTATACTATAGAGAGTGGCAAGCACTTTACCTCACCTTGGGGCGACCATTTCATCCATTGCCATCAGCGAGATGCCGCGACCAAGAATTAATGCATCAAGGGGGCGACTGAAAACGCGAGACCTGACATCGCGAGACCATCAAAATTGTGGGGACTGACATCGCGATGTTTTTTGGACACATCCTGTAAGTGCAAAGTAAGGGGGAGTTCATAGGGCGTCGTTCATAGTAGTCATACATGTAGGTTTTCAAACAGCACCAATTTGCACAGCTAGGTCTCACGTTGTCAGGTCTCGCGATTTCAGCGTCCCCGCATCAAGATGCGCTGCAGAATACGAAATTACAAACTAATGTTCTGTATGACCAGGACTGTACAGATCTAGTAAATTATGCATATGCGCAGGTCAGTCATAGTCCGCGGGTTGACCCAACCATTTGCATGCGACTTCCCAAGAGACATAGGCCTAGTGATATCGACTGATGGAGAATTAAATCTACTTTCGAGGCCCACTCTGCCCGGTCTACTGCATGCTGGCGACGTACATTCCATTCTATCAAACAAACTGAAAAACACAACAGATCTTTTAGCCGTTTGCAGACTCGAGCTCGTTTCTCGGTTGTATTTTACGTTTTTAGCCGATCCTACTTAAAAGAACCGGTCGAGCTGTTGGCATGGTTGTCGTCCGTCCGACCGTCCGTAGCGGATGTATTGTGACGAAGCTTTAGGTCGTAGGGGAAAACTTTTCCACGAATAATTAATTAGACATGCGTATGAAACTCGGGCATGCAATATTTCAGCCATGTAGTCAAGGGCAACATTTTCATATTGGGGGTTAAATAAACGGGGGTAGGAAATTCAATGGAAAACTGGCTATATCTTGGAAACGGTGAGAGATAGGACATAGGTTACTATTAACTGAAAGCCAAGTAAAAGTGGCATACGTTCTTTCAGATAAAATGAAAATCATTGACCTTGGATGACCTTGAAGGTCGTTACGCGCTATTGTGGCTAAATGGTGCGAGATAGGGCTTAGGTTGCTATTGATCACTAATAGGAAGTGGCATATTGGCTTTCAAATTATATGAAAGTCATCGACCTTTGATGACCTTGACGGTCACTGACAACCAGTACAGTCGGCTATTTTAGCAAAAGCAGGGCTTCTTGAATCATAAAGAGATTTTAGAAGTCGGCACAGAGGCTAAAAAGACTAGCGTTTGCATCCGTACAGAACGTGCTGCTTTGCGACTGATGCAAAAAGTCGGCGGCGGAAAGAAATTGTTACTGATGACAGCAACTGGACGGCGATGGTCAGCGCACAAGCATACGACGCAGTCAAGCTTTCACATCTGTTCAACACGAAATTAGCCGTTCTGACGTACGAACATATGAGTGTTGATGCCGGTCGACGACTCGATTCTGACAGTTTATTTACCCCGCCGCGTCGTAGAATGTGAAACTCTGCGCGTCGCAGAAGTAATACACTTAAGCTCGTCTTACCCGTGGGATCTGCGTGTACGCCGAACATCGCACAGTTCATTCGTCGCAAAGCACGCGAGTCACGTGATAGCATGGGGTGACATGATCCGTACAGACGGCGGCTCATCAGCAATTCACAGGAACAAAATGAAATTAATCAGTAACATTCTGAACATGAAAAAAAACAGAAACATTCACAGTTACGTCAACGAAAATATAATTTTATAAAAGTTTAAGCCCAAAATGAATATGATGCTGATGATGATGATAATGAAAAAACAAAAAGAAAAAAAACACAAAAAAAACGAAGAAAGACAACAACAAGATATCACCAAATCGCCCCTTAATGGGACAGTGGGACACAGGTCGAACATAACGCTCTATACAAAAAACTAAGGGGTAAAAATTCTATACTTCCTGTTTCCGTGCGTCCATAAAAAGCCTGCGTCCTAAATTTTGTATTAGACTCTGAGAAATAAGTTTGCAATTTTTAGTGTGCTTTCAAAGTTTTACTGAAAAAATGTCTGCATATACCGGTAGTCTGTTATGCGACAGTAAACTATCTGTACTTTAGTTCCATAAGTGGTATTGTGTGTGTCAAATTGTTTTAATGAGTCGCTGTGCAATACTGCACGACATGTCACGAAATGAAAAATATTTGAAAAAAATCCGCTCCCCGTCTTTACTTTTTCGCTAACTGCAACTGGAAGCACAGGATTTTTAAGGCCTAAGTTGACCACGTGCAGACGCAAACGCCCGCTGGGATGACACCGCCGCATGGTCTCTTGGGCCTGAGGGCAGGTGCGCTGAAAACGCGGGACTGAAAGATGCGAAACGAGATAGGTAGAGAAAGGCGCAGGTGATTGACTGTCGCGAATTGCGGCCGAGATCAATACCCAGTGAGTGGTTCGGTTGTGCCTGACGGAATGTGGCTAATTGCAGACGAGTGAGCTGTTCGCGGCTCGAACACCAGTAACGCTGGCAACGGACGACTACTATAGGCATGATGCTCGGATGTTCACAGTGAAGATGGCAACTGGATCAGTTATAACAGTTCTTTTTAACGGCTAATGAGCCCAATCGCTGAAATGACGAACTAACGATCACTCGAATATCGCACGTTTAAATCGACGCCTTCAATTAGCCGTTCAAGCGGCCAAACTCTGTCATACAACTTCGTTTTCCTAAATCTAGCAAACTACAGATACCGATAGAGATAAAGATGAAAATTAACTAGATACTAAAAGTGGAAGAAAATAGGAAACACTCGGGCACTTCGTGGCAGCTATGTTAGCTTTTGCAAACGCAAAACACAACAAACTATCCGACACAACATAGTTATATAAAAATTACTTTATTCCTTGCAAAACCTCGAGAAAATGACGCACATTTCACGCAGCCTAAATATTTTACAGACCTGTACGCCTACGACACGCTAGGACTTTTTCACCTGAAATGAAAAATAAGTTGCAGTCCTATGTGCATAACTCTTATGGACGGTCGCAGATGACGTCGGAATCATGGCAACATCTTTGTTCATTTAGTTTATATTTTAGCATAAATTGGCGAAACTACCTGACTAAAAATGAAGAACTTGTTATTGCTTTTAACAAGCATACATTAGCTCTTTGGGACCTTTTAGCTTGCCTTGATAATCCAGCGTGGTCCCACATGCCTCGTAGAACCCCGAGACACGCGTAGATAACGTGTCCCTTGCGGACATTAGCGTTTTAGTATAGCGTGAGCAACCAATACTACGATGTGCGTGCGTGTAGTTGCATTAATTTCTGCTATGACACAGTCCAGTTATTATAATAGGTCCTACTGTCTTGCTTGTAAGTAGAGTGCTGCCATCACATTTCGATTTTTTAATTTTGCCACTTATTTGATTAAAATTTATCTCACCAGACTATAGGTCTATTTTTGGTGTTAGGCCTACAGTGTTTCAACTGCTGTTGTTTTTCTGAAGTGAATAAAAAATTCATTTGATGTGTGCTTGAGTTGACTTAGATGCTTCATCACATTTGTCGGGTTTTCCATTTTGTCCACCTTGACTTTCCCCCACACGTCACACCCGTGAGACGTCAGGGCTGTCCACAGGTCCATTTGCTCTGTCGTAGCCTATGCTACGGACTGATGAGAAGAGGACTAGCAACGCAACGCGGGGTTTTGTGGCAGAAACTGCAGCTGTGTGCGAAAAAAACTGCGTAATGTGCTGGCTGACCTTTGGGACTCAACTCAACTCAATTCCCTTTTCAATCCACTGCAGTTGATACACTTAGTCCAACGCACGATCGCACGACAAGTTTCTTGACAACCTTGGTCGTACTATCACCTGTTCCAGATCGATAAAATGACCATGGAAAACATCTTTCTCGATTCAATGGATTACATTTCTCTCGAATAAACTCGTAAGCTAATATACAGTATTTCGTCATTATAACTTATTTTAATGAACCAACAACAACAACATGTTTTAATTACAACGCATACTGTCGTAATAAGACGAAAAAAGTTCTTACTGACTGTAACGTGCTACGACTGCCATTGTTCTAAAGATGCTCAAAAAGTATTTATCATTATGATTACACGGACGACCTAGCCGTTGACACTTTTAGTTTTCCTAAGCGACATATGTGATTTAGATTAGAGATACAATACAGATTTTATTTTAGCAGTTAGAAAACAAATGAAAAAAGTTTTTAAAAAACTAAACAGCTTGCTAGTGCCAATAGAAAAAAAACGAAAAAGTACACATGAAAAATGTTAACATTATCACATCACAAATAGCCTGCATGACAGCAACGTTTGCTCGTTTACAAAAAGATATATAACGCATCCAAATGACGTCTGTGTTGAATGATGACGCCGTAAGTCTTACGTTGGCGACACCTGTCGTATCGTAAAAGGCTAAAAGTTGCCCAAACTGAATATGAGACGAATCACATAAACTACGGACTACAGGCGCATTTTTCGTCGAATGCAAGGCGAAAACGATATCGGATAATCGCCTAAAATCATCTGAAATAAAGCCAATATTTTGGCGTCAGGCTGCGTGTTTAAATATTCACATATATTCGCGCCTGCGCCTTATGACAACCGTTGGTGACGGAAATTTTGCTTTATCTGGAAAGAAGCGTAACGCTGGCAAATGAATGTCGATAGCAGCTAAAACAAACGACAAGCTAACAGACGAAATATTGGCCAATTCGTCATCTAGCGCTGTTTCGCGCAATAAAGAACGACATCTTGTTCTATCTGCTAGATCGTTCGATGCTCGTTTATTGTCTTCAGTCTCTATAGCGTGCATTCGTGCAATTATTAACCGCACGGAATAAGCATCGCGCGACCGGTGCCATGGCGCATCGTTACAGAAACGTTTATGCTGTTGAACTGAACAAGTTCTGCAAAGTTTGATTCTTTGTTCCTGAACATATCGAGCGCGACTATGGTCGCCTAAAACAGTGACCTTTGCGAGCAGTTTTAACGTTATATCTATTGATGTGTATAAGTTATTTTGATGAAATCTGCAGGATATGTTGCGCAAATACATACACGTAAAATGTAAAAAAATGGTTTAATTTTGTTCTGTCGCAGGTAACATGCGAAAGTTTTTATAATGACTTTTTTTATATCGGTGCACTGCGTAGTGGCCTATTATGCTGAAAGAAAAGCGGAAGTGGTTGCAGTTAGAGCATGTCTTCGTTCAGCCTTCGGCGATGGCAGCCACACATTAGCACGCCCAGCAGTTCTGAGTCTGCGGCCATTCGTTACTTGCACTCCGGGATTAGCTGCGCACAGTGTAGAAAGTGTTTCCTGTACTTTAGCGATTGGCGATTCGTGATCAAACAACGCGTGAATTTTTAATTGTCATAGATGACTAATTAAAACAGTCCACGCTTTACGCGTAACGGCCTGGTTGCACAGCAGACGCAGCCGCGAGTTTGCTCTGATTGTGAATGTGTGCAAGCAGCTTAAATGTCACGCATTACGTGTAAGCTGATAGATTAGAGCTGTGTGCAATCAACGCGCAGTCCATTCACTTCTACGTTACTTACTTAAAAACACTGATTTTCATAGACACTGTTAATCCGGATAGTTCGCCATCCATTTTTTCGACATTAGGCTACGTATCAAATATTCGCAAATTATGACATTTTGCAAGATATATTATGCAAAAAATTAGCAATAAAACGAAGTTGAATATCTCACCTCATTTTTAATGCATCGCTACACAATATTGTGAAATACGTGGTAAAATGGCAAAGATTAACATATAGGCGAATTCTATCGCATAATTTTTGAGCACCCAGTGTCGATGCTGCCTGTAATAAAGTAGCGTCATATTCGGTTATAAAAATATCCAGCCTTCGCTGGTTTACAAACAATCGCCGGTCATTACGCATGCACACTCTTTTGACTCACATTGCATTGCTAGTGTCTCGCTTTATTATATTTTCTCACATTACCTGCGATCGTGTGATCAAGTCGACGACATTCTGACTGCTGTGTTCACACACAACGTGGGGCAACTAAAAGAGAAAGCTTTGCATTTTACGTTTTCGACTTTGCAAAATGCCGAAGAAATGATACAGCTCTTGGCTATTCCAGGTCAGTTGTCAAAATGATTAGCGCAACCGGACGCAAAGAACGTCGTCAAGTCCTATCTAAAGATGGCAGGGCGACCACTTAAATTACGCATCGGAAGCGAGGCAGAACGCGTGCCTAATTACTGGCCAAGCAAATACTATAAGTCATGCACGTACCGGCAAATTCATGTCCGACTTCGTTAACGAGCACGTCTTCCAGATTGGTCTTGGTCGGGTCTTCGTCGATCTTTTTGTAGTCCTTCCTGACGATGCGTTGAGGAGACTCGAAGTCGAGGAGATAGATGACGTTCTCCGTGGCCAGGTGACAGAACGGCGGAATTACCTCTGACCTCGCTTCTCGCTCGTACAGCACCGTCACTCGTCGCCAGGCGTACTCCTGCATTACTTCCAGGATGGCGCTGGCCATCCCGATGAAGTTGACCGGGCCGGCCCGCGTCAGCAGCGGATAGCTGACACGCCGATGCACGAGGAAATCCAGTGCCAGAGCGCCGACGCTGACGACCGGGATTCCCCAGAAGTAGGTCTGACGCGCGACCGGCGCCACGGCGTAGTCGCAGATCGGACCGAAGTAGACGTTCGGCGGCCCGCCCAGGTAACAGTTGAAGGCTTCGTTGATGCCGTGGGCCTCGGAACAATTCGAGTCGCGGTAGGATACCAGCAGACGGCGACGAAAGACACTGGCCACCCGGTCGACGGCTAAGTCGACGGCAGGACGTAGCCGGACTGCGGAGAACGGACGTCGGTCGTCGGCGATCGGCAGCAGAACGGCCAGGTTGATCGTCGGGTGTTCTACCCGGCCGCCGCTGTTGGCCACCGCCATTCCCAGGGCGATCCAGAGGTACCACAGTCCCATCGCGTCCACTTACGACGACATCGATCTGTACAACCTGGTGTGACGTACGAGCGGTCTCGACGTGCCGTCACGTGGAAAACAAATAAGCGTCTTGGCGTACTATCCTACAAAGCGCTACGGTCGGATCGGTAGTCGTCGCAGATTTGGCCGCGGGCGGACGCCATGCAACGAACAGATAACACACTACTAGGCGCAGAGAGCGAGCGACCCGGTCGCCGTGCAGCTAGACATAATTAATTCATCAGGTCTACATTAAAGGCGAACGCCTGGCGCCGTCCAAGAGGAAGTGATATGACCGCAGGACTACCACCCAGCTGATCCTCGGGGAGGCGTCCGTTTGTCTGTCTGCTCCGTGTGTCTACTCGGGTGACAGTTTGAACGCTGGCGCAGGAGGTGCCCCATTATAGGATCGCCCTCGAGAAAAGTCTTCCCCGCGGCCGATATTTTACTGGCAAAAATTCGCCCCGCCCGGCGGCCGCCGGGGCGGGACGAATTTTTGCCGGTAAACTGTCAGCCGGAGGGAGACTTTTCCGGGTGGAGAGGGAGCGATCCTATAATAGGAAGACTTATTTGGGGGGGGAGGAAATGGCGTTATTTTAATAAAAAGAAACATATTAATACCGTGATTATCTCTCCTTGGGCGGATTTTTCATGGGGGAGACATTTTAATGTGACACCGGCGCTACGCTACGCAGTACGCTGCTGCTGCTGCAGCTGTGTCGCCAGGCTGAGAGATAGTAAAAAGGTGAAAGGAAGACATCTATCGTTGTTGGCCTTTGTGGACGCCGCGCACGACGCATCCGGGACACCAACGCAGCGCGCATTATGAGATGAGCTGTCGTTCGTTACGGTTTACGATAAACTGGATACTGGACGAAAAGTAGCCTAGAAGAAAAACGCAATAAAGTGGTCCAGAAAAGTAAGCCTTCAAGTTTGTGAGCAAAAACCGCATTGCATATTTCCACGATGCAATAAAAATATCATTCAAAAGCCCATCAAATCTCGGTCGCTCCGTTAGCTTGCCAAATATTGGTGTAAGTTTTGGGGTGTTAATATTTCATGAAATAATGCGTAACCCAACAAAAATTATGAGTAAACGACAGCTGATGATCACTTTATTACTAAGCGTGCGAATCAACAATTTTTAAATCGCTTAATATTCGATGACGTTTATTTTGCTTTTTATGGACCATATCGTGGAGTGTAACAGCATAGAAGTCAAATTACTTTAAAAAGGTAAAACATGTTCCAAATTTAATGGTTTTAAAGATAATATTTTACTAACGGATATATTAATTTCGGTTGACCATAATTACTATTATTTTTAAAATCTGAATTAGTGTCATATAACTTGCTTTGCCGTTGCAATAATCGACATTATACCGGTCATATCGAAAGTCGTTTTTTGAAAAATATATTAAAGCCTATGGTAAATTTTGGCTGGTTTCAAATTATTCGACCCAGTCCGCTTTTGTGCAAAAATGGTAATAAAATATGACAAAATAAACAAATACCAGGACACCGGCCAATATCTCTGACTAAAGTCTAAACAAAACATTAGTTGTTTGTCACGACAGAATCGACGCAGTTTTTTAAAACTCCGGTACGACATCGATATAGCCTAAGTGAAGAAGCAATTGTTGTTAGTGCGACGTTCGTTTTTATGACTTATTCTTGTTCGTTTGTTTTGTTACAAAATAATAAAACTGCAAACAAAGTCCGCAAAAACTGCATGAGCGAGAAAACAAAACAAAAACCGGTTCAGATTGCTGCAAGAAAACGTAAAACCACTGCAACAAAGCGGTCGCAACGCGTCGTGCGTGACAAACAATAGTTATTGCCGCAATATCGACCTAGCACCGTAACGTGTGTCCGTGTGTGTATAGACCTACGCGTGTCTTCCACTATAACTAGGCTATAGACGTATATAAGTTACAGCGTGCCGCCGACATGCCGCCATTATGCATAACAAACGTGGCATCGATAAACGCATTCATCATTCATCAAGTATATAATGAAGTCATCAGGTGCACGAGGATATCACTGGTACTAATCCAAGACGATAAAGCTGCGTTAATAGCGCTTTTATCTGCCTCTATCTTCTGCGACCGTTCTTGCGTCGTTTATTTTAGAAACCTATTGCTGTCATTACTAGCGGCCAAGGAAAAGAAATGAGACAAATGATGCCAGAAAACGCTGAAGATGAACAAGTTCTTAACCCTTTACTCAGGGTTAGTACGGCGATGGGTGACTGCCTGCGAGCAGGTAAACCATCTCGGTATGTAACCAGCCGCCTAGGTCAACTCAGCCTTCCATCCCTCCGGGGTAGATAAATCGAGTACCGGCTTATCTGGCTGGGGTTAAGGCGGGGCGCGTTCACCTGTGTCGGGTGGCAGGTAACACTGTGTGATCCCATATGGCAGGTGACGCTCCGTAGCTTTGTGAGGGGTTCAATCTTCTAAAGAGCCATATTCCGACCTTTACCTTTAACTTCTCTGACACCAGCGCGCACGACGCAAACTGCATTACTGCACAATACTAGGTTTTTCATTTTCTTCGAACGGTACAACAGTGAAACTTCATCGAGGCGAAGACTGCTGGCCACGAACAGAGTCGGCATGTCTATTGCCGGCAGCGCTAAGTATACGAATGTCCAGAAATCGCGTGATGCAGGTAGGCTGCAGAAGAGATAGAGACAAGAGTCCCTGGGTCTCGCGAAAAAAGGCGCGACTCTTTTTCATCAATACCTTAGTCGCTATTTATGGAAAGATGTAGCCTAGTTCCTGACTACCAGAGTCTAAGCGGTGATCGATATGTTCTCCTACTGTAGAGCGCGAATAACCTGCGCAGTTCTCTATCCACGGCCACTGCATGGAGTTCCCGCACGCAGACGATTTATCGATCTACTCCAAACTGGTTAGTTCCCACCTACTCGTCAGCACATCACGTATCTTCTGTCAATAGACAAACTGTTGCCGTGTTTCCCGGGTAGAATAGGCAATTGGGCCCATGCTCGCGACTGCTCAGAGGGGTAGTTATCGGAGTTGATTAATTAAAAAAGAAAAAAAAATAAAGCAAAGAAGACGGGCAACGATTGGCCGCGATCGAAACGCTGGCTACTTTATGTAACGTAGTAGGCAGTCTATAGTGTGAGTCAAAAAATTTTACACCCCTAAAGTTTTTTAACTATAATTTTTTCAAAGACTAAAAATTTTAAAGCCATATTTTACACACATAGGCCTACTTAACGTTCAAATCTACTGCGAACTACGAGGTTTCATTCGGTTATTGTTAGATTTGATGAAGTTATGCCATGCGCGCTCACCCAGCGAATTTTCCATTTTCACAACGCATGTACTGCAAAACACAAACTTTTGATATTTGATAACAAATAAATCATTAAAATGCACAAATTTCTGGAATATTACAGGTACAAAACAGTTTAACATATTTAATAAAATATTTTTAAAAAAGTTTATGTCTGATGTTCAAAATGTTTACCACCGGCCAAAGCACATGAATTCAGACGACATTGCGAAAGTCTGCGGCAAGTCATCCCGTATCTGCTGCAGCGCAACTTTTAGCTCCAGAATGGTCTTCGGCTTTAAGTTAAGTTTGTTAAATATTTGCAGCATTGCACTTCAAACATTAGTAGTCAAGTGGTTAAAATCTAATAAATTTGGCGGCCATTTATACTTTACAATGAAGTGGGCTTTCAAGTGAAAATGAACAATTTTTAGGTGAGCGCGTATAATATGGCATAACTTCATCAAATTTAAAACTAATTGCACGAAACTTTGTAACTTGGCGTAGATTTGAACGCCAAATACGCGTGTAAAATATGGCTTTAAAATTTTCAGTCGTTGAAAAATAAAGCGCAAAAAAACTTTAGGGGTGTAAAATTTTCTGACTCACACTGTATATGACGTGATGGAATTGCATTTTTGTTGCATTTTCTTTACAAAAAACATTCAGAGCATGTCATGCTTTTGACGCCTTACCGTATTATATGGTAAATGCTTATTTCTTTATATTTCTGCGGTCAGTACGAAAAAAGCTACAGCTGTTATAAAACAGTCCGTATCAGTAGTGTATGTATAAATGAATAAATGAATAAAATTCACTTTGTTGTAAAATACGTGTAACAAAGTATGTGCATTTATTTTAATTCATTTTAGCTTAGTACTACTGTTATTTAACAACACCAAAATGGGTACAAATAATCATAAAATGGACTTTTAGCTTTTAGCTACTTCAGTTGTCAACATCTAAGTGCCTTAAAACTGCCAACACTGCTAACCGATACCACTTCATCAGACAACGTATTTCATAATTATATTGATGCACAATAACATTTTCATTAACGTGAGGTCCAATTAAATAAAATAAATTTAAGAACTTAACAAAAATTAAAACTAAAATTAAAGTTTCTGAAATAAAGTGAAAGTTGAAGTAGAATAGTAGCTTAAAGTTGTATTTTTTAAATGAAATTTCTGAGTCGTTTTTCAACACTTTGCGCTCGTACGCTGTAGGTTGTGAGCTATTTTTAAGTTGCCATAAACCCTTGGCTGAACTTGGTGATTACTGTCTGTTTAGTTAATTGTCTGTGCGTCCTGTTTGTGTGTTTGCTGCACCATTTGCAAAATGGACTGTAAGCAAAGCGTCAAAAAACATTATTGTCAAGCACTATACGCTGAAGTTGAACTTGAAGTAGAACTTGAACCGAAATGACAAGGTACGAACTAAATTGTATTTGAAGTAAAACTTTTTGTCCAAAGTGTAATATCACTGTTAACGCTGCTTAACGCACTGTTGCGAGTTGAAATAGACTATGATCGCAGAGTGCCCGACTAATCATGACTGGCAGACAGGATGGGGTTCCGAGCGCTGTCAGCTGCTGAAGTCAATTCACGCACGATTGGTTCAGAGTCTCACGCTGTGATGATTTCAATAAGTTGCTCATCTATCATATCCCGACGTAGCCAGCCACCGCTCAATCAGCTGACATTTCGGTTGGTTTTCAACAAGAAAAGATGTCGGAGCCAATTGCCGACACAATATACGTCCGGCCGTTTATGTAAAGGCCAAGCGTCGCAGGCGTTGACAGTGAATTAGGCCTAACAGTGGTTAGGTCCGCTGTGCAGTGACACCTGAGCCGCACAACGCTTGATCCGCCACCCCGGTGGTGTTAACGTTCTGTGACCATAACCTTTGACCGTTAAAACAAGTAATTTGAGAAAAGCTCATGAGACGCGCGACAGCCTTAGCAGTTCCTTTTCGCAGGTTGCCCAGGTCTATTTCCAGCCATGTCGGCGCAATTCACTCTTGAAATGTGTGCCAAAGTTGAAAATTGCAACAAAAACACTAAAAACTCCTATTTTGGAAGTTTAAGGTCATTCGTGGTCATCGATGTTGACACCATTGAAAAGCTCGTCACTAGTGCTTGTTATGATAAGCAGTATGTCTGTGTCAATCTGCAACTGTCTTCACTCTAAACGAGCCAATAGCGGTAAAATAACCACTTTTTGGGAAGTAGCCGTCTTTGACTCCCGCTTCCTTGAACCTAGGGGGCCGGGACTTAGACTGCTAAAATATGCATTTAATGATGAAAATTTCGTATACAGGTTGTCTTGTCAATCTCTCGCCATTTCGGTGCAATTCACTTTTAAAATGTGCGCTGCAGGCGGAAATCACGAAAAATTCACCAAAACCCTTCTTTTTGGGGTTGAAGGTCATGCGATGTCATCGATGTTAATAAATCTAAAAAGCCAGTCACCAGTGCTTGCTATGATATGCAGCATGTCTATACTTATCTGCAACCGTTTTCACACTAGACGAGCTAATAGCGGCAAAATAACGTTTTTAGGGGTACCTTTCTTTGACACTCTCTTTCGAGGGGAACCCTCTCACCCAGGGACACAAAGTTTTGTCACAAAAAAACTCGAGTCCTTGAAGCAGCGCACAGTTAAGATTTCGTGATCCTAGCTTGCACCGCTTTGATACAGATCAAAAGTGTGACGGACGGACGAACGGAAGGACAGACACCTCGACGATGGCTATGACGCACATAGCATTACTGGCTGTCGCGCGTAATAGAAACTGCGACACGGATTACTGCTTTTTAGAAAACATTCACGACAGTTCGTTTCTGTCCAAACCGCTTTGACGTCGCGTGGCCTAAAGTCGCGTACACAGCGACGTAACTGAACTGAACTGACACAGTTTAGTTTTTGACGAACTGGCCAATTGGCAATGGGCGAGCAGTTCGACGGCACCTACTGTAATGCAATACACTTATTGCTTGTCATTGTTCATTTCGTTAAAACCTAAACCATGTCAGTTTAGTTTAGTTCATTTCAGTTTAGTTACGTCGCTCTGTACGCGCCTTAACGTAGTTAAGTTAGGCTAATGTGGTGTTTCGATGTCATAATGTCTCAACTCGCCAATACGCTCATTGCAACACTACGTCAATTGCTAATCTCTTTTAGACAACAATTCAACTCTCTCCACAACTTGCCTGGGCTATCATGCTGTTGTGATACTGCCGATGAGTCAAGGTTTAAAGCGGCAAAACATGAGTCCACTTGAGCCCTGACAACATACATGCTGCTTACGAGAAAATATCCGCTTTTGGCTTAGCGGAAAAAAGTCCGAATGGTGAAATGCCTGTTACCCAATTAACTTGTAGGCGATTTAGTGCATTTTGAAAAAATACGATAGGTTTTCGGCCATTTGCTACGAGTTTCGCTTTTAGCGGAAAATTGCAATAAATCACATTGCAGTATATTTACATTAGCGAGAATGTTTTTTTTTCAGACGCGTGCCAGCCTAGAAATGTCCAGGAGCTTGTCGAAGGAGCTCTGCGTGACACTATCAGCCAGCTCTATTACTAGCGCAGCGCTACTAACGTACTGGTCTAAATGTGCTGGCTTTTAGCGTAAGCGATCGACACTCCGCTAGTTCGTATGCTGTCCAAATTAGGTCCAACCGTCGCCGGCAAACGGCGCAAAAAGGATGAGCTCCCATTCAGCAGAGCTTGTCACACATAACGTCAAGTGCCGTCGTTTGATGTACAGGGTCGGTAACACGACTGACCAATTCTTTCACTGCACCGTCTGTGCTACTTTGCCTTCGTTACTGTTTGAACTTTAACCTTGCACATTCTTCTTTTTGGTAAATCTATTCTTTTCCTCTTTTCCTTAAAAGGCCTACATGATGCAGTCTTGAATATTACGCCCTTGACCAGCAACTGTTCTTCAGATCTGACTATATGTGTGTAATTATGTCAGTTTTTTTCTTTTATATACTTGGAACGAGTTTCTGCTTTAAGTCATTATCTTATAAAATCCATTGGTTTAACTCTATTTTAATTCCAATAAAATCCTTAAAATTAATATTTCTCGGCCAGTGTTTGTCTCTCACTCATGAGCTGTGGCAAAACAGACCTGTCGAAACAGACAAATATATCACCAAACACTCTGACACGAACATAGTAGTAGGCATAGTAGTAGTACACTGTGAGGCATAAAAACACACCAATTTTTTTACCATAACTTGAAGAAGGATTATCCAATATTAATACTTTTTGGTACACATATTCATGACACAACTGAACATCAAATGATTGTTCAGTTTCCCACCTCACCCAACATCTGCTTCTGCACTACCTAAAAAAACAGAACAGACAAAATATGCATTGAAATCAACAAAAAAAACTTTATAAAATTTCGATTTTCCGGAAATATGGCCACCAACAACCAATCAATTACAAGGTTTGACTGTTGTGCAGCAGCACGTCTATTAAATAGGCATAACATTCAAAAATACTGATTAATTCAAGAAGTGACTGGTGAAGTCTGGATTGGTCTGGAGCAGAACGTTATCGACGCTGCTATCAACGAATGGAGAAAGTGTCTCCGAGCCGAGCCCATGTTCGTGGGCCAACATTCAAAACATTTTTGTAAACAGTTAAAAACAGACAATTAGATAAACTGTTAGCTACAATAATGAAATTATGGACAAAATGTGTGTTTGTGTGTTGTTTTGATTAAGCAATAATACCAAAGTGGTTAAAAATGCAATATTGTGTTCGTTTTCTTTCTCCAGGTGGTGCGGATACAGACAATAGGTGAGGTAGAAAACTAAACAGTAAATTGATGGCCATTTGTGTCAGGATATTCGTACCAAAACGTATTAAAATTGCATCACTTTTCTTCAAATTATGATGAAAAAAATTCTGGTGTGCTTTTTTCTTTCTGCCCCAACGCCATTTCCTATACTTAACGCTCATCGCCCTTACAACAGTGTCAGCACTACCGTGCTGCACTGTGATGACTGGGTCGGGTCGGGTCGAGTCCAGAAAAAGTGACTCGCGTCCAACCCTGGCGCCCGCCTCTGCAACATAAAAAACAGAAAAACTGATAAAAAAATTGCTGTAAAAAACTTGAGATTGTTGACGTAGAAATAAATTACTTTTTATTAAAATTTTTTAACCTAGTCTTGCTTTTCGCCATGTCAACCGTGGCCGTCCCCTGCAGTACGGGAACGTCGTTGTGCAGCAGCCGTTAGTAAGTAGCGTCATTAATATTTCTGCAGCATGCGTTAGCGTCGCGATAGATTTGTTGACTCAAAAGTTGGTTGATAGCAAGTTTTGTCACTGTTAATGACAAGACAGCTACAGGCTAAAAAGCCTATTTTTCTGCATTTCTGTTTACCTTGGTGTGGAGTAAAGTAAGAATACAGAGAGTGTTTTATTTTGCACGGTAAAGTAGCGTCAGTATTCAGCCGAAGTAGACTATCAGTATACTGTCAGTTGCAGGCTACTCTTCTAATGTTGCCTACAAAAATTATAAACATGGGGGCCTACGTTCAAATTTGTTAAAGTTATTAACCGAAACACTGTTAGCTTTTTCACGTCGGATACAATAAAAACGGCATGTTCGATGACGTCATAATTACGTCAGCTCTATGTACTGACTCGACCATATAAAAAGAAAATATTTTAAGAATTTAATAAAGTAAATATTCAGGACAACTCTTGCCAAAAATTATGAAAATAAGTTTAAGTTTGTCTAAGATATGTCGAAAATACTGTAGACTCTTTTATCCGGACAGGGTGTACATTCGGCTGTGAGTGATCGGCCGAATACAATAACAGGCGGTCGATCACTTACTTGCATATTCGTTGCCAACTTCAGCGCGCAGTATGCTGGTCAGCTGGTGGTCAGTGGTAGTGGTCAGTTTGAAGTAGTCGTGTTGTAAGAGGCTGCGTCTGTGCAGCATAGCGCTATGTACATCGTTAATCACCAGATGGCAGTACCGGTCAACGATCTCGCCGCCAGCGACCGGTTCGTAAACAAGCTTCACGCGAGACCACCTGAAAGAAACAACGATCGAGGTTTAATTACAAGAAATCTGAGCTAATGCTCACGAGACGCGCAAGAGCCAATAACAGTTATTGTTCGCAGGTTGTCTTGGTTTGTCTCAACCATTTCGGTGCAATTCACTGTTGAAATGTGCGCCGCAGCCGAAAGTCGCCAAAAAACACTAAACCCCTATTTTGGGGGTTCAAGGTCATTTAAGATCATCGATGTCAATACTCCTAAAAACTCGTCACCAGTGCTTGTAACTAAGCAGCATGTATGTGCCTATCTGTAACCGTTATCGCTCTAGACGAGCCAATAGCGGTAAATGACGATTTTTAGGGGGTACCCCTCTTTTACGCCCTCGTCCGTAGAAATCTCCTTATCCATCGGCACGAAATTTTTGTCACAAAAAAACTAGAATCTTTGTAGCAGCCCACAATAAAAACTTCGTGATCTTAGCTTGCATCATGTGACAGATACACAGATGGATGCCTAGACGATAGCTAATACGCGCGTAAAATACAGTACTGCAATTTGTAACTGAGAATTAGTTTACGCTAAACAGGCTATTTGTCGTTTTGGGGAAACATGGGGGCAAGTATAAGGGCATGTGACGACACTTGTTATGCGTGTGATATCTAAAATAATAGCATAGGCGTAGTCATCACCATCGCTGTCGTGGATGTCTGGACACACCAACTTTTAGCAACTATAGGCCAAGTAACAACCAAATACAATTGTCCTGATCGAAATATGGGCCTTTTAAAGCATTTTATAGTCATTTTACTGTAGTTATTCACAGAATCTAAAAATGCTGACCACTTCAAGCGTCGACATAGAACATCTGTGATAGTTGTAAGAGGTAGCCTACAATCTCAGCGTTTCCCGACTTTGGCGTCAGTCAGGACGTCCATCACAGCGATCTTGGCTAGATCTTGGCTGGTGAAACACCCGTAAATGAATGAATAACTCGCTGCTGAAGTTTTTAATGTTTCTTGCCAGCACGGCTGCTCTGTGGATTGTAACGTCAGTCACGCTGAGTCTTTTTTGTCAATTGAAGCAATTAAAAAGTTAGCCTACTTTCAATTATTTGTTTGGCAGCAACATGGAGGTCGAACGCAGCTTTCGTTGCTGAAAGTCGTTTCTTCGTAGTACAATGACCCATAAGCATCTAAATCACGTCCGTGTTCTGCATGTACATTAGGCCAAATACTGTTGCTTCTTGGATAGACAGGAAGAGAGGTCGCCGAAAACTTTGTTGAGAAGCACGATTCTCGCCGATAGGCCGATAGGCCTATTCGGACAGATTAAGAGTTAAAGAACAAGTAATCCGAGCAGAGCTCACGTGACGTGTAACAGCACGTGGTAAGCACGTGACAGCACGTGACAGCGTGGTAAACCAGTGTAAACATTTGCATTAGGCCTAATGTTTGCCGAGTTTATGAGCGGGGAGGTCGGGGGTGCCGTGCGCACTCCCCTCAATATTCCCTTGACGATAGCTAAGACGCGCGAAGCACTACACGCTGTCACGCGTAAAAAGTAATTTGATTATGTCATTGGCTGTACTGGGGCTGACCTCAAATTCTTACTATTCAACTTGATGTCGTATTTCTTGCCGCAAATATTCGGTTATTACATGACAAAGCGTATTGAGCCACACGTACAGAAAAGTCGTTAATGCGTAAAATGCATTCGCAGTCTTTTTAGTTAAGTGGGGCATTTTATTTTGTCGTAACGTTCCACTGGCGCTTTAAGCATCAGACCTCTCATACTTTTCTGCAAAATACAAAGAAAAACGAACGAGGCATTGAACAAAAATATTACAAGATTTTTGTATATGTCTAAGGAACTGCATGGATACCCGCAATTTTGAATTGGTGTCTGTGCCGACGAACGAGTGTTCAAGTAATTAGTGTTGATTATATTTTTATGTTGATGCATGTTTTTCTGTGCTGGGTGCACTCTACCAGCACCAGTCGTCTGACTACCAGTGTCATCAGTCAAGCTCTCAAACGACTTTAACGACTGCTAGTCTCCGTGTCTGGAATGACGTGTCACGGTGGCGAGAAAAGAACGATTGCTCAATGGCTCAGTCAGCCAACGATGACCTTTTTCGGCATCTGACCGAAAGCTCTGTGTCTACAGGAAGTAATTTTCTGATCTCTGTTAATTTATTGTAAATGGAAATGCTAAAAATAACGTTTGATAATCAAACGTTATTTTTAGCATTTCCAAATCAAACTTTGATTTCACGTGTGACCACGTGTCTGTCACGCACGGTCTCTTTACGTCGTGTGCAACATGATAAACAAGTAATTTAAGCAAAGCTCATGAGACGCGCGACAGCCTTAGCAGTTCCTATTCGCATGTTGTCTTGCCTCACCTCTATCTACTTTGACGCAATTCACTCTTGAAATCTACGCCGCAGCCACAAATTGCAAAAAAAACACTAAAACCCCTATTTTAAAAATTCAAGGTCATTCAAGGTCATCGATGTTTACACCAATAAAAAGCTTGTCACTATGTTGCTTGTTATGATTAGCAACATGTCTCTGCCGATCTGCAACCGTTTTCAAGCTACACGAGCCAATAGCGGTAAAATAGCTAATTGTAGATTCTTAAAAATGTACGCTCTATGCTAAAAAATGTCATGCGCAAAATGTCCAGGTCTATCTCCAGCCATTTCGGCGCAATTCACTCTTAAAATGTGTGTCGCAGCCAAAAATCGCAGAAAAGTTCACTAAAAACCTCTATTTTGAAGGTTCCATGTCATTCAAGGTCATCGACGTTGACAGCAATAAAAAGCTTGTCACCAGTGCTTGTTACGATAAGCAGCATGTCTGTACCTGTTTGCAACCGTTTTCACGCTACACGAGATAATTGAGGTAAAATAACCACTTTTAGGGGGGTAGCCATCTTTGATGTCCGCCTGCGCCGGCCTCCTTGAACCTAGGGGGTCGGGACTTGGACTGCTAAAATCTACGTTGAATGCTGAAAATTTCATACGCAGGTTCTCCAGCCATTTCGTCGCAATTCAGTGTTGAAATGTGCGCAGCATCCAAAAATTGTGAAAAATTCACTAAAAACCCCTTTTGGGGAGGTTCAAGGTCATTCAAGGTCATCGATGTTGATAAATTTA
>Ga0209671_1000241_pt1 | contig 31648 bp, 12 predicted proteins | sample WorMetHERISLAND2_2_FD_187401 | JGI IMG/M metagenome (GOLD analysis project Ga0209671, IMG submission 187401) | Marine gutless worms symbiont microbial communities from Max Planck institute for Marine Microbiology, Germany - Olavius geniculatus... | ecosystem: Host-associated > Annelida >...
GCACTTCAACATGCAACGTCATCATTGTCATCGACCGACGCGCTCTTAGTAGGGGGGATAAGTCGTTGCTGTGATTATTTTTCCTCTAAGCTAGGCCTATGCGCGACTGCAGGCCCGTCGAGAGGGGGGGAAGGGAGGAAACTTTTCCCGGGCCCCGCGACGTTTGGGGGCCTCGCCGTCACTCAAAATATATCAAGTACCGGTACGCCAAAATGCGCCATTCTAAAAAGCAAAATTGAAAAATATTCTTCCCCGCGCGTTAGGTGTTTTCTCCGGGCCTCGCTATGGCTCTTGACGTCCCTGCGTGACTGTGCCCTAACGCTGAGTTGTGTGGAACAAGCAAAACATAGGTCCTAAAACAAAGTGGATGAGTAGAAGTAATTAACAAAAAAGTATATGGATTTCATAATAATAAAATAAATGCATAGATAAACAGCGGCTGCGCATTATCGTGGAAATGCACGCATGGCCTAGTAGTTGGAGTATCGGACTCGTAACTTTCAAATTGCGGTTCGACTAACAGCGTGAGTCATTTGCAAGCCACCACAACAAGCTACTGGCCTATACTGTGTGCTTAGCTCAACTCAGCCTCCTACCCTCAACGGAATGGGAAATGTGTATGGTTACGAGGTGAAGGCCTAATGTGGCGTATTGAGGGCGATTGTATTTGCTGGCTGCACCTCGGGTCCAACTGTTCGCTGACCTTGGCAATGGATGGCCGCGTAGTGCGTCGTGGTATTATTAGCTTTTGCCAATCAGCTGCCACTTACTGCAAAGCGCTTCAGGACACGAGTCTAAATTATGTATGCTCAAACAGCGGCGGACGGACGGACAGACGGACAGAATTGCGGTGGCTAAGACGCGCTAAAGCCGTAGCTGCTTTTGCGCGTAAAAACTAAGACATCTTGACTCTGACCCACTGAAAATCAACCAGTCGCTTCTAGAGTTTATCGACATTCTAAAATGGCATCTTGTAAACTTGCTGCTTGCACGACATCGCAACTATTGTGATCGACGAAACAGGCTGTTGTTGGCACAGTTACGGAGAGATGCAAATTATTGACGTTTTTTTGTTCATTCTAATGCTTATTTCACTGGTTTTGCACAAACAGACGTTGGGTAAAATTGGAACTCTGACGGTTATTTCATGGTTAGATGTATCAGGAGTATTCGCCGACATATTAAAATTGTTTTAAAAATTTAGTAATCATTTTTTAAGTTACAATAATTTAGAAAGCTTTTAGACGTTTTGGTTCATTTCAGCGCTTTTATTGCGCGTTCCGTTTTCCCGCATCTTCTGCTTCATGTGTAGGCCTACAACAATTACGTGGATAAAGTCAATAACTACCGATATACATTAGAACTGTGCGCCGCCGGCGCCGCTTACTGTGGATCGCTATAAAAATTGCATCCACTGCGTGCCTTTTGTTTTGTATTATTTAATTGAAATAGGACAATGCAACAAAATACTTCAGAAGCTGATGTCTTTATCTGTACAATGTTGATATTGACTTTTTGCTGCACTTAGTAGGCCTACATCTGTTGTCATTTGTCGTCGCGTGACGTCACTGTACGTCGTCGTCGTGCGATGTCGTCACTCTTTGCATCGTGCGTCGTTTCTTCATCGATGTCGCGCTTTTTCTTCGTCTTCGTCGCGTATCTTCGTCGTGCGTTGTCGCGCGTCGTCGTCATCTTACGTCGTCGTCGTCGTCCTCGTCTATTGTTTTTTGAGTAAATTCTCAGGTTAATTTCGCGTAATTTGCGAGTCAATTACGCTTTATACGGCAGCCAGTAGCATGAAAAATTTTTGTATACTCTATTAACGGCGGTGTCATGGCTTGGCGTCCAAACATCCAGCGAACAAACATTGGCGCTCAAATGGCGACTCCCAAACGGCGGTACCCCAATGTTCTACTCCGATATTTAAAACTGGAAAACCTCTCTGGTGTCGTGACTGTCGATATAGGCATATAGCCACAAAATTGACTGCAGCTCTTTCTACCTTGTGAAATGCAGAAATCGTACTTTGGCCTTTTAAAACAATGAATTCATACTGCATTGTCGTTCGCATTCGTCGACTCAGAAAAGATTAACTAAATAGCAACAAACACAACTAGCAGATATTGCCTCTCAAAAGTCACACATGTTACATCTTATCATTTTTATTATGCTTAAACTGTTTTCCCTAGCACGAACGCAAGAAGTGAAATTTGACGCGACTCGCCAGCAGAACGTTCAATAGCCGCGTGACCCAGAGCGGCTTACTTGCTGTTGATGCGTCATTTCGGTTCGTCGTCGTACGATCTTAAAACAAATGCGATTAGTGTTGAATAAGTAACAAATTTTCAGTAATTTTATGTTATTTTCTGAGTCGACGCATGCGCTATACCCAGCATGAATTCACTGTTGTAAACGGCCAAACTACAATTTCTGCACTTCACGAGGTAGTGTAGTTTAAAGTGAGATGAGCAAAACTATAACTCATTGCGTTAAGTTTCTTTGTGATATTGATTGTCAAAAATTGTTAAAATCCGCCAATGTTTCGCGGAACTATTCCAAAAAATGAAAGTGGCCTGGTTTTTTGAAACACAACGTATATGCAATTATTGTGAACTTCTCGAAGGAGCTTTTTGCCGATGGAGTCACCTCTAGTATAGCAGTGTTGCATAAGTTAACTGATTGCTCGGCGCGCCGCCGCCGCCGCCGCCGGTCGTAACGACCAAACGCCGTTGCCGATGCTCAAGTCATCGGCGCACAGCTCTAATATACATTTTTATTCACCAAGTGGTAGCAATTAATATTGAACGACACCGCTTGCACATAGATTCGATCCTGTTTAAGCGCATTGGAATTTTTTTGAGTATGCGCTATATAAATTTACACTTTTCTTACTTACTTACTTCACAACACGCAATTACGACGAACCTAAATTGCTGTTGGACGACGATATCGACGATAATGTTGTCGTTTTTGTAGTTATTGTCGGCGGTGCGACAGGTTTCGTTGTCGTAGTAGTTGTCGTAGTTTTCAAAGGCACTGGAGGAACCGGCAGCGTAGTCGGCTTTGCTTTTATTGTCGTTGCTGGTTGCTGGTTATTTGTAGTTGTTGTCGGCGGTACGACAGGTTTCGTTGTCGTAGTAGTTGTCGTAGTTGCTGTAGTCGTACTTGTAGTCGTAGTTGTGTTCAAATCTACAATTTGATAGTCACAGTGATGGTACAGAAGAAAAGACGACGACGACAATAAAAAAGTATGGCGATTTCAAAATAGCGTACTGCAAAAGCAATTGCGGTCAATTCTCATATCTGAAAAGAAATCACACCGAAACGTGAAATCACACATGAGTGCTGGTGCACGAACCAATAAAGGTAATCATTTTCAGTATACACTGTGTCTCCAAAAACATCCCCGACATTTTCGATTCTAACTTGAAAAAAAAATTATCCGATTTTCATAATTTTTGGTGTGGATCATATCACCCAATTACTGCTTCTGCACTAACTAGGGAAACAAGACCAAGCGAAATATGCGTTAAAATATACCAAAAAACGTGGAAAAACATCTCCAACAATATTGAGTGTAACTTGGAGCACGATTATCAGATTTAAATAATTTTTGGCACAAATATTTCTGACACAACTGGCATGACAGTTTAAGTTCCCACCTCACCCAATGTCTGCTTCTGCATTACCTGGAAAAATCAAAACACGTTGAAATGAATGATAAAATGTTCCGTCAATCCAGATTTGTGGCCCTTAAGAGCCAGTAGATTACAAGGTTTGACTGTCATGCAGCAATGTGTCCATCAGATGGCGTTCAGAAATGTTTATGAATTCAAAAAGCAACTAGTGAAGTCTAGATTAGTATGGAGCAGAACATTATTGACACTGCTTTCAATGAATGGAAAAAGCATCTCCGTGCCTGTGTTTGCACAATGGTCTAACATTCCGATCAATTTTACTGCAGGCAGTTGAAAAATGAAACAGTTGGATAAAGTGTCGGGCAAAGTGTCAAAAATAAGAACAAAATGTGTTTTGTGCGTTATTTGGATTAAGTAATAATACCACTTTGGGTAAAAATGTAATATTTTATTGGTTATTATTTCCCCAGGTAGTGCAGGAACAGACAAGTGAAGTGGGAAACTGGATGGTCGTTTGATGCTTAGTTGTTTCATAAATATTCCTACCAAAAATTATTAAAATCTGATAATCTTTTTTTCAGTTACAATCGAAAGTGTTCGGAATTTTTTTGAGACACAGTGTAGAAATTGCTTTTGCAAATTCTAACTGCTGCTGCTGCTTCTATACTCTTGATTGAGGTCTGACGTTTTGCAGTGTTAAAATTCGTCACCAGGCAACACAAAGCTTTTGGTCTATACAGAGCTTAATTGATACTTGCATTTTATACTTGGCACAGGATATTTGACCGGCAGCCGGTCAAATAGCTTTTAGACTAAATGACCGGTCAAATTTTGTCGCCATTCAAACGTGCCCGGTGACCGGTCTAATATCAGGCCCTTACAGGACCGGATATTTGACCGGTCATGACCGGTCAAACGTCCATCCTCATAGGAACGGACGTTTGACCGGTCACCGCCTTAAACAGCTTTAGTCGGTAGCGGTACGTATGAGCGCCATAGTACGGCTCATAGGTAGCGGCTAAGACCGTGTCCCTGCGGCGGTACTGGGTGCTTCCCGTATCGCCGCAGGGACGGCGGCAGCCGAGCAACTGATGACCTCAGCCATAGCATCATAATGGTAACGGAGATATTTTGTTATCGATATTCAACAATTAATAATTTTTGTAAGAAATAACATTTTTCAACCAAATTTGGCAATCGTTTCAGGAATTTATCGGAAATTAAGTGTACGAAGTTTTACTCAAATTCGGGTCAGGGGTCAGTTTTTTAGTATTGGAAAGGAATTTTGATTCAGCAGCTATACAGTACCGACCGAGTATACACGTTTGTCGAGCTGCGTTGGTTTTTAGTCATTTTGTCGGCCGGGGTGTGTATGTCGCTTGTGTGAGAACAAGTCGACGATTTATTTTCGCTTCATATAGCCAGCTTTTTCGCTGTTTGTTCGAGTGTGGTGACGATTATTTTTCGACTTATTTCGCCTGTCGTTGTTTATAACAACTTCGTCTTAGTGCTGCCGGAGTTCGTCTATCAGTGTGTTTGCCAATCGGAGGTCGAGCTGTAGATCTAGCCCCTCCTCACTTATGACGTGAGTTGAATAACTGTATTGTTATTGGTTAGCTATGACAAGACCAAGATATAATTACAGGGTGCGGCAGAAAAAAGTATCCCTCTAAAGTTTTTTTGCTGTTTTCTCAGCAACCGTTTAGCATTTTAATCTGAAATTTTACACATTTATTTACTAAATTGTTCTACGGCTAAATGCCAAATAAAATTTGATTCCACTGAAAAATGACGAAGTTATAGATTTTTTAACATGACCGCTTACCGATTTTTCAGCGTGAAAAAATGTTCAAGCTACGACACCAGTTTAATAACATCGTTGAAACAAGTCAAACAACACAGTTAACTAATGATCAGATGCCAAAATTTCATTGTCACTGTGAATGTTCGAAGTGTCCACCGACAGCTTCAAGCTCCAACACAAGCCTTCAGTCGCTTAATTTGAGAAGTTTTTCACAGTCTTGTCGATCGGTCCTTGTGGTAGGTTGCTCCAGATAACCTGAAGCGATTCCTTGAGTTCCGCGATTGTTTTTGGCTTTGTTTTAAGCTTGCGGTAAGCTCCAACATTGCACACCACACGTGATAGTCCACCGAATTTGCATTCGGCGAATTTAAAGGCCATTGGTCTTTTCTGATGAAATCTGGACAGTTGGCCCGCAGTCAGTTTCCTGCGCTGCGCGCTAGGTGTGCTGGTGCGCTGTCCTGCTGGAAGATGAATCCGGTGGGCAGCCGGCTATTGCTTGAAAAGAACGACAATAGATTGATAGATTGGGAGGCCTGCGTAGATCCCTAGAGTGGCTTATCGAGGGGAGGAGACCCGTGTGCAAGCTCCTAAACTCTGCACAGATATTAAGCCCTTTGCTTTATGTGTGGCTTAGTTATGTGTATATTGCTTGTGGTTGTTTGTCAAGTAATATCCGTTCTATTGAGCTATTCGTCAGTATATATCTGACTTTAGATAGGTCGATGTGATATCTCTGTTTAAACGGTGAAGCTGAACAGTCTGATGATTTGATTGAGATATTTTTATTAGCAGCTGAGACTGCTTGATTGTTTGACTGTCTGTTTGTATATCTGTTCTAGTTTCGTTTATTGGCATTGCATTTACATGATAATTCGCACGCTAAAAATATTCTGCTTATTAAATGACATGATCGTTTTACTTTTAATTTTGTGTCCAGTTACTATACCATTAGGCCTAGGTTAACTCTAAATTAAGTTGAGCGGTAGACCTAGGATCAAACCCACCAAGACAACCTCACAACGTTAAACAATTTTTTGCTATCTTTGTTCCGTATTTGTTATTTTTTCTTAGTTTTCTTTGCCAGAATTTTTCACTGCGTTTTTGCCCGAATCTGGAGAGGAGGCGGCGCCCCCGGCTCCTGCGCCCATGAACAGCGCTGTGTCAAGTTAAGTACTAAACTTAGCTTTATCATTTACCGGTACATTGATTAAAATATGCGACGCTTGAATATCGGTATTTAATTTGCTGACGCAAAATTGTTTTAGACGCGGCAAATGCATTTCTGGAGGCTTTCGAAAATACGGCCCCGCAATTCCGCAAATAACACTATAGTTCATGCTCAGAGATCATATAAATCACGCTGTGGTTATAGGCCTAATAGGCCTACTCACGCTATCGCTGACGGTTAATATTATTAATGCACAGAAAAGTGCTTGCGACTGGTAAAAAGTTTACCTGTTGCACCAGGGTTAGCTAACTGACGAATTTGTCGCATCTGATTTAAAGGGAACAGTTTGAAAGCAGCAGACGTCTGGAATTTGTCGACAAACCAGATCACTGTACACAACATCTTTGCATAGCTAATTAATGCTCAAATTCGATATCAGCCGTCATTGCAGAAACATTACTTTTGTTAACCAGACATTGCCAAAACGCACTAAAACAATTTTAATTATTTCCTACAAAAACACTGCTATAAGAACTCGCAGAGAAAGACGATACGTAATGAGCGCTTTTGTTTTCGAGGTTTATTTTTACGCGCGACTGCAGAATGCTTCGCGCGTCTTAGCCATGGCATGGGCACGTCCCAAGTCTGTCCGTCTGTCTGTCACACTGGGGCACTGTATCAAAATGGTGCAAGCTAAAATCACCAAATCTTCACTGTGGGCTGCCCCAAGGACTATAGCTTTTGGCGACGAAATTTGGTGCCGCTAGGTGAAGAGGTTCCCTTCAAACGAGGGCGTCAAAGAGAGGGTACCCCCTCCCTAAAAACGTTATTTTGCCGCTATTGGCTAGTCTCGTGTGAAAACGGTTGCAGATAGGCCTAGGTACAGACATGTTGCACACCATAACAGCACTAGTCACGACTTTTTAGTTTTATCAACATCCGATAACCTTAAACGACCTTTATCTCTCAAATGTGGGGTTTTGGGCAAATTTCTCGCAAGTTTTGGCTGCAGCGCACATTTCAACGGTGAATTGCGACGAAATGGCTGGAGATGGACTAAGACAACCAGCGTATAAAATTTTTAGCATCAAACGTAGATTTTAGCAGTTTTAAGTCCCGATCCCCTAGCTTCAAAAAGGCCTGCGCACACGAGCGTCAAAAGGGTTTATCTTTTTAAAAAGTGGTTATTTTACCGATATTGGCTCGCCTAGCGTAAAAACAGTGTCGAGCTTTTTAAAGTATTTACTCTGATGACCTTAAACGACCTAAATAAAGGGTTTTTAGTAAATTTTTCGCGATTTTCGGCTGCGGTGTACTTGGCACACTTCAAGGGTGAATTGCGACGAAATGGCTGGAGATAGACCAAGACAACGAACAGAAACTACTATAAGGCTTATCGCACGTATCGTGAGCTTTGCTCAAGTTATTATTGTTATTATTACCAGCGATTTCTGGGTTCGTTCCCGTTGTGACAGAGTGATGGAAATAGTCGAATAGTCAGTGAAATATAACACAAAGCTGCAAATGTAAAAAACGTTATTTCTCGTTCTTGAACCGTGCTTGCAGTAACTGTTCTACATGTATTTTGCACCTTACGTTCTTAGTATTCGTAGTTATTTTATGCAATGATTTTGATAGCGTATCTTAAGTAGACTAAGAGGCTCTAATTAGATCATGGCGGTATAGGCCTATGTATGAAAGTTGTGAACAATACAGTTCAGGATGAAAAACGAACCCGCAAAGCTGATAAGAAAAACGTTCATTTTTTGACGTGCACAGCTGGCATGCATCGTTGATGAAGCAACGTAAACGCCCATTCTGTCACTGTAACTGTGTGACGTCATACGTCATACTTACAGCAAAAGACGAAACAATAGATGCCGTCCAGATGTCATCTTTCCATTGTTCTCCGTATCTTTCTCTTCCAGGCGCGTCGCCACCAGTATGGCCACTATGATCAAGGACATCATAGCTTATAGTAGCACTTGAGCACCATGGCCACGCGCTATGAACATCTTTATTCACCACAACAAATGGTAGCAATTACAACATATTTATTATGGCTACTAATGGCTTTAACCATAACACTTTGACACTATACGTACAGCCTCTGCGTGGCCAATGGCCATGTCAAAACGTGCCGCCACGTTTGTTATCTTCGCTGGATAAACTGTTCTCTAAATTAACCTGTTTTGTGTAAACCGTTCATGCTAGTCTTCTGAAGTTTTGCAAAAACAACTGACGACCAATTCACACTTACGACGGCCGACGCGAGTCAACTCAACAAACGTCAAACGTTCGGGATAAGTTTAGCAGACAAGCGTAGTTTATATTGGTACACGTGTTCCTAATTATAAAATTGTCAAACTTCTAAATTAGCGGGCATATTTGCACGATTTTTAAAAGCGGACTTTGCAAATCGGTACCGGAAGTAACAGGTGCATGCATACACTGCATACTAATGCGTATTATACACTGTACGGGCGTGGCATTCGAGATTATTCGTATCAAGTCGACTGAAGTTGGCAATTGCAGATTATTTTTAAGCAACTTCAAACACAAACACACGAAGCGTTTGAACAGAAGTCGTACACATTCGCTTGAGCAGCGTTATAATTTCTTGAGCAGTGTTATAATTTCGTATTTGCTCACAGCAGTGTTTGATGCACGTTTGATGCGCCTCATTAAATCATTCATTTATTCATTCATTGTGTAATACGACGTACAGGGTGGGGCAAAAAAGTAGCCCATAAAGTTTTTTTGCTGTTTCCCCAGCAACCTTGTGGATTTTAATCTGAAATTTTACAGGATTATTTCTTGAAACGTCTTACATCTAACTGCCAAAAACTGTAAAATTTAAAATTACAATTTTAAATGGTTGCTGAGATAACAGCGAAAAACTTTAGGGGGCTACTTTTTTGCCCACTCCGTAGGCCTATATGAACGTCATAGAGCACAGTATGCTATCAAAGTCAAGGCAGTAGAGTCAAATAGACGATGACACGGCGCGGCGCTTCAATTATTCAATCGTCAGCGAACGTTAAGCAAAATAAATCCAGCAGTCCCCGTCTGTCTCGTAGTAACATCGCCAACATCGATAGGCGTAGCTTATTAATGAATATTAATAAATAATAAATAGATTTATTAGACGATGTCATCGTCATTTTGGGATAACGTTCGGCTCCATGTATTTGTCAGCCGCAGTTAGTCTAGTAGACCAAATTTAGAGGCGTATAAATGGCCTACTTTTATCAAAGAAAAGTGTGATTAAAATATCCTAAGCGTATGTGCCATGGAGCTAAAAATGCTAGTAAAGCTTGCTTGATGATAAACGCGGCGCCAACTAACAGTTTGTAAACTTTAAACTATTCTACTACGTATGATTTCAAAGCATTCCAGCGCCAGATCTGTCTGGTATCCACATCTTACAGTATACTTAGATATATCTCTTACCGCTGTCAAACCAAAAACGTAACTCCATGTTTACATAATGTGAACCATCCAATCAAAAGCCAATATGCCATTAATTGTCTTATCCCTTATTTTTTAAAAATGTTTGAAAAGAGAACAAGAAATATTGTTAGATTGTGACCAATCTAATGTACTCTTCGTGCGCATCATTTTCTTTTGTATTCTTTTATAAGCTTTTTCGTTCCTTTCGGCTTGTATTAGGGACCAGGCGTCTAATTGAGACCCGTTTAATATTATATTAATAGTGACTGGTGTGGAGATCGTTATTGGAAATTGTCTCCCCGAAGTTCATAAAATATTGCCCGATTTTAGGAAATGAGAAGAAAAAATTTCCAATAATGGCCGATGACACTAGTTTCCATTTGTCTTGTTATACCACAACGCATGCGTCTATCTGCCACCGTTATGGAGATATGGCGCCTCAAAGATAATGGGGTCACGACCTTGGGGTCACGTGACGTCATCGTTCACGTCACCATTCGACTCCCGGGGGTCGACTTCCTATGGGTGGTCCATAGTGACCATGCGTCTATCTAGCACCGTTATGGAGATATAGCCGTTTGAAGTTCTTCCAGGGAGGCTCTACCAGGAACAGAAGTCGGTCGTCGGTCGGTCGGTCGTCAATATTACACTGATCTCATATACTCCTCTTCGCTACGTTAGGAACGTAGCGCGCGAGGAGTAGAAATATATCGGCCCAGTGCTGACATATTATGCGGCCGTCCTTCTATTTATGCACATATAAAAATTAGTTATTTTAAATTTTATCTGAAAGTTCACTTTACACTGCCGTTGTGCAGGAGTGTTTGCGCAAAACGTGCGTCATTTTCTGCAAGTTTTTTTACACGTCCAGTTAGCTAGACATTTGACCTGAAAATTTTGAACTGAATATACACGTTACTTCTGTCGAGGAATACGCTGATTCTGTTTTTCTACTACTTTTTGTTTACGTGTTAGGAAACAGTAATGACAGTGACAGACCTCAAACAGACGGACAACAGACGGACGGAAAACCCCATATTGCAGCCTTTACGACAACCACGTTACAGTACACGCAAGTCGTGAGTTGACAGTCAGTGCTTGGCATTAAATATGCAAGCAGGCTGAAGCAGGTGTTCCAGTCGAGATGAGTAAATATGCGGCGACTTTGTCTAATACCCCGTTTACACGATCGAGCAAACATCGAGCAGACATCGAACAAACATCGAGCAAACATCAAACAGGCCTGATGGAACCCCGCTTCCTGGCTCAAATGTAGGTCTAGGTTTGGCCCACAGCTGATCACGTGTTATATAGACCTACCAATTACAACCCGCCCGCCCTCCTAATTAGCATGCTAATTACCATAGCTCGATCGTGTAAACGGGGTATAGGCCGCCATGAGTGACCAGAGTAAGCTGGCCAGCGGCTTTGCGGGTTAAAAAAAATACTAGGCGGGACCGGGCGTTGCACTTCCGACAGACACTACAGATTTCCAACGGGGTGCTTAAAGTTTCAATTTTACCGCTAAATTTCTTCGAACTGAAAGTATTTCAGTCCCAAATTTTGCAATTTAAATGCAAATATTTCGACAACAAGAAGATTTTCAGACGAATTTTTGACAACCCAATATTTAGTGAAGCAGCAATTAATCTTCCCTTTTTTCCTCCCCGGCCACGTTGCGACTGAAACTGGCTCACTACAGGAGTGACCCAGTGACCCAGATCAGATGCAGCGATACGGAAAACATTCACAACTTCTGCTCCGAACCAGTTAGTTACCAGTACGTTTCAAGCACGATTACGAACGACATCGAGATCGTAAACATGAGCAACGATCGAAGGAGGCAAAAAGTCAACATCAGTGGCGTAGCCAGAAAATTTGAATTGGGGGGCCTCGCCACTCTTTTCCTCCCTTACTTTCCCTTCCTTCTCCTTTCCTACTCGCCTGTTCCCTTCCCTCGTTTTCCCTTTCCTGCCCGCTACTCTCCTCCGCTAGCTCCCCTTAGAAGTAGAATCTTTAAATTCCAATTAAAGAGTGTGGGAAAGCGCTGTGAGCTTACCGGCGGAATCTGCAACGGAGAGCCACCCGAAATTAAATTCGGTGCATTATGGCTTTAAAATATGAGATGTGGGGCAACGTTTTTAATTATTTTCCTGAGTCCCAAGCATCTATTTCTAGCAGAAGATTAAAATTGCAGGAGCCTTGGCCCCCTTGTCTACGCCACTGTCACTCGGTCGGTCACTTGTTGCTATAGACGACGCTAAGCGCGACGATGACCGCCATGCCGCTGAAGCCGATCAGTGCCAGCACCAGCCAGCGGTACTTGAAGCGCCGCGTTACGATGCTACCGAGGAACAGTGGGGCATCACGCCCACCGCCGGCGCCGGCATCGTCCTGGCAGACCGAACCCTCTGTCGACCGACTAGCTGAAGGTCTCTTGCGCGACGACCGCGGCACCGTCACAAACAACCTGCAACGAACGACGAAACACGCCGGCGTCTCAAAACTCAATCATCTTCTCACCAAATGCTTTGTCCGACTATTTCCTGGATTTATACTCTTCTTCTTTAGTGGACCTAGTAGTTTGCAATACGTAGGTTACTTCAGAAACCGCTGATTATCTCCGCCAATGAAACGAAGTAAACATTGGAGGAGATTATGAGATTGGTCGATCTGTCCGTCGTTGCGTGTCGTTGCGTCTGTCTGTCTGTGTACAAGAATGCTTAACCGACAGGAACGGTGGCGCCCTCCTGTGAAAACTTTTACGTTGGCGGAGATGTGCACTCAGACTAGCGCCTTCTAGAGTTGGTTGATTGATTAAACCCAACCCCTTAATGTGTTAGTGTGTGCGGCATGCATAATGTCGCAAAATTCGCATCAAATTTGCATCGTAAAAACAAGCACATCTTGTGTACTCGTTTACTGTCGCACATGCATACTTACCGAATTCCAAGACTGTATCATAGAAACAAAAGCGTTAGCCTGAAAAGCAAAAGATAATGAGCTACAAAATACGGGAAAAGAAATCGGGAAAAGGGAAACCTCCAAACTACACAAACTTTCAACACTCAGCGCAGTCTACGGTTTAAAAACTCCTAGTCTCGTACATAGGCCCTATAATGATATTCTTCCGATTCTCATGTAGTGATTATATGCCTAAGGTGCCCAATAGGTTTCTTCTAATATTTTCACCTGCTGACGAGACAGTCGGTTTCATTACTTAGCTACAGAGGCAATCAACACGCCAGTGGCTCTGTGTGGTTAACAGAGTAATTAAAAAGAAAAGTAAACGAAAAAAGTCATCGACTGATAACGTGACTATGAAAACTAATTACGTATTAATAATCAGACTAGGAAAAGACAAATCGATGCAGCAGAATTACAGAAGTAAATACTGCATCTGAATACGTGGCCAGTCCGAGCAGGCAAATTTCGGGTTGCGCATCCTGTTTGAAGATCGTAAATTCAGCGCGGCAATATTAAGATCACGGTCAATATATGGAAATGCATCCATAGAATTTCTGCTGCATATTTACAGGAACCCCGCATTCCCCGACGGAAAACGTCTGCCGTCGTCCGACGTTTATTACGATCGATATCAACTCCCAGCATTCCACGAACACAGATATCGATCAGATAGCACAGCAGAATTTCACTTTTCACGGTTCCGCAGTTTGCATTAGGCCTACAAAAATTTGCCAATTCCCCTGATTCTGACGCCTTCCGTAAAGGCGCGTACAGAGCGACGTAACTAAACTAAACTAAACTGACACAGTTTAGTTTTTGACAACCAATGACCAATGGGCGAGCAAAATATTACTGCTTGCTCATTGGTCAGTTCGTCAAAAACTAAACCATATCACTTCACTTAAATTACGTCGCTTTGTATGCGTTTTAGATGTCTGTTTCAATTTATTTACTTTTTATATACTGTTTTCCAGTCTAATAGCAACAAAATAGAGCCTAAGCTGCCATATAGGCCTACATCGGCGATATTTTCTGCATACTTAGTATTATTAATACTAAGTTTTGTTACCGTATTTTCATACGATTGGACTTGATACAATTTTATAAATGTGGCAGAAAAGTTAAGTGTAAGTAAAAATTTAAATTAAAATGTAGGCCCCTACCTAAGAGAGAGCAGAAATGTGACGACTTCAGGTGAGCGGATGCTGCTTTTTCCTTTATCATCTTCGTCCGTTACCTGGAGTAGATTCATTATCGTCTCTGCCGATATAACCTCAACACCTATTAACAAGTCACATTTACAACTTTCATCCACGACGCACGTCGTCTAATTGTAATACAAACAAGTAATTTGAGCAGAGCTCATGAGAGATGCGACAGCCTTAAAAGTTCCTATTCGCAAATTGCTTGATCTATCTCTATCTATTTCGACGCAATTCACTCTTGAAGTCTACGCCGCAGCCACAAATTGCAAAAAAACACTAAAATCCCTATTTTAAAAGTTTAAGGTCATTCAAGGTCATCGATATTTACATTAATAAAAACCTTGTTACTGTTGCTTGTTATGATAAGCAGCAGGACTCTGTCTATCTGCAACCGTTTTCACGCTACACGAGCCAATATGGGTATAATAATCACTTTTAGAGGGGTAGCCGTCTTCGACGCCCGCCCACACCGGCCTCTTTGAACCTAGGGGGTTGGGACTTAAACTACTTAAGTCTACGTTTAATGCTGAAAATTTTGCATGCAGGTTGTCTTGGTCTATCTCCAGCCATTTCGTCGCAATTCAGTGTTAAAATGGGCTTTGCATCCAAAAATTGCGAAAAAATTCACTAAAACCCCTTTTTTGGGGTTCGAGGTCGTTCAAGGTCATCGATGTTGATAAATCTAAAATCTGTCACCAGTGTTTGTTATAATAAGCAGCACGTCTGTGCCTATTTGCAACCGTTTTCACACTATACGAGTCAATAACGGCAAAATAACGTCTTTTTAGGGGGTACCCCTCTTTGACGCCTTCGTTCGAGGGGAAACTCCGCACCCACGGGCACGATATTTTGTCACGATAAACTAGAGTCCTTCGGGCAGCCAACAGTGAAAATTTCGTGATCATAGTTTGCAGTGCACCGTTTTGATAGAAATCACGAATGTGACAGACAGACGGACAGACAGACAGACAGACGGACGCACGCGTAGACGATGGCTAAAACACGAGAAGCATTCTGCTGTCGCACGTAAAAAGCAAAAAATATTAACAGATAAGTTTTCTTCAAAATTTTAAGGTAGAAACTATTGCTGTCCCTTTTAAGAGAAAGGCTTCGAATTCAGAAAGTCGTAGGTATCTCAAATCAGGCAATAGCAGCAAAACTGCCGCACTCTGAATTCGTGGTATAATTTTTTGTAAAGCAACGTCAAAAAAATCAAAATTTATATAAAAGCCCCATATTTTACCAAATCGGCTGTAAATATAGGACTTGCTTAATGCAGGCGCGCTGCGGCCGGTGCTGTTTTAATATTACCGGAGTTGCGAAGGTAAGTCGTGACCCTGCTGAACGTGTCTCGCATCTTCTCGCCTGGCTCGCGAGAGCCTCGCCGGGCCTGCTGTAGTCGCACCGGCGTCTCTCCGGCAAAGATTTCATAGTTGAGCGGTAAGTAGCCCGAAACTTCCATCGGCGCAGTGGCACCGGCGGACGTCGACTTGAGGACGGCTAGCCGCAGAATGCGAAACACGTCCATCTGGGCGTCACTGTTGACGCCCGTCACGCGATACTGGCACGAGCTGCCCATCTCGGCGTGCGGTCCTGCAGCCGTGTGATGATATATGCCATCAAAACCATCAAATAACTGCCACAAAATGACTGACATATATAGGATCTATAGCTATAACAGGATGGCACGTGTGTCAGCGTTCTGTAGTGTTTCAGCTGCTTTGTTGTAGGCTACCGTACAGAGTTAGCGCGATAAGAAGTTAAGAACGTCATTCTACAGTTCACCAAACGACTTTTATAATTAATGCAATAAATTGTAATTTATTGTTAGCGCTAACGCCACGGCCGTGGCCACCACAATTACTACCACATTTATCATTTTAGCTAGTATTCAAAATTCCGTTGTAAAATAATAAAAAGTTAAAAACATACAGCAGAAGTGACGCTAGTACGATTCGACAAAACCTAAGATTATTATTATTATTATTATTATTACTATAATGACTATAATTATTATAATTAATTTGTGTTTGCGGTATTGTCAGCGAAAAAAAGATGCAAGACTGCAAGTCGACCAAGTAGTAGTTTGGACAGCAAACAATTACTGATTTTGTCGTATTATTGTATACGTTTATTTTATTTTTTTTCTTTAATTATTTTGTTGTGCTACCAGCGATGGTGAATAAAGATTTTCATTACAAAATAGTGTCAGTCAAACTTAGTTTTTTTGTACTTATCGATTGTGGAAAAAATCATGCATATTAAATATTTACCCAACCTAAGGAAATCCAACCAGGCAACCGATACAAAACACAACTGGTATGATAAAATACTGAGAATTCGAGCAGCATATGGTAGTAAAATTTTGTTTTATATGCTGAAATAGCAAGACAAACTTACGGTCGTCCTTTTGGACGAGCAATGACTGTAGACTAATGTGAACGACTCCGTTCAGCTTCTCAAGCCAAGAGTTCGCCTTCTCCACCAGCGTCTCAAAACCTTCATAATCGTCGCCTTCAAGAGGTTCTGGAATGAAATCTTTTATGTCTATACAAATTACAACAACAATTACTATTTTTAATAACGTAAATTTTAATTTGCAATTTGTGTGCTTTTTAAAGTTAACATTATTTTGTTCTGTGAGTCAGTAGCTTTTATAACTTAATTTTTTGATAATGTAAAATGTACCTAAGCGCTACTATGACGGTGTGTATGGCCGTCAATGTCAGAATCAAAAATACTGAAAATTACATCTTTCTATTTTATTCAAGTTGCTGCAACGCGGCCCAGGCGTAAAACTTAAATAACAAAATTGTCCGGTGCGGTAGCCTAGTTATTTATTGTATCGTTGTGTTTTGTAAAAGTTGATCTTATTTGCGATATTATTACCAACATTTTTGGTTAACATTTTATTGTTCGATTTAGTGTATTAAATGTTTTTATTTCATACTGTTATTTTGCAATGTATGTTTAGATGCTTAACGTAGGCTATGCAATTTTTACATGTTATATTCGAAACATTAATTAATACAGAAAAAAATTCCTAATGTTTTTACATTACTCAGACGTAAATCAAAGTAAATAAATCGAAAAAATTATACGGTATAAAAGACAAAAAAGGAACAAAGTTGAATAATATTGAAAAAAAACGTTATTACAGAATGTACAAAACGCCGCTAATAATAGTCAGAACGGAGCAAACACATAAACAGTGGAGCGTCAGCCAAAACACTGAAATCACCGCGTTACTAATTGACGCGTAAATAAAAACAAAACGACAAATAAATTAATAATATTAGAACAGGCAAAAAATAGTTGACAAATAAAAGGCAGCCGGACGCGGGAAAGATAATGAAAAAATCATTTAACACAACTACCGAATGTCGGCGACCAGACGGCTAAATGGAAGAAAAAAAAACAATGAATAAACGAATGAATGAACACTGAATGAAGAAACGCACGAATGCGTAATGAATATCGAACGTTAGCGTAAAGCAGACCAACCGAGGCACATGTGTTTCAGCGTGGTGACGTCGCTGGGGTTGCTGGTCGTGTAAACTCGCAGTATGAACATGTACAGCTTGTCCTCGTTGCTATTCTCCGTCCATCTGGTCACGTCAGTGTCTAGGTGGCCTGCCCGACCCACCGGAACAACCACAGTCTCCACTCGTAACAACGAACCTGAAACATGAGAATTCGATCCATTAAAATACATTCTTTTCCTGGACATGCGTTTATTTGTTTATAAGAGTAGGTAATCTATTACGTTTTACACTGATTTACGTTAATAAATTAAACTAAACAAACTATTCACATCTCTCATATCTTAGCAACCAACGTAACTACTGCAGAGACGTAACCGTCACAATCTATTTTTAGATTATTCATTTCTGTGCAGTTTCATGCAGTAATAGCCTAAATGATACACTTATAGCAAAAATAGGCACATGATATGCCCTAATTTTCAGACAACCATTAACGGTTGAATATGGCAGTAGCTTCAAAACTACTGATCATTATCAACAAAAAGAATAGACCTTTAAATTGATTCCGAGACAGCTTCCGGTTTACTTTGGCCACGAGACTGCGCAGGTCGTTGTTTCCGGTCGGTTCGAAGTCGTAACAGTTGAGCGTTTCCGGTTTTCCACTCACACTTGGCGTCAACCACAGTCTATGACACAAACACCACCACAGACGCGTGCTAACCTACTGTGTGCTCAGGTCAACTCAGCCTCCTATCCTCAGCGGGATGAAAAATGTGTATGTGGCTTATACGGATTACGGGTTAAAGTCTTAGTGTCGCTGATTGGAGCGGTGGTATGTCTGGTGACAGCACCGCTGTCCAAGTGTTCGCTGGCGCGCTGACGCAAGCAATAGATGGCCGCATACTGCGCTGCGATATTATTAGCTCATGCCAATGGCAATCAGCGGCCACTTGCGAGATTGTAAAGCGTTTCTGATCACGAGTCTGACTCACGTAAGCAGAAAATGTAGTGCCGGACTTTACCTTTACACCGCTACTCTACCCACACTGCAAGACGGCGCAAAATCGGGGCCATTTTGTTTTACGGCTTGTAGCTATAAAAGTATTAGCCAGATTGACACAAGATTCGGTACACGTCTACTCTATTTTATTCTTTACATTAAATCGTAACTTATGTGAATCAACGTTGAAGAACAAAGTGGCGAATGACAATAACCTTAATGAGTGACGAAATTTTCGTGGTTTTATTAAGTATAAAAAATCAGTAAATGTAATTATGTAAATAAGCTTTGTGAAAAAAAAACTTATGTCCGTCTTACATTGTGGAATTACAAACCCCTGGACGAAACAGACAAAGACGGACGGACATACAAAAAGGCAAACTTTCCGACGCGCAAACGGTGCAATGCAAACTGTGGTAAGAATGTAGTGCAAAATGCGGAAAATATTCTAAGAAAATAATGACATATACAATTATACTACACGAGACCACAAAAACGTTCATTTCAAATAACTTACACGGTGTAAATTTGCGCAATTATCGCTGTATATCGTTGTGATAGGTTTCTATATACCTGAAGCCTCGCAGACAAGATGTGCTGCCGTCTTCTTCTATGCTCTGCGTTAGCACCATCTGTTCTCCGTCGCCAAGCCGCTTTGCATCGTGCGACATCCAAGTGATCGTTTCACACGACCGCACCTGAACGTCCTGGTTTTTGTACAACCATTCGTTCGCTCTTTCCACCAGCTTTCTGCGACAAACGCAGGGAATAATAACACACAATGCTCGGTTTCCTTTTGTCTTTTCCCCTTCATTCCCCTAACTTTTTTCCCTTCTTTAATCTTGCACTTTCTTTTCGTTTTTCGCCTTTATCTCTCCCTTTTCTTCTGTAAAATTTAGCTACGGAATTTGGTAGAGCGCTGTAAGCTCCCCCACCAAGGTTTGGGGCGGCGCCTTAGCCAAAATCGAATTTGGTGCATTGTAGCTTTAAGATATGAAATATGGTAGCAATAATTTAAATTATCTTCTTGAGAATCAATTGACCAAAGTAACACATTTAGTGCAGTTTATAGGCTTACCTGTGCTTACGTCTTGTCTGAGGAATTGGGGAGCTGGTCCCCTTACGCTACTGGCTTGTCTTCAATGATCTGACCGACTTTTAATGCACTTATTGCACAGGCTGATAAATGACAAGTACTTTGGGCATAGCTCATGAGCAACAGAGAACACAAAAAAGAAAAAATATTGTGACTGTTAAATACACGGTGTTAGAAACTATCCATATACCTCCAACTGCGGCGACAGAATTATTTTCTTACTTAAATTATTGTCAAAAGCACTGTAATCGAAGGCAGTCGTATTTTGAATAGTAATGAAAAAAACTGTCGCTGCATGCCAGTCTACTGCCAGGGGCGTTAGAATAATTCCCAACGCAAGAAGGCAGACTAAGCCGTTCGTTCCTATTTCCGCTTCCTTCATGACTCGCATAATCGTATTGTTATTCAAACAGTCACGTTCCGACTTGGTGCAGTTTTCAATTTTTTTTCGCTCTATTCATTTCTTCTAGACCTGACCCACTCGCAGTCAATTCTTCTTCACTAAAGTATGAATAACTTCGAATGAATTGTTGTTGTTGCTGCTGCTGCTGGGTTTTCCTAATTTCTGAAGACTGAAGACCAGTGATGACGACACGAAGGATTTCCATGCTGTACGATTTCTAGCCATCGGGATGCACTCCAGAATCGATTGGAATTAGCAGCTCTATTATATTAATAAGCTCACCAGTATCCAGATTACATGTTAAATGTGCACTGTGAGGACCTACAGTAGTTGGTGGAAGATATTGTAAAAACAAAATGCGAAAATTCTTATTGTATCCATGCAGCAAATTCTAGACGAAGGACGAACTTCCGCGTTTCATTCAAATGCCGCCTCTTGCGGCTGCTGCTGTACTATGTGAATGCGTACTGCGCAATGTGTGCAAATATATTCGAGCTGGCAGCAATAAAACGGTGCGCCGTTTTATGCGCAGATACCTCGCTCGACGTAGGCTACAACAGGTCCTACAGGTCCGGCCGGTGGCATACTGCACGGCACTCCATCACAATCTAGTCACCACGCTCTGGATTAATTGAACCGCCCTGGAAGCCAGTCCTCTGTACAAACGACTATAAAACCTCAGTGAATGTTTCGCTAATGAAGCGTCTCCGAGCGAACGACCGTTCATTTGCATGCGTGCCGTCAGTTGACGTACTGAGTGTTCCTGTGACATAATGGCTTTCACTACCGTTATGGTCGCGTACTAAACTACTAGGCTACTGTACTATTACAGCATTTAGATCGGACGTTAAACGAGTGCCAACGCTGTCGTGTCTGTAGCATACGAAGTATCTAAGACTTAATGGACATGTAGATTTTGTTACTTTAAAAGTAGGATAATAACATGAATAGTCTAGCATGAAGTCTTCGCTCTTCACAGTCGCAAAAAACATCTCCAAATTTTGGGTGAGATATAACAGCAATCAATTGCAATTTTGTTTTTTTATAATGAGCAATGTGAAGGTTCTTTTATTGTCGCGCGCAGCAGCAGATCATCATAAATCTGTCGCTATACACTGTCTTGTGATATGTTAATGCCAGATTTGAATACAGCTGCAGATCGGTAAAAACAAATTACGCTGGCTACTCGTAAGTTTTTAAACGCAAGTAATAATTTTATGATATTAATAATCAACAACGAATTCGTATAAGATATGCAGAACATGATACTGCGATGTAATTACCCGTTTTTTTTGCTGTGTGGTGTGGCATTAGCGTCAGAACAAAAGAGTTAAAGTCGTTTTGCAGTCCAATCTGACGACTAGGCGACTGTAGCAATGTATATGTAGACCTGCGCCATGCACCTCCGAAGCAATTATCATTAATGCAATCTGGGCCGAGTCACTTTGCGTCGTGTATTAGAACCTATTGCTGGATGCTATGCCGATTCGTCGGACTGGACCGAAAGAGAAACATTTGTTGCTCACGTGACAGTTATCCACAGGCTACGACCGACGACAGTGTTGTGTTGTGGGTCTTTGTGGCCTATTTGTAGAGGAGATGTGCACATTATGCAGAATCAGCACAAACCCGGTGCCCACAAAAACGTAACAAAATATGTTTTTTGCGATAACTTCAGCAAATACGGATCGATTTCAACTATTTTTAAACTGCTTTGTTTAGTGAAACTTTGTAAAAAAAAAGCGCGCATAAACTGGCCAGCTCGTACTGAAGCAGATTTCAGCACAGTGCGCGAGAGGTCATCCGTTTCAAGCCGGCGAGAATCAACTTCATCGAAGCCAGCATACACGAATTGGTTAACATATCCGACTGGATCAGTATGTTATGTCGTCAATCTTGACAATTAATGGGACTTGTTCTTACGTGGAACTTAATGCTGTATTTCTGTACTGATGGCCGTAACCATCGCCATTATCCACTGCGCTTAATCACGAAAGAGTGGCCAGGCTGTTATTGCTGCATGACACATGGAACGTCGTTACTTGATAACTCTGAAATGCAGCATGTATCGATGCTGCAGAGACCGTTGTCATAGCAACGGTTCACTCAATCCGGCAAACGTTTAGTCGATCATCCGCAGCTGAACGTTTAAGCGGGTCACTCCAGATCCATCTTTGAAGAACGGCATCGAAGCTGCGAGCGCCGCTGGGAGTAATTACGTGGCGACGACGCGCGATCGTTGTCTTGTTTCTTTCGTCTGTCTGCAGCGTCTCGCATGTACACCGTGGTCCATAAAAAGTGCCACTTTCATTTTTTGGAATAGCTCCGTGAAACATTGGCCGATTATAATAATTTTTGGCATGCGACATCATTAAAAAACTTGACGCAAATGACTAGTTCTGGCCACCTCACCTTAATACTGTCGCTACACTACCTTGTAAAATGCGGAAGTCGTAGTTTGGCGGTTTACAGCAAGAAATAATCATACTGGGTAGCGCATGCTCAGAAATGATTAACTGGATAGTGATAAACACAATTGGCAATTATTGTCTTTCAAAAAGTCACACGTGTCACATCACATCATTTTTATTACAGCACGTGCTCAAAATGTTCTCTTCCAGCACGAACGCAAGCGGTGGACGTTGACGCCACTCGCCAACAGTGCGTTCAACAACTGCATGACTCAGCGGCCCATTCGCTGTTTAAATGCCATGTCAGTTCGTCGACGTACGATCTCAAAATAAAGACAAAGTAACAGATTTTTAATGATTTTGTGGTTTCGGTAATTTACTGAGCCGATGCATGCGCTACTCAGTAGGAATTCATTGTTGTAAACGGTCAAACTACGACTTTTTCATTCCACAAGGTAGTGTAGCGACAGTATTAAGGTAAGGTAGCCAAAACTAGTCGTTTGTGTCAAGTTTCTTTTTTTATGTTGCACGCCAAAAAATATTAAAATCGGCTAATGTTCCATTGAGCTATTCAAAAAAATAAAAACGACACCTTTTTATGGACCACGGTGTATATACATGTTCCGCTAGGTCGGTGTCAAGCGGGCGCTGCGGTTTTATTCGCGACCGCAATACGGCCAGCGTCGTCCCGTCGCCCATACGTGTTATCCATGCTCCCCGACCTGCAGACAACACGACGATGTCTAGTAGTCACAAGTGGAATTAATGCCTCCACATGAATCGAGAAGCGTCGCAACAGGGGACTTCCGATCGCTGCATATATACGGATCGAGATGTGTGCAGAGCCCATATTGCGACAAGAACGTAAGAGCCGCGATAGTTCGCTGTACGTGTATAAGCATGTGTTCGGTACAGTGCTTAGTTTGTGCAAAAGGGTTTTCAATTTATATCAATTCCTTCTGATGTACGCTAGTGTTATATATATAAACCTTTATTCGTCAACTTGTGACAGCAAGACAGACAAAAAACAGAAAATACAACAACAGAAACAGAGCAATTAGAACGGAATTAAAACGGAAAGAAAACGCACAATGCCATGTACAAGGTAGTCCAACTAATGTACAATTAAAATTAATGTCAGGAACTCAAACACAGCATTATCACTGATTGTTAGTCCATTCAGAAACTTCAATCTCCTAGACAGCAATAAGTCACCGAACTGCACCTTTGCTGTAAAGTCACTGACCAGCTTCACGTCAGGACCGGTAACTTGAAAAATATGTGACATAGCACAGAGCCAAGTATGCTCAATACTGCGCAACTGTGTGACCGATAATATTGTTCACTGACAGAGTGAACTAAAGGGCCATTTAAGCCTATTTCATGACCTACACTTAGTTCTCCTATCTCTCATTGCAGCGCCCATAATATCATACCGCTCAAGCGTGACAACTGATAGCGTTTCCCGTTTGTAACCTGGGCTATATCACATGCACGTGCGTCCAGGCAGAACACGCCGTCGATCACGGCCTTAAAATAAGTAGGCTACGTTTCAACATCATGGGTCTATATATTATACTGTGTATAATGCCTCGTTACATTTGCATAATACACTACAGTGTAGACGGTGTTGAGATTTATACATATTAGATTAGCCCAGAGCTACGTCAACTTCGCTGGCTTACCGTCTGGTAGCGTAAAATTCAGGGTCACTGAGATTTTGCGATGTAGGGTCCGACGTCGACGTCAGCACTGATTGTGCAACTTACAGAAATAAGATCAAACCTAGGCTATTATTGTCGGGCAACAATAACTTATGACGCACTTATTACTCTGACTAAGATTCTACAGGTCATCGACGGCCGTTACATTAATTCTCATCTCAGTCAGCTTAACGGAGTGCGTATAGCGTCATACTCCATGCTGGCGCGGCGATGCAGAGTAACGTTGCTGACAAATATTTTTAATTCACAGTATAGCGCAACGCATTAGCAAATTGCGTCATCATCGCTCGACATCAGCTGCCGGCGCTGCACTCTGCAGCATGCAAGCTCTTTGTGTAACGAAAATCGTTGTCAGCGATGTTGTACTTCTCGTTTAGTACTTATACCAGTGTTTAAAATAACCACGATCATCGCCAGTTTTGTACATTTGTGCAACTGTTAAAATAAAGTGTGAAAAGTGATTAGCGAATAGACAAATGAATAAACAGTCACAAGCAGTCGTCGCAGTCGCAAATAGGCCTAAGCTCCATAATAAATATTAAATGTAGGACTTTACTGTCAAGTTTTACAACATCACAAACCTAACTAATATATGACATTGAGGCCCTATACTGACGACAATTTACACAGGCACAAGACATTATCTTTTCTATTAAAAAACTTGGTTTGGTGAAACCAGAAATACACTTAAGTCGTGCCATGTGACTTCGAGAACATTTTGATCGGCTAACACCGGAATTATTGTTCTGATAGTAAACCCGTTTGACACGATGGTCTGAAGACCCAATACTCTGCCCTCGCGTCCCCTGTGTTCATACGTCATCCTTCGCGAATCTTAGGATCGAGTCATAGGACATTTGCGGCACCCGCCTCTACTTGTCGCTCCGGTGACGACGAGATAGCACGGTGGAACGTATAGAATGGTGATCACGATTGCAGTCGTAACTCACGGCGTTTGCTATATATCGGACACATTGCCTATCCGATACATATCTGTACGAATGCAGTGCACATAATATACAGGACGCGACGAATGCATTATATGACAAAAGAGCGCATGGAGTAATGTCATACTGAGTGGTGGTAGGTCCGTTTCTGACTGCATGGAGAGTATGCGGTCAATACGGTCGGTCCACGTTATTACATGCTCAGCGGTATGTCATGTTTTGTCTTGTTTTTCATTTCATCTGCAGTTCTGGTTACACCTATACACGCGAGTCTATTCAAGATAAAGGCCAAATGCCAGTTGCATGAAGTTGGAAGAAAGAAACAAATGTAGTCCACAATACTTCCCTTCCCATTTTTTCCTTCTCGTTTTATGCACAGTTGCAGAGAAAAGACTGCTAACTGGTATCACGCACAACAATTTATGTGAATATCGTTTATGAACAACAAAAAGGATTATTTCCAAAAAGGGGTTATTTCCGGCGTCGTTTCGAGTACGTTTTTCGTGAATCTCACGTCGTCCTAGTTTAGTTTCCGATTGACTAAATTAAGAGACACATATAAACGAATGCGGCGTCCTGAAGAATATCCAGAATGTTTGTTGCCTGCTGACATGGCTCGATATCAAACAAAGCAGTCTCAGAAGGCGTCGAAGCTGGCGTCAACACTCAACAGTTAGAGAGTTGACTGACCGCTAGGCGGAGCGACTGAAGCGTCAGCATAGACGTCGGTTGATTACGCCGGTGACATTGCAATAAATCGAGTTGCTCAACGCGACAACGATGAAGACTGCACGGCGTCATTTCCACACATCAATCAGTATGCAGAGCAGGACAAACGGTGCGTGGAATTCCGCTGTAATTGATTGATTAGAGGCGACATACTGTGACAGTCAGCCACACGACATCATAGATGTGCAAGTTGCTGACCTCAGTCCGGTCGCATGCAACAGTTGGAGCAATTGCTCGTAACAGACCAAACTTCGCTTCCAAATCAAACAAATGCAATTTTTGTTAAGATAAATAACGACAACTCCGTCAGTGCCTAAATGCCGCTAATTTGTTCCACGAGGCTTACTGGTAAGTGCTTTTTAGCCAAACACCGGCAAAATGGGCAAACTCACAGCGCAGCCTAAATTGCCTAACAGGCTTAAGGAATACCTTTTTACGCACGACAGCATGTAATGGTTCGCGCGTCTTAGCCATCGTCCATGCGTCTGTCCGTCCGTCCGTCCGTCACACACTGCGATTGTATCAAAACGGCGCAAGCTAGGATCATGAAATCTTCACTGTTGGCTGCCGCAAAAACTCTAGTTTTTTGACGAAATTTTTATGCCCCTGGGTAAGGGGGTTTCCTTTAAACGATGGCGTCAAAAAGAAATATTCCCTAAAAATTCGTATTTTGAATGAATGAATGACTGGTTTAATGAGACGCATTAACCGTGCATCATACACTGCTGTGAGCAATACAAATTTATAACACTACAAGAAATACACCAATAGAAACAAACACTGAATATAAACTCAACTACACTACACTACACTCAATTTAACATGTGTCTGTTGACAAATGAAGTCTACAAACTATGAAATTTACATTGTAGTTAAATAGCATGTACTGCTATTGGCTCGCCCAGCGTGAAAACAGTTGCAGATAAGCACAGACATGCTGCTTATCTTAACATGCATTTGTGACAAGGTTTTTAGGCGTATCAATATCGATGACCTTGAACGACCTTGAACCCCCAAAATAAGGGTTTTCAGAATTTCACCTCAAAATAACATTGAGCAGACGTGTTGTAAATACCAAAGACGCAGATACAAGTACAAGTATCCAAGACACTGTTATGTACAGCCCAAGTACTAGAACACAGCAATAGCATGTCATAAGACATGCAGTTTAAGAACGAATAGCATCTTGGTCTTAGACTGAGCAGTGTTGTACGAATGATTTATACAGACTGTATGCTGCACGCTATGCTTAGGTCTACTGATTTGCAGTTAAGATAAGCGTTAAATTCTATTGCGCGTTGATATATTTAAAGCTCTGAAAAGTGGGCTATGAAGACAACCGCGAGAAAACGAATAATTAAAGTGACAAGAAAACCTAAACGAAACGACAAAGTCGGAAATGCGACGCGCGCTGGGATTTCTTGTTCTGTGCTGGTGACCTCGTTCGCCCGAAGACAAAATGGCGTCGTTGAACTGGCGTTGGGCTAATGGAGCCATTAACGAGACAAAATATCGTTTCTCGCAATAATTTATTTATCGTCGCACGTGTGACTGCCCGTCACGGAGAGATCTAGTTGCAGTTATCCGGTTGCCTGAGAGCTGAGATGAGATATGTCCACACTATGTGGCGTCCTGTAGCAGACACTGGAGTTACACACAGTCGAAACACGCCGGTTCCTGTTTCGTTCTTCGGATTGTGACAACTTGAAAGAACAGAATGACTTCGACAGAACATGTTTAACTGGCACAACGGTTTTTTTTGTGTCTGTGCTTTTACGAAGCAAAATATTAGACCTGCTGCAACTTTGCGTTTCTGAAAGGCTCCCACGATCACTGTTTACTACACACAGCCCTCCACATGCCGCATACACTGTGTAGAAACCAGAAACACACAAAACACGGCACGCACTGTGGAATAAATGTCACTTATCGATCAGTGACTCCACAATTCGTCATTCCCTCCGTATCACAGCTGATTTTGAAAGCGACCTACCAAGACGTTCAGCTTCGAGGTCAGATCACGGACACCGTAACGACGAACAGTATAAAGGCGAGAAGAAGAACTTACGGTACGTTTCCGCGTCGTCGCTATGAACTGTTCTCAGTCCCGGCCAGCCGGCGGCGAGTCATTAGTTATTCCCGGCAAGTGACGCCGCGAATCTAGGGAGAAACGGACGGACTGGTGGTGACGACGGTGAGTTTAGTAAATATCTGAGTCGCCCAAGCGACACCTCCTTGCAGCAGCGACGACGTGTTCCAAACGGCGATCCTCTGAGAGTTTGGTGATGAGGCAAACGCCTTGTCGCGTCTACGTACGGACCTTACATACGGACCTTGCGTCCGTTCTACTGTTTATCGAACGTGCTCAACTGCTCATCATTCGCAGCTGTTGAGCGCCAGTTAGTTTCGACAGACGCACTAGAACACACAACTCTTGTCTCATCGTGGGCGCCGCTCTTTCTTGCAGAACGAAGTGGACAGGGTGAAAACTATGCACGTGTTTTTGACTGCCCAAGAGCTGTTTTTAACAACGATCTGCGAAAAAAATTGCTTCGGTTCAGTTTGTGCAAGGCAACCTATACACCGTGAGGCATAAAAAACACCGAAATATATCGATCATCACTTGAAGATAATTATCAGATTTTAATAATTTTTTGTACGAATATTCCAGACACAACTAGCCATCATTTATGTTCCACCCTCACCGAACGTCTGTTTCTGCACTACCTGAAGAAAAAAGAACAAGCAAAATATTACATTTTTTATTCAATGCAGTATCATTATTTGATTCAAATAACACATATTTAACACATTTTGTCTAAATTTCTAGCATTTTGGCTGACAGTTTATCTAATTGTTTATGTGTTTTACTGCTGACAGTAAATATTTAAAATATCGGCCATTTGTGTAAACACAAGCAGAGAAATGCATTCTCTATTCGTTAGTATCAGTGCTGATAATGTTCTGCTCCAGATATAACCAGTTGCTTCTTGAATTGTTCATTGATATTCAAACAGTGTCCCACAAACTCGCTGCAGAAAAACACTGTAAACATTGTCAAATAAACTGTGATCAAAACTGTTAGCAGCTACCTACATTAACAAAATTTACTGATTTTTTCCCTTATTCAACCCATGTTGCATTTGTTCTTTTTCCTCGGGTAATGCAGAAACAGATGTTAAGTGAGCTTGAAATATGAATGGCCATTTGATGTTCAGTTGTGTCAGGAATGTTCATACAAAAAAGTATTAAAATCTTATTATTCTTCTCTATGTTACTATCAATAATGTCACGAATGGCATTTGGCGTTTTTTGTTCATTTTAACGCCAATTTCATGTGTTTTGATTTTCCCACGTAGTGCAAAAGCATATGTTGGATGAGTTAGAAACTTAAACAATCGTTTGGTGGCCAGTTGTATCTGGAATAAACCTAGTTGTACCAAAAATTATTAAAATTCGATGATTGACCTTCAAGTTATGATGGATAAATTTTGGTGTGTTTTTATGTCTCACAGTGTAGACGTGAGGTACATATTTCTGTCCTGACTTCATCAAAGGAGGTATTAACCGAAGATTTTCAGTTGCATATTTAGCAGCAAATTTGCAACAAAGCAATCATTAGAAACTTTAAGCACTTTTGCTACACTACCTTTAATAGGCTTCTATGTTCAAATGTCTGCACTCAGTATTTATAGGCACGCAGCTGTGAGTTACGAAGGTGACTATAGCGATTAGAGTGATTAGATACGTTAATGACATTATGACACGTTGTTCAAATCAACGCTGCTGCCAAATGCAGAATTATTAATAGTTTGACAAATGGCATCATAACGACATAAGAAGCACCTATAGAACACAGGTACAGTAAAATAAAGTTGTCAAACAGTAAGTTGGCTTAATATTCAATACTAAAGTCACAGTACAGCCTATAGTGCTAACTAATATGAATAATGGCACTGGCCTTTCTGTCCGTTGGAAAAATGTGACTAATTCATATGCAATTTAATTATTCAGTGTTTTAGAAATACCGGTAAATGACTGAGAAAAAAATGTAGTACAATGCCGATGCTGTGATTAATATCTGTCGCGTAATGCAGTAGTTTTATACAGAGTGACACAGACATCGATTGACTGATCACTACACTGTACTACTATTCCGGGCTAGTTTGTCTACAGTACTCTGAACCTGCATTATTAACTATCACTGGCGACGCGATGTGCACGTTTAATGCTTGCTATATACGCTGTCAGCACTGTAATCCTATGCACTGCTAGATGATTTCCTTAACCGGCTACTCTACAAACTATACGACAACACGAATGTTTTAGCAACAATCACTGCTTTGCACGATGAGCACACACATTTACGTGCACGTTTTTGCAGTAACAGCTATATATCTTCTCGAATCGAACTCAGCGTTATAAAATATTGAAAAGGCGATCTGCTGTGAGCGCAAACAAAAAAGCGACAAAGAAGAACAAACAGTAGACTGAAACAAAAAAGAAAAGCAAACGCAAGACGGACAGACAGACGAGAACACCAACGACCGGAAGCAGAAGACCATTACTTACTGAAACGGTTCCGACTTGAGAGTGAGACTTTTGTCGGGTATTAAGTCCTGGTACTTGAGTCTCCAGGCCGTCTTGAGTGACAGTCCGGACGGTTTCTTGCCGATGGAGTGCGTGCGGACGTGACCGTCGACCCCGTCAACGTCCACCCGCAGTGAATGCGTGGATCTGCGGTCGATGTCGTCGGCATTCCAGCTGGATCGTCGGGACGACCCTGTTCGGCGTAGCGAAGACGCTCTACAGACGGTCAGATGCTGCTGAGACTGCGGCTGCAGGGTATCCATCCGTACAGCCTCTTCGCGTGACGTCATGTCTCTCTGCAAATTCCGCGTCGCCAACTGCCGGCGCCGCCACTTTTATGCTGCAGCCGCTATCCCAACGGCCAAGCTGCAGGTCAGACCACGCATTCAGCAGCGCCAATTCACTCGCGCCCGCATATCAAATGTGCGACGACTCACTGGCGTCATATAAATCCACAGGTTGGCGCGAAATAAACCTCCAGACGTTTGAAATTGGAATACTGCTGCGCTTCGCGTGTGATTTTTTTTATAGAAAAAAGTTACACTCAGTTACCGGTACGGCGAAAATGTACAAAAACGCTGTTTAGAATAAGCCTGTAGTACAACATACTGAACAGTAAGCCTACTAACATTTTGCTTTTGATACAGGATTTTGTTATTTAGGTTTTTTTGGTGCAACAATTATCGCTGTTAACAAGATGATTTATATAACACGTTTGATTCAGTTACTGTTAATAACGTCGAACCGCGCTGTTTTGTTTTCTGATATATTCTTTAACAGACGTGAAAACGTCATCGTTTTTCGGCACTCGTAATTAAAAAATCTCGGGAATAAATGTATGCCGCTTTTCCAAGCAGCGTAAACTGGCAATTTTGAGCCAACTTTACCAACCAAAAGATAACCCTCAACCATATCCCTACAATTCAAACCATGGACGTTTTAACACTACACTTAAAACATAAAACACTTTTCAAAATCTGTTCACCTTTCAACGTTTTTGCGAATTCTTTAGACCGGTGTTTTGAACG
>Ga0209671_1000242_pt1 | contig 31598 bp, 18 predicted proteins | sample WorMetHERISLAND2_2_FD_187401 | JGI IMG/M metagenome (GOLD analysis project Ga0209671, IMG submission 187401) | Marine gutless worms symbiont microbial communities from Max Planck institute for Marine Microbiology, Germany - Olavius geniculatus... | ecosystem: Host-associated > Annelida >...
GCGGAGAGTGGCATGGTCGTTTTTTTAGCCAACGGTCCAGCTTTTGGTACGGTTGTCGTCCGTCCGTCAGTCCTTCCGTCCATCCGTATGTCTGTCCGTTGTCGTCTGTCACGAATGTATTGTGGCTAAACGTTAAGTAGTAAGAGGTCGTAGATGGTACCATGGGATAGGCACTAGCTACTTCTTCATCTGCAGCGTTTTGGCCGAAATTTTTAATGGTAGGTTTCGAGCTATAAGTGGCCGTATCTCGGAAACAGTGAGAAATAAGGCAAAAGTTACTATTAATCATTAACAGGAAATGGCATACGTTTTTAAAATTAGGCCTATATGAAAATTATTGATTTTAGATAATCTTGAATGTCGATAAGCGCTATTGTGGCTAAACGGTGCGAGATAGAGCCTAAGTTGCTATTAACCACCTAATGCGTCAGTAGACGCGGTAACGTAATACCACCCAAGACGTCATACAGTCGGACGTAAGGGAGCCAGTGGCCAGGGGAATGGACAAGCGTCCCATGGATGCAGGCGCCCCATCATCGACCGGTCCGGTCCGTCTCTTTAGATATACATGTACACATTGAGACACATAGGCCTACACGTGTATACCCTCTTCACAATGCCATGTATCTGTCGTCTTCTCGCATTCGCCGACTGACTTTCAGACTGTACGGACGTACTACGCATATTTGTAGGTCTCGTGCAATGTCAATTCACATAAGTGTATCTTTACATTTTTTCACGGTTGTTTAAAAAGTAGTGACAAATAGTCAAAAAATACGGCCTAACACATAGAGATGTGATAGGCCGTATTCACCAGATGTGAATGTTTTCCAGGCTCGAAATGCACCGAATCCTGTTTATATACGACTTTCCACCAGCTTACGATGCTTCCCAAATCCCGTAATCAGATGAGCAGGATGTTTTTAATTGTGGTGCAATTTATAATACTATGCAATATAATTTTATTATTTCAATCGCAACTTTTGAGTAGCCTACTGACGCCATGTTATCCACTGAACGAATACAATGTGACATAGGGAGAATGGAGTATAGCAGGTTTTTCTTAGATGTCATAATTTTGCTCCGCCTTTTTTGTACATTGAAACCTGAAACTGTAAAAACTTTTTATAATCTAAAAAAAATCTTTAAAACTAAAATCACAGAAACTTTTAAGAACTTAAAAATGTAAAAACTTCATATAAAAACCTTATTTTTGAAAAAAAAAACTTAAGTTTCTAGTCTTGCTTGGGGCGTATGAGAAATCAGACGGAAAAGCGTTTAATATCATTTGAACAAACGCAGCAGCAACACACAAGCGCAAAAAGCAATAGCGCATTTTACGAAAGATTAACTAATGTGCTTTGCAGAGTGTTTTTGGATGCCTTTGATGGTGATTCACTAATGCCATTTTGAAGCAATGTCTGTAGTGGAAAAATAATAGCGAAAGACATTTGCAGTGCTACAACTAATCTCGCAGATTCAGATGAAAGCATTGCCTTACCTCGAATGTCATTATATCAGTTCTGTCCGCTCTAACGAAATGCGTGCATACCAGCTGATATCAAACGATGGTGACAATGATTGTTTAGTCTTTATTTACAAGATTAACAGACATATCGATCGCTGTTAGGTACGATGTGCAACTGTTAACCAGACAAAAGATCTAGAAACTATAAAGCTAAAAACAGTCCAGATAAAAGATAAACGAAGACAACATCTAAATTGCCTACGGAAGTACAAGAGATAATAAAAACATTTTGCAGACAGAACACGAACTGTGTGGACGATAAGCCTAATAGTTAAAGAGATATATAATACGACCGTTAATTAAATTAATGTCCAAAGCTATGTTTGTACTGCCATCAAGTTGTTGACTCATTAACTGATACGGCATCATACCATGGCCATACGCGTCTGTCGATGTCTTTCTGTTCACATGGCAACGGCTGCTGCTAATGCACAGCGAATACGCGACCGACACTTCCGTTGATACGATGGGATACAATTCGAAACAAGTTCGGATATTCGTGAAATCAGTCCGAAAGGGTGTCAGATGCCTGTAGAAGGTAAGATATAAAAAAAGTTGAGATTGGAATGATAGACCGATGGGGCAATGGATGATGACAAGATTGGTGATGATGATACTGGTGAGATGAGACGATCGCGGAAAAATGATCAATTCGGATGAGGCAGATCAAGACGCAGTGAGTGAGGGAGCTGATTCCAGGGGTCAGGTGATGCACAGAGAAAAGAACGACTGGTAATTTTCAAAAAGGAGTGAGTAGGTAGGCGAGCAAGCGTAACGACAGGTAAGGATCGAGTATCTCGTTGAGTATGGAGGAAGATGAAATCGTACACACGATAGGTAAAGTAACTTTGCAGGTAAGAAAGCTCGAGAATTTTATATTCATTGCTTCATTTGTTTGTTTATTTGTTTATTAATTCATATTTATTCATTCACTCACTAATTCACTAAATTTTAATATAATTACAGAAAAATTACTGCATAATGCATTATTGCGCAGACACAGAACCAAAAATGATAAAGCGGCGTCTAAAGTTTTAAACAAACAAAAAAAATTATCAGACTGACTGATCGACTGATTGAACAATAATAATCATGGGTATAGAAAGGAAACGTCGACTTACTCGTATAATTTGCTGAAATCGTTCTGTTGTCCTTGATCGGCGAATATCGCATTATTATTAAAACTACTGAAAAGCGACTATATAGCGAGTTACAGTAAAATATGGATTAAGACTTAGTGGCGTCGTAGAAGGATGCAATTTTAAATTGTGAACAGATGAAAAATTGTGGAAAAAATTTTTAGTTGGAAAATTTTCGTTCAAAATGCTAAATTTAAGTTGAAAACCTTTCATTAAAAAAATTAAAATCAAAATTAAATTTTTGAGCATCCATAATTTTTTATCACGGAAACTTGCAGCTGTCTGTCTGAAAATAATTGTAAATTCCTGCCCCACCAATTGTTTTCAGCATTGCTTCTTCGTTTGAATATTTTTAGTGTTTCCAGTGTCTACTATATGTTGCACTCTGGCGAATGGCTTTGCAACATGTTTTTGTCCTTTTCTGATGATCTCTAACATTTGTCTCATAAAAGACGAGTCATTACGCATTTCATTTGACAATGAAATTGACCTAACAGACGTTACAGACCTGACATAACGGACCTAATTGTTCGCGAGTTATACATAGGCTAGGTAAAACTACAGCAAAACACTGTCAGCTTTGTGCGACATATATCTACGACTGTCCACCAAAAGCTGCGAAACCATAGGTCCAACCCAAACCTCACGCATTTGTGACTTTTTATTAGCTGAAAATTGACACACCCGTTAGGCCTACTCCTGCCCTAAGGAATATGTGCAGTGCGCACGCCAAATATGGTTTTTGCCGCTAATGGTTTTTAAGTTAGTAAACCTTACAAAACGGGCAGACAGACTGACTGACTGACGACGGGCAAGATTCGCATTACGCCATGTTCGGACGGCTGCACGCACTGTTTGTATTAAATCGACGAGACAGTCTTATCCGTGCGTTTGTAAGAAACTCTTTTCTTGTTTGTTTTTGTACACTTCTTCGATTCGTTTTTGTGATGTTTCGAAATGCGTGTTCGTGCTCAATTAACGCGTTCTTGGGAGCATCTTACCGCAGCGCCTGTCAGTTGCCAGTCTCGGAGGGCGACGGTGACATGTATCATGCACTAGTAGAGACGAAGCGTCTCGCTGAGTTGACATGTTTGATATTCGGTAGTATTTTCTAACCACCACCAAATATTACAAACATATCTTACAGCGATCCGCAGTTTCAGCGGACCATCGGAACTTCAACAGTTTAAGGCGGCACCGGCTGTTGCGACGAAACTTCACGAAAGTTACAACAGAGAGTGTTCTGACGTTCGTCTGCCTTTCTGTCATATAAATGTGCAGTGCATCCTACTACACTTGTTCAGAAAAACACCCACTAGCATTTTTTATATATCTGTGGAAAATGTCTAGATTTTCACAAAATTTTCAGTGAGTGTTTAGGAGGACTCAAGTATTTCCACCGGTGACGTCATGATGACGTTATACTTCCGTGTTTGGAAACTATGGGTTTTATAGTTGAAGACAGACATTTGCGAGTCAGCAAAAGTCATGGAGCCACAAGTTTGTACAAGATGTATCCGCGCAATGGACAGACAACTGAATATTGACGGAATGAAACTTTTAAGCCTAAATAAAAAGTCTTACATGACTTGCAGTATCAAGCCCTTCGACTGATTGCGGGCAGGCGGTCATCCACGCAGTGACGCAGTGCGCGTACGCCTATCAACATCAGAAAAATTGAGTATCTCGCACTAAGCCAAGGAGATAAACCAACAAAACAGTTCACAATGAAAAACTGCATGACAGATTAGCATATTTTGGGTTCAGTCAGCACAATGATCAATCGATGTGTTTTAACATATCATCAAATATTTGTATTCAACGGTAAAACCCATAATTTACAAACACGGAAGTATGACGTCATCACGACGTCACCGATGGCAAAAAATATTTAGCTTTTTACCGGTGGAATACCTGTTTCCTCCTAAACATTTCCTGAAAATTTTGTGGAATTCTAAACATTTTCCACGGAAATATAAAAGAAAACGTGAGTGGGCGTTATGACGGCTGCGCTGATACGCACTGGCTACGCAGGTATAGTCTTCAACACTGTAGCGTAGCCTTCAGTTTCGACGACAAACTCTTCCACATTAAAGCTGTAAAAAAATTAACAACAATGTTCTAATTGTACAAAGAGCATAAAAATCTGATGTTGTGCATTTTATCTGACATCATTTAGGCCTATTGACATTATTTGGCCCACCGGTGTAGGCCCTAGTCGTCATCGTTGGTTCTGCGCTTGATGTAGATGTAGACTTGATGAGACGTGTTTCAGAAACAGTGTGAGCCGTTTATGCACTGTGCACTGTGCAGATCTATGCTGACATTCAGAACACAGTATCATTGACCATGGAGTCGATGTGTCACTTTTGCTCCTCGCCGTCCCGTATCTGTTCCGTTTCTTGCCTAAACCACAAAACAAAAAACACGCATACACACAAGCGGGCGGGCGAGTACTGACAATAATCGAGAGAAGAGCGATTTACTGTCGTTTTATACACAGCATAAAGCGCGGTCGGTCCGAGAACACTGGGCCATGCACCGGCCGGTGTCCAGTCATAACAATAAATACACGCCGGAGCCATCTAGCGAATGAAATTGCCACTAGCCGCAGTGCACTGCTGAGTCCTACTTGCTGCTTTTACGAGTCGACCGACGCCGGCGCCCGCCAATAGATCCGTCGGAACCAACGCTTGATCCACACAATATCATTCACTCTTCCTCCTTCCCTTTCTCTCTCAATGCGTCGCCGCGATCTTTGCCGCCCAGCGCGGAATAATTTTAACGGAGGAGGAAAATTTATGGCGGCACCGGGGCGGTCGCCCGGGCCGATCGACGCAATTTTGCAAATGAAATGAGAGATTACCTCGGAATAATTGTCATCCGTGGTGGGTGTCCGGTCGGACGGCTGGAGTGTGCTAGATGCATGTGCAAACATCAGTCGTAGAATGCGCAATAATCTTCCGTGAGAGGTCGCTCACGCCGGTGCCAGCCACCACAGGCGTAGGCCTACTATTCCTCACAGAACTAGTGGGGGACGCCAGGAATAATCTAAAATTTAGTGACATAAGACAAAATTATTGAAGCACTGCTTGATGTTCTGCCTGTTTTGCGTTTTGTTGCGTTTTTAAAATGCATTATGTACAAAATACGAAAAAATATTACAGTAAATAAGCTTAGACCTATCGAACTTTACAATAATTAGGCCTAATATTATTGTGAAGTTGTAATTTTCTCAGCTTCGCAGAAACTATTTTAAAATAGAATTACAAACAGTAATTATTATGGACGGGAAGACAGAGAACAAATTTATACCTTGCACGAAAAATGTCTCAAACACAGTTATTCCGTCCTAGCTGGCCTTTATACAGGAGTTTTTTTTAGCAAAATAGGGGGTAAATTTTTGGTAACGTTAGTAAGAGTGGCGGGGTAACGTTTCGACTCGTAACTTTCAGGTTATGGATTGATTCTCACCGCGAATCGTTTGCAAGCAATCTTGAGCAAGTTGTTAACCTACTACTACATGCTCAAGTCAACTCAGCTTCCTACCCTCTAGGATAAGAAATGAGTAGTAGCTTACTTTCTACGAAATAAAAACCTATTGTGGCTGATTGGAGCAGTGGTATGCCTGCTAGCTGCAAACCGAGGGTCCAATAGATGACCACATAGTGCGCCGCGGTATTACAAAATCATGGTGACCCGAGATTGTAAAGCGCTTTTAGTCACGATTCTGATTCGTGTAAAAGGCGCTGTAACAAGTGGGGCCTACCGGACCTTTTGCCTTTTACTTTTTTAATATGTTTCCTTTATGGAAAAGTGGGAGTAGGCCTACGCGTGCCCCCTGCACGCCCTCGGCGGCCCTCCTCATTTCTCGTTCATTCTTTGTAGAAGTTGCTGACAAAGCTGAACAAGCTATTACACAGATGTTTTATAACCATGTATAGAGCGAGACTAGGCGTGTGCCTAAAGAACAGTAAACAAGAAATTTGAGCTAAAACTCACGAGACGCGCGAAAGCCTATAGCAGTTCCTGTTCGCAAACTGTCAGTCTATCTTTAGCTGTTTTCACGAAAGATTGGCCAACAACGGTAAAATAACGACTTTTACGGGGGTACCGCTCTTTGATGCTCTCGAGCGCAGGTTTTTTTTGAACCTAGAAAATCGAGACTTAGACCGTCAAAATCTACGTTCAATGCTAAAAATTTCATAAGCAGCTTGTCTATGTCTATCTCAATTGGTTTCAGCGCAATTCGCTCTTGAAAAGTGTCTCGCAGCCTAAAATCGCCAAAAATCCATAAAACTTCTATTTGAGCGTTCAAGGTCATCCAAGGTCATTGAAATCGGTGGCAATCGAGAGCCAGTGTACAACTTCCTATTAGTGATTAATAGTAATTTAGGCTCTATCTCGCACCGTTACTGAGATACAGCGGCTTATTTGCCAAAAATAGCAAATTTTGCCCACCCACTCTCATTTAGCGCCCTCGTTCGGAGTAACCCCCTTCGAATTTATGGAAAAGCTTTACGGTTCCTGAACTAGAGTCTTCCGGGCAACCGACAGCGAAAATTTGATTTTAGCTTGCACCGTTTTTGACTGATCCACCAGTGTGATGGACAGACAGACAGACGGACGGACGGACAGAATTGCGATGGCTAAGATGCGCTGAAAGCAGTAGCTGCTTTCGCGCGTAAAAAGTAGACAAGGCCATGATCCTAAATTCACTGAAGATCGTATTGATGTGACCTACGTTTGCTGGACTGCGGTGCTTAGCCCAAGTGTAGGACCTAAACTAATGGCGTAGTAGAAGAGACGCCGGAGAGTACAAAACTGAACTGAACGGAAACGAAAAAATCAACGAATTGAACTTAAATGAAAGCTGCAGCTCGCTGCTTTTATTTTTTTTTAGTTAAGTTTAGTTCTGTTGCTTTGTACGCTCCTTTGGTAGTGGACATGCCAGGGAGCCCATTCTTCGACCGAAAACGTGGCAAGAACAGTATTAAGCTTAAAATAGCCACGGAATCCAAGGCGCATGCTTTATGCAGGACTGCAAATCATTAGGCCTGTGTAAAAAGGCGTAAAATGCAAAAAAATGCAGAAAATATGTCGCCCGAAGCGCTTGTTCAATTAGCAGACCGACAGCTAAACTTATCTTAAAAAGGTTCGACTTCACCCATTTTATGGGCCAACACGCAGCCAAGCTAGAGGAACTGACGGAGCGCTGTAACCTCCCTCTCACCGATGGGGTCCGAAACAGATTCCCGGCCGCATATGCGTTTTTATTCATTTCGAAATCGCATCTGATGGTAACTTGCACCAATATTTGGGGGGTCTCATAAACATTTTACAGACTGAGGTTTTACAGAAAATGACGAAAATTGAAAACACAGGAATTTTTACGTTTTACCTTGAAGTAGACAAGTATCTGTCATTATATCAGAGAACTGAGTGACACAGACGCGGGTTAACAGTTGTCCACAAATGCGGTTCGTCAGTGGACCAGCACTTCGCGTCAGCCGTTGATCGTTCTAGTAGATTGGGGCACATGCTGAGATGCTTCTGGTACCAGCTGGCGGAGATAGAGCGCTTGAAACAGCCAACGTATTCCACCAGATTCGTGTACCATATGACTGCATACAGCAAACACAAATACAACGCACAAAACACAGACAAATTATTCAATAATTTTTTTTCAACAAATCAAAATAAAAAAAAACAGAAAATTTTACTCACTTTCAACTTATTATGAGTACGAGCCCAATGGGTTTGAGTCCAAGTCTAAGTCACGAAAATAAACTCTAGTCTGCCGGACACGACTGGCATGTCACTGCGATGCGCTGCTGTCGCTGCATCTTCAATGTCCAATGCAGATGCAGATGCTGCTGCTGCTGCTGCTGTGCAAATACTGCGCGCTCTATAGCATGGCGTGCAGCCGGCGCGACAATAACCTGCGCAGTGCGCACATAGCCAACCATTCGTTCGTGCAAATTAATCTTTCCGCGTCAGATAAAGATAGCAACAGGCACACAGATGCAACCGTAGCTTACACGTCGTCGCGAAGATAACTTGAAAAATAAGTTTTAACGACAAATTTCGTGAACTTTTTTATTACGATTTTTGAAAATTTTAGTTTTCACTGCCGTTGATTCGTGTTGCATTGAATTGCATTTTGCAGTTGCATTGAAAACTGTTGCATTGTATCGCATTGCAATTTTGCTGTGTTACGTTAGCGAACGAACATAAAGGATAAGTTAATAAACGTTTGAGCAATAATTGTAATATTCAGTTTTGCGTTAATACCCATGACGTGAGGAATAGTTGGGATGATTTATTTCGTCTGTCTATATAGTAGACCTAGTAATGTATATAAAGGTGTGCCATAAAAAATGTCCCAACTTGTTTTTGTTAAAACTTCGTCATATATGCACCAAATTTGATAGTTTTTGGCAAACAGATAGCCAAGACGACAGAATGTTGTAAGGTACACTCATTGTCCACCTCACGTATTTATGTTAACGCAATGCCGTGTAAACGCAGATGCTCGAAATTGTTAAGTTACGCGGTAAGTATCATTATGAGATTACTCATTTTTTAATTATCAATTTGACAAATGTAATAATTTTGTGGTATTAAATATTTTACGCTAGAAACGGCAAAAATAACTGATTGGTAAGCTCAAAGCACATTTTATCCATGAATAAGTGCTGTGCATTTCGATCAGCTGGTCGTTAATGTTGCAATCAGCTGTGAAATCACCACTGAGCCATTGTGTACACTTTGGCATATATTCTGATAATTTGGAAGCAAGTTGTTATACAAACTTATAATTCTGCTGGAAAAGTTACATTTTTGTTTATTGTGTTTTTAATTAAGTCGTCAGAACTTTTACGGAGACAACAACTTAGCATTATACAACAATTTTGAGCATCTGCGTTTTACACGGGAATGCGTCAACATAAATTACGTGAGGTGGACAATGAGTGTATCTTGAGCCTACATAATTTTATCGCATTGGCTAACTGTGTGCCAAAAACTATCGAATTTGGTGGAGATTTGACGAAGTTCTGACAAAAACAAATTGAAACATTTTTTTCTGGCACACCTTGTATATGTAGTTTGTTTTGTACCTGGGATGTACACGTGCATGCTTTCATTGCTTATTTGTATGCAATATCGTAAACTGGTAATATTTTTTTGCTGATGGCTGAACTCATTTGGCATTAGCCAGAACTGCTGCAGATTCAGCAGCAACTTGCATCACAAATTGCGACTGAATGTGTATTTTTGTGATAATCAACTCGAGGCTTATATTATTCTTTCGGTATTCCAGTGTCCCTGGCGAAATTAATGGCATCGTATTTTGTTGATCAACTTCGGTATATTTGATATACGGGTGTGAAAAATGGGCAACGGACGTACAGACCACGCTGTGGTGACATCCGTCGCAGTAGCCTACACACCGCCCAAAAGCTGAGTTTGAAAACTGGCACTTGTCGCTGTAGTTACTACTTGGATGGGTGACTGTCTGCGAACAGCTAAACCATCTTAGTATATATAACCAAGACCAAAGTCAACTTAGCCTTCCATCCTTTCGCGGTAGCTAAATCGAGTACTGTCCTGTCTGGTTGGGCCGTTGGGGTTAATATGGGACGCGTTTACCTGTCGGGTGGCAGGTAACAGTGCGTGATTTCATATGGCATGTGAGGCTCCATGCGACCGGTTTTCCATAAAGAGCTGTACACAGCCTCGGATAGTGGGAAGCAATGACTGCAGTGATAGCCTACGTGTTATGCGCGTTTCACAAGTTTAGCGTCAACACGTCGTTGAAACGGTGTGCCACGCTCGACGTCGTAAAGTTTGTTCTCGCTACGATCATGCTGATGATTATAATATTATTATCGACGATATTCCGATAATACCGCCACGAAGTGTCACGCTCTGCGTGCACGATGAACGATGCAGAACGTGATGTCGTGACTCATCGTCGTTCAGCAGAGTACAACTTTACAAGTTGCGCCCTGAAATCGGCAGACATCCTATCAGTGGCGTCGTGGATTAAAAAAATAGGAAAAACAGTCATTGCATATTTTCGACAAAAGAGATTATGGATGCTCAAAATGTCGATTTTCTCTTAGAATTTCTCCTAAACGGTAGTTTTCTGCCCTAAATGTTGCATTACGACAATTTTACTAAAAAAAATTTTTCGTGACAATTGTCTGACAGCCAAAAATTTACGTGGAAAGAAAGAGGGCAATTGCACCGATGGCCCTAACCACGGCCCAGTGTGTCTTATCCAGACAGGAAGTTCGCGAAAGCTGACTCTCTGCATGTCCATTACTTTGCTTCGCCTTTTCGTCTTCTTCATCTCGTTCCGCAAATGCAGCCAGTAACCACTGGCCTGTGCGAAGACACGCCAACAAACGCATTCTTGTGTATTTTTGAGATAATAAACTTAGGTTTTTGCTATATTTTAGAAAACAGGCAGTTTAAAAAAACTTCGAAAAGTTGCGAAAACCAATACATTTTTCGTGACACGATGACAGAACGCTGTTTGGAATACTCGAGTTTGTGAAATTAAAACTGTCGCATAACTGCAACCATTGAGCACAGCTTTCTAGAAATACACAAAAAAATCATATCAAGCATTTCTGGACTATTTCGTATTACCTGGCATAAACATATAACAACAATTTGCCACTGACATGAGCATAATAACAACGTAAAACAACATTCCGTGTGGCATTGCATTTACCAACAGTTGCGACTGCGCAAACACTTAGGCCTAGACGTATGCAATACACTTAGGCCTATACGGTACGATTACCCTATAATGCTATTCTGTTAGAGAAGTATATTTATTACGGCAGTTTTATAATTATGAATAAAAAAGCGAAACATCGAAGACATCAAGCTAAGTTTGCCGAAAGTGCAAAATGCAGGAGATACGAATTTGGCCAAGTAGGCCTAAATTTCGGACGTTTGATTTATCAGATTCTTACGTTTATGTGCCACAGTGAAATGAATAATCTTTGAAAAATCATCTTTGTTAGGCGTACTTAACAACCAGTTTTCAGTTTCCATTGTGATTCGGCGGCATTGAGATCGCGCAGCAATTTTATCTCGTGTGTCATTTGTCTTAGAGGCGGTGGCTACCAATGCAATTTCGAGTCGTGCTATCGGCAGCTCATATCTCGTATTCATAGCTCCCTTCAGCAATGCTTCAAGACAATAATAATTGTCTCTCGATGCCGGACTAGTAAACCTACAGTTCACTGACCACACGTATAGGCCTACGACTATTAATAGCGTTGTCTCGGCTTACAGACGTCTTCATTAAGATTACCAGACTAGAGAATGTATGCGAGTTTCCAGGGTGACTGGTCACTAGTGTGATAGGGCACTGGTTCGAAATTGGCTATAACTTGGTCCACCATAGCCAGTGGCCACCATATCCAAGAGTCGCCTTATAGCAAAAGATGCAATTCATCTCGATAATCTTAACCCTATCACTAACCCTAACCTTATTCCTAGTCCTCGCGCTGTTCGGACTATAGAGCCTCTTCCGACTAGTGAACTGTCCCGAGTTTTCAGATGAAGAAAACCGACGTTCGAGCTGTAGGAAAATTGAGGAGAGGAATTGGTCTGTATGCAGACTGCAGATAATATTTCAAGAGGCAAAGGTCGTGCTCGTGAGCTTTGAACTCTTGACCTGAGATGGTACCAGGAAGTCACGAATGTCGTAGAGACGTACGCATAAACCGTGAACAAGACTGCAGCCGAATGAATATCGCGTGAAGTGCAAATAAATGGAAATAGAGATGAGTTCTTTTGTCGGGTGTATGGATAGAAGACCACCGAGCAGGTTTTTAGTAAAATTTTTCTTCTAAATAAAGTGCACATTCTTTCAGAATTACCACTCAAATCGCCACAATATATACTATGAAATCAATTGCCATTTTGTGTTGCTGTAGTTTATTAAGCCCGTTTTTTTGTTTTATTTTTCTGCACTCAGTGGAGCGAGTCATCAAAAGATGCTGTTCTATCGTCGCTGCCTTAAAGTCGCATGCGAAAGGCTCAGATACAGCATGCATAAAAGTCATGGAAATTAGATTCAATAGTTTTGCGAGTTAACTTATGCACAGTGAAAAACAAGCATGGTAGCCTTTTGTCCTGGATTCGTTTCGTCGATACGCTTTTTGATTTGAAAGACAAAAAAGACAAACTGATGCAAGAGGCTTGTCAGGGAAAGATTCGGTTGTCCGTTTTTTTCTTCGGAAAACTTTTTGTCTATGTGAAAAGATTGTCGTGAAATGCATATTTAAAAAAAATTCCGATGCAGTATTCTGCACAGGCGGAGGCGGATTTACGCATATTTAATCAGCATGTTCGGCCAAACAGGGTCTCCATAGAGTATAGACCATACATGAGAATGTCGGACCACAGCGTGACATTTTACATTTTCCAGCCCGGGTTGGTCGCTGTATGGCGTGTTGCAACATTTACAATTTATCTGAGGTGCCTCAATTTTTCTACCGAACAGTTTAATAATAATAATCTTGTTTAGTTTTCTACTGTCGGAAATTGAATACGGACAATAATAATAACAGATTTGTACAGCGCCTTTTGGTCATAATTTTAAAGGCTAGTCTGGTTTAGATCCGTCCGTGTGCATAGCAACGCAGTCGACCGAATTAAACTGATGCACACGTCTCTGTCATCCGCATGACGTTGTGACATCGAAACGGCAATAAGTACGAGCGGTCATCAAACCGGAACGAAATCATGACGCGCATGCTCCCGGACGACTTGGCATGACTCTGCATGACTATAATATTGCACCGCCTCATTTCGCCATTGATAATAACAAAGATTACAGGATGAACGGGGAACACTAACGCTTTCTGATACCGTGACGTTTTGGGCATTGCTTCTGACTGTGTATGGCGGCAGGAGTGGAGCGGCGAATGATCTCAGTTGATTATGCTGCATGATGACTTGCACTCGAGTTTTTACTCTAACTTTTTTCGATGCACCAGCAATTAAATTTACAATTTGATGAGCTATTTCGCCACTATAATACAAACGACACATACGACATCTGTGCCATTCATAGCTAGGCATTGTCAATGACCAACAGGTAAAAAAGCGTTACGACAATAAAGTCCTTAGAACGATAATCGTAAAGTAAATACAAATTTGTTAGTCATAAGGCCCATAGACCGGCGCTGATCTACGTTTCCTCAGTTTTTGCCCAGACACCAGTTTACACTGCGAGACCATGGATGCGGGAGTAGTGCATCGCGCGGTTTGTCTGTCTTGCTGTTTACTTGAAAACAAGTCGCCCACTTGACCACACGTTGTCTCGACGCAAGACACTGTTGCTTGGGACATGGATGGCGTCACTGGGTCTGGTCTATACGCGTGAGTGTGTGGCCACTGCCAGGCAGAGCGCCATGCCGATAACGTCGCACGCTCGCCACAACTGCGACGGTAGGTCCCGCGGCGCGTATTATACGCCGGCGGAATTTAATGGCTGACGGATCGCTGGTCACAGAATGGAACCGCCACACACACACGCAAACAGACAGACAGACAGACAGAGAGGCGATAGAATCTCTACGCCTGCAGCGCCTGGATATCGTCAGGCTTCATCTAGAGGCGACCGAGTGATAGCGTGAATGACGCTCTGGGAGATCGTAAGCAATAGAGAAACTAAAGCGTGGCTTCTATTTAACGCAACACGCAGCGCAACGAACGCTACAAACGAACGCAAGGACCAAACTGCAATGATACTTAAGCTGCGGTCGCGCTGGCGTTCGTTACGTGCGCTGCGTATGTTTCGTTGCGTGCGAAACTGCGCTCTTAACTCTTCGTGTAATTTTCATAACGCGAAACGAAGAAAAACCTTTGTGGTGCGGTCGCTGCATGACATGGGAAAAATGGCAAGATGCGAAACTGATAGCTGCAAGACTTGCAAGTTGCATGTTGATGTCTTATGGTAGTTGTGATGGGCTACACCGTTATGAAGACGGTATGAGAACGTCAGCTGTAGGGGCTTGCAGCACCAATGCGGAACAGTCCTAGATTTAATCCAGAAAAATAATTAGGAACGCCTGTATATAAATGATGCCGGACTAAGTTTACTGTTTCATATATGAGTCGCTGACGTTCGGAATGGTATTAAAAATTCAGGTACCGTACTATTTGCCAATAGGTGTATTTACGCTTTATACGTAATAATGTTGCGGTAACGCTGAAAGGGCGCGGTAAAGTTGACACAGAACAGAATTGAATAAAAACTGTTCAAGCTAAGTACAAGAACAGAGAAGAAGCAGTGTATTGTAATAGAGCGTCTAATAATGTCCCCGTCTTATCACGTTAACCAACCAGCGATACCGCTGCATTTCCTGGCCATTTGACGTCTTTTTGTTTACTTGTAATATGTTTTGTCAGTTACGTATACGTTCTTCTTTCACTTCACCGCCCTGATTTCTTTGAATGACGCAATTTTTTTTGGTTTTAGTCAGCCACATAGGCTATACGGCATCACAAATTATACTCATGTGTCACTTGCGTTGTTTTAAAATACATTTAAATGTGTCCATTTAAAAACTAAAACCATTTTCAGGTAAATTGTAAATTCCGGTAAAACGTAGCATGTTTATTGTTTAATTACATAAAAAGAGAACAATCCACTGAGCTGTCGTCTGCTCTTCGCACATTAATAATTATAAGCCTGCATTTCATAGTAAAATCGCACACAAATTACAGATAAAGGGCAAAGCAAAACAAATTGACAATCGCTATACTTATTGATATAAAATCCAGCTGAATGCCGATGCCAAACAATCATTAAAAAGTTATCAGTACTGTTATTAGTCAGAAGTTTATTTCCAAAACACCTTCGAATCTCAGCCGCAGCAGACCGACAAATCCGTATAAACGATTTTCAGTGATAGGCCCCATTTCCACTTGCTGCGAAACACCGATACTATCTAATGCAGCAGCATGAAACTCATTACTGACTGAGGCACAAATGTCCACTCCAGAGACGAAATAAGTCAAGTCTATCTACGTACGTCTTCGCGAGGAGCAATTCTCCAGTGAAACGCATCACACGAGCACAACTATACGGTACTTTTGATGAAGACATCGCTATGCTCTGTGCACAATGCCGCTCGATGTACGACGCTATGGGCCTACAAACTGCATTTTATGATGAAATGGACGACACCCTTTCGTGGGAAATGGCGTGGGCAGTGTTGGGCATGAGTTAACTCAGATGAGTTTTAACTTATGAGTTAACTCAGCTGTAGTGAGTTGTGAGTTTGAGTCAACTCACCCCAACACGCGTGAGTTGAGTTCGATTTAATTCAATATTTGTGTGAGTTGTGAGTTTATTATGTATCCAAAATCAACGCACTTCACAGTGGCAGTTAAAATTACAAATAAACAGCAATTCAACAAATTTTGGGGCCAACTGGGGTCGAACATGATAAGTCTAACTGGACTGCACCAGTTAGCCTATTTTTGGTTATTGCTGCGCATACAGAAGTGTCATCATATCTCGCTGATCGGTCGTTAACAAAGATGCACATATATTTGGGCAGTAAAATCGGTTTTCGTGTAGTTTAATACAGCATTGCCATCATATTCAACGTAGGCAGACAGATTGAAACTGCGAGAGGCGAGACTCCACGTATGGCTAGGCCTACGTAAAGTCTCACCTCCCTCCGCAATTTCCTCCCTTTTTTGAAGATTCGGGAAGACATTTGCTTTCACTGCGAAAATTGCACCGTATGCACTATGCAGTCTGAGAAGAATTTAAACACTCCACATTGCGTACCGATCGACGTACCACAATAATTTTGTACTGTGAACAGCTGCTCCAGATCTCAATAATGTCCGTGGTATAGCAATGTGCTGATAAAAAAAATTTTGTTGCTTCATGTTATACGTAAATTACAATGTGACAACAAAATATGTATATATGTTTTCGTCCTATGTGATGCAAAGTATTTGACTAAGAGGAGTTCGCATTGTGTTTAAACATCACCTTCGCTGCCTTAATTCTATTTCCCTTTTCCCTTCTGATCTTTTTGCTTACGGATTTTTTGTCACATAGATTTACGCTAATGAAATTTAATTTTTTCCCATATTGCGAACAGAAAGAAAAGTTACTTATTCCTGCAAGCGAAAGTGTATCTTCAGCCACAACTCCAAGTAAGCCAATACGACAGTGTATAGCTTGCACCGTCGCTGTATTTACGACGGAGCGATAGACGGGAGGGTGGCTGAAACTGCAGAAAGTGACGAGATTGCAATCCTCCTTATATAGCAAATCGTCGTTTTCTTCTTCTTTTTCCTATATAGCAAATCGATAGCGCGTCGTTTCTCAGTGGCTGATGCGTCGAGTTTCCGGGCGTTCGACGCACTGGGAGAATTCAGTAGAAGAAAGGTTAATTCAATATCTGCACTGCGCAGCGTGGAGGCGATCCCGCGAGGAATCTCATGTATAGCGGCGATCCGAAGTGTCGACCTAGCTGAGCTCACGGTCAACGACGCCCGGCGCGGTTTATGCGACTGCCGGTTGGCCAGAGACATAAACGTACCCAGAAATTAGAGTTGGGATGGGCGGGTTAAAACCCAAAGGACCGAACATCGAGGTCAAAGGCCAAGAGCAGAGGTGAGGTTCTTAAAAAAAGAACAGCAAGCCCCATTCCAAACAGCCAGGGGTCTGGGAGAGCGCTGTTACAAGCTCCCGTAGCGGGGTCCGGGGCGGAGCTTCAGCAGTCTGCATTCCAGCTGCAAAAGCTTTTTTTCGGTCACGAAAACCCCTGAAATGTTAGTTTTGCTGCACTAATTTGCATTCACAACTACAGTTGTGGCCGTTATGAGGGCGTCGCCCCCACCGCCCTCTCGCTACGCTACTGGCCAGTTATGTACACTGTACAGGCTTGGCCAAAACGTATAAATTATGTTAGGCGGCAAGCAACAATGATGAAAAGACCAAATGCAGAAAGGCTGTAATTCACAAAGGTGCTAAGTGACAATCGATCCGCCTATGGGGCCCTAGTGTTAGTAATATGCTAGTCAGTAGTTTTTCTATTCATGTGTTGCTGGCTGCCCTTTGGAGCAAAATAAAATATGTAGGCTCAATAGTCGTAAAATGTCTCAAAGTGTCAGCACAGTGTGAGACGGCAAGAAAAAGTGAACGTTGCATGATGGGACCTGCTCGCAAGTCAACGTACGACGGACGGACGGACGGCCGCATATCTGGCGCAGCAGTGACGTGCGCTCGTAAAAGTCGATTACAGACGCGATGTGACTTGAGTGTGCAGCTTAATTCGAATGCGTCGTCGCCGGAGACACAGCACTGCATGGACACACGACGAGAATATCAATCGCACTATAGACCTAGACAGACAGTGCGTGAGTCAGTCGGCCAAGACAGTAATGTTTACGACATCACGTGGATGGCGACGCGGGTGGTCGATTGGTGGATTAGCGACGCTTTGTCCTGGCCCCGACTAATCCGGCCCTGATCCAACCCTGAGCCTATGATCCGAACAAACAGCACGATATGTTAACTTAACAGAGACGCCGCAAGCAATGACGTACACAACATGCTTTAGTGTCAAACTACATTGACTCCACTCTGCGCATTCGATTTGACATTGTGGATATGCTGCGTTATGGTAATAAAAAGTGACCGAAGTAATTCGATGGAACGCGAAATCGCTGATCGGTGCTGCCCCTGAATCATGATGAATCATAAGCTGGCAATAGCAAGTTTTAGCTGGTTTTTAACCCCCAAATCCTTACTTCGCGGGGTTGGGTAGCATTTCGCCTAGTCCCATTTTGCCTAATCTTTTTTTTGATAGGCGGACCAACAACAACGACTTGCTTTGTCGTTTTTTGCTTCTTTGACGAGCTTTCTTTTGTCGTTCATCATTTTTTTCTGTACCATTTTTTGGCCGACCGTAAGTAAGTATACGACGGGTGTCGTCTCATTTCGTCTAATCTCATGTTGAGACTCCCTAGGAAATCAATCCCCACCGAAAGACGTCATCCAGTGCAAAGAATGCGGTGATACTCCCAAAAATGTGTTCTCCAGAGCTTGGCAAAACAAGTAAAATAAGAAAAAATAACCCAGTTGAACATTATATTTCACCCCTTTGCCCGCCGACCCCACTGGGCCGATTTGTACCATTTTTGACACGTAGGGTCAGACCGCCGACGTAATCATCTAAGTCAAAATTTAAGTCGATTGATTCAGGGGTTTTGGGGCTATGGGTGCCCAAAATCTGGGGTTTCCCATTGACTTTGATAGTCGGCCTTACAACAGTGTTACGCACTACCGTGCTACACTGTGATACATCAGCTGCTGAAGAGCAGCCCAAACTGAGTACCGAAAAGTCCACGAATTCAGATGGGGTGAGTTAAACAGCTAAAAGTTGGGTGGCTCAATGAAGTCGGGAACTTTTATCTGCATGAATTAACGCTACCATGATAAATTGTCACTTTTATTGTCTACATACAGGTAACGTCACTGCTGACATGCAGCGACCTTTGGTCAATTAACAAAAAAATAGTTATCAACTATAAGCACACATTTGACAGCAGTCTCTGCTGCGAATGTTGATGTAAACAACACGATCCTAAGACAAACAGTTTAAAACTAATTGCATGGCAAACCCCGTTTCATTTATTTCTGGAACACCCTGCAAATTTACGTTATACCAACTGACTCACTTAGGCCGACTTATTGACTAAGAGGCTATTAAAGAACAGTGAAGAAGAGGGCTGGAGACAGCGGATGTTGGTTGCTATGGCGACGAGTTCAGTTGTCATCAGCAGCATCAGCAGCTCAGAGAGTGCTGAGTTGTTGTTTACTTCTTGAACTGAGTCACTAGCGATGTGTTGACAATGTGCTGCAGATCATCCGCCTGTCAGACGCATGTACAACACGCACTACTATCAGTAACCAATCAACCAACCAATCAATCTGCAGATACATAAAGTGTCATTTAAACAATGTTTTCAAAGGCGCCTGTTAGTAGCAAGCACATGATCCAGAAGCCGTGTCTTCAGGCGTGACTTACAACACATGATCATGATATTGTATTTTAACGTATTTTATTTTAACACAAACGTACTCTACGCGTATGCCACCGGTGGCGTACTGTATGCAAGGATGCACTAGCCCTGAGATAGCATAGGCCTACAACAATGAAGCTTAGAACAAAGCTGCATAGCTATGTATTTTTATGTGAACTAATACTAAATAACATTTGCAGCCACTATATACACCTTTTCTGAGCTGTACGTCCAGAATGCATTTGCGGTCGGGACTACGCCCCAAACTTTGCTGGGGAGCTTAAGGCGCTCCTATCTGGCGGGAAAGAACCCCTCCCTGCCTTCGACCTCGAATTTCGGTTCTTCGGCCCTTAAAGCGCGTACTGAACTGAACTAAACTGACCAATGGGCGAGCAGTAGCGTATACTGCTCGCCTATTGGTCAGTTCAGTTCAATTCACTTATGTCGCTCTGTACGCGCCTTTAGGAGTGGATCGCCAAGAAGAATTCCTGGTCACGGCAGTGCACGCTAGAGCGAGGATGTGTACCTGATTGTCTGACGGTGCGCTGATGCCACGGAGCTGATAGACACTGACTTGTCCGTCGCTGTCGCCGGCCAGTATACACTCACTGTTCACTGCGAAACTGACGCAGCTCATCTTCACTGCAGACGACGACGACACGTGCACCAGCACCGGGTCCAGCCTGGTAACAGACACACGCCGATACTGTTGCTGCTGCTGCTGATACTACTCAGCCTCCTACCCTTGGCGGGATGAAAACTAAGTAGTAGCTAACGCACAAATCAAACCTTCTTTCACTGTTCCAGCAAAATCATTAAAAAATTACAGAAACTAAACAGTGCGGATAGTCCCTCTTGATAGTCAACATCACTCTCACAGCTTATGCTAGTCAATACGCGTACCGTAGTTTTTAGACTACCAACCACAAAGGGGTAATAGGGTAAAAATACAAATATAACAAACAGAGAAATATACCTCAGGCTAAATAAGAAGCAAATAAAATGCACCTTAAACAAAAGTTAACAAAAAAGCAGCTATAGATGTCGCTAAAAATAAATAAAACGAACGTGTTTTGGCTGAGGTCCCAGACTTCAAGCGCTCCTTCATTGACGCAGGCGAACACAGTCGCCTTGCGCGGACACCAGCACAGACTGGGCACCGCTTTCTGCCGTTAACGCACACAAACATACAAATGGACAGACAAAATGGCAACAATACGGCAGTTACAACATCACACACGCTATGAAGCAAACCAAGACAACTGGAAGTGGTAGGCTGTAACCTATCTAATGTATTCTTCGCCCATTATCCCCCGATATACCATAAACCTCAAACAGAAGCAAACACAATCAGACGATCGGCCATTTGAAGTTCTTCCAGGAAGGGATGTCGGTCGGTGGTCGGTCGGTCCTCAATGTTTACTATAGTGTCATCATCATCATCGACAACCGTGGGCTCAATGCCCGTTGGTGTCTGACGCCATTCTTACTATCGCTGCCCACCGCTGCCTATATGTAAAATGCACATTGTGTCTCATAAAACATCCCCAACATTTTAAAAGTTTTTCAAGTTAGGCCTACAGTCGAAGATGTAGGGGTTTTTGAGACAAAGTGTAGAGACAGAAAGCTGAGACAATGGTGCGTGTATGCGTGGTAAGGAGCACAGACCGTTGAAGAGAAAAGGCTCAGTATGGGCTGCAGACGATCCTGATGCCACAGTCGAATGCTCCAGTCTGCACTGCAACTCAGAAATATGTCAGAGTCAAAGGGCGACCACTGAATAGCGTACACAGGACCCTGCACACGAATCAGTCGTTATTAACACCCACTAGACACTGCAAGACGAAACTGAAGATATACGTAGAACACATTCACTATTAGCACTATAGTAATAATAATTATACTGCTGCTGCTACTACTAATACTATTAGTTCTAAGGTGAGTGTATGTTTAGCAAGTCTATTTTCCAGAGTTGCATCAGTTTTTTTTTCTGAGAAACCTCATGGAGTAAACCTTTTGAAATACTGCAACAGGCGTTTCACAGGTTAGATGCCTTAACTGTCAGACAGCTACCAATTAAAACGTATAGGAGACTACTCAGTTTTGTGAGTATAACGTTAAACTAAGCCGAAGATAAAGAAATCAACGGAACAAGACTAGAACTAAGCAGATAGCCACTGACTACGGTATACAACCGTCACATTTAAGCAAACTGAAGACGTGGCAACGAGGCTGCTTGGCATGCAAAATCACAGCCTGGCACCTGAAGGAACGTACATAGAAATTAGATACAGAAAAGCCACAGCACAGTAACATACGGTGTGTCCGAAGTAGCTGTCAAGATACTGTTCGTTATAAGAGCACGAGCAGCGGTGAATGCGCCCTTCCTCAGTACCGACCAAATAACTGCAAGCAACATATACACATACACTGCGAGACACATGTGATATGATGGATGATTTGCAATGAAAAACTAGATCGCAATTAAACTACCAGTTTTCACTTAACACTTGCATAAAAACAAAAAAAATAAAACTGTTTAAAACGGAACTGAAATGACAGAAATAAAACAAGTGCTGTTGTGGAATGTTAAAAAATCAAGATACACAAGGGTTATGGAAATGCCTGAGATCAAAAAAAAATAAAAAAGGAGGAATAAACGAAAACTGAAATAAGTAAAAACTGAAACGAAAACTGCAAGCACACACATCACTAAACTTTGTCATAAATAGTCTCATTAAGCTGGACAAGGAATGGCAAACGTCGATTGGTTATAACAACTTCACTAGTGTGATATTTACGACGCAAATCACACTAATGAAATTCATTTTACGACATCTTGCTCAGATCCACTCTCTTTTGAAACCCGTTAAGCACAGCAGAGCCGTTAGCGGTGACTGCTGCTAGCTCCTGGTGGATCATAAGTAGGAAATGGCGAGTTTCGGCTGAGAATTCACTTCACTAAATCTTGGCTTCCATGGGGAGGGTTAAAAATCTATACGTCAAGTGAAGAATGGCAGGCAGACATTGTAATAGTCGTACATGTTTGAGTCGTTGTTGTTGAAATCAAAGCAAAGTCCGCCGGCAAACTTCGCGATCATCGCGTCGCTTTTCTTCGTCTTCACGCCGCAGCCTGAATGTATCTGACGATCCGACACTCGCTTCAACTTTATCAGATCTGCTCAGCGTAAAGTTACAACATAACTGAGCCAGGTTATTCCACGCTGGCACTTGTACTGCTACGTCTATCATACTGTCTATAACCCACCATTGCAGTCATGAAATGACCATCACAGTAGCCTCATAACAGAGGGGGCAAGAGAGAAATTTAACATGTCAAAAAAATTTCTGCTTGTCAAAAATTGTCTTCCAAATATATAAAATTTGCAGCTCAAAATCCCCATTCTGGGCATTTTAGGGGCAACATTAAACTTCTGAGCACCCATAATCTCCTGCGTCGAAAATATGCAGCTGTTTATCGGAAATTGCAACTGCTTGCTCCCCCACTTTCTCAATCGCCGACGTCAGCGTGACCAAACGACTGTCGGCCAGTGTGGTATAAGTGTACGAAGAGTAAAAATTCGTTTAAAACATCACCTACCACAGGATGTGGTTTAACACAGTACACTAATCTATCAACAGCTTTGCGTTGGCTTTCTCACAGACGTTGGGCCGTTTGTGCCACTGACAGTTGCTTGATCAATGATCAATTGCTGCATCCCAGACCGGATGTAAATTAGGGGTTGCTTAAGCTATCGCCTGCTGCCGTAGCAACACTTAACTTGGTACCCAACTGCTAGCAACAACATTAAGCAAGAAAGTCTTTTCTACATTACAAACTTCTTTGACAACAATACTGCTAAATATTATCAAATTTGGTTTAGAATAAAATAAGTTATAGCGCGAACAAAGAGAGGGAGATTTTTTCCGAGACACAGTGCAGTAAGTTGGGCACATGTTAAAAGCTAAGCTAAGCGTGTCGCTTGAATTGGCCCATTATAGTTTTAAACTGTTTCTTTCTATCTATGTGCACTTCCGGTTCAATAAACATAACTGATTGTACGACGTAATTGAGTGCGTAAAAGACTGGTTGGATGTTGCATACCTTTGTACTCGAATCCCTTGCGAATGGCCCACTGCGTGACTCTACCGTCAGTGGACACAGACACCAGCACCTCGGCATGCTCGTCATCGGTTGTAGCGTTGTTAGCACTGGCGTGATCCTTCTCAACCCAGCGTACCTGCCAGACTCCGCTAGCGTGTTTACCTCCAGCCGTGCTGCAATGACAGACAGACGACAGACAGACAGACCGCGCTACGTGTAGCAGTAGGCGTGCTTGTCGCCTACCGCGCTGCAACCAGTGCCAGTATTACATGTTACGATACGATACGACACGACAAAAAATCTGAGCTGATAAAAACTGCCAGTTGAATCTAGCACTTGAACTAAAACGAACTGAAAATGTTCCATATGGAAATAAGAGAGGAGAAAGTGAAACAAGAGCACTGTCATGTAAAAAGAATTAAAAATACAGAAACAGATGTTTATGGGAAAAATAAAAGACTGAGACAAGAAAAAACCATGAAAATAATGAAGAAAACTTATACTAAAAATACAAAAAATTTGAGCTAATGCTTACAATACACGCGAAAGCCTATAGCAGTTCCTGTTCGCAAACTGTCAGTCTATCTCGAGCCATTTCGTAACAGTTCTTTCTGCGAGTGTGCTTTCAAAGTCATCAATGTTAACACGACTAAAAAGCTCGTTACTAGTGCTGGTTGTGATAGGCAGCATACCCATGCCTATCTGCAACCGTTTTCACGAAAGACTGGCCAACAACAGTAAAATAACGACTTTTATGGAGGTACCGCGCTTTGACGCCCTCGTGCGCAAGTTTCCTTGAACCTAGAAAATCGAGAATTAGACCGTCGAAATTTACGTTCAATGCTGAAAATTTCATACGCAGCTTCTCCATATCTATCTCAATTGATTTCGGTGCAATTCGCTCTTAAAATGTGTCTCGCAGACCGAAATTGCCAAAAAATTCATAAAACTCCCTATTTTGGCGTTCAAGGTCATCCAAGGTCATTGAATTCGGTGGCAGTCGAGAGCCAGTGTACGACTTCCTATTAGTGATTAATAGTAACCTAGGTCCTATTTTGCACCGTTATTGAGATACAGCGATTTATTGGCTAAAAATCGAAAATTTTCCCTACCCCCTCTCATTTAACGCCCTCGTTCGGGGTGACCCCTTCCGAATTTATGAAAAAGCTTTACGGTTCCTGAAACTAGAGTCTTGCAGGCAGCCAACGGTAAAGATTTGATGATCCTAGCTTGCACCGTTTTTGACTGATCCACCCGTGTGACGGACAGACAGACAGACAGACGGACAGAATTGTGATGGCAGTTGCTGCTTTCGCTCGTAAAAACAAGAAAAAAACCGTATAAGCAAGTCCAGATATCCATAAAATCAGTTCATTAAACCAGATATGTCAAGTCCTTAAGGCCAAAGTGGTCTCAGGAAGAAAATTTTGGCCTCAACCTCGGTCTCAATCTCGAAACCATGGCCTCGGCCTCGACCTTAAGCATTTGGCCTTGGTTTGGCCTCGGTCGTAATGCTTTGGCTTTGTTAACACCATAAAACTTAATCATAACAGCTCGTATTTTAAAAGCTAATTTGCACTCCGGAACACGTACTAGATCAGTATTCGGTGGCTCAAATATAATAGCGCCAGACTAAGTTTATTTCCAAAGCATTTTTGCTGTAAAATTAGTTGAGCGCAGTTATAAGTAACTGACCAGCTGTCTAGGACGGGTTCAGTGCTGATGATCGACACGTTATAGACGACAATCGTTCCATCGTGCAGGCCCACCTCAACAAACAAACATACAATAGACATAAACGTTAAGAAACATTTTTGGTAATAATAAAAATAGAGCTGCTGTTAATTATTAATAATTTAAGGCAAAAAACCAGTTCAGAATAATTCAGAAGCAACATTGAAATCCAGAGCACCCAAAATCTCTTCTGTTGGGAATTTGCAGCTGTCTCAGTTGGAAAACTACAACTTCATGTCTCACCTCTTTCTTTCAGTTCAAGATGTCGCTGGTCTCACAATCCGAAATGAAAATGATTAACTAAATAATCAATTTTTTGATCCACTAATTAATTGGTTGACTGCTTGATTAACTAACTAACTAATTAATTAATTCATTACTTAAGTGGATGACTGACTAATTGACTAACTGGCTGATGCAAAACTCACAGCGAGCAGATTTGGGTGAGCTTTGCTGAAGTCGAGACACATGACAGCCGACTGAGTGCGGTAGATGCGCTCTGGAAACTGCAAAAAACACTGTTCCTCAGTCATGCTAATATTATAACAACTTTGTTCGACACACGGTAAAAGTTTGCACACACACGTGCCTCCTTTACCAAGCACTCTGAAACAGCACATATTCTCATTGTTCACTGTTCATCTATCATTGCAATGTAATCGAAAAACACCTATTGTAGTTGTAGTTTCTTTAATTTATGCCAGATAATTAAATATTTGCAATAATGCAATAAATTAATGTATGTTACATTGTAGGCCTACTTCATTTGGAAACTGTTTATGTATGTGTGCACGTTTGATGTAAGCATTAATGACGATATTATTCACTTGCTTACTTAACTGTTGTTGACTGTTTGAAGACCAGAACCCCCATTCTTAATACTTATAACTTCTAAAAATATTTCCCGAGACGTATTTAAAATACGCAATATTTTCTAAGTTTTTTCTTAAGAAAAAAAATCTTCCTAGGATCCTTCAGTGCAGAAAGATTGGTGATAAATATAAGTCGAGAACGACTTGCAGAAAAAAGTTGCCAGATTTTTGGAAGTCATGTCGCCCAATTTTGACAAAAAAGTAGCCCAATTTTTATTTTTTTATATGTCCCAATGGAAGCCAATAATTCCAAAAGTAGCGAAAAGCCAAATTTTAAGGCGCCAACGGCTGCCAAGAGTAACCCGATTGGCGCTTTTCGCCCAACCTGTCACCCCTAGTTGAAGTAAAGTGGTACTGACTTCTGGGTTTTTCAGTGACCAGCAGCAGACCAAGCCGACGCCAGCGTTTTGCTTGACGTACTCAAACTCTCCATAGCCAACTGCCACCAGGTCCTACAATCACAGGCAGTGACAGGCTGCAGGTTTACTTATTTATCAGATTGTTCGGATGCCGCCAGAAGCCTCCCGCTCGTGCTCGAAAAATTCTGCACACAACACCTGGCTACCACATGCAGCGTCTCTGTAGACGTGCTAAAATCCCGCCACTGACGCTTCGTCAAAGTTCACCGTTAGACACATCAATGCAAACCGCGGCACTAGGCTAGCTGCTGCACTTTCTTAGTTTTTCTGGAAAACTTTTATGTACAGATCTGGCGTCGCGTTGTCAAGTCTCGCTATGTCAGGTCTCGCGATTTCAGCGCCCCCTCTCCATACTGCTAACAGCTAATTGCAACAAAACCCTATGTCGCAATGGTAATGTATCGCATAATCCGGTCCTGTGTCTTGAACTTTCGACCTATGACACTGAGATTCAACAGGATTCTTGCGCTTGTCGAGTTACATGTTCGTGCAAAATTTCATCAAGCTACGTTCAGGGTTCGTGAGTTATCGTGTTAGTAAAGTAAAAATACAGAAAAAACTTAGCAACGTTGCTGAAAACAATAGGCCCTACTGTCGTCATAACCGCGGACAGCAATAATATTAATACTTACGACAAAAACATGTAGTAATACAAATACGGGTAAAGTGGTACGGAATCTTAGCAAATACTTGAATCACTTGAGTGTGCTAAAGGCCTAAAATCACAATTCGAACTGTTCGTGGTTCCACATGATTGTATTCCGATGGTGTGCCTAAACACCTCAGATCACGTGAGGTAAACCGCAGATCGCAGAAATTGCCTACGTTAGTGGCTGCAAATTAGTCACTGTCTACGGCAAAACTGCAAATCAGCTCAGGTCAAAGAATTACGGTAGTTTAAGTTAGTGATCTGCTGTGATCTGCCCATCTGCGGTGCCACAGACTAATCCACGGTCACTTACATTAACAATTTCTAGGATCTGAGACTTTTTAGAAAAATACAAGCGAAAAGCGTGCGGCACGCGCACCAGGTTGGTGGCGTTCCATCCAATGCAGCTGACGTTGTGGCCTTTGGTCGTAGAGCATTGGTAAGACCAGAGTCGACTGAGATGAGGTCCCACGTCCGTCACTGTTAACTCACTGCCGCTGTGAAGCTGCTCGCTACCAAACACCACTGCTCTCTTGTCATCATCGTCATCAGCAGCAGCATCAGCCGCAGGCCACTTCTGAATGTCTGTGTACACAAACCAGTCAAACTAACCGACACTAACAAAAATCGAAGTAATCTGATATGATGCAAAATCGCTTTTCGTTTCTTTTCAAACAACAGTAATTTGCGATTACATGTTCCAGCCGGGGTTCGACCGACAAACCTCCCTTTCCCTTTGGGGTCACGAACCCCATTTAACACAATGTGTCACCGCATCTCACAAGTGTGCTTACCAAAAGGCATCTGAATCTGTAGACAGATTGGACAGACAGACGACCACGCTATCGATAAACGTGTAGCTCTAGCAGAATAGCTGGCGCTAGAGCGATTCGCATAAAAACAACATAACGTCCTTCTTAAACCATAAGACTCATAGGGTGGCGCTAATTTCTGTTTTCTTAGCCCTCAGTCAAACACCAGCTTACACTGCAAAACCCACAAATTGTTTTACAAGTAGGGTTAGCGCACTATGTGGTGTGCCTGTTTACACCCCAGCTTTCACCGGTACTCACTGCAGGTAGGTACCCAGTACCCACGGAAGGACGGCTAGGCTGAGTAAACCGAAACTAACAGCAGCACATACAAAATTTTGAATGGCAAATTTTTTTCAGTACCGACAGGGTACATTTTTTCAAAAACTTTAGTTGAGCAAATGTTTTACTTTCCACGTATGCAAGGTCTATCTCAGTAACGTGCGCAACTCTGCTACAATCTGTTTTTGCAAGATCTATGTTGTATACAAAAGTTTGATTTGTTTAATTTTTCTTCTTGTTCTATCTGACGTGTAAACTACAGCCGTCGTGGTAAGCCCCTAAGTTTCTGTGACACGGCTGCAACACAAAATAAATATGTTTCATTCGTTCAGTGATTTTTGATAGCGTTCGTGTATACCATTTAACAAATAACAGCACATAATATTAAAGTAATTTACTAACGTAAAAACCGACCTAATATTGGCTCATAATTGCGGTAGAGCGCCTGCTTCTTCTGGTAGGTGTTGAGATTAATGATTCGTTCCATAATGACCAGGTGCTGCTTCATCACATCACTCTGTATTCAACACATTCTGCTAATTGTTCACTGGAAACATCAAATCAGCCAGTTAATCTCCGGCCACATTGCTTGACTGAACAGAAATTGGACGCCACAGAGTAACAACGAATACCAAAAGCTTAACTGTGCCGGTGTAGTACTGTCTTAAGTCATTCTCAAACCGTGTTAAATGTTCTTAGTCTAGGATGAAATCGATTTGACTTGGAATTTTCGTTACATTTCTACTGCAACAGTTAACGAAGCTGCAACAACAACTGCAAAAACAGCAACAAATACAGTTCAATTCTTTCAAACACAGTGTGTAGATGATTAACAAATAGATTGGATTCAGTAAGAAATGCATTTATACTAGACCTGCATAAACGTCGTGTCAACGCTGGCGGCGTTGACGCTAGTCGAAGGTTGAGACTTTTTCCTGCGCAAATCGACGTTATTGAACATTTTAACGAAAGTTGTTGTAGTACCAGCAGTCACTGCAGCAACAACAACAGTTATCAACACAACTAGACTGTCAAGCCTCGCGTAAGGCTAAGGCTGTCCGCGGTAGCCGGTGTGGCATGCTCCAATATTCATAGCAATGACGTCAGCCATCAGCCAACAGCTTTCGAGCCCGTATGCAACAAACAGACAGACGGACGGACGGGCAAAATAAACTCATGATCAAGAGGTGGTGAGTTCAAATCGCTGTGAAGTACTTACTTCCTGGACTGACTATCTGCGGACAGGTAAACCATCTCAGTATATAACCAACACCAAGGTCAACTCAGCGTCGCCTTCCATCCCCCTGGGGTAGGTGAAATGAGTCTGTCCAGTTAGGGTTAAGGGGAGGCGCGTTGATCTGTGTCAGGTGGTAGGTAACAGTGTATAATCCCATATGGCAGGTGACGCTGCGTAACTCTGAAATGGGCTTTGTATAAAAAGCTATGGACTCATTTAAGTTTATTCTTTTCCTTTTAGGCGAAGTCGCTGTAGCGCAAGCAAATTCGCCTATAGCAACCTGTTTCTCAGTAGCATCGTCTGTCATCTGTCTGTCACATTCATGCACCCTAATTAGACCGTTCGACGGATCAACGTGTTAATAGCAGGCGGAGTCCAATGACACAATGACGACAGGAGAGTCGAACCTCAAAGCCAACACATGCAACTGCAAATTGATGCTGCCACCCGGTGAATAAAGACGAGGAGCGATTCCGCCTTTTCCCAAATTATTTTAGACCTGTTCAATCTAATCGAAATGAAAGGATCCATCTTACCACGGTCAGCGACTGACGCCTCCGGTGGTTGAACAATGGAAGTAGTCAGAGGCGCAGCCTCCCCTGTATTAGCATTTGCATTAGCAGCAGCAGCAGCAGCAGCATCTTCATCAGTAGTCGTCTGCGGCTCATCGCTCACAAAGACGATCTCTTCCTCCTCCGCTTGCTGCGCAGACGCTGCAGTAATAGTACACAATATACAACATACAACCAGTTTGTACAGCGCAGAGGCAGAAAAAATTTCTACTGTGCTGTACCGGTGGCGTGGTGGACTAAACATTATTGGGGTTTCTAAAAACGTTTTTGTAGGCATACATTTAGGCTGTGGCGCATTGTGACTTGTTGGTTTAACTGCGCCGGCCACAAGCGCCCTTAAGCCCAAATTCCACTACGACAACTTTGCGAGAAAGTCGCAAACACGAATCATAGAAGTCAGCGGACTTTGTCGCCGACTTTCACTGACTGTGTCTGCGACTTTCACCGAAACTTCCCCGCGGGAATGGCGTAATGAAATTTGGGCTTTGTTCACTCACTCACTACTACTATACCATTACAACAACAACAACTACTACTACTACTATTACTACTACTACAACTACAGTACCTTGCAGTGCAGTATAGGTGTCATGCAGGTCCCATGTACTAGCAAATGTCGACTGTTCAGAATGCAGTATTCGTTCTGTCTGTACGTTCTTGTGTTTAGGTGCGTCATTGAACGTGTTAATGCCACGCTCTGTGTACCCTTCGTTCAACGCCGGGCCACTCTTTGCCTGAAAACACAATCATGATCCGTAAACCACAGCTGCGGAAATTAACACTATTAATCACGCGATCAATGGTTAAAAACTTTTAATGACTGTAATGTAGATTCAGTCGTTAAAATTTTGATATGATAAAATGGTTTGCTTAAAACAAATATTGTAGAGTAAAGACCATTAAGTTGTTCATGCGTGCAAACACTGTACTTGTCCAGAGAACGCAAGCATACTTAACGTACTAAAATACAGGGTGCGGCAAAATTAAAGACCCCACTACGTAAAATGCATTATTCTCCTAATGGTTCCGAATTTTTCTGCCAAATTTTCAGGCACAGTTCCTGAAATTGTTTGCCATCTGCAGTACTAATGATACTTCGTTTACTTCAGTATTTCTGAAATAACAAAAGTTTAAACATTTAATGCAAATATTTTA
>Ga0209671_1000243_pt1 | contig 31582 bp, 19 predicted proteins | sample WorMetHERISLAND2_2_FD_187401 | JGI IMG/M metagenome (GOLD analysis project Ga0209671, IMG submission 187401) | Marine gutless worms symbiont microbial communities from Max Planck institute for Marine Microbiology, Germany - Olavius geniculatus... | ecosystem: Host-associated > Annelida >...
CTGCTGGAAACATCTACATTCTAGCACCGAGTCATATGGCACAAAACACTTGATGATTTGACTGCCACAAAAATACTTAAGACAGGACTTACGCGTAAATATTCAAATTTGCTGACTTATGAAGAACCTGTCAGAAGGTGCAAAGATTTTAGGAGATCCTAGGTAAATTCCTATGAAGTTTCCAGAATTAGGCGGTTGATCTGATCTGTCGAAATAAAATCAAGACAATAAGCCAACGCCGTCAGTTCAGTGTTATTAAAGTCAACTGCAATCGACGACGTATAATTAGCGCAAATCAGACGCGGCTTGCAGTTCGACGTACGACGCGCAACAACAACGAACTGCTACTAACAGAGCACAGAAAGTTCTTGGCGTAACACGCAGCAGGAGTTGGTCGTATTCCAAGGCGAATGGCACTGATCTCATCTTGAGCAACAGTACCCGGGTTCCCCGTCACTGCCGTACATGAATTAAGTCTGTCCACGATGTCCGGACGCCACTAAAAGAGCTTACAATGCTCCTCAAACCATCTAGCTGGGCATGGGAAAAAGGATCTGGAAAGAAATGTAAAAGGGAAGAAAAGGAATGGGAAAAAAGAAAGGCTCAGGAAACTTGCTCCAATGATTCAAGGGGGGATAGACGCTCCAGATCCTGTCTATCATCACGCTATGCACTCACCGTGAGACCACACACCGAGTTAAACTGATAATACAACACTTCACCGACGAACGCAAACAAACAAATAACAAACAAACTGCATCCATAAAATGAAGTCACACAGATGTATGCGGTACTTGACAATTTGACATTAACGAACGTTACACGGTAATAAGATCGTACAACGCACAAGAAACAGCTTTACAGCAAAGACTCCTGATATCGGCATTGCACGCACCTGTATCAGGTAACTGTAAATCAATGATGAATGCAAGACTTCAGTCTTTATAGTATGGGCTCAAAATTTGCTATGCTATTCCTCACTGTCGATGCATTACCACGTATTAATTTTATTATTTTGTGCACATGTGACGAAAAAGTTACGTTACAAATGCTCACTAGTTAACTCTTGTGATAAATGCCAGTGCACAATTCTGATTCACGCAAGTTTAACTGAATCACGCCAAAATGACCCAACCGTACTGTACTGTCATGGAAAATTAACAAATATCTTGCCTAGCAGAACCAGGTACGTTTTGGCGATAGGGAGTTGGTTAACAGTGCAATCGTGGTGTTGAGCTACTGTAAGCAATGGACTCAACTGCTAGCCTCCAACTGTAACAGTTCTTCTGCTTAATGTACCATATGCAACCAATAGGTGCATTATAATGGCTATTACTACAAGTAGATCCAAGACAGAAGTAAAACGACAATTATTTTGATATGACAAACGCTAACTGTACTATTCATCCATGATTTGATGATGTTAGTTGGGCAAAATTCTGCACCAAAAATTATCAAAGTCAAACGACCAGGAACTACACACGGTTGAAGCTGAAATTGATATTTACGAAAAAAACTGTCATTGCTATGGACCGAGTAAATCGATGACACCAAGTAAGTAATTTCAACTGCAGTTCAACTAGTACTTCGCACAGCCTCCGTTGCTATTGCTTTGCACATCCTATCTAGCTCAGCAGAGCCCACATACACATTCATAAAGTTTAGTGATTGCAATCCCGGGACTGGAAAAATTTGTAATCCTGGGATCCTGTTTCGGGATTAGCCTTACAGATTGGTCATTATTTTGGTATTCCCAACTGACATATTTTATGCACAGGGCCCCCACGAAAGGTATATCCGAACTGTAGAGAGTGACAGTGACTGTCAAAATACAAATTTCCGGCGACAGCACGAAGTAGTACTCAAGTGCTCATAAAATATTTTATTTACCGGACGGCAAAAAATTCCTATTTCTGTCATTGATTACGCAAAAAAGTAGAATTTTAGCTAATTTTTGTAATCCCGAAATCCTGGGATTGAGACGAACGGCCGGGATCCTGGGATTGCAATCTCTAACACAGTTAGTTTAATATACAATATTACGCCAATGATCACATATAACCAGTATTAATTTTTCCTTCACACATTATAATGCCCATAAATCAATAGCTAATACAGCATGAAACCTTAAATTATGAATCAGCTGACTCATGCAGGTGAGGTGAGCATCCACAGACAACTTACAATGACAACAGAGCCAAATGATGATTTCATGCTGAAAATGCCACCAAATGAACATAACATGAGCTAAAATACACAACTTTACACCACACCAGAAGACAGAGAGCATCAAAGACGACACATCAATAAAAACAAGTTTCATGAACAGCACCGAACCATTAATAGCAACCTGCATACATTTAAGTACATGCAAAAATCACGTTTGACACGATAACAGATGCAAATGACAGATAAGGTGACAAGGATTAGAATCAAAGTCAACGGTGACAAATTTTTTACATCGAAAAAATTCCATCTAGTCCTAACGTTCTAACAACTGAGCACATATTTCAGCTGTGACAAGAAAGGGGCAAAGACCCTATGCACAATATATGCACAATTTCCTAGTCAGAAAAAAACTGCTACAGTCTTCTGTAGAAACTATGCTCTGACAAATAACTGGAGCAAACCTGTGATAAACAACGTGCCACTTGCAGAAGATATATCCTATTCCGAGGTGAGTGGAAGATACACTTGCATTGACACAGACCTATTAAAAGATAATCCAGTGAGGTGGCTGCAATGTCTCAATTTTCTGATACAATTCAGTTAACAAACAAGTAATGCCAGAACTAACAAAGATACAAAATTCCAAGAGAAGTGACAGAGACAAAGAACTCTGTTACAAACCACAGATGACAGATTACAAAGTAACATATACAGCTCCAGCAGTGCATGTGAAGCCTAAGTAATTACAACTAATATAAAACGACTGCACATTGTCCAGTCGAATGCTATGTCACTACCAGCCAGAATACATACTTCATATCATTCCACAATATAACAAATGTTCTAGCCAATTCAACAAGTGTTTGGTAGTTAAACAACAATAAAATATTACCTTAATTTATAAAACGACATAAACTACCAATTTCACTAAACCTGAAACGGTCAACTTCTTTAAAGGAGGAATAGCGCCAAAAACAATATTCAGATATATGATGCCGCAGTATTAGTTGAATACATTGCTATGGCCGGCTGAATGCTAAAGTGTTAGAAAAAGTAATTTAATTAGTCAAATTTTTGAGCCATGGTCGCCGCCATATTCGCGAAAAACGATGTTTGTGCCACCTTGCGGCCGGTCTGCGCGAAGCGTGACGCGTGGCCTGATGACGTCATCTCAGGACATGGCTGCTTATCTGTATAGTGTGTTGTGCATATTTGTTTTCGTACAGTGGTGCGAATTCATTAGCATAGTTAGTATTTTTTCTAAGTTATTTATAGAGTAATAAGTATTAAGAATCACAATGCCGGGTCTTTGTGCAGCTGTCGGTCGTAATAATCGGTCAGTTGGCCAATCAGTCGGAGCGTAAGCTGAGTTTCCACAGGTTCCCATTGAAGAATCCAGCACTGCTAAAGCAGTGGTTAATTAACATGAGAAGAAAAGGTTTTATGCCAACGGAACACAACATACTGTGCTCTGAGCATTTCGTGGACGACTGCTTCAACACAGGATTGAAGGTAAGCCTAAGTTCCGTGTGGACTGCGAAATATCAACCGGAGTTAATTGCGCAGTAATAAAACTCGTTGTCCTGAGATGACATCACACTGCAAATACCTTGTAGTTGTGACATTTGGCCGCCAGGAGCGCTGGCGTCAAGAATGGCGGCGACCATGGCTCAAAAATTTGACTAATTAAATTACTTTTTCTAACAAAGCACTATAGCATGCAGCCAGCCGTACCAACGTATTCAACTAGCACTGCGGCATCATATATCTGAATATTGTTTTTGACGCTATTCCTCCTTTAAAAGTTCACCTGACGGTCCCAGTTGAGACTACAAACATTGATCAGTCACACGGTGTTGAACCAACAAGAAACCATCTACAGCACGAACTCAACAAGTACCGGTACTTAAACATAGACATACATCGTAATACAAAAAAAACAACTGAATTCAAATAAAAAGAATATTACACTAACAACAAAACATCTGAATGATGCGTCTAAAATGCATACATGTTAGGATCGGCACAGTCTAAATGCAGACATGACCATCATCACAATAGCGTCAGTCAGTCATAAGCTAGTATACAGCTACCAAGCAAACACAAACACTCTGCAATGTGGACAGGTGGAAATACAAAATCAAAGGACAGCACCAAACGAAGAAGGACCATAGGCCTGCTGAAACGTTGATAAAGTACATTAGTAGACGCATGGTGTCTCAGTAGAAAAAGACATCTAATCTTCGCATAGGAGTAGTAACAAATAACTTGTGACAATGGGAGCGCACTTTGAAAAAACTTACACTATGAAGTTATCCACCATTGTGTTCACACTTTACCTTGAAATGACAATTTCTGACAAATGACAATGAAGACGAGTTTTAAAAACTTAATTCTGAAAGTAATGCTCTCCTGAAACAGTGTGAAAAATAATATTTTAAAAAACAAGTTAAGCAGAAATGCACCAGTTACCAATACACATTACAGCGACAGAGTTTCACCAATATGAGTGGTAGGTACAAACGGAAAAACCAGGACCCAACTTCTATCTTAGGTCTTACAGTACATTATGTCATAAGCATAATGTTATTGCACCACACATAAATGCTGCTACACTATGGTTTGGTGAATGGCAAAAAATTAAAACTAAAAAAATCCCAAATTCCAATGTCAAAGGTTTTCCACAGAAAGATCAATAAGTGGGATAAAAAAACTCCTTTAAGTAACCACAGAAATCAAGAAAATATGCACTCTTCGAGATTCCTTTTCAGCCTGCTGCAAAGTGGATGCATGTCATTACCTCTCAGATCAGCACAGGTTTGAAAATGTACACAGAGACAAGAGGCCCAGTGTCCATGCCACCAAAACTGTATCATAATTTAAAGCAAAACGATGCAATATTAACAAATACAGCAAATCATACGATTTAACAACGAAATGATCATACACCTGATGAACAAACATGCATAAGTAAACCGGACATCATCACATGTTTATGTACATAGCAGAGTTGATCATAGACGTTGTTACACAAATGAAGATGTAACTATGCAGTCTGTTCCATTCACTGCAAACTAATGCACCAGGCTCATATACATAAGTAGGAATAAAAGGCCCACACTGACATGGCTGTTTATTCCAACTCACACACACAAATGTAATAAATGGTACATAAAATAATGGATAATACAAAATTTCAGCCAAGAACATTGCTGCTATTAGCAAAATGATCTCCTGCCAAGAGAATTAACCGGGCACCTACAAATCAAGTAAGGAAATTTCACTTTGGTCTGTCATTTGTAAAAGTAGTGTCGATATATTACATTATTACATGTAGGTGCTCATTTGGCCTTAAGACATCTGACCAATGTTTTTAAACAAAAATAAAATGTGACCTTGCAGATAATTTAAAGTCAATGTCATGCAAGATCGACACTGATTTATTGTTATCACTTTCATTTTTATTATTATTATTTACGCACAGGTATCAAGTACACAGTAAAAAGAATGAAAATGCATGTTTTGCTTTGTTATGAGCCACCCTTTGGATACAGATTCACACACGGCCTGATCAAACATGCATCACTCAAGAGAGAAGTTGTCAATTGCAAAATGTCACGAAGAAAAAACACGAATGCTCGGAATGCCACAGCAACAGCAGCAGCAGCAGCACATAAACGCTGTCAAGATGTTATGCACTGTGGCAACTGTCTGTGTCTACACAGCCGGGCAAGTCTGTGTGCAACTGTCAGTCAGTAGGACAGTAGTGAAACAGTGACGTCACCACAACTGCGACATCGTGGCTCTGAAACGCCGATGAACGCTGTTCAAAGCAATCGGACAAAACAGCCCCAGCGCTGATGTGGCAATGGATGGCAGGCGAGCTAAGCTAGTCGGACAGCAGTTGTTGCAGAATACTTGTGCATGGCTACAAACAACACAGACAACAAACAATGCTATAAGAATGTGCATTGGCTCTGTTGTTCGATTTATCTCATTATCAAAAAACTTTTAAAACCAGTAACTGACCACTCTAACTTGCAGAACAGCTGCAACTTGAAATAAAATAATAGAAAGAATAGGCAAATCGTACTCCAACGCTCAGAGCCACTGTCTGAAACTCATGAAGTGAACTGTGTAAACTATTAGCAACAGCACTGACAGGAATGTCCTCAGGAAAATAATTCTCAAAAAAATATCAAAGCAGCTACGACGACTTACCACAGCAAACTGTTGACCGGGAGTTCCCCCATCTCCAGAGTCTGTCGCAGAGTTAGATGGCGGCCTCGGTGAGCTGTTTACACAAGAATTTGAGGGCGACTGCGAGGAGCTGTTCACACCGACCTCAGCACCGGCGGAGCCCGCTGGTATGTGCCAAGTAAGTCTGGATGATGCTGCAGCTGGAGACCTCAGTGACTCTACGACAGCACGACGAGCCTGCTCGTCTGCAGGACTGCGAGCACTAGGTGATGCGGCTATGTTTGCCGTACTGGTCTGTGGAGATGTTACTGCACTCTGTGATGGAGTCAATGGAGTGGATACACCACCGCTACTCAGCAGCTTACCAGCAGCAGCTGTGCACCTGTCACTAGCAGCTGCTGCTGATGACTTAGCAAGCAGCTGGCGTCGACACAGCTCCTTCACCTGCACCGTGCTCAGTGCACCGGCTGCAACACAAATACAATCGACACACACTTCCTAAACATGCCACTTGCAGAATCTATAGCAAACATCACGGACAAATGACAAAACGTGTTTATAAAAAGCAGTTACATAATAACAAAAAATCTCAGTATGAGTTTTTATACAAGACCGTTTATGAAACTGGATCAGCAGAGGTATCAAGACACACTGTAACATAATAACAATATTGGCTGCCATTAGAGAGTCAGCACCAAAACCTTCACCTGCCAATTTTTGCTTAACTGAGCATTTTTATGGAGGGTTAGTTTTCAAAAGTCAATCTATTATCCAATCTGCAGATTTGTGAAATGCCCCTTAAACATGGCACCTACTACGAGTAGTACTTGTCTACTGATGTCACAGTTCTAAAGGAAGATTGTTCACACAGTTGGTGCCAATGAGTAAAGTAACTTCTAAAAATTTATAACATATTCTAGATGCCCTTCACCTAACCACAAATCAGTTAAATGCAACATAGCCATTAGGCAGTGAATCAAAAACAACACTAAACACCATCCTACCACTCACATACATGAAAACAGTTTATATGACATCACAACAATACAACATGAACAAATAACAAACAAAAAGTTCCTCTGACAACTCACCTGACAACAAACCGACCATTGTACGTGTCAATTTCAGCCTTCTATGTGTACAAAAGCTAAAAAACAGTCAGCAGCCATTACAGTTGTGCAATTTGGAACCACTAGAAGTCATGGTTCATATTTAGCTAAAAACAAAAAAAATCATTAGTAGTGGACACAATAAGGAAAGCAATGGCAGTAACCTGAAAGTGCTGGAGAATGGTGTGACGACGAGCGACCATCAGCTAACAATTTGTCTTCATTCATTAATGACATCTATCAATGCACACACAAAGCCAACAATCACAATTCAAGCAGCAAGAATAACTGGTATTCCGAGCACTGCGTGAGCTGGGCAGAGGTTAACTCAGCGGTCCAGAACATTTTTGAGCTGCGAACCACATAACAGTTTCTTGAAGTCAGCAAGGACGAAACTAATGCAAAATGCAATCATCACCAATAAACAAAAAAAAACAGCAGACACGTATTCTGTATCATATGATGTAGTGTACCAAGCTCAGTGGCAGAGTATTCCCATCAAACACAACGGACATATTTAAAACATACAATATAGTCTTGCCACTTATTCTTTACACAATCACAACAAAACTGATGTTGACTTTTAAAAAGCAGAAAGAAAAACTAAACAGTAAGCTCCATACATGAACCTACTTATCTGACACATCACTGTCGTGGTCCTAGAAATAATCTTTAATATTTAGGCCAAGTCAAAACCCACTACAAAGACGACAATAATGAAAAATATCTCAAAACATCTAAAACCGAATGCGCACAAAATTCCAAAACAACAACTTACAGTGCCAGCATTAACTATTGGAGTATGCCAGCTAGATGTTGATACTGGGAGCAGTTTGGACTGAGAGTGCATCACTCGTGCAGTCGGCAAGACGGACGTGTGAGTCAAACCAACAGACATCGACTGATCATCGGCCTGCCTCTCGGACTGCTGTAGCCAGCTGTGTATCATGTCCAGACTGTTGAGTACATCGGGTGATGGCAAAACACCAGTGTTATTTGCCGATACGACTACGCTGGCATTGTTAGACTTGGCATTTGTGAAACTGCCGTCCACTGGCTGCTCGCGAGCCAGCTCTGTCACTATAACACAAGCAACCACAACAAATTGAAATAATAATTAATACAATCTAGTGCTGTGGTCAACACGTTGGACTTGATCGATGAAGTATGCCTACGCTGGAACTGGTTACTAGTTGGATGGGTAATCATCTGCAGACTAGCATACATTTTGGTAAATAAAGAAACCACCCAGGTCCACTCAGTATTGCATTGTTTCAGGACATTTTAATTTCTACAGCGTCGACTGTTGTATGGTTGTGACTTCAGTGTCCTTGCATAAAAATGTTCACAAGTATTGTTCCAGCATGCCAGCAATTCAGCACACTGTGTAACAAATATCATACAGGATGGACCAAAAAAAACGAATCTGTTTTAGCAGTGATAACTCAGCGATGGTTAGTGGTAGAAAGACGTGTGATACGTCAAAAGTTTCAGAATACTGCAAAGAATAAGCGACAAATTTGCATAGTAAAGCATTTAAATATTCTTTGCCTGATTTCCATAAATATTCGTCATCCCCGAAATTCTGCCAAATTTGACTGTAACATATGGATTTAACATGGACATTTGAGCTTTTATAACTTAGCGACGTTCGATGATGGAAAGGTGCGTAATATGCCAAAAGTTTCAAAACTGTGTACAGGAAAAGTGTACAACTTGCATGTCTTACCATTTAAATATTCTTTGCCTGATTGACACAAAACTGCCTCACCCCTAAAATCATGCTAAATTGGCAGTAACACATGAATTTAAGTTGATTTTCATTCAGCATACAGTGAAATATCAACAATCGTTAACACATACGTTGAGTTTAGATGAAAATCGACATAGGCAGTTGCCCAGCTTTTGCATTCAGAACCGTCATCAGTCCTTTTAGGCAGCTAATCGATCGCTGGCATCATTGTATTCAGGATCAGCTGAGCCCAGCATTCGATTAGCACACACGCTTTAGCTGGTCAGTTACTGAAATTTTGTGACCATGCTATCTGTTGCAATGCCCCACACTGAATAATTCACAGAATTTAAATCCGGACTTTTTGGCAGTGGGTTTTTGAGCTCAATGAACTTGGGCACATGGGAGTGCTGGTAAATGCCTAATTTCAGGGATAATGAAGATTTACACAAATTAGACAAAGAATATTTAAATGCTTCACTATGCAAATTTGTCGTTTATTCTTTACAGCATTCTGAAACTTCTGACATATCACACGTCTTTCTACCACTAACCACTGCTGAGTTATCAACACTCAAACAGGTCCGGTTTTTTTGGCCCACCCTGTACATAATGCATTCTATTTTATTCGTTAATTTATTTAATATTAAATCATACAGTAATCTGTTCCTTAACACTGTCCTGACTGTTTACTATTACTATAATACTTACAACATGATGGCAGTAACATACATGATTCTAGGACGTCCAGTGGCAATTCATTTGTCTCAGATGCATCAAATGCTGAACTGTGAATTGAAACCGGCAAATTATTCATAATGCTACTTGGCGTGCTTCTGCAAAAAATCACAGGCAACATATTATAAAAATACCATCATATAAACTACCGTACTTCAACCATCATGCATAGCATAATCAAGCCGATGTAACAATTATGTAACACTACAAAAAACCAAAAAACGTGCCACTTTACTTTTGTCCATATCTTCACCAATTATTGACTGACCTTCAAAATTCTTTCACTGGCACAGTCTGCAGACAATTTGCAATACTGTGATTATTATAGATCCCACCACAGCATAAATGTTCTCTACATGACCTTGTGAAATATCAATGAAATATGCATACATAATGGTAATAACAAACAAACATTTTGGTAAAATTGAAAAAAACACTTCAAACCAACATTGCAGTGAATGGTCAGTATGACACTAGACTGTGTGGGTCTAACACTGTCTAGTGTCATATGAATCACTCATTGCAATGTTGGTCTGAAGCGTTTTTTTTCATTTACCTAAATATCTGTTATTATCGTTAGTTTTTGCTTACATTTATATTTCACAAGGTAGTGTGGAAACACATTTACCGTGTGGTGAGATATATAATAATCACTTTATTGCAAATTGTCTGCAGAGTGTGCCAGTGAAAGAATTTTGAAAATTTGTCAATAATCGGAGAAGATATTGACAAAAGTAAAGTGGCCCGTTTTTTTATGGTCCACGGTGTATGTTTATTATACACTGTGTCTCAAAAAAACATCCCCAACATTTCTGACTGCAACTTGAAAAGCAATTATCAGATTTTGATAATTTCTGGTAAGAATATTCCTGACACAACTTGAGACCAAATGACCGTTCAGTTTCCCACCTCATCCAATGTATGCTTCTGCATTACCTAGGGAAAGCAGATCAAGTGAAATATGTGTTGAAATAAACAGAAAACCTGAAAAAACCATCCCCGACATTATCGAAAAAAGATCAGCAGATTTTAATAATTCTTGGCAGAAATATTTCTGACACAACTGGCTATTAAATAAGTGTTTTAGTTTCCACCTCATCCAACGTCTGCTTTTGCACTACTTGGGGAAATCAGACCAAGCACAATGCATGTTAAAATGAATTGAAAAACGTCAATAAATTCCATCTATCCTAACCTGTGGGCCCCAACAGCTGGTCTATTACAAGGGTTGACTGTCATGCAGCAGTGTGTCTACCAGATAAAGTTTAGGAATGTTTGAAAAGTCAAGAAGTAACTGGTACAGCCTGGATTGGTCTGGAGCAGAACATTATCGATACTGCTGTCAATGAATGGAGAAAGCGTCTCCTTGCCTGTGTTCGTATAGTGGGCAAACACTTCAAGCAATTTTACTTCAGGCAGTTGAAAAAATGAAATGAAATGTCAGCCGTAGTGTCAGAAATGTGAACAAAATGTATTTTTATGTGTTATGTTAATTAAGCAATCATATCGCATTGGATAAAAAGTGATATTTCATTGGTTGTGTTTTCCCAAGGTAGTGCAAAAACAAATGCTGGGTGAGGTGGAAAACTGAATGGTCATTTGATGGCAAGCTGAGTCAGAAATATTCGTACCAAAATTATCGAAATCTGATAATTTCTTCTCAAGTTACAGTCAAAAATGTTGCGGATGTTTTTTTGAGACACAGTGTATCTGTTTTCTTAATTCATTACAACTTACAAAGTCGCAAGAGCATTACACACACAGCAAAACAAGAGTGCAATAATAAATAGCGATAAATATAACGACAGATTTTCACACAGTTACAAATTCTGCCACTGAATAATAATTTTAATTTCATTTCAGTTATTTGAATATTAAAACAATAATTTAAAGTAATAATGTTGAGAGATAAAAAAACAGAACGACTCATTGTACAATTTACACATGACAGAAGTAACAAGACAGAGCCAAAACGTCAATTACTTTAAGCAAACACCTTTTTAGAAACTATTCCTATCATGCAAAATGACAAAATAGTTTACAAAAGCAACATAATATTCTCAACCTCGACATTTACAGATGTAACACGTAAATGACTAAAAAACTAGTTTAACATCAATACAATTAATCCTTCAGTGCTTAAGCGTCAAATAAACCTTCTGGGATGTGAAAAAAAACAGCTGCTGCAATCCAGTCTAACCTTGACTTACTGTCAGTAAATAAAGCAGCTAGCAAAAATAAATAAGTGTGATAATTAAACTATAAAACACAAAATGTTGATCTACCTGTTATTACTCAAGCCAGATATGGACGAAGGCGTAGGGAAAGTGACGGCACATTTTTCTTGTTTAACAATAACCGGAGGCAACGATGTCACTTGCATCCAAGCTGGGCTGCCGGGAAGCACAGTTTGAGAACCGGCTGGTAACACAGGCACTGGCTGAGTACCGACAGCAGGTGTCACGAACATGGCTGATTGGCTAACAGCCGGAAAGGCTGCCGCAGTGGCCGGTGTAAACGAGATCTGAAGAAACTGCTGATCAGCACAACCAGCAGCATTGCTCACCACTGCAAGACACATACATCGTTAAATCTGTGCACTTTGTGCTACTATGTGACCATCCCAACATGCTGCACCATAGGCCTTGCCCACCCATCTGTAACATACGGGCTCCTAATTTGAAAACAAAAAGTGGAAAGAAACAAAAATTGATGTAACTGTAAATGTTCTCCACAAAGTTGTAGTCAGTACATGCCAACTTTCAGCTTAAAAAGTCAAAGGACTGCAGAGTGCAGTGGGCAACTACACATAGGCAGTGGACAACCGCATGGATGTCAGCACATGGCATGCAGCATAACTGGTAACTAACGCACACAAGGGGCTTAAAAAAGACACCATTTTTTGTTTCTTTCATAAGTTAGTCAAATGACAATGAACCAACACAAAATTGTTAGCAGGTGCAGCTGAATACTAACTTTAAAAATATGAACAAAATTCTGTTGGTCAGATAAATACTCGGTGCTAGTCATGATGTAACCGTGACATCATAACAATGCTTTTCAATGTACTACCTGGCTGGCGAATAACAGCAATAGGGAGTTGTGCAGGTACAGTGTGCCAAGTAACTCCACTTGTTGCAATTATACAAAAACGATTCTTTGATGCAGTGGCTGAGCCGACTGGCAAAGCACTGGCAGCTACAGCAGCAGCCCGGCTATTCAGCTGGGACATCAGATCACCCTACATAGCAACAAGTCATCAGCTCACATTTGTTACGTTAATAAACAGAAAACTAACACCATAAAAAATGAGACACCTTGGTACTAACTTCAAGCTTTAGTTTCAACAGTATAAACTTTCTTCATGAAGATTAGTTCTGAACAAAGAACCCAACACACAATACATCCTTTACAGAACTAAACACACAACTCTTTGTAGTTTTGGCAAACATCCATAAACAAGTTTTCGATTGACATATTATGTTTACACGAAAGAAACAAAAAGACAAGAAAGACAGTGACACATCTAGTTAGAAATTTGTTGAACAAACCAACAAATCTACCTTAGAGTGGATAACATATTGCATCTTTGTAAGTGATCAGCATGTTGAAAGTGTTAACACATCACTGAGTAAATCACCACTTAGCAGCACAATGCAAACAAAACCTGTTAAAAGGCCTAAGTTACTCAGCCCAGTGATGCATTCATTTTTTGGCCCAACCCAGCAAGAAAATTTGGTTGTTAGGCGTGGCCTGTGCAATGGGTGCATTATCCCATTCGACCTGCGGTGGAGCAGTGAGGCAAAACTTGAGAGACCACGCCTCCATTGCATCAGACCAGTGAAAGTGTAGGTGTGGCTCAGTTGCAGAAAACCACTGATAAAATCACTTAAAAATTAAAATTACTTAATTAGAGAGAATATAACCTCGGCTTGCCTCCACAGCTGACAGATGTAAGTGAAACTCAGTTCACAGACTATGTAAATCCATGCACATGGTCCAATTTAGCTTGGCAGCCCGAGAACAATACAATGCAAAGTTGCAGACATAATGCAAAATTGTTCGTTTACAATGAACAGCTATACAAAATGCAATCAATGACCTGTAGGACAAAGCTGCCAGCAACGACAGCTGAGCTGGTGCTGGTGTTCCACAGCTGCAGTGGTGTAGCTGCTGCTGCTGCGGGTGCTGAGATGACTGGTTGTTGCTGCACACTGGCACACATCGGCTGTACCACTGCACTACGTAGTGATGCCCGAGACACGACCACCGACGACAGCGGAGATGCAACTCTGATAACAGGTTGTGGGAGTGACACTACGGCTTGTGATGTTGATGGCACTAACTGAGACGATGACGCTCGCTGCAATCAACATACACAAAAACAAAGCCTGCCAACACTGGACCAACATACAGCACTCCAATAAAAAGACAAATTTTTATGGCTGTGGTTTAATCGACATAGAAAAGTGGCTAACAAAATTGGTAAACATGGCAAATTTTGTCAATCATTTAACACACAAACTAACAAACTCAATCGACAAAATATGATACAAACACATGCAAACATTATAACAAGTGAGTAATTTGAATGTAATCCACATTCATGACTTCCCAGAAACATCTGAAAACATTTTCATTAAGCATGGCACATAAATACTAGAAAATCTAAACTATCCCTAAGTAGTATTTTTTTCAAATACCAACAGTTGACGCCATTTTCATCCACTTTACTCAAGCTTATGTTACCTCTAACATTTTGTGTATTTCTGTAAAATATTTCGAAATTTATTTTCTCTACTGGCATTTCAAAAAAATACTATGTAGAGATAGTTTTTATTGCAAAGTGCTGTCAAACCAGTTCTGTAGAAGGCACTACAGAAAATGTTATTGAAATTTGCAATTATGGCCAAGCTACTGTGTGTGTGAAAAATCATGTGACAAAACTGTCTCTGACCTTTAGTGATATGTTTGGTGCAAAGCTGATATTCATCATGTCGCTGAGGTTAGCGCACTGCACTTCAAATGACTGACTTGTTGCCTGCGAAGACAACGCACACTCAGTTCTGTACGAAATAACAGGCTCCACTCAATGCACAAAACATCCATCACAGCTATGAACCATGCCGCAATAAGTCCCATGCCACTACAGTATATGACATTTGATTTTTCTTTAATCGACCTTACTACTCTGGATTCATGACAGACTAAGTACACAAAAAAACTTCTCAGAAGATCGCTGGAGCAAGTCCTTTAGCAGACAAAGATACTGCTGCAATTGCCCAAGATATAATGTCGAAACACCAACACAAATAAATACTTTACTATCAGCACTCAACGCAAAAGAGCAACCAAGAACAAACCGATGGACAGCAAACAAATGCTCAAAATTTCATAAGTTGAGCACTATGGAAATTAGACAAAGAATTAAGACATATGAGACTGTTCAATTATCGAGATAACAGCAGAGCATGATGAAGAACGATAAAACACATCCTGACTAGCACAGGAAGACATAAACAGGTAAGTGCAATAAGTGAGTTACCTGTGGTAGAGATGAGACTGGCAGCTGGTGCAGAGGCTGTGGACGTAGAACATCAACCGAACTCTGTCGATTGGACCGTGCAGCAGCCTCAGCTGCAGCCCGCTGCACAATAGCAGCCACAATGTTCTCCTGACTACTAAAACTGGCTGAAGAAGCAGTGCCCTGTAGACCTGGGTGCAGGCTTAACGAACTAGCACCTGTTGCACATAACCATGCCATACAGCATTGTCACACAACAATATGATGAGCACAAGCATTTTACATACACAGAATGCCAAAAATAATCCACCTCGGTCAAAAATAGAAAACCCCAAACAAACATGCAAATGCTAAACATAAATCTTTTCAACAGAACAATATTACAGTTCATCGGTCCACTTGCATAACACACATGCACCAGCGTGTCCTGAGAATCAATTAAACAGCCTATAATTAGCACATTATCAGCCAGTGTTAAATGGACCAGCGTGTCTACAGTTCTAGTGCATGGCCCACCGCTACATCAATGCAAAATATGTGCATGCGATTGGTCCAAAATGTGTCATGTGATGTTAACAAACATGCACTGTTGCCAGCGCGAGCAACAGAGAAGTAAACTGTTGTCCGTGCAGTCAACAGTGAGCCAGCAACATTAAAGTCGTCAAAATTTAAATTTTTTGTTTTGATTTTGAGGTATAACAAAACAAATAGTGACTGGTGTCATCAATCATCAGTAAAAATTTTTTGCCCTCGATTCGTAAAATGTTGCCCTTGGTCTTTGACCTTAGGCAACATTTTACAGACCTCTGGCAAAAAATTTTCAGTGATGACCTTGACGACAGTCACTACAGTTTCTTCCCTATGAATCACCATAACCACTGCCCATAATCATTATGCCCAACCATAAAGACATGATGAAACTGAGGTAAAATGACAAAATGCTATTTCCACCAAAGTTCTCACATTTCAGTTATAACTTCGTTCAATACAGAGTAATGTCATTAATAGTCTACATGCTTTTTATAGAGAACACACAGATACTGACCAGAACCATTATGGCTTGACTTAACAACAGCATTTGACATAAGCAGCTGATTGTTGATTGGGACTGCATTTGGCTGTGATCGAATCCCTGACTTGTCTGTCGGTAGCAAAATGTCAGATGTCAGCGGAGATTTACCGGCCAGCAGCTGACAGAGTGTGCCATTCCTGCCCCGAGTACTGACAGCACTGACAACAGATGACGGAGACGGGGTTGTTTCCACTGACATGAGCTGTGACTGGATCTGACTGATTGCTTTCTGATCAACAGCTGACAGTGACTGAGGTAACGACGGTGGTACAACGAGACAGCCACCCAGCACGTTGTCAATATCTGACACAGACAAGCCAGGCTCTGACAGAATCTGCTCTAGCTGTCTCAGTAACTCACTGTCATCAAGCTGAATGTGACTTGCTATAGCTGCACTGTCCGACGTTGTCGACTGGTTCAGTAGCAGTGCCGAGTTGCCACCAGTAGAAGAGGCAATGGCAACGACTGGCAAAGATGAAACTGAGGTGCCAACAGGTGATGAACTCACGACTAGTGGACTGGGAGGAAAAACATCATTTGCTGCATTCTCGGCCTTCGCCAAAGGTGAAGATAATGTAGCTCTGTTACCAATAACTTGCTCATATGTTGGCAGCTGAAAGATATTGCTGGTAGTGCTGGCGGATGTAGATTCTGTGGCTGACCATCGCTGTGGCAAGCTGCCGGGATTAACCACAGATGATGACTGCTTAGCTGCAGCAGCCGCATTCTGTAACAGGATGTTCTTCTGCAAACTCAGCTGCAGACTATCGGATGTCACGGAGTTGACTGGCGATGATGTAACGCCACTGAAAGATGACAACAGCTGTGAGAGTATTGTAGTTGTACTCGGCTGACTACTTGTGTCCGCTGGCGATACACCAAGATCAGGTTTTCCATCTGATAAGTAAGACGAAACCGATGCAGCTTTGCGCTTACTACCAACACGACTCGGAGTCGCTGCTGACGTTGCTGGGACTGCGGCAGCATCATCACGCTCCCACAGTGCAGTCAAATGCTTCGTCAAACTGTCATCGGAAATAGAACACAATGAAGTCGACTTTTCATATCTTGGTATCTTTGACGGCAGTGAGCTAGTTGTAACATCTTTCCAGCTGGGTGCAATAGACTGACCTGCTGTGACAACTCCTGATGACGTTATCTGACAATTAGACAAGACAATATCTGATACTGTAAACTACTAATATTATTATTAATCACAACTAATGCCTGTTCTCGGATGCACTCCAACTGCAATTATTTTTTAAAAATTTTCCTGCAACTATGAATCATCACACTTCACAATATAACGAAATATGTCAATAACTGTCTAACAACAATAACAAATGTCTAATAACAATAACAAAAATATCAATGCATGTTAGTCTTAACAATCACCTAAACACTATGTTCATATTATTAGGCGAAAGGAGTTCCACTCCTGTTAAGCAATATAATAATATGCTCTTTTAATTGTGTATCATCTACAGCTACTGAGCGACTAACAAATTTACTTATATAGTTAGCAGTATTTTTCTCAATCCTAAATAAAGCTATAGCACCAAACTGTAATGATTACCAATTACACAGCGTAAATAAAAATATAAGCCAATTAAGTAATTTTGTCGCAGTATAGAGAAAAACAGCAAAACAGCCAAGTACCCGAATCTGCGCAAAATCACTGTAAAGTATATTTATTTATTAAATATTAGTAAATAAAGCAAAGTTTTAATTGTTTCCATAACACAGCTACTCACAAAAGCAGGATCTGATGTTGAATTGGCAGAACATGTGCTGACACCATTTGACGTTTTCACCAACTTTGGAAGCAGTTTGAACGGCAACGGATCAGATGACGATGCAGAAGGCTTCAGTAACTCCTAAAAAATCACAATTCAAACACAACTGCTACATGTGAAAAATTTTCAAACGTTCTCCTTCGCAAATCTTTGAGATATCCTGAATAAACTGTTACAAAAAAATAACAAAAATGATTTGATAAAAAGCAAAAGTGGTACAATTTCTGAATGCCATGTGACTTGATCATAAACAGTAGCATTGGAATATTTTGCATCAATGACAATTCATATGACACGATAGATATGATATCATTGGATATGATAAGCCACTAAGTTACTACTAAGCTGATGTGAAAAAAATGGCAAACCTGTTATATTAACAGCACTTCACATTAGAGACAAACAGAAGAACACAACAATGGTAAAATGCAGACACAAACTTACGCGCAGCAGTATGTTGCGCGATGCAGACACACGAGGCGGTGCGACTTTCAACTGAAGTCCACTGCAGTTAGATGTTAGTGTGACGTGGCTCTGCGAAGACGCCACAGACATCAGCGACTGAATGGCCGACTTCATAGATGCAACAGATGTTGTTTGAGTTGATGATGCAGGGGATGACGATGATGCAACTGGTGAATGTTCGATGCAATTCTGAGACGTGAATGATGGGGGAGACCACAAGTGTGAAACAGATGTTGGCTCGGCAATGCTGAATGTCAGCTGTGCAGTTGGTGATGACTGTCTTATGCCAATCGTGTCTTCAACAGATGTGACCAACTGCACAAAAGGCGGCTGTACTTGACTGCCTGGCATCAGCGACGATGGACTTGTGCCAGGCACAGACGAAGGACTGCTGAATGCAAACATCAGGTCTGACATGGTCAGTGACTGCTTGGAAGTCCCAACACCATCCACAAACACATGGTGACTCAGTTTGGGGCTAGCGTCAAATGGATCGCTGGCACTGGGAGAACTGGTTGTAGGTTCGGACCTGTCTTCCAGCAGCTGTTTTAGTATAATGGCTGGGCGCTGGTGATGACCGATCACATCAACCATGCGTGCATCTGATGATACAGTCACCGCAACAAGTGGAGATGGAGAACTGGCAGCAGACTGGCGGATAAGCTGTGATAATTTCTCGTGCTCAACAGAACCACCTGTCTTAACACTAGCTACATCAACATCACCACTAAGCAGCAGATCCTTCAGGCCCACATCATGTGATGTGTGGAACGGTTCAGTCGGCGTAGATGTTGACCGTGTGGCAGGAAGCAGAGGGCTGGTTGGTGTGCCTGCACCGTGCTTCAAACGTCGTAAATGTTCTAACAGAGGCACTGCTGGAGGTGAACCAGACAAGAGCCGAGGGCTGGACACCAGTGCTGAGTGTTGAGAAGACCCAGACGTGGTGAAACCAAGTTGAGTTTGTGGTAAACCTGATGGACAAGGAACACTTGCAGACACTGGCTGCATTGACGGCACTACAACACACAACAGATTACACAACATCAACGCATTAACAATCAAAGCCCTGGTCTACGGACTACAGAGACAGGAGTTTCGTGACTACAGACCCAAAACTGAAAAAAGCCTTCTAGTTGACCTGACTTTGAACTGTTTAAACAGCTACTAAATCCAATCAATGCCTGTTTAAGATCGCAGCACACTAACAAAGTTGACAGATTTGCAACTTTCAAGTTTTCTTACTTGTAGTACTAGGGCCTACCTATATAGCTATGCTATGCATGCCCAAATGTGTTCTTACCACACAGCATACAAGCAATATGACGAAAATCAGTTCCTTATACTTAAAACTTAATCCAACTGCAGGTAAAGCATCAATATAAATGTAGCAAATTACATTCAGAAACAACTTCACAGTAAAGTTGAACATTGTTCCGAAAATAAATGCTCACAATTACGGTAGCACATGTCCAATACTCATATGCACTTAATATCTTTCTGTGCATTTCTCATCAGGTCTTCAAAAATGCACTTTTGACTCGATATAAACTATAAGAAGACTGAACTGCAATTTACAACAGTGTATTTCACATTAAAGGAAATGCACAAAAACAGATTTAAACAGATTCCGTTAACGAAAACGAAAATGACAGTAAAATGGAAATGAAATTTAAACGAAAAAGTCCAAAACAATAACAAAACAAGAATGGAAAAGTCAAAAACAAAAACTGAAATGAGTCGCCAATGCATTTAAAGTTGGCAAGTAATGTTGCTTACTTCACAGGCAACTGGAGTATTGAATCATCTGCCAGTGCAATTAACAACAGACGTATCACCGTGAGTGGTTTCTGTCGTCAGTATAGTGTTAATGACCTCAGCGAGTGAGTGAGTGAGTGAGCTAACTGCCGTCTGGAGAGTGGTTTTTGGCGCATGCAGTTGCCGCTGCCATTATGTCTCTGGAGTCTGGAGGACGTCAAACAGATCTAAATGACACTGGCCTGAGCAGTGCCATATCTGACTGGTGAATTATAAGAAGCGCAACACAGCAGCACAATACATTGATGACTGCATCAAAAGCTGACAAAATTATTTGGTCCAACCCTTTGCTTTGTTCATCCTCCATAGATACTGTTGTTCATTCGCTGCAGGAAAAATAAGCCTGCAATTAATAGGGATCAGCCGATGCCAAAGGTGAAGCTCATCATTTGACCACCAGCTGCAGCCTACAATAGCTGACGACTGCTAGCACCGTCATTTCATGGTACAATGCAATGCTGTGGATGGCATGAGCAACAAATTATGTCATCAACAACTGGCAGGAAAAAGTGAGCTATTTCATTCGTCTGCATAATTTGCATTCAAAATCTGCATTGAAAGCACAAAGTAACAACTAGTCAAGTCGTTCAACTTCAAATTTGCTTCAAACAAATTGTCATCGCAGATCACTTCCAGCCATGAAGTATTACAGCCTTTTACAGGCCTAGCCTATGTGCTTTATTTGCTCATGTTTTATGCTACGTGTTTGTTTCTGATTATAACTGCATCTATTCAGGTAAAAACGAAAATAAAAACTGAAACGGAAATGCATAAAACTGAAACAAAACTGAAACGAAGAAAGTCAGTCTGAAACGGAAGCTGAAATGAAAACGGAAAAAGCCTTCAAAACGGAAACAAAACTGAAACGTTATCAGACAGTAAAAACGATAACGAAAACGGAAATAAAAAGTGAAAATTAAATCACACTGATTTACAATGGCCTGTGAAAAAAATCCACAACGCACCAGAAGTCTGCATCAGTTGAACCGGCAGAACACAAGGCCGTGAACGATCGACTAAGTCAGTCACAACTGGAACTGGACTTTCAGTCGGCAATGGGAATGGCATTCGTGCTAGCTGAGGCTGCACAGCCGCTGGTGGGCCGGGCATCAGCAGCTCAGCTAGGATTGCTTGCATCTCATTGTCAATCTGCTTCAAGTCATTCGTCACTGCTGCTGATTCTATATCACAATAACAATGGCATTCACCATCAGTATTCAGTATTGGTCAGAATTACTCTACACCAAGCCAGATTAGTACGGGATGGTGACAGTATGCACTCACACAACTTATTTTTAAGCCAAACATGAACAGCATGATATTGTCATCATGTTCACTCATTCAAATAACTTGTCAAAATGCAAGAACATGTAAAATAATGTAAACAGACTATGCCTGTGGAAGTTTAAAAAGTGACTGATATACATTGCATCTCAAAAACATCTCACTTCACCCAATATAACAAGAACTGTCAAATTACACAAAATCATGAACAACTGATAAAAGTTAGCAATGCAGTGAAACTAGACAGTGAAAAACTCATCAAGCTTATCTAGCTGGAAAAGGGGCCAACGGTCAAAGGCAAAAGCAATGATTGGTGGCAAAGACCAAGAAGACTGTCCACTGCTAAGCAAAAAACATAATGCTGTGTGGTGTACACTAAAATTGCCAGAATGCAAGTCATGTATAGGCTTAATCAGATGAAGAACACATGTCAGCTCAAACATGTCACTGAAAGAAACAAGCACAAAAGACTGAATTAAACTAATGCTAACTAATTAGTACAGCATCACTTTACTTCATGATACAGATAACCTTGTAGCCACAGCAAACACAATGTGACATCATTAAAAAATGCTCACAAATGCTAACAAGCAGTTTCAGTTAGTGTACTTCAGTGGAATCTTGTGAAAAAATAACAAAGAAAAGTCCTAAAATCTGGAAGACAGTCTGGAACAAAAAAAAATAAAAACAAAAGACCTTTCTTAACGACAAAGGGTACATGTTTGCAATAAAACCAAGCAGCTGTACACTTGACTTACCTGACGCAGGTCGATTTGAGCCAACGAACGGCACATTGCTGTCCATAGCAAGAGAAGACAAATCAATCGTGCTACACTCCGATGCTAGCTGCTGCAAAGCTGCCAGAGACAACGTTGAAGACGGCAAATTATCGGACATCGGCAACACTGAGTTATTGCCATCTGACGCAAAGCTATTCGACAATGAAGCATTGACAGATGACACATTCTGAGTCGCAGTGTTTTCCAGCAGCGAAGCATCCTGACACTGCAAATACTCCATTATGTCGTCCATATCCAGGCAGTTACTAGCACTCACATTATCTGTCTTCCCAGTGTCCTGACTACAGTTACCAGCTGAAGTTGCAGTTTCGGCGAAACCTGAATCGGCGAGAGTTTCAAGGTCGCACTCCATGTCAGTCGTTGGTGGAGATGAAACCCTCGCTGTGTCAGTGAGAGAATCCTTCACTGCAGCCGTCTCATCCCTGATACACAGATGCAGCAACAACGTACAATAAAACCCACAAACACACTATCAGTAAATAGCGTACTGTTACACTGTATAAGCATGTATGTATGTTAAACGCAGTAGTCATTATCAAAGATGAACAGATGTAAACAAAAATGTCAATACATTTAGCTCACTGCTGATAAATGCTTATCTGCCTTTTTGTTTTGTTGTCTGCATGATACAAATTCTTAATTAGCAGTAAAAATCTCAAAATAATGCTATAGACACTACACACTTGAGTGCAGCATCAGCCAGAATTTAAGAAAACAATCTTCTACCAACAAATTATTATAAGCCTAAATTAACCTAAAAGCAGAAAAACTAACAGACATTTGACTGCAATCTTCCATATCTATCTACAATATCTAGTAATCTGAGACAGTGACAACAAACCTTTGCAGACAGAAGAAGCAGAATCGTTGTAAAATCAAACACTAAAGCAAATTACGAGAGTCACTCCATAAATAAGTTTACAAAATGGTGCCATTCCATTATTTTTCTTAAAATAGAAAAATTTGTAATACACGTTTTGCAGAAAGTTGAATTATAAACATACGTGAAATTTTTTTAATAATGATGTCATTATGCTAATGTCATCTGTTAATAAAACACAGTCTATTTGTGTCTTATTTTCTCCACCAATAATCCAACAAGAGCCATAAGTGACAAACAGCATAGGAGTGAGAAAAAAACGAATAAACTTAACAAGTTAATGTCACCTTATAAATGCTAAACATTAATGTGTCATTTTTCAACATTTCATCAGAGTTCGTTCTAACATTTGTCCTATCTGTCAACAAACTTCTGAATGCCAAATGCAAAGAACAATGCTGGCTGCTGTCTAAGTTACCGAAGAATGATGAATTGCACCTTGATAATTGATTCAAATTTCTGTCCACTTAACATTCTCTTACACCAAACATGACTGTTAACATCATAAAAAAATGTTGTCATATACTGGATACTTCTAAAAGTAGATCTAATTTGCATTAAGTCTTTTTCCTCACAAAAAAAGAATAATGGCAGGCTGTTCGTTTCAGGATGATTTCAGTGGTAATGTCACCGTATTAAATGTTTATAAATGACATCACAGCTGGTACTCAGACTTACATTCTTTACAAGACGTGTATTTTGGATTTTTCCTATTTGAAGAATTAATGGAATGCCGCCATTTTGTAAACTCACTAATGGGTGTAGATGGCCTCAAATGCCTGGATAGTTTTCGCACAACATTACGAAGTCAATGAAAACTTCTATCCTTCATCTAGCATATCAATTAGCCATTCATTATTTCACAGTTTGACAAGAAAATATAAACTGCTAACATACTGCAGAATTTAGTAACCTTATTCAGGACTAATAAACACAAAAATTAACCAACAAAATATAGTATACATAAAGCAAGAGAAAAACAAACAAACCGAGCACTGGTCGTAGATCGACTGATGAGAGCTTTCATGAGACATATTGATGCTGAACCATTTAACTCCGAGTCGTCATTGCATTGCCTGCCATCAGACACAACATGATAACATTATACAATGACGGAACACACCGTGGTCCATAAAAATGTGGCACTTTAGTTTTGTCCATATCTTCACCAATTATTGACCAATTTTTAAAAATCTTGCACTAACACACTGTGCAAACAATTTGCAATAATATGATTATTATGTATCCCACCCTACCATATATACATCTCTACACTACCATGTGAAACATAAATGTCGGGAAAAACTAACGATAATGTAATTCATTTATGTAAATGAAAAAACACTTCAGACCAACATTGCAATGAATGATCCGTATGACACTAGACTATGTTAGACCCACACAGTTTAGTGTCACACACACCATTAACTGCAATGTTGGTATGAAATGTTCATTTACCAAAATGCTGGTTTGTTATTATCGTTAAGCATTTATATTTCAGTCATATTTCACAAAGTAATGTAGAGACACATTTATGGTGTGGTGGGATATATAATAACCAAATTATTGCAAACTGTCTGCAAAGTGTGCCAGTGAAAAAAACTTTGAAAATCGGTCAATAATTGGCGAAAATATAGGCAAAAGTAAAGCATCACATTTTTTACGGACCACCCTGTATGATTTATAGCATATATAAGTTATAATTACTTACGGTACTGATTAAAAAAATAATTGATCTACTGATAGTTGTTATCTTTCACAAACTAAAGCAAAATTTAAAAAGTGACAATGATGCAGTTTACACATGTCTGGTCATGAAGATTAACAAAGTACAAACTGCAAACCTAATACTACAAAAGCAGTACCAAACTACAAACAGTGCCGACATGTCCTGTGTGAAATGTCTGCAGATTAGTAATGATAGAGATATTAAAAACTCCCAAATTTCTTCAAATTTTAATCCATCAAAAAGATTAATCTTACAATTTTGTAAATGATTAATCCATTAATTAATCATTAATTTCCACATCCCTAATTATAATAATCGCATACAACAAGCAACACACTGCAACTGCATGTCAGTCCTACACCTGATTTGCATCTGACTGATTCAGGCATAAACGATATAACTTCAAATAGTTTACTTCCTGTGACCATGTCTAACTGCAGTAACTCTGGAAAAGTGGTTCAGATAGATGAAAAATATAAGTTGTATCAGTGTTAATGACTGGTACACTGAACCCACCCACTTGGTACAGCAAAAAACTGACTAAGCTTGGCCGGTTCACACTACGCAGTACTACAAGTAACAGCCATCCCAGTCATCATGTGACTCGATGCTTGAAAGTCGACATAGCTCTTCGTGGTATGTCACAGCTACAGAGTACTAACGGCCCTACTACACCACACAGTGTCAGGTGCCACCAATCCAGCTGCACTTGCCCCAACTTCAGCCAAGCCAAACAGGCCGGTACTTGATTTACCAACACTGAAAGAATAGGAGGCTGAGTTAATCTAGGTGGCTGGTTATATACTATACCGGGATGGTTGGAGTGTCTGCTGACAGTCAGTCATCAATCCAAGTAGTAACAATTTAATAGCAACCTGACTAGAAGTTAAATCCACGATGGCTTGATTAAGTCTGATGCCTTACCAGTATGCAAAAAAGACACCCACTCAGGGCCGGTTCCTGGATCTTAACTGGCTGGTCAAGTTAGTGTTAACTGACAGACTTGCATAACTTGTTGCACTAACCAACGGTTATAATGGCCAAAAATTTAAATGGCCAAAATCGACCACTTAGATAACCGTTGATCATAGTTATCGTATTTAACACAACTTTTGTACCATTTTGCAAGCAGTTAATTGACGAATGTGATACTATGAAACGATTTTACCATATAGCAAGGTCTTCAAAATGCTCGAGGAGACGTTTGCTGCTACAAAATCCATTCCTGAATGGACAAAATGGCCATCTGCAATTGGCTGGTTGGCTCGTGGGCTGGCTGACGAGTGCTTGCGCTCATTAACATTCATGACGACCGCCTGCATTAGGAGGAAGTGATTAGCGCCGTGTGCATCGTTGCTAAGCAACGATAGTTTGCCATTCAATTAGCTAACAGCCAGTCAAGGTTTTGTTCAAAAACGTGCACAAACTTGACTATTAACAGACCGTTTACTAACTGATCACTTATCTAAAAGATTCAGAAACCGACCCTCAGTAGTACTATAGTGGAGAATTTAGTTGACCAACAACGGGTTCGATTAAACTGCAGTCCAGCGAATACATACCTGCCAACAGAATGTGTCGAGAGAACAAACTGCAAACCCGCAGTTGACTCACTGCGACACAATTTGCTTTTTGTCTGAACGAACGCGTAATGACCCAAAGGCATCCAGAAACGGTAGACGCCACTCAGGTTCGAGCCAATCCTCATCACTGCACCACAAAGAGCACAGAAAACACAGTAAAGTTTGCTTTGACATCAATATTACATCCAAAAGCAATATTTCTTCACCATAGTCTCTTTACGAAATTACACTGCTAATACACTCAACTACTGCATCATAAAAAAACAGTCATACTAATCTTTCAAAATGCACACGAAACAACAGTTCCTATTCTGCAAGGAGCAAAGAGGGCAATTCCTCACTTTACTATATCAAATGTACTAAATCATCAAAATGATTTATAATGGACACTTAATGCCAATGACAGGTGCAGGCTAACAGGTGTGCTGGAAAAGCTCTTACTCACCTTCTGCATAGTGTTTCTTCAGCTGAGCTACATCACTGGCATGACAGAAGTCCTGAATGTTATGTCCTATCAGTGTCTGCAATGAGGCATTCTCTTTATCACTACAAACACACATAATGCGAGGGTTGTTCAATAAATAAGTTACAGAACAGCGTCATTCTGATAGTTTTCCAAATATCAATAATCTGAAATATACGTTTTGTAGGGAATTGTATCTTGAACATGTGGAAAAAATTTTGATGATGCTGTTGACAAAAACACATTTTTTATGTGTGCATTATTTTCTCCACCTTGATTCCATCATAACTCACAAGTGACAAAAAGCATATTAACAAGAAAAATGAATAAACTTAACAAGCTAATGTCCCCTCTTTAAATTTTAAAAACTAGTGTTTCATTTTTCAACATATCGTTCGAGTATGCTCAAACATTTGCCCTATCTGTCAACAAGCTTCTGAATGCGCCATGAAAAGAACGATGCAGGCTGCTGTCTAAGCCACTGAAGAACGACTGATTGCACCCCAGTATCTGATGCAAATTTCTGCCCACCTAGCATTTTCTTACACCAAACGTGTAATGTCCGCTTTGTAAAACATTTATCTCCATATACTGGACGTATTTCAGAGTGAATCCGATCTGCATTAAAACTTTTCTCCACCAAAAAATAATAACTGCACACTGTTCGTTACAGGAGGATATTAATGTCAACATCACCGTATTTAATGTTCATAAATGACACTGTAGTGACGTCATTGTAATAAAATTTACAGCTGCTACTCAAAGTTAAATTTCCTACAAAATGTATATTTTGAATTTTTGATATTTGGAAAAATAGCAAAATGATGCTGTTTTGTAACTTATTTATTGAACGACCCTCGTACTATCATCAAATGTTGTGTCACATCAAGTGAGCAGTTACTAGAAAACCATTGGTTCCAGCTGTCATGATAAACTGACTAGTATACTCTATGCTCACAGCTACAAACCCATGATCAATAAATGTTAACACATATCAGCATAATCTCAGTTAATAGGAGGCATACCCGGTGTCAACAACAAGAATTTTCCCAAGCAAGTCTTGCTTGGTGTCAAACTGTGCAATGCTCTGAGAGACTTGTGACTTGCTGACGACAGCTGTCCGCCGAGCAATACATGCCAGGAAAAACTGATTGTCTACATACACCAACAAATTCACAAACATGACTTGGATAGACACAGCAAACACTCTTCACACAATACTGAGCCAAAGATGACAAATTCATGTGATGTGATATGCCTGGGCCTGCAAATTGCATCAGATCCATCTGGTCGAACTTCAGATTTGCAACCAATAACCATAATCACACACTTACACAGTACACACTTACATAAAGTTATGAAAAAAAATTAACGCTTACAAAAAAATTTTATGTGATTTACAAAAATATCACTAAGAAACACTTATGAAAACTTTAGAATGCAAAAAATCCATGACAATGTATTAGTAAACTTACAATGTAAACAATGGATAAAAAACAGCAAATGCATGCAGTTTTTGCTACTTAATGTAACTACGTAATCCTAAGTTGCTGACTTAGAAAAAAGACCGAAAAATTCATTTAAAAAATTTTTGTGAATGAGACACCAGGTCTCTATAATTAGTGCAAAGACAGAGCCAGCAACTTGTTGATGACTGGCTCAAAACCAGGCTCTGAAAAAAGTAATAAAACTTCAACTTCAGTAAGCCACTTGCTTTAATATGAGGTAACAAATTTTACGCAAAAGTAAAATGCAAATCATAAGAAACAGTTACATAGATGACAAAATTAAAACTGTCAGCTAAAGACATGCATTTTACCTGGCAAAGACAGTGAACCAGCATCTGTATCAGATGGATATGGCTGCAATATTGTTAACATCTGCATAGCCTCATAGCGTGAAAGGCCTTCGGAAACTTCATTCTCACCTACAAAAAGTTCACACAAAATGTTTACATCAACATTCTATCACTGTATCTCAATTCACCATACACACTCCCAAGAATTGTCTTCATTTTTATGCTAATTCCCAACTAATAATTACACTTTAAAAGCGAGCCTAAAGCAGAAGTTGATGCAGTGAAAGATTATCTCTCTGTTGAACTTGACTAAGACTTCTTGTCATCCACCTACATATTGAGTAGTATAAAGATACAAAGGCAACAAGACAAACTTGCTCCTGTGACCATATACACAGTGTTTCGTAAAAAACCCTGTTTGTTTTTTCATAATTCACTCACATGATGATCAATTTACATGAAATTTATATTAGTTGTAGCTAAAGAAATTCTTATTCAAAATATTTCAACAAAATATGGAATTTGATCAAATATTCTCTGCTAGTCGTGACGTAATGCTAACTTCATAATGCGTTTGAGTACAAGCTTGCTTGTCTCAACCTGTGCTGCCAGTTGCTACCCTGCTTCGATGGTGAACTGACAGCACCAGTTAAGACTAGCAAGTGACGTCAGCATTACATCACGACTAGGAAAGAACATTTAATCAACTGCCTGCCATATTTTGTTATAATATTTTGAATTAGTACTTCTTCAGCTACAACTGGTAAAAATTTCATGTAAGTTGATCATCATTTGAGTGAATTATGAAAAAAACAAAAAGGGGTCCTTTTTATGAAACGCCATGTAGTCCCACTCACTGAACATGTAGCATCATCAGGACTAAAAAACAGCGCAAAAATTTGCCGTCGTATATCGTAAAGGTGCTCAGCAAAAAGTCACTCATTAGTACCACTGAACAGCATATTAAGCAAATCGACAAAAATTACATAATATGTTACATATGTGATAAACTTTTCGATTTAATACATCATGCATCAGTGGATCATCAAGTTTTCCTCGAGCACCAAAGTTATTACGCAGATCTCACCGGATTTGACGAGAACTCGACAGGTGAAGGAGCTGCTGCGATTGGACAGAGGGCTGTTACAGCTAGTCTGCAGTTCATCCTCCGGCAGAGACAAGCAGCGCTCAAACTCACGACTATCATCCGAGTGGATCAGAGTGTAGATGCTTTTACCGAGCAGGTCAGACTATGCGCAGACAGACACAATCAGTACATCCATGATGCTACACTATTAAAAAAGTAAAAAGACAAAGTCTGGTAATTGTCTTGAAGACTTCTTGTTCTGCACACCATGCCAAGCACAACAACGGAAGCTACTGTGCACATTTCTTTCAAAGAAACGGGCTCAGCTGGCAGAATTTCAAGCACATCCATACTGACGATGCCCCAGCGAATAGTGATGATTGGAGTCAGATGCAAGCACAATGTGTGGGACTTCTGTTGTACACCAAAGTTTGACGATGTTGAGGAGTGAACTTAACTACATTTTTTATTGAAGAACAGGGAGGGGGCATGGAAAAGTGAGGAGCTCCGAATGGGGTCACAGGAAACAAAATTGAGAATCACTTGCACAAATAACGTCATGCAAATACTGAGACATGTTGCTCAGCAGCTGAACAAAGAAAAATTGCACAACACACCGGAGTATGCTGCAGATAATTTGCAACGTTGTCGGAAACAAACTGTACAGTTCCATCTAGATTGAGCAGCATCAGAAACCCATCCAGAGCCTACAAGTACAAGTCCAGTTACCAGAATACAAAAATTTTAGCACAGCTACACATTTAAATTTAAATATTTCCCACAGCTAAAAATATAATGGTTTATAAATAATAGCTATTCGATAAGTCAATTTAGTCAATGTAGAGAACAAAACACAACCTAAACTATACAGCAATATCAGTCAGTCGAACAAAATATACTTTCAGAATATAATAAACACAAGAAATAATTAACTAGAAATTTGGGGCAAAGCCCAACGTGAGTCCGCCCGGCGCCCTAAGTCCGACTGGGGGGAATTAGGAGGGGGGTAAAATTTCCCCGGCATCAAAGTCACGTGGCCCGAACTCAAATGTATTGGTATACGCCGAACGCGCATTGTCGACTTAGGGTAGGTAAACATGAGCGCTTATAACTTTGTTCGTAGTGGACCGAATTTCACAAAAATTTTTTCGTCAACGCACAAAAGACAGTGCTCATCAACGCCGTTTAGATTTTGTCGCTATCTTCATCGCTTCCAGAGATATTTGCGCTCAAACTCGAAAGTTGTCGTAAATCGCACCAATTTTTGCACGTTTTTTTGCCCTCCCAAATTTTAAGGGGGGCGGTGCAACCAAAAGTTGTACTTGCATTAACACCCCC
>Ga0209671_1000244_pt1 | contig 31490 bp, 22 predicted proteins | sample WorMetHERISLAND2_2_FD_187401 | JGI IMG/M metagenome (GOLD analysis project Ga0209671, IMG submission 187401) | Marine gutless worms symbiont microbial communities from Max Planck institute for Marine Microbiology, Germany - Olavius geniculatus... | ecosystem: Host-associated > Annelida >...
GGCGAACACTGGGGAGTAAGGGGGAAAGACGCTTGATCGGTGAAGTTGGGTCTGGGAGAAGAAAAACTGACGGTTTTGGACTTTTAGCCGTTGTCGCGGAAATCTACAGCACTGGCAGAGTTATAGAGCCATTTTCCGTCTAACCGTCCGTTAATGAAGTCTCCAAGAATCAGAGCATGTGAAAGTCGATCGTTTTGCTGCTTGATTAAACCCCGATTCCATTACGCCGAATTTGTGACAAAGTATGCGGACTTTGTCGCGCATTCACCTGCGGCTCATCACGGACTAAAGTGCATTAGAGCAAACGCAAACAGATTTGTTAACATGTCGAAATGGTTTAAATGCCCAAAACTTCTTCGTGACGTCCCCGTTTCTTAGTCCGCGTCTGCGGAGAAGTTTTGGTGAAAGTCGGCGCAACGAAATTCGGGTTTTACTCCGTCAAAGGTTACCGGATGCATTTGTAACGAATCCCAAGCTAGAACCGAAGCCGAAATTTAGCCAATGTTCATATGCCGATGCACTTTAATGTCGACGATTTCAATTCACGCTTCAGTTCACATCAATTGGCCTACATCTTATTTGTGCATCATTTTCGGTAATTTTCCGGCACTGACTACGGGATCGAGCGATTATGAGCGATTGAACTTATTTTGTAGCGCGCAAACCGGCAAACGTGTTGGTCGCTTATTTTCTTGCGAGCATACTGCAAAATATCAAAAAGCCTTGCTCTGGTGCAATGATGAGGCACTTCGTCGTTGCTCTAGCGCACTGTCCTACTTAGAACGAAGGAATCTGTATGTAGATAGATAGATCTTTAATAATGAGTCGGCCCGCGTGCCCTAGAGTCAATTAGGCTGCTGGCCCAGGTCTAGCCGGCCTGCCTATGTGGTTTATGCGGCATGGCTATACTATATAGCATACAGCTAATAAATAAATTCATTCATTTATTCATTCCTATGCGATGTAGGCTATGCTGTGGTAGGCATATAGGGCGCTGGTTATAGCACGCCCCATCATCACTCATGCATTATGATATATGACCGTGACTGTCTGCCCCAGAAATTCGACCACCGAATGTAAGTGACTTGCATAAACTCACTCGCCATATCACGAGCTGGTGAACTTATGATGCACTGTGATCACATAAGTTGGACACGTGAAATTTTGTTATATTTTCAGTGAAAAATATCTGCACGCGATTGGTCCAAATCGCGTCACGTGACGTTAATAAATACGCACTGTTGCCCGCGCACTGTTGCCTCAACCCCAGTTACTATTCGTATAACGTTACACGATGAATTAGTTCAGTGTCACAGCTCTTCATGTACAAAATCTTAGCGACAAGGGTTTGGGTTCACCAGTTTGCGACCCTGTGCATATCCCTCGTCCCTAGAAATAAGAAAATATCATAAAATAATCCAACTAATGCGAGCCAGTTACATATAAAGATGACAGGTCAGAAACGAGGACAGTAGGCTTATGCTAAAACACAGGCTAGATATCACGTGATGAGAATCTGATCAGGCTATAGAGCAGTTAGGCCTATTGCTCTATAACGTGACAGCGTGCACGCATTGCTGTAACATCGGCGACCGATTTGGAACAACTATTCACGAAGACATTCTTATTCCATGACCTACTCTCTCTCACCGCAGTGATTGCATGGAGCGTTACAACCGCCCAAAAGCAATCTCAGGCGTGGCGATTGAAACGCGTCACGAGTCTGTTTATAACACGCACGTTACATCCCATGCAAAACACGCCGTCGATCAGAGTCATGAAATTAGCACTTTTTTATCACTGTCCACAGCTTGTCGCGTTTATGCCTCGTTACGATCACACAACACATTTTAGACGCATTAGGCTACAGGCTTCTGTGTTTTCACTTTTTCACCTGGATATAAAATAAACTGAATTTTCATGCTACACCACACTGATTTCGACCCCTCGCCGACAGAGTGATGTAGGCCTAGACCTCAGGCTCGTCGAGAGGGTGGGGTAGGGGGTTAGCTACCCCGGGCCCCGCGACGTTTGGGGCCCCGCCGCCGGCCAGAAATATAAATAAAGTATGCCCGAATGTACCATTTTGAAAAGAAAAATTCCAAAATTTTCTTTCCAGAGAGGCCGCGTGAAAATGTTTGCGCCTTTTTGCGGGCCCCGCGAGAATGTTTCCCTGGTCCCCGCTGTGGCTCTCGACGGGCCTGCTTACGTACTCGAAGTTGCAGTGCACACTAATATGCATAGCATGAATTACGTACAATGATTTTATGCAATTTTATAATGACTTTAACCTTTTCTTTATATTTTGTATTTGTTCAAGTTGCAAATTAAACTTGCATAAGTGTAGAAATGTTAAGCCCTATTTCGACAACGTCACGTGGTGCGTTCCGAGGTGTATTAAGTCGATCGCAGACAAGCACAAATTCCACTTAATTCAATTTGTTGTACAATAAGCTGAGTAACGAATCTTCATGTCGGTTAATTTCCAAGAGTGTCCATTGATAGGAAACCCATCTCAAAGCTATACGAAGCGTCACATGCCATATGGGATCACACAGTTTTACCAGCCACCCAACACAGGTGAACGCAGTTCAACGCACCCCTCCTCAACCCCTCCTGAGTGGTCGGTACTCAATTCATCTATCCCGGAGAGACGAAAGGCTGAGTTGACCTTGGTGCTGGTTAATGGTTATATACCGAAATGGTAGTGCTTAGGCTACCTGTGCACAGACAAAGTCACCCATCCAAGTATATAGTAACCGCTTGATAACGTCTCGACCAAGAGTGGAATCAACGACCTCGCTATCTCAAGTCCAACGTCCTAACCGTTAACCTATCAAGTCAATAGAAGTCTGTCCACGAACACGACAAGTCGCGGTAATGGAACGTGGGCAGGCAGCAAATTAATCTGACCTCGTTGGGCAGTTTAGCCGGTCCCGCGCCGAAGTTGATGATGTGCGGTTTTCGTGTCGTCATCGTTGGTCGATCAAATCCCGGCAACGGACAGAAACTTGTTGCCAATCCAGGGTCATAAAATCCCAGAAAAACCACAGACACGAGCGCGCGAGCCGGTAAACGTTGAGGAGTCGCGGTTAGCGCGTGACCAACTGAAAACCGCGATCATATGACGCCCTATTTTAAGCTGCCTTCGCCGCCACTAGGCTACCCCCAAAAGCAGCCATTGTCGCACTTTCGACTCTGACAACAGCAGCTGAAGACACTGTCCGACAATTAGCTGCATGCTAGAGCGCTTCACAATAATTATTGTCGGATGGTAAAATTCCAATCGCCGCCTGCAGACGACAGTGGAAGGTTTAGAAGTTTAGAGCGCGCGCGGTAAATGTTTTGTTCGTTCGAGATCGGAAAAATTAAAACAGATGAAGTTATTTTCCTGGAAATTGCTTTGACCTTAATAATTATAACTGATTACAATGGACTTAGGCCGCCAATAAAAGTTATACATAGGCCTACTGAGGTAAAATGCCACATAGGCTTTTACGATCGCAATTCACCGTGTCTGGAGTATGGTCTGTGTTACATTTTATTTACATTAAAAACAACAGATTTACATTTTTTAGCCGTCCGTAGACCTACTAATGGTCGCGCTTATGATACAGGGTTGTGTCCGTCCGTCAGCCAGTCTGTCTGTCCGTCCATCACCTGTTATACGTATTGTGGTTAAACGGTACGTCTTCCAAAAACTGTTTGAACAAGCAACTAGGCTTGCTTGACCGCTACCTTATGGTACCAGTTTGGACCCCCTGCGATTCCTTATTTTCCCCAAATGGGTGTACTAGCCTAATTGCACACCCAAATAGGCTGCTTATATTGCGAATTGCAGACAAATAAACCGCTTCAGTTAACTGCATGGTTACTATTGACAGCCTATATGAACTTACTAACGTCCTATATAACGTTGTCATCACTGACCACCTATACGGTCTACGGAAACCTGTTTCCCAAAAATGGGGGTCCCTACCCGAAAATTTGCAATGGTGCAAAAATTTATCTATGACCAAACTGTATCAGCGGAATGGTAACTGTCAACAGGCTGCAGACATTTATTAATAGTCTATCTACTGCAGTACAGCCTTTATTGCCAACCCTTCCTTCCCGGCCAACAGGGGTACCTTTCCCCAAATACTGGGTTGCAAATTGCGGCCAAACCGCAGCAGATAGCGACATGTTCATCATTAAATCCTATAGAAATTTAGCTATTCAACGGCAATTGGCAAATTTGTCACCATCTACAGAGTACAGACAGCTGTTGTAACAAAATAGAGGTTCCGACATCTCCTCCCCCATTTGCATGTTGCCGAGCAGTAATACGGTCTTAAGCGACAGCTAGGCTTATTGTTTTAAATGACACATTCGTATAACGTTATCCATAGTAAATAACTGTGTCGTTTTTACGCGCGAAAGCAGCTACTGCTTTCAGCGCGTCTTAGCCATCGCAATTCTGTCTGTCCCATCTGTCCGTTCGTCTGTCCGTCCGTCACACGGGTGGATCAGTCAAAAACGGTGCAAGCTAGGATCACCAAATCTTCACCATCGGCTGCCTGGAAGACTCTAGTTTCAGGAACCGTAAAGCTTTTCTATAAATTCGAAGGGGCTCACCCCGAACGAGGGCGCTAAATGAGAGGAGTTGGGCAAAATTTGCGATTTTTATCCAATAAGTCGCTGTATCAGTAACGGTGCGAGATAGGGCCTAGGTTACTATATTAATCACTAATAGGAAGTCGTACACTGGCTCTCGATTGGCGCCGAATTCAATGATCTTGAATGACCTTCAACGCCAAAATAGGGGTTTTTGTAGATATTTTTTAGCGATTTCGAGCTGCGACACAAGTCTATATCATTCACAAAGTGGCGCCACAGAATTATGCGATCCAGATAGAAAATTTGGTATTTGTATATTAACTTAGCACGAACAGCTCAATTTTAAGCCAATTAAAAGTACTAAACCGGAACTGCTATAAACTTTCGCGCGTCTCGTGAGCATTAGCACGTCATGTAACAGCTGCGAAAAAAGTCATCGTTACACCAGCCAGAATGATCAAAAATATAGGCCGTAATGCTAAAGACAATTTATCATGTTTTATCATCTTAACGAACGACTAGGGCCTAATTTCGAAATTTATGCTAATTTACAAGTAACGGTATTTAAGTAACGTCGGTAACGTTTCGAGTGATTAATTAATCTGTTGACGCAGCTCTAAGATCAGAATGCTAAGTTAAATATTCTAGGAATGTTTTGTTTCGTTCTTGCGGCGATAGTAACGGAAAACTGCATATTTTAGCAGCTTTGCTGGATATTTTGCTGTTTCCTCTTACTTGTGATTGTTAAACAAGGTTTTGGAGAAATGGACAAGCCGCAGATTATTGCGCATTTGCAGAAGTCGATGAATTTTACGTTGTTCGACTGCCGATGGGTCCCGTGCAGTGCCAAGTTTGTTGTACTTGGCAACCATGCTCGAGGCACCGGCGCGTTACAGATATACGAGATGTCGCATGGCGATGTTAACCTTGTTCACGAGGTATTATCACTGGAGCTTGTAGATGCGTTACGTTACGTGGTTTTGTTTTCTGCACTTAGCACTGCCGGCATCTGAACAACCACTACTGGCCTGGAGTCTTCAACTTGTTGAAGTTTGACTATACATCGAAGAAGAAGAAGTTGTTAACTACATTATTGTTGGGGTTGTTTTTATCAAATGATTAACATTTACTGATGATCCATCAGAAAAGTTCCTCTTCAGGAAGTTTGAAGTAGTGATCTAGGATTAGGCTTTGGTATACGTCCATTTAGCTTTACAGTCAATGTTAAGGATGCAGTGTTTGAGCCACAGTTGGGGTTAGGGGAAGTTTTGCAATAGCACCAATGCTTGTTCATACATTATTTTTTGTAATAATGGATGCTGTTCTGTCTTTCTAATTAAGTTAATATTCAAATTTATTTATTTTAACCTGCATCAGAAATCGCAGCTGTCAGTGTAAACTATTGCAGGCAGAAAAATCGAAAGCATTCAAATGTGGAACATTTGGTGCAGCAAGTCTTCAACAGCGGTATCTGGCGACTGGCGACTTTGAAGGCAAACTGCAAATCTGGTACGCAGTGTATGGTGTATATATCGTACAGGGTGCTTATACTAGTTAATAATACAAACGGTAATAAAAACTGAAACGTACGTCATGAGTGAAAAAAAACTGATGTACTCATGTACTCAACTACCCATGAATGAGTGTAGATGGGTTTTTTTTATTTTTTGATGTCGTGTCATGCTGTAGACCTTATTCATGAATTGGTTTTATTAAGCTTTCCGTAGAATTAGGCACAGTATCATTTGTGCATGCCAGCTAGCTTATTGCAAAAAAATATTTAGACTGGTCACAAGCTATGTCGGAAGCATGTTCATATCAAGTACCTGAACTTTTGCCCCTTCCTGTAGCTTCATAGGTCTGCTTAGTTTGCCTAGCAAGGTCTATTTTGTGACATTGTACAGTTGTACACTGTGTCTGAAAAACATCCTGAAGATTTTTGATTGCAACTTGAAGAAGGATCATCAGATTTTAATAATTTTTGGTACACACATTCCTGAGACAGCTGGCCATCAAATGACAATATTTTGTGATTGAAACTTGTGATTAAAGTAGCTTTTATTGTCACCTATTTTGGTTATCTGAAGACGTTTTTGACATAAGTGCTGTTGCTATAAATTGGTGTGTAGGAATCTAGAGAAGCTGGAGTTGCCTGTGTATTCGGTGAAAGGTCACAATGAGATCATCAATGCTATTGACGGAGTCGGAGGCCTGGGTATTGGAGAAGGTGCACCAGAGATTGTTACTGCAGGACGAGATGGTTAAGTAAAATTAAAGTCCAGTACTTGCTATATGAACAGCTCTGTTCTATGTCATTCATTGCAGTTTCATGATGTTGCTATTGTCAGTGGAGTCACAGGCAAAAAGCAGCTGCCCCCTAAATTTAGGGCTGTCGGAAAATTGTTGGAAGGACTTCTTATTGTCAGAAATTGTCAAAAATAATGCAATATTTTGGGCTGAAAAACCCCCGTTTTTGGAAAATTCAGGAAAAATTCACATTTTGAGCACCGATGGTCTGTTCCATCAGAACTTTGCAGTTGTCTGCTGGAATTTTGTCTGAAATTAGTATTATAGCTAAATCTTACTAGGCCATACCGGAAAACTCATTACACGATTACGTTGATTAATTAGCCCAGTGTCTCAGCTTTTCGCGTGCAAAATTTCAGCCATCCATCCAGTTCAAGGGGAACATTTTCAAATTTTAGGTTGAACAAAGGTGGGGTAGGAATAAATGAGCATTTTTCAACCGATAAGTTGTCGTATGCTAAAAACAGTGAGAGATAGGGCCAGAGTGTACATTTGTTTGTTTACGTCGGACTGGTTGCTATGCAGGAGCAGTGAAAGTGTGGGATCCTCGTCAGAAGAACGACCCTGTAGCTGTGATGGAGCCCGCTGAAGGGGACGACCGACGTGACTGTTGGACCGTCGCATTTGGCAAGTAGACCACTCAATATCTCTCTATGTTTCAACTCTGAAACTGCAGTAAACTAGAGTAAACTTGCAGTTTAGCCTACTAAACTCACGAGCTGCTGGTCCATTGCATTCGGCAAACACTCGATGGTTGCTTCTGCTAGTGTAAATTTTAACAAGAAGCCCAGCTGTCGCTAGGATAGCCGACCATACTGGTCGTCAGTGACCTTCAAGGTCATCCAAGTTCGATGATTTGCAGGTAATTTTAAAGGGCGTATGCCGCTCCTAATCAGTACTAGTAGCAAGCTTGGCCGTATCTCTCACTGTTTCCGAGATACGACCATTTATAGCTTAAAACTTTCCATTGAAAATTGCGGCCAACCCGCTGCAGATGGAGACATGGTTACAATTGACAGCTTATAGGAAGTTGCAACCACTCTATCCAATGGTACCATCGCTGATCCCCTACGATGTATCGTTTAGCCATAATGCCTCACAATTGGCGTATCGTAGTGCATTATGACCTTTCAAGGTCAGCCAAGGTCATCAGTTTCCATGTCATTTGAAAGCCATTATGCAACTTTCTATTATTGACCAATAGCAACCTTGGCCCAATCTCACACCGTTTAGCCGCAATATATCTGTGATAAACAGACAGTCAGACGGAATGATGACAGATGAAACCATGCCATTAGCTTGAGCGTTACTAAAGTATGGTTGGCTAAAAACTGAACTAAACAAACGTAAATTAAACTAAACGAAACCAAACACAGTATTCTTGCAGCACACGTTGCTTATTTTGCTTATTTACTGTTTTTCTGTCTGCAACGTAATTAGTTCAATCACGGTGTTATATTTTTATGAAAACTTTATTTTGACATGGCGGCAGCAACACGGAACATACATATAAAGGCAAACAAAAAGAACACAAAACACAACACAAGCACACAATTAAAATAGTAAAAAAAGAGAGAGAAAAAATCAATGGCGAATCAATACTGTTATTGTCTAACGAACTAACTAGATGGATTATAAACTATTACGGTTGTTGGTGGCATGGCATAGAGGTAACATGTTGTGTCCGATCAACAAAGTTAACTTACGCCGGGCCAGGTTAGTACTTGGATGGGTGACAGCCTGCAGGCTACTATCCCAGTATGTAACCAGCCGCCTAGGTCAACTCAGCCTTTCGTCCCTCCAGGGTAGGTAAATCAAGTACCGGCCTATCTGGCTGGGGTTAAAGCGGGGTGCATTCACCTGTGTTGGGTGGCAAGTAACACTATGTGATCCTATATGGCAGGTGATGCTCCGTAGCTCTGGAATGCTTTCGTTAAGAGCTATAACACCACCTTTTAAGACCAACTAAACAGAACTATGTCCTTGGTTGTGTGAAGTTGTAATAATGTTTATAGCCAGTAGAATAGTTAGAACGATTTGAACACAAGTTGCATTTGTCTATGCGCAGGTCATGCGTACAATGTTCATGACCGTTGCGTGGCATCCGGTTATGACAACGGAGATATTAAATTGTTTGATCTGCGAGCCATGGCACTGCGCTGGGAAACAAACATTAAGAATGGCGTCAGTAACTTGCTTACATGTATCAGTAAACTACGTCATGAATCAAAAATACCGTACCATTGAGTCTTGTCTGTGATAATTTAGCAAATAAGAATATATTAGTCCTTACACCATTGCATTCTGAAATGAGCTGGTTAAAAAAGTTATTATAATATGCCAGCTTACCTTAGAGTTGTTGCCTCATTTAGTGTACAGAATTTGATTGCTTGCAATTTTTTAGGGGAACTGCATGCATGCATACACTGTCGATAAACTGCGGCTACATTTTAAAAAGCTATTCATGTTATCAACATGTGTACAATTTTCCTATAAAAACTTGTGAGATTGTAGAAGATTTTTTATATGATGTAACCAGTACTGAGGCCCATCTAGACACGATCATAATCAGAATGAAGTCATATATTTAATACGTTACCAGTAACCTTTATGTGAAACTAAGTGCAAGTACAAAAATTGGAGAAAAAGTCTAAAGTCTTGCTTTTAAAGCACATGAAGTTGTGTTTTGTCATGGTAATTGATAAGTCACAAGTTTTGGTCCCAACGTTGTGACAACATGTCTGTTGTGCTGCTGTGTTCACAGGTCTGTAGTTTGGAGTTTGATCGTAAGGACATTGAAATGAACAAACTGGTCGCTACTTGCCTCGAGTCTAAAATCCACGTCTTTGACGTACGAACTCAGCATCCTAAGAGAGGCTTTGCTTCCGTCACCGAAAAGGTAAACATTCAAGCAGCAGCAGCAGCACCATCAGTTGAAATGCAGGTGGAGCAGTTGCCAATTTCAGACAGAGCATATTATGGCTGTTCAGAATTTCAATTTTGCCAGGGCTAAATTTTACCAAAATGGGTTATATTAAGGTTTACATTTTGCATTTCTGGACAATAATTATCCAACAAAAAGAGGATTTTCTGACAATTTTCCGACAACCTAAAATTTAGAGGGGGATGATTGGCCCTCTCGTCACAGCGCCATTGCTTTCAAGTTTGATGTACATCTTTTACCAAGACATAAGCCAGTAAGTTAGAAAATGAGTTACTTGATTGATCAAGACTACAGTCCTGGTCAATCAGACTGTGGCACAAGTAACTCATTTTCTTAGTAAGCGTCTTAATGCATTTGATACCTGGTGCCTACAGAAAATTCTACGGATACCATACACCAGGCACACTACAAACGAGACAGTTCGAGACGTTACTGCTTGTACACCAGTCTCTGAAGTGGTCAGGTCAAACCGTCTTAGATTCTTTGGCCACCTAGCTTGTACAGCCCCAGCGGAAGATCACCACTGCATCGTAGCCGCCACGCTCCATCCATCCGCTGACTGGAGGAGACCTGCTGGACGTCCAAGAACAAATTGGCTCAGTACAGTTGATGAAGACGTCCAGCCCTAGAACTTTAGAGTTCACACTGCCTGGAGGAAGGCCAAAAATAGGGACATCTGGCAACAAGTCATCAGTATGGCAACAGTCTGACAGGAGTTCACCAAGAAGAAGAAGAAAGAGAAGTCTGATGGGATAGAAACGTTTTCAGCTTTTCAGTAGTCGTAGTCAATGAAACGATAAAAAGTGAAAGGTTGACAGTGCATTTTCATTTGTAGACCACCAAGCCTGTGGTTGGATCAACCAAGACCACCAAGAAATGGTTACCCTTTTTTCTGATTAAGTAACTAGTTGGCTAACAACAAGTTTACCTAGACTGTAGGCTGGGAGGTTTATCTTTAGTCTTTTGATGCATTTTGGACACTTTCATTGAGCAGTCGGAAAATAAACTATCGTTGTTTGCTTAGTAATGACAGATCTTATTGGACATACTGAGTATCTGTTTCTGTTTGTAACTAAGAGGCCTACTGTAGAAATGAGTACATTGTACAGTACACCATGGTCCATAAAAATGTGCCACTTTTATTTTTTGAATAGTTTCATGAAACATTGGCCAATGTTAATAATTTTTGGCACGTGACAACACGTGGCATACATGATGCAATTGATTGTAGTTTTGACCACCTCTCTTTAATACTGTCGCTACAGTACCTTGCGAAATGCAGAAGGCATAGTTTGGCCATTTACAACAATGAATTCATACTGGATAGCACATGTGTCGGCTCAGAAATGATTAACTGAAAAGCAACAAACACGATTGGCAACTACTGTATCTCAAAAAGTCACATATGTCACATCACATCCTCTTTATTACAGCATGTGATCAAAATGTCCTCCCCAGCGCGAATGCAAGCGGCAAACGCTGATACCACTCGCAAACAGCAGGCTCAACAACCTGCATTTCACAAGGTAGTGCAGCAACAGCAATAAAGTGAGGTGGCCAAAACTACAGTCGTTTGCATCAAGTTTTTTCCTAATGAAATTGGCCAATGCTGCACGGAGCTATTCCAAAAATAAAAGTGGAATGTTTTTTATAAGCATCCCTGCCATTTTCGACTGTAACTTGAAAACCAACTATCAGATTTTGATAATTTTTGGTATGAATATTCCTGACACAACTTGCCATCAAATGGCCATTCGGTTTCCAACCTCATCTAATGTATGCTTTTGCACTACCTAGGGAAAGCAAATCAAGTGAAATATGTGTTGAAATAAACAGAAAACCTGGAAAAAACATCCTCAACATTATCGATCTTAACCTGAATAACGATAAGCAGAATTTAATAATTTTTGGCAGAAATATTTGGCTATTAAATAAGTGTTTTACTTTTCACTTCACCCAACGTTTGCTTTTGCACTACCTGTGGAAATCAGACCAAGTATAATACGTGTTAAAATGAATTAAAAAACGTCGATAAATTCCATCTATCGTAATCTGTAGGCCCAAACAGCCAGTCAATTACAAAGTTTGACTGTCATGCAGCAGTGTGTCTACCAGATGAAGTTTAGGAATGTTTGTGAAGTCAAGAAGCGACTGGTACAGCCTGGATTGGTCTGGAGCAGAACATTATCAATACTGCTGTCAGTGAATGGAGAAATTGTCTCTTTGCCTGTGTTCGCATAGTGGGCCAACAATTCAAGCAATTTTACTGCAGGCAGTTGAAAAATGGACAACTGGATGAAATGTCAGCCAAAGTGCCAGAAATGTGAACAAAATGTGTTTTTACGTGTTAATTAAGCAATCATGCTGCATTGGACAAAAAAGTGATATTTGGCTGGTTGTGATTTCCCCATGTAGTACAGAAACAAACGTTGGGTGAAGTGGGAAACTGAATGGTCATTTGATGGCAAGTTGTGTCACGTATATTCGTACCAAAAATTATCAAAATCTGGTAATTGGTTTTCAAGTTACAGTCGAAAATGTCGGGGATGCTTTTTTGGGACACAGTGTATATCCATGTCTGTATGTATCTTTCTCGAAGGCTCACAAGTCGACAGTGTGGTTGGCACGTCATCTGCCTCAGAATCGTGACGTCTTCATGACACTCGGAGGCAGTGGATCTCTCAATCTCTGGAAATAGTGAGTCTGTTGATCTAGTGTTATATAAGCAAAGTTACTACCTGTGGCGCTAATTATGGAAAATAAGTAGGCGACCCTCAGTGGCGGATATAGGCTTCAGCATGCGTGAGGCAAAAATTTTTTCTGCCGTTTTCTCTCCGCCACCCGTTCTTACTTTCGCTTCCCTTAGAAATAGTACCCTTAGACTGACAGCTTTTTCTGTCAGTTTTTGAGTGCAAATTCATATTGTATTGTAAGTATATGTATTCTTATTTAAATGTGGCTAGCACCTTGATTGGTGGCGTGGCGTAGCAGTAACGTGTTTCATCCAATCAACGAAGTTACTCTATGCCGGGCCGAGTTAGTACTTTTATGGGCGACTGCCTGTCAGCAGGTAAACCATCTCGTATGCAACCAGCCGCCTAGGTCAACTCAGCCTTCCATCCCTCCGGGGTAGGTAAATCGAGTACCAGCCTATCTGGCTGGGGTTGAGGCAGGGCACGTTCACCTGTCGGGTGACAGGTAACACTGTGTGATCCTACATGGCAGGTGATGCTTCGTAGCTTTGAGATGGGCTTCCCATAAAGAGCTGTATCACCACCTTTAACCTGTGTGTTTCTAGTGAGTATCCGTCTTACCGAAGTGTCAAGGACTCGGATGGTGTAAAGGAGGGAGTGGCTGGTACACTGTCTCTGCTACAGAACATCACCATGTCAACTCAGCCGATCTCCGGCTTCGACTGGAACGCCAATAAACTTGGACTGTGCGTCTGCACGTCGTTTGACCAGACTCTGCGCATTCTCATCGTCACTAAACTCAAAACTGTCTGAACTCTGTAACATGGAGTCTATAGCCACGGCTCTCATGTCCCCGCCCCCTGTCCTCCAATAGACAGCATTATGAAATTGATGACTGTCTGGACGATAACAGGAAGATTATTAGAATTGCCGTTATTGTTACACACGCACAATTACAATCGGCAGTTCTTACAATTTCTTTGTGTTTTGTGTTGCAAAAAGGTTACGCTAGCATTCTGCCTGGAAAGACCGTCGTCGAAATGACCTATACTGTTTCGAGTGGGACGTCAAACCCTACCCACTGACTCTCATGTCCCCAGAAAGGTCCTTTATTTTCCAAGCCCTGGAAAGTCCTGGAAGTAAAAGCTTGAGGACCTGGAAAAGTCCTGGGAAATGAAAATGCTGGATAGCTGATGAATCTACTGGGTGGAGGGGGGTCAAAATAAACAACGTGTAGCACTTACTTACTGAAATACAATGGTATCTGTCTTTTACCTTGGTGGGCTTGAAGAAAGTCTGGGGAAATTGTGTTGAAGGTCCTCAAAAGTCTCAGATTTTTTTTCGGTAGAAGTGTGGGAACCCTGATAGTTAACTGCTGATTTTCATAGGTTGAAATAGAACACTTATTAGGCCGAATAAATGTGTCGTATTAGACTTATTTACCGGCTAAGATTGGCGGTTTCGGTTAGTTGGTAACATAGTTTCTTGCATCAGCAAAGTTGATCAATGCCGGACATGGTTAATATTTGAATGGGTGTCAGCAGGCAGATAAACCATCTCAGTATGTACTGGCCACCCAGGTCAACTCAGCCTGGCCATCCCTCCGTGAATAGGTGCAATCAGTACCAGCGATGCACTAGCTCCATAACCGTGGTCTCGCAGTGCAAACTGGTGTCTGGCTGAGGGCTAAGAAAATGGAGATCAGCACTGCTCTATGGCCCTTATGGCTTTGGAAGGACTTAGTTTACTAATTTTTTGACCATCTATTCACAGTGGCGACATCTAGTGTTAAATGGAAGTCATATCAAAGAAGGCAGCATTGGTTGAGGGAATGACAGCGAGTAGTAATTTGCTGAATTTTCATTATTTTATGCCAATTTTTTGTTCAATTGCTGTCGTATTTTTGCTATTTTGTATAAACATATTCTGGCAATTACATGTATATAACTGTGTCAGAACCTCTTTTAATTAACTCACAGACAAATAGGCTTTTTTAGAAATTAGTGAAATTTCAACTGTTTCTTGTTCATTGTTGCCTTGGTCGTATTTGTGAAGGCAGCCGAGTAACGGTTGTTAATTTCATTTTCTTGTATACTCACACATCATAAGTTAACGGTTACTGTTTATGGCACAGACACATGTACACACTTTTTTTGTTTAACCGGCTCATTTTTTCTGAATATTCCATGTCGGGCCAGCCCCTAAAACTAAACTTTTGGAAATTCTTGTGGCAGTATTTTATGAACCAGTTGCAATTTCTTTCATGTAGTTAACAGCATCAGAATACAATGGTGTCCTCGTGGGGGGGGCAGTTGCATAGTCTCCATAACATTTTCTTCTTGTTGAAAAAATTTATTCTAAACGTACAACATTTGGGGAATCGGAGGGCAAAATTGGAATTTATCTCCTCCATCAGAAAATTTGCAACTTCTTGACCCGCCGACTTTCTCAACACCACAATGCTGCCAGAAAATTATCAGTAAGATATCTGAAACATTAGAGGTGATAATATCACACAAGAAAATAGTAACCATGCATAATCATATGACGTACTAGACACACGGCCAAAGCCTGCAACGGAAGTGTAAACCCGGTAAAATATTCAAAAATTTGAATTGTTAACGGTTGCATAGACTCAGTTTTGGCGCAACTTAGTTTTTGAAAATAGAATTTTAATGTGCTAGGCAAGTTAACAGTGTCGATGCTAAGGAGATGCATTGCGGCAGCTTTTGTTTTAACAACACAAACAGCGTTACCAGATGTCAAGGGTAAAATGGCCAATATCCTGTCTCCAGTTGTCCATGGCAGAACCTCCAAACTACACAGTTCTTCAAAATGCTACTCAAAAATCTATCTGATTACAGAACAAAATAAAGCAAGCAAATCTGGGTGTTATTTATTAATAAAATTTTCAAAAACATAAAAAAACACTGGGAGGGGAAAAGTCTGAAAAAATGCGTGGCACATAAACTGATTTAGATTTCCTTGAAACTTCATCGACATCAGATAGCAAATATTGGCATTCTACCCTCGATACATGTTTTCAAGAAAACCAGACACACAATTATAATCATGCAACAGTCATGACGAATAAGTTAATCGATTTATCTCTCAAAAAATATTTATATAGTGCTACGTGTTGCAGTATGTGTCGTCAGAACAGAACACAATGGTTGGTTCATCTGTGCTTTGCTTTCTTGACGGACTTTGCTGAAAAACCAAAACACGATGACACAGATTTTATCAAAGAAAATGGTAAGACGATGTTATGATGCAGGGTTCCTACAGGTCAGGGAAAACTGGAAAAAGTCGGGAAATTTGTGTGGTTAGGGAAAGGTATGGGGAAATATTTTTATTGAAAAGTCAGGAAAATGATCTTGGATCATGCAGACTGCACATCCGTGACTTTTGCGTCTCCAAATATTAAAAAGCAGGCAAATTTGCGGCTGCCATTGAACGTCCAAAAGCTAAAAATGTTTCAGCTTCAGGGGGGGCTTTGTCCCCTCTGGTCCCCCGACCAGGGCCTCGGTCGCTTGCATATTGCTCCATTAATACTGTTTCATCACCTTATGAATATGTACGGTGCCATCGCATGTGACAAGGGCGGGAGTCGTGCGTTTGACTCGCTGTCGGCTGCGGTACACTACTGTGTACCGTTTCTGACATTTATGTGATTGGGTTATTGTTTTGATAAGGTCAGGGAAATTGTCATTCCATGACTGGAAAAGTCGGGGAATTTTGCTATAAAAGCCGACCTGTAAGAACCATGATGATGAATATCATCAAACGTTACGTTTTTAACTGAATTTTACCATCACATCAATTTTACATTTTACTTTAATCTGAAATCCTAAGTACTAAATAAAATATTAAGACAGTGCAGTCTTTCAAGTATAATGTTACTGATAACGTCAAATTCTTTCACAACACCATAACTCACTGGAATGCTTTTTCTTGTGGCCAGCATGGATTTAGCCTGAGACAGAATCATATTTGCAAATAAAAAAGTCACAAATGTATGAATATGACAAAGGGAGTTCCCACAAAATCAGATTCCCTGCGGTCCCACATTGACCAAAAAACTGCAAAAGTGATGCTGCCTGTATTAACAGTCGTTCATTCGTCGTTTCTATTTAACACTCTGTGATAGATGTTGACGTCATGTACGCAACAAGTTTGGCCTCTTTACGAAAGCCGGTTTAACCCAATAAAACAAAAAAAAACCACAGGGCTGGACTTTAAGAACTGGGTCTTTTGTGACCCTGCTGCAAATCCCAAAACCCACCAAGCTGGGCCTTTTTAGCAATGCCAGTTTAACCTGAAAAATTCCACCAGATTGAACTTTTTAAAAACCCAGGTTTATTTCAAACAATGTTGCAAACAGAACAGGCTGAACATGAACTAACATGGCATATTAGCGAGCATGCTGTCTGGATTCAGAAGTTGGCGTTCATGTGTCTGGGCAATCTGCATTTGCTTCCACTCGTGAGGTCTGTCAATGAAACACCTCAGACCACAGCGCTCATAGATGAATGAACCGTACTGCAACGTAAACAAGTATAAGTAGCAGTTTAATGCATATATCAGACATAAACGTAGCATAAAACATAACAGATGAAGACAGATTAGCAATGACTAGGGTTCCCACAACTCCTTAAATTTTCCCCTTGTTTTTCCAAGACTTAAAAGTCCTAGAAAATGAGTTTGATCCTGAAAAAGCCTAGAAAATGAAGATCCCGAATATCTGATAAATTTCAACTCCTGGTTGGGTCACTATGAAGTGGTTACTACTTGGATGATAAACTGCCTCGGTATATAACCAACACCAAGGTCAACTCAGCCTTTCATCCCTCTGGGGTAGGTAAATCAAGTACCGGCCTGTCAGGCTAAAGTTGAGGCGGGGCATGTTCACCTGTATTGGTGGCAGCTAACACTGTGTGATCCCATACGGCAGGTGACACTACGTAGCTCTGTGATGGCGTTCCTATTAAGAGCTATACACCACCTTTACGATTTTTTTTACCTTTACAGTAAACACAAGACCCCCTGAAACCTCAACGAACACTCCCCAAACCAGTCGGCTGCATTATACCTGGTTGGACCGTAGGGCAGCGGCTCGCGACGACGTCAGAGACGTGGCTATTGTCTGTCGCTGTTCAAACGTCGCCGCAGCCCACAAAGAGTCAAATGCACGACTCCCCCATTTGTCACACGCAATGGCGCTGTACACCGGCTGAACACAGACATAGGCAGACGCCCCCATTTGTCACATGCTATCAAACATACAGCCCCATTTGTCACACTACAGCACTGCACACCGGCTATATGCTGATGACAAACAAAACACGTCGTGTTAGACGTTTCTGGCATCATATAAAAATAATCTTCGCATCACAGTTATGACAAATTTTAATCAAGAATCCCATTCCATTAGATTCCAAAACTTTCAAAACCCTGTCTGCTTCTCAAAGGCTCTGCAGGTCCTGAGAAAATATAAAAGAAATTTTCCAGGTCATGCAAAAAATGCTTTTTAAAAATTCCCAGGATCTGTGGCCACATCGATTAAAACGCTGGAGTCTGAAGACAAGCAAAGGCAGGTAAGACATTTAGGCTGCGTTCACATAGACAAGAGTACGAGTACGAGTCTCAGTTTCCGTTTACGGCTCGTAGAAGCATCACTCGTACGAGTGGAGCGTTCACGGTCACTTGTACAAGCACATAACTAAACACGTGCCAGCCATATTGAATTAAATCAAATTGAGGAAATGCTTCGCGAATAAACAACAATATTTCATCACATCGCTAATAATTTTACCAACTGCGCATTTCTAACGATGAGAATTTTACAATGACGTCAGTTCTGACGTCAAATATGAGCCATAGCTTTTGTACATTATACTGTATTATTGTTATTTACGGGTACGGTAGTTTACTTCGCATGGGTTGGATAAAAACATGATCTGCACAGAAACTACTCGTACGAGTGAAATTTACAGGTAACCCATACTCGTGTGTATGTGAACGGCCGCCATTGAAATACACACAAACTCGTATTTGCCGGACTTGTACTCATGTTTGTGTGAATGCAGCCTTAGGACGGTATCCCAGTATCCGGTATACCAGTATTGGAAGACCTACCTAAAGCAGAACATTAAAGAGTGCACTTGGACAAAAGTTTAACTGAACTTTGGTCTAAGAATGTACTTAGATCACACTTCTGGACTTACACTTTCACTCAGCAGAAAATGCTGACTTAGATTGGAAAGGCTCAGCGAAATCACTTCACTTTTTGCCAATAGTGTGCACTTAGACCAAACCTTAGCCCAGTGAATTGGCTCAGCAGAGGTCAAAGTCAAAAAGCGAAGTCACCCCCCAGCAAATGTGACATTACTTTGAGTAGTGTGTAGAGCCGTGAGCTCTGTGAGACTGTAGGACTGTTGACAAATGCTGTTATGACATGACTCCCGGCCGAGTCACAGCACACCGCTTGCAGTTCTGTAGCCGACTGTGATAGCAGACTGTTCACTATGAGATCTGGACGAGAGAACTTTAGCATTGACTGAACCAGCAGTGAACCTTGGAGGTTGAACTCTCCCTGCAACTACAACAGATACAACTAATACAACTACCACTACAAATGCTACCACAAGGTGTTCCAGAAAAAACAGCAAAAAGTTTACGACACCATAATTTTGCAACCGTACATCATAGAGTCATGCACTTTTTAGGATAAGCAATTTGCGCAAAAGCCTATAGCAGTTCCTGTTTGCAGATAATCTTAGTCTATCTTCATCCATTTCGTCGTAATTCACTCTTTTGCAGCCAAAAATCGCCAAAGAAATCACGTTAAATCAATATTTTTAGGGTTCAAGGTCATTCAAGGTTATCGATGTAGACATTCGTAAGAAGCTCCTCATCAGTGCTTGTTATGATAAACTGTGCTATATGCAACCATTTAGACGCTAGACAAGCATAGAGTATAAATAACCACTTCTTACAGGGGTACCTCTCGTTGACACCCACGTGCGCAGGCCTGCTTGAATCTAGAGCGTCCGGACTTGGACTGCTGAAATCTACATTCCATGCTGAAAATTTTATATGCAGGTTGTCTTAGTCTATCTCCAGCCATTTTGGCGCAATTCACTCTTGAAATGCATGTCGCAGCGCAAAATTGTGCAAAAATTCACTAAAAACCCCTTTCTGACGGGTTCAAGGTTGTTCAAGGTCATCATTGTTGATAAATCTCAAAAGCCTGTCACCAGTGCTTGTTATGGTAAGCAGCATGTATGTACCTATCTGCAACCGTTTTCACGCTACACGCGATAATTGCGGTAAAATAACCATTTTTTAGGGGGGGTAGCTGTTTTTGACGCCCGCCTGCGCCGGCCTCCTTGAACCTAGGGGGTCGGGACTTAAACTGCTAAAATCTATGCTGAATGCTGAAAATTTCATATGCAGGTTGTTTTGGTCCATCTCCAGCCATTTCGTCGCAATTCAGTGTTAAAATGTGCGCTGCATCCAAAAATTGCAAAAAATTCACTAAAAACCTCTTTTTGAGGGGTTCAAGGTCTTTAAGGTCATTGACGTTGATAAATCCAAAAAGCCTGTCACCATTGCTTGTTATGATAAGCAGCATGTATGTACCTATCTGCAACCGTTTTCAAATTATTCGAGCCAATAACGGCAAGATGACGTCTTTTTAGGGGGTACCCCTCTTTGACGCCCTCGTTCGAGGGGAACCCCTGCACCCAGTGGCACGAAATTTTGTCAAGATAAACTAGAGACCTTGGGGCAGCCCACAGTGAAGATTTCGTAATCCTAGCTTACACCGTTTTGATACAGATTACGAGTGTGACAGACGGATGGACAGACAGACAGACAGACACCCAGACGATGGCAAAGACGCGCGAAACATTCTGCTTTCACGCGTAAAAATGCTTAGAAATAAATAGCTTAAATGACCGAACATTTTCTTGAAAACCGCACAACTCTGTAACGTGTGGTTGCAAAATTATAATGCCCTAACCTTTGTGCCGTTTTTCTGAAACACCCTGTACCTGACATGATAAGTGGCTGTTGGCCCACCATTCTGAAAGGCTGCCATTCTGACGATTAGAATTAGGGTTAGAATTAATGCTAGAACTATTCCGTGCAATGACCATGAATGATGGCATCGGAATGGTGGACCAAAACCAATAAATGATTTCAACTGAAAAAATGGCAGGTAAGCAGCCAATTTACTGCGATAGTTAAATCTAGCATCTAAACAAAAAACTCAAACTCTTTTAAACAAAATTGCAAAAAGCAAAAGGCAAAAAAATACTGGTATGTAAAAAATCAAGAATGAGATAAGCTGTTGAAGACAGAGAAGCCTGAGATCAAAAAAAATCTGAAAAAGGTATAAATAACAAGAACAAGAAATCTGTTTGCAGGTTGTCTTGGTCTGTGTCCATCCATTTCATCGCAATTCACTCTGCTGCAACAGAAAATTGCAAAAAAATCAATAAAAACCCCTATTTTGGGAAAAGTCCAATATCTCATATGTACACATCGCAGTTAGCAGATGGATCAGTTTACAACAATCTTTACTACAACAACTACTAGTATCTGCGCCAGTGGTTCTACCTGATGTTCAGCACTTGTCGTAGTTGCTGTATCTGTCGTCTCTGTGACGTTGAACAATATCTCATATGTACACATTGCAGCTAGCAGATGAACTACTTTACAACGTCGCTCTGCTGGCTTATAGCAGTGTAACGCCTTCATTATATTCTAACACACAAACACAACGACAACAAATACCAGGTACTACTACAACAACTACTGCATGTGCTATGAAACACTACAACAACCTACAACTACATGCTACAGCTAGCAGATGAACGATTTTACAATCATGCTCTGCTGACTCATAGTAATGCAAAGCTTTCATGATGCTCTAACAAACATATAATGACAGCTACAACTACAACAACAACTATAACTACTACTACAAAATACTACTACAACCTATAACTACATACTAAAACTAGTAGAGAAATCACTTTACAATGATGCTCTGCTGGCTGATAGCAGTGCAATGCTTTCATTACGTTCTAACAGACAAACAACAACTACGACCACAACTAATAGTCTATTAGTAATACTAGTACAATCCAGTCTGCAGACTGAACCTGGCAAAACTTCATGATTATTAACACACTGCAATGAATGTGTTTAATTTCACTCACATACAAACAATGAATAGGGTACCCACTCTGCAGACACTATTAAATCCCCTGACAATTCAGTGACAATTTTCAGCACTAGTGGGGGTCATTTTAACTGCTACTCAACTAGGCTAAACTAAGTAAGATACATACAGCAATAAACAGCACAAAATAGTTGGGCATAAGAGTACTTAAGTGATTGACAAAATTAGAAAAAAAAGTTTTTGGGTAATTTTCCCTGACAAGATTTTTTCCCTGGCAATTCCAATGTTTACTGAAGTCCATGACATTTGCCTGACATCTAAAAAATTCCCTGACACTTCAGAGTATTCAAAGTTTTCCAGGCAAAGTCACCCTGAACAAATGTGACAAACTGCACTAGGACTAATTGACTAGCCAGTTTCCTGAAATTCAGCTTCAATCACAAGGTAGTGTAACAACGCATTTTGCTGTGACAAATGATGTACTAGGTACTCTATCAACCTCAGAATTAATTCATCAAAACATACTTTTTAAACTATGTTCTGAGCAGAAGATTGCAAAAAAATAAGCTGTTATCTTACGAAAAATACTTTCCCCGATCAACAGCCAGTGACAAGAACACAGTGATCCAATGCAGAGTTAATTAACTGACAACAGCACTTAGTAGATAAAGAATAAAAAAAGAAACCTTGATGAAAGATTTCTGCTTGATGCCAAGTCGCTGACAAGCATCTGCAAGGTGAATAAGAACCCCAATATGATTGAGAGCGAACAGCTGTTCAAATTCACCTTTCAGCTGAGCGTACAAAGACTCCAGCTGTTCACAGATATCAGCATTCAGCATTGTCACCATTATATGACCAGACTCATGGGCATCCATAGAAAATTTTCTGGTGCTGAGGGAAAGGTCAAAGCACCACAAGCCTTGAATGGAGTGGGAAAGCAGGTAATCAATCTCCTTCCCTCCTTCGCTCTTGACAGCAAGGTCAGACAGCGTCAGCCAAAAAAAAATCTGGCACATTTTAGCCTCATAGAACACTTTTAGTGGAACAATGACTGCCTCCCCTTAAAGTTTTAAACGAAACCCTCGTGAGAAATGTAATAATCTTTGGACATAGTCCTTAATGGAGGTAGACACCCCTGATCAGCATCAATATCAGTAATTAGTTGCAAACAACTAAAAAAATTACATACCGTAATGTGCAGTGTACAGTACACTGTACACTCAGTTTGTTGCTTCAAATGGCTAGTTTTATAGACTTACTTTGGACTTTTTAAAACTTATGGTTATTTTTTTACTTCCATATTTTATTTCAAGTATTTTGCCAAGTGCCTCAGATTCGGCCACTGGCTGACATTGTGCACTCTAAGTATTGCACTTACTTACTTACTTACTCACTTACCTTAATTAAACTAAAGCAAACTGACCTGTGATTGCGTGTGAACACGACTGAGTATCTTCTGAAAGATGAAGTTAGCAACCCGGTGGCGTGACATTTCAACTACGTGACAACAGAAAAGCACTTCCCACGCAGAGTCAAATATCACATCAGAACATTGACCCACATACTGCTGTACCAGATACGAAGCAACCTCGTGGGTCACGCTGCCAGGCAAACTGCAACACACACAAACTTTCCACTCAAAGAGGGTAAGGTAAAGTAAAGGTTTTATACATTGCAAGGCCAGTAGCCACAGTACAGAGGAGCTCATCCCTTTGCAATATGCTTGAGCCAGGGAGTACAACTCGAGATCTCCGTTGGGTGGATTAGTCCTCAACAGAGACTCCCTGTTACCTCCACACGTTGCGCTACTCATTTTATCGACCACGATGGATGAATGGCTGAGTTGACCCTGACGGAATTTGAACTCGGGACCTTTCGACCTTTCAAAGAGGGTAAAATGGTAAAATATACTACTTGGCGTCCATGACATTTCAAGAAGTTTAGCTAATAACAACTACATATGCAACACACTTTTACACCTGTCCCCTGTGTTCTTAATGTTCTTACAAAAATTTGTTAATAAATAACACTCAGATATGTTCGCTATATCATCAGCCTATGTAATGAAGCAAATATATAAATTGGTACTTATTTACTTATTCAAGCAAAATTCTGAAGAGCTTTGTAGTTTGCTGTTACTAGAAAACTTCCCGCCCTACAGCGGGATCCACTTCGTTATCCTGAAAACTCAGCCCCTGCCTCCAATCTGCCCATGAGGAAAGGTGGGGGCAAAGTAGGGTGCATGTACCAGAGGGCCAAGGACTCAAATGCTGTGGTCCGGGTCCACGACCGTGCAACCCTGAAGGCTTCAGAGGTGTGTGACAGACAAACAGATAAACTTTCCACGCATTATAGACGGATGACGTTTTGCCATAATCAACCACAGACACAACGTTCTGTCATTCTGGCCTGAGAAATGTCCGGTTGTCTCTTCTCCCCATTTTCACCGTGAGGAGAGGTTGAAAATGCAAGCTGACCAAAGAAAGCTTGGTACGAAGCCACAGAGCCTGTTCGGCTCAAGTGACAGTGCAGAGAATGAAAGAGAGACTCGCATTTGAGTTTGAAACTATTTCAAGTCGAGTTTCAAGTTTCAACTTGAAACCATAACTCAAAACCTAACACTAACTCGACTCAATACATTAACACTGACCCTAACCCTAACTCCAACTTTAACTCTAGTCAAGTACTGCAACTCTGGCTTTTCAAACGTCGAGTATTTAATCCATCTGAAAGTAGCAGTACTTGATGATGCACTTCACATCGAGTACCGCAACACGAAGCTCAAAAAGTACAACCAGATGATTTTGAAGACTCCTCACATTTGGTCTTGCGACACATGAAAGAGTTGCGTGTTTTCAGCAAGCTGTGTAAAGATGTCATCACGCCGATCAGTCGTCAGTGACTGAGAGGCGACCAGCACCGACTGTAGTACCGGGTTTGATGTCTGGTGTGTCACATGCTCTACAACAGTTCACCTCAGAGCTATGGAGCATCACCTGCCATATGGGATCACACAGTGTCACCTGCCACCCAACACTGGTAAACATGCCATGCGGTTTTGCCACAGCCAGACAGGCTGGTACTCAATTTACCTACCCCGAAGGGATGGAAGGCTGAGTTGACCTTTGTGTTGGCTATATATCGAAATGGTTTACCTGTCTGCAGATCGTCACTCATCCAAGCATACTGTGTCTCAAAAAACGTCCCACTTTGGGATAGTCCATATCTTTGCCAAATAATAACCGATTTTCAAAATTTATCCACTGGACAATTGGCAATAAAGTGCCTACTGAATAACCCACCACATCTAAACTGCATCACTACACTACCTTGTGAAATATAGAGTTACAGAACAATACATCAGAGATCTTGTGGATTGTGACTGATGCTCTACAACAGTTTACACATGATGCACCAATAATCCGAATTGGAAAAAAAACCTGTTTTTTCTCAAAACACTCAACCAAGTTAGTTAAATTTATAGAGTTTTGAGTCAAACATTCGTTTTCCTAAAAAAAAGCACAACTGTATGGGTTTGAAGTTTCATGGGTTTTAAGTTATTGGAACATCCACCACTAAATAGTGTCCACATCGAATAAATATGCAAAAATTTGCAAACTCACAACTACGAAAGTTTTAGAAACTTAACTATAACCAAACATGTCATTATGAGCATATTACGAAACTGAACTGGCTTACGACTGGGGTCGGTTTTTTGGTAAATTCACTGAATAATAGTCAAAATGACAAAAACTAATGATTAACTAAGTAATGCTTTCGATTAAAAAGAAACAGTGACAAAATAGAAATAAGCATGCTTTCATTTGCATTTATGTTTAATAAAACAGCAACTTAATAAATTATTCAGCCAATATCCAACAGCTGTCACAAATAAGCTGAGACGTAATTAGCAAGTGTTTGTCTTTGTAATAGTTGATAACACAGGTAGCCTAGTAATCAAACCATCAGTCCAACTCAAACTCACCATTTAGCTTTTTCAGTGAGACAATCTGGAGCAAAAACTCATTCAGTTTGTCCAGTAGAACATTACTGGCTGCTGCCATATTCGCATCTGCAATACACTTCATATACACTAACTGCTTATTATTTTCCCTCCTAAAATACAACAATTTTCTTCAAATAATACAAGTGATACCTTCTTTCTTTCTTCCTAAAAACCAAAACTTTGTGAATGCAAGTTTGTTTACGTAAATGTAATTGTATTTTTTTAATTGATCAGCTTTATAAACTTCCTCAAAACAATCCAAGATGATAACATAATGGGTATCAAGTGGCTACTCCAATCCACCTGTGTGCAAAGATTAAACAACAGCTGCTGTTGTACGCTAGCTACTGAAATGTTGATCAAACAAACAACTACTGCTAATAATCACCTTGCAAGTGAGCCACATAAAAATTCACCACAATATAAGACTAAATAAGAAAGCAAAAGATATTTATCAAAACACATCCAAGAACATGCAAAAAGACACAAAACAGCAAACATAAGAAGAAGCAATCACTGAGTCTGACAGCCCATCAAGCAATACTAAGTCCACAAAAACACATAAAACCTAAGGTGCATAGCACAGCACAAAAACTCATCGACAAAGCCTCAGCAATGCTGAATAAAATTTTGCTGAAAAATGACAAAGCTTAAGTAGAATTCAATTTGCTGTGGGCCAGAAACCTGTTTGTAAGTGGCCATGGCATTGCTGCTGCAGTCGTCGACTGTGTAAGATAACATCATCAATCGGCCGAGCAGACAGCACTTGAAGTAGACCACGCACGATGTGACTGGCATAGACGTGTTGCATGTACATAGATAATGACTCACGTAGGAACTCACAGAGATCAACGATCAGTTCCAGCATTGAATCATTACTCAGAACTTCTACCACACTGCCAGCACCATTCTGCTGCTTCCGTTTCTTAGGTTTCTTGGATTTATGGCTATCATGTTCATCCACTGCAAAAGAAGTGATATCACTCTTAGCTGTATCTGCAACAAGAAAACAGCAATTACAGTAGTCCTAGTGTGCAGTAAAAGTTCCCCGAGGTTAAAAACATAGCTGAAATGGCTATTTGCCCAACATCGCCAGCAAATCCGCCAAAAATGAATCGCGCACTACAAAAGCACCGAGTAAAAATGAGCCAGAAATTTGACTTTATTTTTTTATTGAAATATTAGTACTTGTCTCACAGCATGCAGCATTCCAACAGTAACCTTAACTGCAAGTGCAAGCAAATTGGGATTAGGCAAGATGGTGGAAGACATCCACTAGTGTACTGTGCATCAGCATAAGAGTGATGGAGTGAGTAAAAGCTTTACGTCCTTCTCAACACATAATAGGTCATTTCAGGAACAGGCTTTCCAGGCAATGCACACACGTAAACAGAATAATAAAACAGACAATTTAACGTTTACAGAATAAAACAGATATGGTACACAAAACACAAAAAAATTGATCCTAAGCCTAAAATTGTAATAACTCTCTATTACGAGCATGCATATGTAATGATAATGGCAGTTCTAATAATCTTTCCTGTTATCCTCCAGACAGTCATTAATCTTAGAATGCTGTCTACTTCACAACAGGATGGGGAGGGAGAGGCATCAGCATAAGAGTAACTGTAACAAAATCAATAAGAGATCCTTACAAAGAAATTGGCCACAGCGCTTGACAAGTGCCTGTGTCACATGGCTGGCATACTGATCGCAGCATACGGTCTCCCAGTCCGTGGAAAACTGTTCCAGCAATGAGGTCAGCTGGGTTCTGTCTGCCTGCTGGATTAGCTCCTCAATGATGTGGCTCACTGTAGCACTCTGGGATACTTGCACGGCTTCCTGCGTTAGCTGACGGAATATGTTCTCAAGCAGTAATGCTGCATACACAAAACAACAACCATTTTTCAGCAAACAAAATCATTAAACTAATTAACTGTTACAATGAATGTTGCTTGAGTACGAATGGGGAACATTTTTGGCTTTCAGGCAAATGTACTACATAAATATTTGTGCACACTATCACGTGCGGTAACACAAAACAAATTTTAAACTATCATAATTAGCTGTTGTGAAGAATGCTGCTTGGCATTTGTGCCTACAGTATAAACATAAGACAGTGTGAACATTTTAGATTTTACATGGTAAAAAAATACTCCAATCCTACCCGGCCGTGTGTATAAAAATGTTCGAATTTGTTCACGACCGGCCGTGTACGTCGTTGCCATTTCCTATACATACGGCCGGCCGTGTGCATAACACCAGTCAAGTCGATAATGACGATAAGGATAAAATCTCCGAGTGTTGCAAAAACGGAAAGGGTAAACGTCCGGTGGCAAAAATGTCCTACATCTGAGACACTGGAGTATGCATAGGGAACATTTTTAGCTTTTAGACAGTACTATGTCGGGCACACTATCACGTGCGTTGACGTTTTGTTGCGCGAAAGAAAGCTGTGGAGTGTTCTACCTTTGTCTTCGTCATCGTCAAAGTCTTGTTTTAGTTCACGCGATATTCTACGGTAATACTGCAGAGTTTCGCTATCAAGTATCTCGCGTTTCGGCGTCTTTTTCAACTTACGTTTACCCATCACTCCAACGAAGAATCAATAATTTGTTTACATTAGACGAAAGAACATTAAACAAAAATCATCATATTAAAGTGATGACTCGATCAAGATTTCTATTTCGATACGATATTTTCAAAATATCGATATCGATAGTATCTAGTGCCACCACATCGCTATTTGATATTTTAAGTTACAAAAACAGTAGTATCAGCGGGGCTGCGTATACTGCATTATTATTCTTCATTTCTTATTTTTTCAGTTTTTTCTTTCTTTTATTTTAGTTGTCTTCACTTCAGTCATTTTTCGAATTTTGTCAGTTTTACATTTAACACCATTTCTATTCTCAGTATTTTTCATTTCATTTTTCTTTTAAACATTTCAGTTTTTTAGTTTATGTGCTAGATTAAACTGACAGTTTGTTTGTCAGTTTTTGAGTGCAAATTCTCCATTGTATTGTATAGTATTGTATTGCGTTCGATGGATTAGAAACTTTGATTCACTTTTAGACCGGAAACTAACGTAATACTTCCGCCTTTCGCGTGTTGATGTTAGAGCAAGATGGTTGGTATTTTCGATTTGGAGATAAAATCTTTCTTAATCATCTTTACACGCACAACATTTGCATTTTTTCAGACACTTTATTGTTTATTCTTTATGGTTTGTATATAATGCTTCGCTTAGGGCGTTATTGGTGCTAAGTTAAACGCAACTTTTCGACGAATCTACATGCCTCTCTCTTGTCAGTGAGTGTCGATTGGTGCCATCTGCTCACGTTATATCTGCTGTGCAGAGTGTCCTTTTCTTAATCAAAATATTTGGCGTATTGTAGTGAAGCACTAATGGAGTTTCTGTTGTGTTTGTGCGTATAGTCTCATCGCAAGTTTTCGGCGCCGCGGCACGGATCTCTGGGCTTTCTGCCGAAGAAGCGCAGTCGTCGACAGCGTGGCAAAGTGAAGGCGTTCCCGAAGGATGATCCGTCGAAGCCCGTCCACCTGACGGCATTCATGGGATACAAGGCCGGCATGACGCACGTTGTGCGAGAGGTTGACAGGCCCGGATCTAGTGAGTTGCGTTGACATGAGAATGTCTGGTTGTGTCTTATAATATTATATGAATGCTAAATATTTGTGGCTGATTAACTCTTTCATGAATGCATTCTTTTTTTTGCCAACTTCAGTATGTTGAAGACTTCAGCACGTTGTTAGTTAATGCGTTAATTTAGCAAATTTTTTTGCGTAACATACTGCATGCATCACGGTAGCTTTCACTTCCGGTTTGTTCATCCATTTACGCTAAGAATTTTGAGTATAGTCGATACCTTCAGAGATGTATTAGTAATTGCTAGGACTGTATTTGCTGTGCCATTGTAGCCTTTTGTCCAACGAATAATAGGTTATTTATTTCGCATATTTTACTGCAGTGTTGCTTATAGAATGATCTATGGTGTCCACTGGAATTTAATAAGTTTGCACACAGTTAGCAAGTACCGTTGTACTTAGCAGATTGTTAACTGAACTACACTTTGTGGTGTTCAGAGGTGCACAAGAAGGAGGTCGTAGAGGCAGTGACAGTTTTGGAAACCCCACCGCTAGTGATCGTAGGAATTGTGGGATATATTGACACGCCCCGTGGCCCACGCACCCTCAAGACAATCTGGGCTGAACATCTCAGTGAGGAGTGCCGAAGACGCTTCTACAAGAACTGGTTAATAGCACTCCAAATAATTTTCATTATAATGAAATGGTTGCTCAATGTCTGACTTAATTGTATATGTCATTGTACTCAGTTCATTTACTTCATTATTAAATATAGGTTATCCAGGTCAACTCAGCCTGGCCATCCCTCCATGGTCGGTGCAGTGAGTACCAGCAAAAGCTGGGACATAAACAGGCACATTGCATGATGCACTACCTTCATATCCGTGGTCTTGCAGTCTAAACTGGTGTCTGGCTGAAGGATAAGGAAACGGAAATCAGCGCCATTCTGTGGGTCTCATTCACTAAACGTTTTAAGTTATGTTAATATGGCTTAAGAATTATAATCAGTCATTGGGTAATTGTCTTTATTCTTAATTACTGTGACTGTGATAACATTCTAGCTTTCATTATAATGAATTTGTTAAAAACATAAATGTCTTCATTCATTATTCATTATTATCTATTATTTATTGGTTTGGACTTTGGATTGAACAGTATGTCATGTCGGGGAGGCCACAGGACATGGAATGTCCTTGAGAAAATTTTGGAAGTCGTTGGGCTTCAATTTGAGTTTTTCAAAATTATTATGACCACCATGTGAAAATTATTTTTTATGATTATTGCTGGAACTGTTTAACATGACTGGTAAAGTGTTATGAGAATGGGTCTCGAAAATATACGCTGTGTCTCAGAAAAAACATCCTCAACTTTTTTGACTGTAACTTGAAAACGAATTATCAGATTACAATAATTTTTGGTATGATAATTTGCCATCAAATGACCATTTAGTTTCCCATCTCACCCAACGTTTGTTTCTGCACTACCTGGGGAAAACAACCAGTGAAATATCACTTTTTTATCTAATGCAATATGTATGCTTAATTAACATAACGCATAAAAACACATTTTGTTAACATTTCTGACATTTTGGCTGACATTTCATCCAGTTGTCCATTTTTTTAACTGCCTGCAGTATGATTGCTTGAAGGGTTGGCCCACTGTATGAACACAGGCAAGGAGATACGCTTTCTCCATTCATTGACAGCAGTATCGATAATGTTCTGCTCCAGACCAATGCAGGCTGTATTAATCTCTTCTTGACTTCACAAACATTTCTAAACTTTATCTGGTAGACACATTGCTGCATGACAGTCAAACCTTGTAATAGACCGGCTGTTTGGGCCCACAGATTAGGATAGATGGAATTTATCAACGTTTTTTATTCATTTTAACACGTATTATGCTTGGTCTGATTTCCACAGGTAGTGCAAATGCAGATGATGGGTGAGGTGGAAACTAAAACACTTATTTAATAGGCAGTTGTGTCAGAAATATTTCTGCCAAAAATTATTAAAATATGCCGATCTTTCTTCAAGTTACGATCGATAATATCGTTAATGTTTTTTTCAGGTTTTCGGTTTATTTCAACACATTTCGCTTGATCTGATTTCCCTAGTTAATACAGAAGCATACATTGGG
>Ga0209671_1000245_pt1 | contig 31475 bp, 17 predicted proteins | sample WorMetHERISLAND2_2_FD_187401 | JGI IMG/M metagenome (GOLD analysis project Ga0209671, IMG submission 187401) | Marine gutless worms symbiont microbial communities from Max Planck institute for Marine Microbiology, Germany - Olavius geniculatus... | ecosystem: Host-associated > Annelida >...
AGCGTGAGAAAGAAATAAGAAAATCAAATGCTAATTAATCCATAAATCATGTCACAAAATAGCGAACCTATTTCCGGAGACGTCAAGTACACGCAGCTGTTTAAGGTTGCCGAGCTCCTGAGGCAACATATGGATGTAATTATCACGCACCGACAGCACCCCTAGCTTTGTGCACCGACCAACCTGTAAAAGTACACTAATATATAAACATTCCTTCTTTCACACAGCTTATTAGTTAACCCACCATCATGCGACTTAAAACCCATGAACTGAAAACCCAAAACTTATCAAGTTCGGCCTTTAGTACCTCGAGCACGGCCTGTCAGGCTGGTGCTGATGCAGGGCACATTCACCTGTGTCAGGTACCAGGTAACACTCCGATCCCATATGGCAAATGACGCTCTGTAGCAAACAGGAATTAACTTCAGGAAGAATGAACATGCATACCTCACAAGGCAGCACGGCCATCCGATTGCGATCAACATTGAGTATTGACAAGAGTTTTAGCTTCCCGATTGTTGACGGCAACTCCTGCCAAAGCAGACACAATAACTAAGAACAACAATAATAATTATAAACTAATTTGTATAGCACCAGAGTGTGTCGTCAGTCGACTGACTTCAGAGGTGCTGGATAGACAGTTACAGCGGTGACGGAAGAGAAACTTTTTTATGTTTGAACAGAGCTGGAGAGCTACAACATAAAGTGTCAGTGTTAAGGGAGTTCCAGACGACAGGAGCAGATTGAATTCAATCAGTCAACCATTCAGTAAGCAAATAGATAAATACATAAATCAAAAAATAAAGTGATCAAAAGACCCATCATCCAGGCCGATCAGAGGAAAGCAGAATAAGCAGAGTGTTATGTACAAGTGAGAAAGAAACAACGGTGCAAAGTAGCACAGAGGGTCATCAGATTTTGACACCAAGCCCACTCGTACTGAAGCCCTGAAAAACTGTACAAGTTTACTAAAATCCTGTCCTAACTTTTCTGAGTAATCTGGCAGAAGAAAGGTCACAATCAAAAGTATAGATATATAATTCCGATAAGAAAACTTACGGTGAGGAGATTTTCAGTCAAGATGAGTTCTTGTAATGACTGACAGCTGAATAAATCACCAAACAATTGATCAATAAACCAATCGATACGGAAATCGTCAATAATTCATTGACAATGTTAATTAGCTCTATCAGCAGTGAGTGAGCGAGTAGGGTTTAACGTCCCACCCGACACAGTATAGGTCATTTTGTGGACAGCCTTTGTAGGCAGAATGCACACACATACACATAATAATGAAACAGTAAGTTTAACCTTGACAACAATCAAACAGAAAGTTTAAACTTTACAGAAAAAGCTAATACAAAACACAAAACACAGAAACGACCTAAACCTAAAATTGTAAGAACTCGCCATTATAATTGTGCATGCATAAGAGTAATGGCAGTTCTAATAATCTGATTATGGCTAGAGTTAAGTTATGCCGACTAGTACCCACAAATAAAATTTCAAAAATTGTTTTAGCAGCATCTTTTACATGCATAAGCTTTAAATACATCATCGACCAATCCAAAATTTGGTAAAAATCACTTCTTCCACTGAATTCAAAGATATTACGTCAACAACTTTCCACTCATGATATATATATAGAGAGAGTATGCATTTGCCAAAACACAAATGCAATGTTATCAAAAAATACTACACACTGTGAACGGGCTGCTAAAAAAGCAATCGCTTATCAACGCTGACATATGGATGACCAACCTAAAATGTAACATGTCCACTGATAACTACAGGTAACGCAATGCAGCCATAAAAACAGAAACAAATATTTTTAAAAAACATTGCAAACCTACTGACGTGTAAAATTGTTTTCCACTCCCGAGCAAAAACAAAATTATTTTATCTACTTATAAACTGCTTAAATTCATCGAATTGCAATCTTGATTTACTGATTACTATTATACTCACTTGCCAACATTGGATGTCAGATGCAGAACCTGATTCTGATCTACTTTAAGAATGGTCAGTTTTCTTAAACTGCCTGCAATAACAATAAATTGTGTTCAGCGCACACAAACAACTAATGCTTACTGCAATAAAATATGCAGCAAATATAATAAAAACATATAAAAAAATGTTTATATTCATCGAAACAATGCTAACATTCAGATTATGACCAGCCCACAAATCTCTTCTTATTCATTTATCTGCAGGTAACCCTGCTAAAACATTTGCAAAAAGAAGCTCAGCTGTGGCTAAAATAGCCGATCAATGCCACCAGACCGCTAGACAGCAAAGAATCTATGCAAAAGCTATAGTATTGTCCTAGAGTTAGAGCACGTGTGTTAGGCCAAATAGTTCAGCTTAGAATTATCCCTATATAGTGAGAATTGCGTACATAGCAAGTGGCACAGGGTAGCCATTGGGCAACCCGATTTACTTGTTCAAAAAGTTTATCGTTTAGATACAATACATACGTTACAGACGACAGACAGATGGACACAACACTGCGTACCAAAGACTCGACCTTATGGTTATTTTTGTAAATTTTTAAAACTGACATAATGTGATTTCTTGAACTAGGCAGTATACTGTACACTAGCAAAGTTCCCGCACTACAAGTGGGTCCACTCCGTTACCCGACAGCTCAACCCCTCAAGCTGCCCGTGAGGGGAAGTGGGAATTCCCCATCAAAACTAGCCCACTACATAAACCCTAACCCTCATCCGAACCCTATCCCTATTACTAATCCATAATCTCTAACCCTAACCCTTACCTAACCATATCCCTATTTCTAACCTATTCCTACCCTTGATCTCTAACCCTAACCCTACAGTACTATACCAACCTAGCACTATCCCAAACCCTAATCCCTAATCCTAAACATATTCTTAACCTTATTTCCTAAACCTAACCCTATATCACTGTGTCCAGGTTTTGTCAGGACACCCAAGGTGGGACTCAAATGCCGCGATCAGGGTCCACGATCGTGCAACACTGATGGCGCCAGACAGTCAGACAGACAAACTTTCCATGCACAAATCTATGTAAGATGTTTAACCAACTGAACTAGAGAGTACCTATGCTGTCGGGCAAATACTCGAGCTGATTCTGAGACAGCAGCAGATCAGTGAGGTTAGCAAGTCCACCGAGCTCCTCGGGAAGTTTGGTCAACTTGTTGTCCGATAGGTCCAACTGTGACAGCCGACGCAACTGTCCCATCTCCTACATGTCACGTGTCAAACAAACATCACCATCAACTAGAAGTGAAGAAGTGAAGCCGATCGGCACCGTGACTCTGATTGGGAAAGTCTTGGTCTATGGCTGCTTATTCATCAAGCCGCTGATTACAAATGTGGCAATATTCCCTCCCTCTATAACCCCTCAACATATCTCGCTGAAATTCGGCCTCAGTTCCCTCCCACTAAAAATCATCTTCCCCCGATATTGGTCTTGGTTTGCTGTCCCGTTTCAAAAAAAAACGAAAAATAAGAAAAAACAAAAAGTACAAAAAACCAAAGTAAAAACAAGGCCACCCATCTCCCACTACTATGTATGAGCAGCTTGATAATGAATAAAATAAAACAACCCAAAATTAATTTAAACGCTTATTTAATTCGACCGAAACAGCACTAGACACCTCGTGCTGTATTTTGAGACCTAAACCTTAACCAGATTATGCATGATTCTCTAGTGAAAACAGTATTAGAAGGACAACTGCCAGAGAAAAAGCATAAAAGAAATGTTTCCAAGCTGGGTATTGGAAACAAGTAAAGGAAACATCGATTATCCACAACTCAAAAAACTGGCACAGAAAAGAGCAAAAAAAGTTGATAAAAACGAAAGCCTGCCCATAAAAAACAGAATGCAAGAAAAAAGAACAAATTTGATTAGAAAAGTGTGGTACCGTATTAAAATGTGTCAGCCCAGGACCAATGTGTTATGCGGCCAACTTTCTGCACTGCGCAAGCCTAACTATAAACCCGTCCTTTGACTTTCCGAGTCTAAACTGCCACACCATTTACTCCGGAAATCCCCATCATTAGCATCTCCACATGTGACTACAGAGAAGCCGAAACTTGCTTCCTGTGTGGCCACCTTCTCGTGGTGGAAGTGACTGGGCCCAACATTGACTGAGCAAACAGTGCCACTGGCAACGGTCACCTGCCGCTCGCCTCTGACTTTACTAACCCAGCAAAGCGCCGCAACCCCCTCCCTCCCCTGGGATCAGATCACAGGCATCTGTTCGTGTTTTTACAACCGATCCACGACGCCTCTGGGACTTTCTGGAACGGACTGGGGTGGTAAACCACCCCCTTGACCGGGAACGAAAGACAGAGAAAGAAGCCAAATCTTGCCAACCCAGCCTACCCTTGTGCCTTGGTGGATTTGACATCTGATGGCCAAATAATGGACAAACTTGCCAAAAAAAAGATGCATTTTCTTGAAAAATTATCGTCAGTAGTTTCAAATCAAAACTGATGATAATTCATTCATCATTAATTTTCGTAAAAGTAACTATTAAGCATCGCTACTAGCCCTGGCACATATTATTAGCTGATCTAAGAATATAAACAGCAAAATGTACCCTGGGTATATATCCGAGTTCATTGGAATCAATCAGAAGTTCTTCCAAGCATGGCAATCGACCGATAGTTTCCGGCTATCCGCATAATACACATAGCAGTCATAAAACATTTGATAGAGACTTTTTCAATCAATCAAAACAAATTTGTCAATCTTTCAAATCAATTAACAAATCAATCATAACACATTTGTACAGCAACATGCCATGTGTCACAAACAAACCAGAAAAAAATTACTTAACTACTGGTTAATTCAACACTTTAACTTACATAATTTTCTATGCAAATATACGAATCATACCAAATCAGACATGTATTCAAATACCAAATATTGTATCGAAACAATTTCAATCCTTTGACTAAATGTTAAATCTCAAATCAAATCACTTCATCAAGACTCCTAATAACACACAAGAAATTTGAGCTAATGCTCACGAGACGCGCGAAAGCCTATAGCAGTTCTGGTTTAGTAATTTAGCTGAAAATTGGGGTGTTCACGCTAAGTTAATATAGAAATACCAAATTCTCTATCTGGATCGCATAACGATAGTTCTGTGGCGCCACCTTGTGAATGATATAGACCTGTGTCCATAAAACTCCCTATTCTGGCGTTCAAGGTCATTGAATTTGGCGCCAATCGGGAGCCAGTGTACGACTTCCTATTAGTGATTAATAGTAACTTAGGCCCTATCTCGCACTGTTACTGAGATACAGCAACTTGTTGGTCAAAAATCACAAATTCTGCCCACCCCCTCTCATTTAGTGCCCTCTTTTGGGGTGACCCCCTTCAAATTTATGGAAAAGCTTTACGGTTCCTGAAACTATAGTCTTCCAGACAGCCGAAGGTGAAGATTTGGTGATTCTAGCTTGCACCACTTTTGACTGATCCACCTGTGTAACAGACAGACAGACAGACAGAATGCGATGGCTAAGATGCACTGAAAGCAGTAGTTGCTTTCGCACGTAAAAATACTACAGGATATGTGTACAAGTTGTATAATCCTAAATCTAAAACAAACTGCATTTTTATTCATCCAAGATAATAAATGTGTGGAATAGTTTACTGGATTCCATTAGTTTCAAAAATCTTCCAGCTTCTAAGCATTCTGTTATCAAGACGGACGTAACTAGTTTTCAAACGTGTTTTAGATTTACATAAGCTTAAGTTCAAAGAACAGCTACAACCGTTCTTGTTAAGAATCTTGCTGACGAGCACACTGGTTTCATACGTTTGCAACTTTCTGTAAGAAATCTGACGAGCAAATAAACGATTTGATTTTAAGCGCAGCTGACGTCACGGACAGATGAACTTACGAGGTCTTCGAGCAGATTGCTTCCGAGATCGAGAACTCGTAGTTTAGTGAGAGACGAAAGGGAAGCAGGCAACGTTTTGAGCACATTGTCACGCAATTCCAGGCTTTCTAGGTTTGACAGGCTGCACCAGCATACAACACAGCATGGACTGTAAAGACCAAAGCTAAAGGTAAAAGTCAGAATATAGCTCTTTACAAGAGTGAACCCATTACAGAGCTACAGAGCATCATCTGCCATATGAGATCACACAGCACCACCGACACAAGTGAACTTGCCCCACCATAACCCTAGCCAGACAGATCAGTACTCGATTTACCTACCCCAGAGGGATGAAAGGCTAAGTTGACCTAGGCAGCTGGTTACATACCGAGATGGTTTACCTATTTGCAGGCAGTCACCCATCGCAGTACTAACCCAGCCCGGCATGCAGTAACTTTGTTAATTGAACGAAATGCGTCACCGCTAAGCCAGGCCACCACCTGTGTGGTGAATAAACTGATACTATCACTGATAGTTCAAAAAGCTAGGAGTGCACTAAGCAAAAATTCATACACCGTAGTCAATTAATTTTATCCAGTTTTAAAAGCAAGGTGGAAAATATTACATGGGTTTTGTTAAAAATTTAATTCTCTTTCCAATTGTGCAAAAATGAAAAAAAATTGGCTAATATTTTTAAAAAGTTATCACCCACTATGTAATGTCCTGTTTGATAAATAATTGTGTACAAAATAATAAATGCGTAAGTTCTAAATGATCATTTGTTGCAGTAATCCAGCCTTAAAACGTTGGATTGCATCAAATAACAATACAAAATATACAAAATAATACTAAGTTAGCAAAATGATGCATATATTAGGTGTCCAGGTTTAATGATGTGGGAGAAAACAAAACAAACTGGCAAACCAAAATGACGAATTGTAACAACTTCATATCTATGACAATTTGTTCACTATGGCAAAATGAAGTGACGAGTGAAATTTATTCCTGAGAAGTTTTCATAATTCAACAATCGGCAAAGTTAGGCATGAATTTGGCAAATTTGTACAGCTTAAAAGTTGACAATACTCCAACAAAGTCATAATAAAACTAATGTGCATAGCTTATGAGGGATTATGAGTAAATAACATGCCATCCAATGTCAGCCGGAAGTCGATTCAAAGAGATGTCATTGAGGCCGGCATGAGTCAGGTTATGAAGCTGTGTAAAGCCATCGGGCAATCTGTAGCCAAACAACAATTACAATTGTTTTTGGTTGAATACAATTTAACCTCCTGCTGTCGACTGGTGAAATAACATTGCTAAATAATATTTTCAATTACAGGCAAATTTAACTTTGCCCGCTGTCTTATCGTCAGCTTTTGGTGGTTTTGCCCCCAGATCCACAGAGGTTTTCTGTCTCTTGACTCCGCTGAAAACATCGGTCCTCAGACACACTAAAACCTTCACTACGCTTACGCTGCTGGACTCATGCATAGGGTTTCGTAAGTGATTTTGACACTTACGTAGGGTTCCGCTGCAGCAAAAAGGTTGAAAAACACTGCTTTGTGGCATTTCCTTGACCATTTAGTTTGCTCACTGTAAAGAGTCTGCTGTGAATCACTGTCGTCATGTTTTGTTAGTATCAGTAATCTGTGCTAGTGTCATTCGTTTAACATGAATACACATAACAAAATATCCGGTTTGGAATTTTCTCAAATGTCCGATTTGAAATTTTTTTTACCACACTGCGATGAAACCAAGACACTGTGCAGTGTGTCTGAACTTGCGTCAACTATCTATATTCTATTCGTATTGAGCCGAATGATATCATAAATTATTTTTATTTGGCCAAATAGTAAAATCTACCAAATTCAGTATAGCCCTACTACCAAACCATTACTACAAGAAGCAAGTTTTTCTACAAAAGTAAAAATAAAGTTCCGATACTTGCTATATACCACTTCTTAGTTACACGAGTCAAACTCATGACCGGAAACGCATTACAATCTCCAAAGTGGCAGCTGATTGGCATGAGCTAATAATACCGCAGCACACTATGCGGCCATCTACTGACCATGTCAGTGACCAACTGGATCCATAGTTCGCAGCTAACAGACATACCACCGCCCCAATCAGTAACACTAGGCCTTCACCCCATAACCTGCAAGCTACTACTCATTTCCCATCCCGCTTGGAGCAGAAGGCTGAGTTGACCTTAGCACACAGTAGGTTAGCAACTTGCTCAAGGTTGCTATGATGTCATAATCTCGTTTCAGAAGACATTACTCACAAAGAACTATTACCCACCGCTGTAATTGGTTACTGCTCAAATCAACATTCTGAAGGTTCCTGCACAGTCGAATGGTGTCGGGAATATCACCGATATCTGCACACAAACGTCAACATGCATCACTGTTCAATAGCCGTACAAAATTCATCCATTTGCATTCTTATTCACTAAACTGGTTACATTTGAGTGAAAACAGCCACTGTTGCTTTTTTCAAAATGATGAAATTCATTTACAGCTCATTTGACTCAGGCTTTCTCTACCCATATTTCAAATAATTTCATGTACACTTGTCACAGTATTAAACAATCATTTTGCTGTTACATAAAATAATCACTTAGAAATGTCAGCTAGTGGTTGCAATCTGAAGATCTGGAATTAAGAAATTTGTAATCCGGAGACACATATGAGAAATTAAGTGAAAAGATTTGTCATCATTTTAGCACCAATAATAAACTTTTTGTATACAGGATATAGCAGACCAGTGCAGAACCAAGCTGATGGCCATTCAAGGTTTTGTTCAGAAACGCGCATAAACTTAACTAGTGAGTTACAATAAACAAACGGTTTACTAACTGATCAGTTAACTAAAAGATCCAAAAACCGGCCCTAAGATGTGAAGAGACGAACCATTTCGACTGACGTCCAGTTCCTGTAGATTAGTCAGTTGTCCGATGTCATTTGAGAGTCGAGTGATTTCATTATCGCTCATGGTCAACTTTCGCAGCATGAACAGACGATACAAGCCCTGCACACACAGCACAACATTTTTGTTTATTACTGATAATTATTATATAATAATTATACTGATAATTTAGTACTGACAATTAATCACTATATTCTCTTATATCTACCAAATAAAATTCCTGAAACACGGCATAGATGCCAGACTAGGTTAAAGGCTAGGAACAATCATAAAAATGGTATGATCTGATGTCTTACCTTCTGATGTTGCGCTAGAAGTAAAAAAGCAGATGCGCAGATCTGCAGATGTCTCAACGAGTAACACTGTAATTAAGCTGTAATTTATTAGTTTAATTATCCTATAAACCTATTCCTAACCCAGGGGCAGCGCCAGGCTTTCAGAGCTGGGGGGTCCAGAACAAGTGGTTGTCGATTTACCGCCGGTACCCGCCCCCCTCCCCTCCCTCTTCACCCATCCAAAACAGCTCGTATTTTGAAAACCTTACGGGTCGTGCTGCTGGAGGCTGTGGGGTTTGGGCCTCCTGCCTGCCGCTGCCCCTGTCCTAACCCTAACCTTATTTTAATCATAATCCTAACCCTGTTCCTAATCCTAACACTAGCTCTGTCGTAACACCACAGATCTGCTTTTTACCAGAGGCCCTGATAGTGACTGTTTGTCTATAATCCAAAGGTTGGATAGTCTGAAAGTGTATACTGCAACATGTGTGGTCACTATCTCTCACCCTCACCCTAACCCCAACACTACTGTTAGTTTTTAAAAATGTAGAAATTGAATCAACATCTGTAGAAGTGTATAAAAAAGAAACCTAAAACCAGTGTTTTTCAACCTTTTTGCTGCAGCGGAACCCTACGTAAGAGTCAAACTCACTCACTGGGGACCGATGTTTTCAGCGGAGTCAAGAGACATAAAACCTCTGTGGATCTGGGGGCAAAACCACCAAAAGCTGACGATAAGACAGCAGGCAATGTTAAATTTGCCTGTAATTGATAATATTATTTAGCAATACTATTTCACCAGTCGACAGCAGGAGGTTAAATTGTATTCAACCAAAAACACCCGGCGAGGCGTCACCAATGGCAGTTTAGCCCCCTTCCACCAACTCAAAAAATTATCATTGGATCTTTTACGTTTTACATGGACGCCCTTGGGCAGCTAGCTACACTGCTGCGTGAGGCTTTTTGTATCTTTCAAGCAGAATGTTTCAGGTATCAAAAATTCTTTCAATAGAACTACATAAACAAAAAACGATTTGGTAACACTAACACTAATACATTAGTGTTCATTGTGCAAGCAAATAGCCTACGCTATAACTGTTAACAACAAGGAAAATATTCAGCACTATAAGCAAAAGAAGATGGCTAATAGTGCTAATTTTGAACTAAGCATTTGCTGCTCATTAGGCCTATTTCGATGGCATGGCCTGACGTAATTTCGCTCGATGATTTTTTTGTCTTTTTTACTGACCAGCCGTAGAACCCTTGGCAGATGCTCGCGAAACCCTAGGGTTCCGCGGAACCCCGGTTGAAAATCACTGCCTAAAACTTTCCAACTAACGAACTGTTGAATTATCGAGCTGCCCCACCCGGTTCAATACCTTCGGCAAGTCTTTGATCTGGTTGGCGTCTAGCAGAAGCTCCTCGAGCGTCTTTGCGTAGCGCAAAATTTCGTCGGGCACCACGATCAGGTTGCAATGCCGCTTGTCGACATAGTCCACCTGCCGGTTGCACTTCCACAGCGGCATACAATTCATCCTGCGACTGATAATCAACCTTCTACGGTAATAACTGCAGTCAAATTCAGGACAAAATCAACGACCGAAAATGTTTCGATCTCTGCCACGCGAAAATTACGTTGAAACAACTTTGCAGTTTATTGTTACACGAAAATGTTCATTCAATCGTGAAAAATAAACAACGATCAGCACCGAAAACGGTGACGTCATCGGTTCGTGCGTACGCAGACGGACAGGTAAGTTTATACACGTAAGTAAAATCGCCCTTTGGCCGTCCACAGGTGTTCCCTGTTCATTCGGTGTTGAGGTTTGGCGCGAACTTTTTGCGACATTATAGGACACCGTAAACAGACAAATTTCATTAAAATATTTTATCCAAATAAATGAGCTTATCTCGCTATAGAAACAACTATATGGCTTCTCGTGAAGCCTGGACCGGTGAGATTTCTGGTGAGATTTCTGCCCGTGCTTACTTAGGCCATCAGTAATTCTAGTGGCTTCGGTGAATTCGGTGAACTCATTTGACGCGCTACAGCTATATCATGGCTATAGCCTATGCTGTACGGCGTCTGGCATCGTTGTCGTCTGTCTGTGGGTCACGGATGTATGTGGCTATGCCTTCGGTCGTAGGAGGGAACTTTTTGCACGGATAATTAGTCTTGTGCTGAGACTCGCAGTGGCCTACAAAATTTGGGGATTCAGAAGTAGAAAGTGCGAAACGCGCTTCTAAGTTAGAATATCTGAGATTCTCAGAGATTCTCAGAGAAAAAAAAGTGCGAAACGCGCCTCTGGTCTCAAATTTGGGGTGGAATGGAGGGGGTAGAAAAATGTTCATTTTTTTCAAGGGAAAACTGGTTATATCTCGGAAACGGTGAGAGATAGGCCTAGGACCAAGGTTAACCTACTACTAATTCATTCATTCATTCATTCAAAGTTTAGGCCTAATTAAAACAGACAATTAAACGGTGTTACACAATAAAACGAGTGAAGCTTGAATGAAACGATACGAAAATAGTCCTTGAACTAATATTAATTGTCATTATAGAGCATTCTTATAATAAAGTTTTTTGTCATTGGTGAATGGTGACTGACGTAGGTAAAAGGGGGGATATAAACATGCGGGTAATATGAACATGGTTTTTATATTTATGGTATTTATTTAGTCCTTCTGTGTATATTGTATCTATAATAAAATGACGCACTGTTGACGTCGTGTGTGATGTGCTGCGCACATAAAAAATAAGGTGGTGAGTGGAGACTATTTGACCGGCAGTCGGCTATTTGACCGGTCAAAACGAAAAATCGCAGTCGCCATCTAGCGAATGACATTGTAGATAGTGTACGCGCTAATGACTAGAATTTGCGTTAATATTATGGTGTAGTGTTTAGGGCAGGGCTAGGGTTAGTGTTAGGGTTAAAATTAGGGTTACTCAAAAACATCCGTCCATCATAAAGACGGATGTTTGACCAGTCATGACCAGGCGCGTTTGACCGGTGACAAAATTTGATCGGTTATATAGCTTATAGGCCTAGGCTATTTGACCGGCTGCCAGTCAAATATCTTGCGCCAAAAAAATGAATAAAAATTGCACGCAACTTTTTATAGGCCTATCAGGGTCAACCTTCTGTAGTCTTGTTTTTGTGACTTTTCTTATCAATTCTACGTTTGCATTAGACGTTGTTAATTTTACACTACGTCACGAATGGCACTCTATCTTGATTGATACAGACTAGTAATCTTTCTAGTTACGCCATAGGCCTACAGCAAAAAATGGCGACAATCAGTGCTGCATTATCTAGCGTCGATCGCAGGCAAATTAGTTGAGTACTACTATATATCGTGGGGAATATGAACATGACACTGAAAGTATGGTATCCCTAGTGGGGTAATATGAACAGTAATATTAACAGTTGCGGGTAATAATTTTTATGAACAGGTTGTAGGCCTAGCTGTTTTTGTGATATTAACACGTTAATACATTTAGGCTTCTTTTGTAAATTTTCTAGCTTATTACATTCTCGTGGTTTATGCTTAAGGTAATATGAACAGTTTTATTTTAACGGCTTTATGGTATGAACACACCCTGTTCATATTACCCACACAAGTGTGTTCGTATTAACCCTCCATGCCGGGAATATGAACACTTTAATGCTTATTTTCAAACATTTATTTTTCTCAGATTTTAACACATTTTTATTACTTTTCCAGTCGTCAGTGATAAACCTTTCATAAACCTATTATCTAAGACCCATTGCCATATACGGTTACGTATCATTGCAATAGTCATTAACTCGTTTAAGGTGGTCGTATTTCTCCCTCTACCCTAATAGTTACTTTCTAATGAGTAATTTGAAAAAATACAACGAAATTAAACCGCAGGATGTAATTGCCCCATCCTTGTTCGTACAGCAATTAAGCTGTAGCCGACAAGTTTGTACAAGTCCATATTAGCAGATCGAAGCAAATGGTGTTCGATCTCGGACGCCGTATAAAATAATAAACTGCAACAATACCGACAATAGTGCTATTGTCCGCACACCTCTATTGTTAGGCCTATATATACAGGGTGGTCCAAAAATGTCCCACTTGTTTTCGATAATTTGTTGACAAACAGATGGCCAAGACGATAGAATTATCATTATGTGAGATACACTTACTGTCCACCTCACCTGATTTATGTTTACGCACTACCGTGTAAAACGCACATGCTCCGAATTGTTGCATAATGCAGAGTTATTATAACCGTAAAAGTTCTAACGACTTACTTCGGCACACAATAAAATAAAATGTGATTTATTTATTTATTTCAAATTATCATAATTTAGGCCTATGCCAAAGGTGTACACAGTGGCTTAGACGTGACTCCCCGGCTGATAGCGGCATTAACGATCAACTGATCAAAATCCACAAAAATCATTCATGGATTACACGTGTTTTGAGCTTATCAGTCAGTTATTTTGTTGTCTGCTATTTTTAGCGTAGAATATTGAATACCACAAAATTCTATCGTTTTGGCCATCGGTTTGTTAAAAATCAGCAACTTTGATGGAGATTTGACATTTTTTGGACCAACCTGTATATCGCGTGTATTATCATGAGATTTATGATAGCCTAATTAGTGTTGTGTCGCCGGTAGTGTTCCGCTAAATGCGTTCGCCGGTTGTCAATTGCTTACTAGGGTCGCTTTAGCCGACGGGTTTTTAGTCACTGGAGCCCGTAGAACAATTACTCATCTACAGCGTAGAATACATGGTCTCAAAAAGCAAACCATTACCCAGTATAAATTCGTCGTTGTAAACGGCCAAACTACGACTTCTGCATTTCACAAGGTAGTGCAGCCACATTATTAAAGTAAGGTAAGCAAAACTGTAGTTGTTTCTGTCAAGTTTCAAATTAACGGTGCATGTCAAAATTATTAAAACCGACAAATGTTTCAGAAAGCTATTCAAAGAAAATAAAAGTGGCTTGCTTTTTGAGACATAGTGTATAGGCCTAGGCTTATTACCCAGGGGTGAGGAGTGCATAGAAACGTGCTTGTGCTAACAATCGATGTTCATATGTGCGTTTAATTTATCGTTTATTTGATAGAACAGCATTTACATTCATTTTACTTTTTACTGGGTTATTCTAACTGCATTTACATGGTCATGTGAGATTTTAATGCGATTTGTTAGCATTCGCTAATAGGGGGTTTAAAAGGCTGGTCCCCTTTTCCTAAGATATGGGATGTGCGGCAAACTGCAGTGTCAAATTTGTGTTGCTAGAATTTTAAAAAATCGTCGGAACTACAAATGACATTGCGTATGACATGTTTTCTGAGAACTTCTACCCCCTCACCCAGCTTGCATTCAGAGCTTATTAGTAAGTAAGTAAGCAATTTATATAGCGCATTAACTGTAATTATCTCGAACACGCTCGATGTGCTAGTAAAACGAGAAGTAACAAATCCTAGTTGTCGCTCGAGAAGACGCGCTACAGCGTATACAGTTTCTGTCGCAGTACTGTACTGACCTTTAAGATCATTCAAAGTCAATAATTTTCACGTCATTTGAAAAGTAATATGCGACTTCCTATTAGTGAACACTAGCAACCTAGACCCTATCCCTCATGTACGTTTGCCTGTGTCAAGTGTCAGGTGACACTGTGTGATCTCATATGGCACGCGATGCTCCCTATCTCCGATATTTTTATGAGAAACCTTTATTTAAGCTAACGCGAAAACCATGCCTGAGATCGGTAGGGCCGGTTGGGGCAGTGGCGTAGCCAGAATCTGGAAACAGAGGGGGCACTTGAGAGGTCAAGTGAGAGGAGGCATGACTCTCCCCACGAAAGAAACAGTGCAGACGGGGCTGGGTCCTTTCCCCCCGAATTTTTGCCATTTTTGTATGTGAAAATGAAGTGTTTTGGTCTATTTTGGCACTATTTTGAGTAACTGAGCACTATGTGGGGAGGGGCACGTTCCCCACTGTCCCCTTTACGACTACGCCAGTGAGTTGGGGGACAATGAGTTGCCCCGTCCCCCGTGGCGACGCTAATGCGCGTCTGCACTATTGTCGCCTATTGACGTTCGAGCCGCATCGGCAACATTATTCTAAGCTTGTACTCCACTATACTTAGTTTCGTTGTAGACTTGTTGCACAGCTTGTTGCTTAGCGTACTGTACAACGAATAACGCGACAAATCAATTCAGTGGAGCTTTGGCTAAAGTTTCCGTCATTTCGAGGGATTCGTTGTACAACTTGTTATCATAGGACTTTTTGCAGCCGCGGCAACAGGTCGAAGCGGAAGTAGGGACTGGGCTTAACTTTGAGATTGATCTACAGCATTATAAGCGCAGAATCCACTGCCCCGTATATACTTCGATACGTAGTGGATCCGCTGTACTGCTCGTTGCTTTGTTGTTTTACAACCGCGGCAACAACTCGAAGCAAGAATGGGAACTGGACTTAACACTGGATTTGACGTTCGAGCGGACGGGACACTGCTGCAACGGCGCCGTGGCGACAGTGTGTGCGAAGCGGTTAGTAGGCCTAATCTTCATGAAAAATGTAAGATGCCACGATCGTAAAGACCGCTTTCCCATGAGTAGTGACAGATAGCCAAACCACATTAAAGTCCGCCCGGCCGGACCACCTACGTGGACCCATTTATAAGATGTAGTAAATTTCACGACAGTTAAACAGCAGCGCGCTCGCTTTGCTCTTTTCTTTTTAAACTTTAAAGCCGGATTTGCAGGAATTACGTTCCCGAGCTACATCGCGTACAGTTTGTCGTTTTTAAAAATGTAGTTTGTGCTTTATTTCGCGTAAAAGCAGCACAAATAAAACAACGAACGCCAAAGGACAGACTATACAGACAGACTGGACATGGCAACACAACTTAAATTTTTTTATTGCCGTATGCAAAAGCATTCAAAAGATCATACGAAAATTTTTAGTCAAAGCAAAGTAAGGACTAGAGTCAGCGATCTTTTGTGCAATCTCAGACAACTGTCAGGTCAAAAATGTTGCTTTGTGGTTAAACGAAAACACGCTCAAAACACGCTCAAAACCTTCACACAATTTACTCGATTTGTAAGTTTAAGAAATTGAAATTAAAATTTTAAAAATAAAATTGAACGTCACTGTACACTTACTTTGAATAGTTGACCCTTTATCAAACAATAAGAAATGCAACAGGTCCCCATATTTGCATTCATATTTTTTCAAAACTGTTACGAAAGCTGAATTGGTATATTACGTATTTTACTCACATCGTGAACAAAGTGCCAACAAATTTATCACGAAAATTAGAAATAAGCTTTTCTTTAGTACTAAATAAATTTTTATTTAATTAAAATTGAAGACAGACACAAATATGACGTATGTGCTTTCAAATTAATCCTACGTTACAGAAATTTTCAACAGCTAGTGATCCGCAAAGCCCCTAGAGATTAGCGAATAGCCCCTAGTGACATTGGCATCGTCAGCTAGGAGCTACGGAGAAGGGCCCTGGGGTATACGTTCAACAACGTATTCTGCTATTTCACGAAGCTCATAATTAACTCGGTGTAGGCCTTTTGTTTACGTCGCGCATCACTTTTTATAATATACGAGCATAATTCATAACTCTGCGCACATTTTTAAGGCGCGTGCAGAGCGACGTATTCGAACTGAACTGAACCGACAAAGTTTAGTTTTTGACGAACTGACAAATCCGCGAGTAAGGCGAGCCCATTGGTCATTGGTTGACGCGTACGTAGGCGTAGTCACGTTGGCCACCGACGCCGTTAGACGGTAAGTTAGTACCAATTTATATAGCGCCAAAATCACGCAAGAGAATCACAACGAATCTTCAGGTACCTATTATACTGCAGTGCGTAACTGCTTGCCTATTGGTCAGTTCGTCAAAAACTAAACCATGTCAGTGCACATATATTGCTTTGGGGGCCTACGCGACTTTAGTATTAAGTGGGAGTCGGCGCGAGGGTTGCAAAGTTTGTGTGGTAAAGATGATCTAAAATCCAGTTTTAAAATCAGAAAACGAAAATTTCATTTGTCAATCGTAGGATTCACCTAATTTATCAGCGAGCCCATTGGTCATTGATTGAAGCGTACGTGCGAGCCACGTAATCGCCGACGCCGTTAAACGGTGCTTAGTGTGATGATTACTGTTTGCTTGTTAGCGAGTTTGACAAAAACTAAACCATGTCAGTTCAGTTCAGTAACGTCGCTTTGAATTCGAGGTCAGTGTAAAGATTATCGGCTACTAATGCGAGCAGGTATCAGAATTCTGGTTAGTCGAATCTCGGTTGGCGTATAAACGTACGGAAAGGTCTGAGTGCGACGAACGACCGGCGACATGACGCTACTGTCACGGTGAATGAGTTACATTATACGACCATAGCAACAACAACGACAACGACGACAATAGTAGTAATAGTAGTAGTAGTAGTAGCAGCAGCAGCACCAGCAGCGGTAGTAGTAGTAGCTAGTAAATAAAGTAATTTACATTATATTACAACAACCACTACGACAACAACGACAACAACAGTAGTAGTAGCAGTAGTTGGCGACTGAGTTACATTATGACATCAGTGCTGGCTGTGCATTATTTAGACTAGTCGTCGTCAGTCGTCAGTCGTCACGTATGCTACGTTACCGCCTATTATAGCGCGAGCACGGAGAGTCTAATTCACATCCATCAAAGCTCGCCGGTAATAGCCCGCCTACTGCCGACCACACCCCAGCGCCATGACAACGTCAATATCACATTGTTTCAATAGAGGCCACATACAAGGTGCCCAGGGTGTGGCACTTCCAACTAATTTTTGCTGGAACATAGCGTACGACTTCCGGTCGCGTAAAGAGCGATTTTCCAACAGTGACTGCAGTTCAATACTCGCTATGTTAACGCTACTATTAAACGCTACAATCAACGCAACGGTACGGCGCACGTGCACGATAAGTGCAGGCAGCAAATATGTGTTGAAAATTGCGGCCGAATCGCTGCAGATAGCTTGTAAACGGGTAAAAAATTTTTAAAAAAATATAAAAAATAAAAAATGCCTATAAAAAATAATCAAAATGCCATAATGCTATAAAAAATGCCAGCACAAACTTCTGTTGATATGACTTTAAACTGAGGCAGCGCTTAAATGCGAAAAGTGAACCAGGCCGTAATACACATACACAGTACATTTATATGGCGAAGGAGCATAAAAAGTTTCTAACGTATGTAACTGGTCTGCCACCAAAGTCAACTCAGCCTGGCCCTCCCTCCGAGCGCCAACGAGTGCCAGTAAAAGCGGGTAATAAACAGATACACCGCGCGATGCACTAATAGCCGCGTATCCGTCGTCTTGCAGTGGAAACTGGTGTCTGGCTGAGGGCTAAGGAAACGGATATCAGCAACAGAACACATAAAAGTTTTTTTAATCAAAAGAAAACATCGCACATTATATCTCCTAGGAATTAATTTGTGTTGCTAAATCAAGCGACGACGTCATACTGTAGACAACAGATTTCTCTTCCCATGGGCTTCGTTTATGGCGCGTTAGATCATCAATAACGACTGCATATACAGCTTCTTTTAATCACTGAGTGAAACGACAAATAAAACCTCTTTATTATTACAGTGCATTTTTATTCACCATAATATGTGGTATAGTAGGTTACTAGTAATCACTAATAAAAAGTGGCATACGCCCTGTCAGATTAACAGGCAATCATTGACTTTAGATAACCTCGAAGGCAGTTACGCGCTATTGCGGCTAAACGGTGCGAGATAAGGCCAACGTTACTACTAATCGCCATTAATAATACACCCTTTGAGATGAAATAAAAATTATCGATTTTGGATGATTTTCAAGGCCAGTGACAACTAATACGGTCGGCTGCACCCTAGCGACAGTTGGGCTTCTTGTTAGATTATTGCAAACTAAACTAAACTAAAGATAACATCGAAATTAAATCTCAATTTATGCTTGCGATTATCTTCGTATTTATTGCAAGAGAAAGTGTTAAAACTGTCAACCGAAGTGTTTATCTTTCTTCTCGACGAAATACGAACTCGCGTAATGTTTGCAATCGCCCGAATTGTCACACAAGGCAGCAGCAGCAGCAGCTATAGTTACTGCATGCTCCTTGCTCGGTCTTTCAGTTTAGCAGCCGCCAGCGCGACGGTTGCAGTAGGCTCTACTTAGTCGGGGACAATTTGTCGCTGTCGCTGTAACCGTTATAGGTAAGTGCAAGCATCCATCATATAGGCTATAGCCGCACACGCGCGTTCACCGCTTAATCTGGTTTTCTGACTTACAGAATTTAATTATTAACTACTACTACTACTACTACTACTAAATTGCTTCACTTTCATGAGCGCATTTTGGGTTACCAATTTAGTCTAAATAATGAACAGCCAGAGCTGCTGTTATAACTGTTATAATATAACTTAGCCTCCGGTTACTACTACTACTACTAATGCTGGTGCTGCTGCTGCTACCACTACTTCTACTACAAAGTATCTGATCTGAAAAATTTAATTATTAACTTTCTCACCAAACCGAATTTCGTCGGAATTTAGCATCACTTTTAGTACCGCCGCCGACCTACGTGGTTGACACGCGGCGACGACGCCAGTATCTTTCGAAACAGCTTTTTTCTCGTTTCAATGTTCGAGTAAAACATCAAAGATTCTCGTCGAGTATTTGCAGTTGGCTGCTTTAACCTCAAAGGTAATCACAGACTTCAATCGTTTGAAATAATGAAACGTTTTTCGATTGAAAACGAGTTTTAAAATGCATTTGTCATAGTTTAAAAACTTATGTGATTACTCGGCTTGCAGTTTGTAGAAGTTGCGATTGATTATTGAGTAAATTAAGCGCATATCGTAAAGCAGATGAATATTATATTGCAGTGTTCAGAAAAAATTTTGTGAAAGCTAGAACAGGCTTTGGCTTTCAAGCAATGTAAGGTATAGCCCCCTGCACTACAAAAAAAGAAAATAAGCGGAACGCTGAGTAATAATTGGCATTGTAACACGACAACGCGTATAAAAACGTTTAGGGGGGGGGCTAAAGCTATGTTTAATGAGTGTATAAAAATGCAGATTAAGGTAAATGTTTTAAAAAGTTTGGCTAATAAAAGTTACGGTCGAATTTTCAATGCAAATTATTATGCGGTCGTTCTATAGATCAAATGCGTTTGCCCGCGAGCTGTCTGTTCGTTCGTCCGTCCGTCGGTCCGTCTGTCGAAAAATTTAAAACGAGGCAAATCAAAACTGGCGTGAACGTTTTCTAGGACATAGGAAAAACCAGTGTATTAATTGTCAGTTTTCAAAGTCAAAGATTGGAGTTCGTGTTAAAATGTTAAAATTAGGTCTGTGCAGTGTATAGCGTCGTCGCCGCGTGTCAACACTGGGCCACCTGTTTTTTTTTTAAATTAGTCAGTCAATCAGTTAATTGCTCGAAACACATTTACTGTAAATAACGCCATGTGTCGCGAACGAATCACTGGGAGCGACTAAGATACAACGCAATTAAAATTAAAGTAAAAATGTCTATACCACCGCGGTATATGAAAAATGAGTCTTATGTTTAGTCTTAAATGTTCGCGCACACAGCAAAGACGTCACTTCTGATGGCAGACTGTTTGTCCCAAGTTCTTGCTTCGGCGACGGGAAACGCTTGGTCGCCGATCGTGGAGAGCGGTGTCATACCAGACTTGAGTGTCCACGTTTATTATTAATCACAGGCAGTGTCAAACAGTTCGGTTTTTACGTGCGACAGCACATAACGTGCTAAACGCGTATTATCTACCGTATCGTAATTCTCTGTGTCTGTATGTCTGTCTTGGTGTAACTTTACGGTACAGATCCAAGCCTAGGCGAGATAGAAACTTTAGTTTTCACCTTGTGATAGCGTAGTTTCTAGTTTTTTTGTGTGAGCAAATTTCGTGCCGATGGGTAAGGGGATTTCCTTTGAACGAAGGTGTCAAAGGGGGATATTCTTTACAAAACCGTATTTCACCGTTATCCTATGGTCTCGCGTGAACACGGTTGCAGATAAGCACAAACTTGCTGCTTATATCGTAATTAGCTAACAAGAACTGGGAACAAGTCTTCTGGGGGTACGAACGCTGATGGCCATAAACGACCTTGAAATCGAAAAAAAACAGTTTTATTGATTTTTTTCGCAATTTCAGGCTGTGACGCATATTTTAACGGTGGATTGCTCTGTGAATTTTGACTTTTTATGTTAAAAATTTCTTTTTGTCGGGAGGCGTCAGAATTTTGGTACTCTTTCACACTATTATTTTATTGCACGTCGTACACTAATTCCCTCGTTGACAACAACGATGCTATCGCGAGTCAAGTAAGATTTTCTCGGACTGTTTGTTAAATTATGCTCCTGACGTTTTTTATACTAAAGTTCGATAGCCTATTCAACTGTTCAGCCCTTACAAATTGCATTAGGCAGTAGGCCTAAACACACAATAATAATTATGTGATATTGCTTTGCAGCGGAGATGAAGATCGTTGGAGGTTTACACCAATTGTTGCTGTTCGCTTTAATTTTATTCAACGGTGAGTTAATTTTTGCTGCTGATGAGTCGCCAAATTCAACTCCCAGCAATCGGTCATATAACGTTCTCTGCGACAAGTACCCTGAACGGTAAGTCTACGCAATTTTCGTATTATTTACATTTTATCTCTTTTCGCTAGCTGTATTGATTAGTGAAATTTCTAATAATTAGTTAAGTTTGTTGCAAATTTTCTGGAGGATGCGCCGGTGAAAGGATTTTGCAATTTAGTGAATTTTGACTAAAAGTTAGTGGTCTATTTTTTGACACACGTTATAATAGGAATGACCGTATAATACTTTGTAACTTGCTTATTTTAAAGCTGACTCTGTGTTTCACAAAATAGTGTAGTTACGTATTTAAGCTGTGGTGTAATCTGTAACGATCAATTAATTGCAAAATTACTGCGACGTGTATCGGTAAAATTATGCTAATAGCCTTCAATGGGTCGATATTTGGGGCTTGCTCGTTATCGGGCCATGACGTCTGTGGACATTGCTGTATATGTGGCCCGAAGGAACAAAAGATTAAATAGACTGCGTCAAAAATCAGCTGAAATTGGCTCATAAAGACAGTCGTTTATGTCAATCTCGCCTTGACCAATGACCCCGATTGACCTGACCTCAATATATCTGCCGACTCGACCTCTTTTGGTCGCACCTGCGTTGGGTTGAACCTAATGAAAAATTTACTTTCTGCGTACATAAACGACAAAACTAACGAACCAGACTCGATATTTTACGGAACGGCAGCCGATTGTTTTTGGCTGATCGTTAGGTCGAGTCTTCGGTACAATTATAGGCCTATGTCGTTTGTCTGTCTATCGTCTGTCTATAAAGCATGAATTGCGGCTAAACGGTGCGTCATAGGGCAGGGAGATGGCAAAGGTACCGTTCGATAGGGCGATGACAAATTTCTATATTCTGTTAGGAATCATGTTCACATGTATATCTACGGTGGTTTGGCTGCAATTTTAATGCAACCTTGTACCCGCAGTCATAACCCACGTTAGCCAAATTAAGTAAGTAAGTAAGTACCAATTTATATAATGCCAAAATCTTATAAGAGAATCAGGGCGTATCCCAGTGTTGATTTTAATGTTCGATATAGCAGCGTCACCTGCAGTCACTATGGGAAATCGCTTTTTGCCGAGTCCGAAAGTCGAACGCTGGTTTTTGGATATAGCAGGTACAATCGGCCCATTCTAATGACAGCTGGGCTTCTTATATTTTATTTTTTATTCGCAGATGTGCGAGCGTCTTTATGTTTTGTTTTTAAGCCTGTTAATATGTAGCACGCAACGACGTTAAATAAGTAGACGGGTCAGGAAATTGCAATTGCAGGTTTCCGACGGAATTCTGGCAGGTGCTCAAAATCTAAATGTTGCCAGACATTTCTTTAAACTGGGGATTTAACCCCCAAATTTCGCATTTTTGGACGAAAATTTTTCGGAAACCAAAAAAATCTCTAACGCATTTCTGACACCTTAAAATTTAGGACAACAATTGCTTTCTTTGCCTCCGCTACACTGTATCAAATGCGTTTCTCAAGCAAATTAACTTGTACCAAAACTTGTATTCATCTCCACGGGAGATAAAAACGCTTTACTACATCTCTGGGGAAGAGAAATAACACTTCACGTTTCTTTTTTTTCTCGACGCTTTTGTCGTCTTGATTGACACTTATTTATACCAGTTAAGCATTCGAGTAACGGTGTTTGCTGCAAATTGCAGACCAAACTATGGCATACTGCACATCACCGGGCGCGTGGACAAAGGTCGTGGTGCCCTGAAGTCCGCTGGGAAAGGTAAAGCAGGTCCGCAGGCTGAATTCTCATCTCCTGCACTGCCAATGCTACTTGTCGGCACTATGTCGGAGCACGAGTCCACAGCTTGCCAGTGGTAGTAGCAGTAGTAGTAGTTGTTGTTGTAGTTGTAATTGTTGTTGTTCTAGTATTGTTGATGCAATTTTCAGACTTGAGTCTTTTGCTTAAAGTAATGGTAGTTTTTGTTGTCGTTGTAGTTATCCCTTAACAGTTTGCCAGTCGTAGTAGTAGTTATTGATGTTGTCGTCGTCGCAGTTGTTGTTGTTGTTTTTGTAGTAGTCTCCGTACTGTAAGTTTACAGCTTGCCAGTTGAAGTAACAGTATTAGTTGTCGTTGTTGCTATTGTTATTGCTGTTGACGCTGACTTCGTCCCCTCGTCGCCGTTGGTGTCGTTGTTATAGTTATATTAGTCATTGTAAGTCCATTGCTTGCCAGGAAATCGTTAATGTTAACGCGCAGGGCGTCTTTGAAACCGCCGTGGCCGTGAGCAACGACTTTTCGTCGTGGTCTGTGGTGCTGACGATGTGTACGGAGTCGGCGAAGGTGAACGCCAAGGACAAGGACAAGGCCAGTGGCCACTCTCAATGCCGCATGGTTAACGTTGAGCCTCCTGGAGCTGCACCTGCCGTAGCTGACGCGTACTGTCACCCGGTGGCTGTAAGGGTGACTGTACCGCCAACGGAGCAAGATTACACGGACAAGACTCACTACATGGCGAAGGTGGACTTTCGTCGCTGCGCTGTTCGCAATTCGGACAACTCGAAGCAGCGCCAACTCAAACTACGCAGAGTGCGCCGAAACGCGGTGTGTAACTACTGTAATGTGCGGCGAACGCAGGATGTGCGGACAATTTGCAGTAATCTGATTATTATATATCCCGTCACACCGAAAAGGCGTTTCTACACTACCTTGTAAAATATAAATGTATAAATGAAAAAAACACTTCAGAACAACATTGCGGTGAATGATTTCCATGACACTAAACTAAACTGTGTTATACCCACACCGTCTAGCGTTATTATCCTTATACATTCATATTTTATTTATATTTCACAAGGTAGTGTAGAGACAAATTTATGATGTGGTGGAAAATATAATATCACATTATTGCAAATTGTCCGCAGAGTGTGCCAATAAAAAATTTTACTTATACATAGTACATACGGTAGGCCTACCGTTACGTAGCCTATGAGCCCCCGAATATTATTGTAAGATTTGGTCAGCGGTCGCAGTCTACGATCCAAGGTGCCCTGAGACGGGCGTGCGTAGTAATGAATGATCATTTGTCTGCCGGCAAATAAATTATCTGTGTACGGTATGTAACAAACCAGCCAGTTCAACTCAGCCTGGCCATCCTTCGTGAGTAGACGTAGACGTAAGTTGACACATCGCGCAAATTGGCGCAATATACTAGGCACCTACATGAATAAGTGGCCTTGCAGTGTAGGCTGGTGTTTGGCTGAGGGCTGAAGAAACAAGAGATCAGCGCCGCTGTATAGGCATTGTGCTTTGGATGACGAAAAACTATATTTTTTTACGAATTAAATTGCACTGGTTGTAAAGAAAAAAATAATGCCTGTGCTATGCAACTTAATGCTCGCAATGTATACTGAATTTGATTTGATTACATGTCATTTGAAGCGGGCTATGGGTAATGTGCGGCGAACGCAGGATGTGCGTGCTGGAGTGAAGGATGGGCTCGCTGCAGACATGTCAAGACCAGTTCGTAGTGCTGAGAATGATCTGGATGAATTGGAGCTCAACGTGGGACCAAACCAAGCCGCACCAGAGAACCGTGGAAACACACGGGTAACATATCAGTCAGTTAATACATTGGTGTGAGATTTTTAAACCGGCCTAAGTAATACGAACTACTGTACTGCTAGGTTCACTATAAACAGGGTATAGATGGAGTCCAGTCCAACTAAATCATACTTACCAGGTAAGCTAATCAGTCAAACATTTAATCAGGTAAGTCATAGGTAAGTGGGGTTAGTTGATCTAACGTGGAAACACACGGGGCGCCAGTGGAAAAGTTGCCGTCCGCCCCCGAAACAACCGAAACCGGATGTGGAAAGATGGCGGCGATGGAAACCAGGAGGAGCAAATTGGATCTGACGAGGAACCGAAAAGAAGGTGGGAAAAGTCCGGGCTGGTGCGCGATAAGCCTGAGCTTAACTGGGATAAGTCCAGACTGAGACCAGAAGTCTGTGCTTAACTGTAAGCGATAAGTTTTTGATGAGACGGGATAACTCCAGACTGAAATCGGAGCTGAAATGGGAGAAGTCCGGGCTGTCATGTGTTCCGATATGTGATAGGTCGGAGCTGAAATTGGAAAATTTCAGACTGATTTGGGATAACTCCTATTTAAAACGAGATAGCCTACTGCCAAGTTTAACTGCGTTGAGGCGCGTTAAGACCAGACTAAGATAAGATAAGTCTGTGCTGATACGCGATAAATCGTACCAGATATGAACCAAGTCTGGTTTGATGCGGGATAAGTCCTGCATTAAATGCGATAAGTCTAAGCTTAACTGAAATAAATTTGTACTGAGACGGGATAATTCTAAACTGAGATGAAATACGTCTGTGCTGATACGGAATAAGTCGTACCTGATATGGAAGTAGTCTCGGCTGACCCGTAATAAGTCCTGACTGAGATAGGATAAGTCTGAGCTTAACTGAGATGAGTCCCGGCTTTAACGGGATAAGTCTGTGCTGATATGGGATAAGTCGGAGCTGAAACGGGAAAAGTCCGGGCTGGCATGGATAAAGAAGAGCGACATCGATGAAGCGGCTTGGAAAGGCGACAGCGACACCAAGCGGAGATGGGGAAAATCAGGCATGAGCTGGATGGTTCGCATTACCCTATATAACTGTGATATATAATACACCCTAAATGTTGTGATGATAAATATGTATCAGGGATGAGCTGGGTTAAACGAAACGAGCTGCGGGATGCGGAGGCTGAAAAACGTCGTTGGGGAAAGTCCGGAATGTCGTGGGTAAAACGGCAACCGGAGTACGACAACAGAGTCAACTACTACTTTAACAAAAACAACGACAACGACAACAACAACTACTACTACTACAACGACGACGACAATCCTGGCATGGACGAGCCTCCTGTAAAGCCCGCCAAAAGACGTTGGGAAAAATCCGGCGTCAGCTGGATCAAACGTGGGAAGTAGAGGAGACTGGGCCGTTCTCAATTACCACAATAATAATTTAATTTTTATTTTAAGCATCTCTAAAATTTATATTTACCCTATACTTCGTTTCATTTACATACTGTAGAAATAAATTTTCCATTCGAAAAAAGTATGTTAATTCGTCATTGTAGATGGTTTGTTTAACTCACGTGGATATAACCATTTTTTGCGGGTTATTGTGTTATTTGTGAAAGCCCGAAACCTCTGCTTCCGGTTCCGGTCGATCGGCATGTTGTCAACATGACGTCATAATTATAATCGTACAATCTGTCGTGTGCAACTATCTGCATATATATCTAATAGCAATGATTTTCTTGTGGCATTTATATTTTACCATCTGAGTGACTCGCCGTATACAGAGTGGCCCAATAAAAAGCAAGCTTCTAGATTTTTGACATAATTGCAAGAACTATCATTGGCGTCGTGGCGGGGGTAAAGAAAGGGCAATTTTTATCCGTAAATTCAAGCCTGTCAAAATTTTTAATAAAAAATTTAAGCTAAAAATTTCCGCGTTTTGAAAGAATTTGGGGACAGTATTAAACTTTTGACTGAGGACCCATAATCTATTCTGTCGGAACTTTGCTCCTGTCTATCGAAAAATCGCAACGTTCTCTCTCCCCACATTCTTAACTCATGACGCCTTTAACAAACATTTGTTTATTTGTAAAACTGTGTTATCAATATAGTACCTACTCTGCAATAAATTTGCAATGTAGAAATCGTTAAATATTCTAACCCAACGCAAACGCGTCGCTACACTATTTTGTAAAATATAGTCATTTTTAGAATAAGCGAGTAACAAGGTCATTCAATGTCGGTTTAGTTCAGTTATGGCGCTTCCGCTCTGTACGCGCCTTAAAACGTGAAACACACTGTGTATGTGTGATGATTAGTGTAGGATTTCTATCGAGTTTACCATTAAAGTGGTTAGTAAAAAAACTTCGAAAACGGTTAATATGTGATGAAGTTATAAAAGCATGAAAGTCCGGAGACTTGCTTTTATGGACCGCCCGGTAGACTGGAATCTGACGAGACTATTGTCTCTAAACCGTGGGCCATAAAAACGTGGCACTTTACTTTTGTTCATATCTTCGCCAATTGTTGACCGATTTTCAAACTTTATTCACTGGCGCACTCTGCGGACAATTTGCAATAATCTGGTTATTATATATCCCGTCACACTGCAAAGACGTTTTTACACTACCTTGTACAATATAAATGTAAGTGAAAACTAACAATGATAACAAACATTTAGGTATAAATGAAAAAAAAACACTTCAGACCAACATTGCGGTGAATGATTCCTATGACACTAAACTGTGTTATACCCACACCGTCTAGTGTTACTATCCTTATACATTCATATTTCATTTATATTTTACAATGTGGTGTAGAGACAAATTTATGATGTGGTAGGAAATATAATATCACATTATTGCAAATTGTCAGCATAGTGTGCCAATAAAAAATTTGGAAAGTTGGTCAATACTTGGTGAATATATGGACAAAAATAAAGTGCCACGTTTTTTACTGTCCCACCATGTATACATTTTTAAATACAATAATACGGTACATGACATCCTACTTGGTATATCAGTGGCGTGACTTGCAGTTCAAAGCAAAATATAGAAACGTTTTTCATTCTTCGTTTCTTTGTTTTATTCTATTGTATCAATTTATCTTACGTCGAAAAAGCAGATTATGTATTTGTTGTAAATTCTGGATTGTTATTTAGAATTCTATACTAATAGGTTAGAGGCTTGTTACAAAATCAAGAAGCTGAGCTATAATACACCGTGGTCCATAAAAACGTGCCACTTTTATTTTTTTGAATAGCTCCGCGCAGCATGCTCCGATTTCAATAATTTTGGCGTGCAACATCAAAAAGAAACTAGCCGTAAGGTAAACGACTGTAGTTTTGACCACCTCACTTTAATACTGTCGCTACACTACCTTGTGAAATACACGTTGTTGAGCCTGTTGTTTGCAAGTAGTGTCAACGTTTGCCGCTTGCATTCGCGCTGGAGAAGGACATTTTGAGCACATGCTGTAATAAAGAGGATGTGATCTGACACGTGTGACCTTTGAGATACAATAGTTGCCAATCGTGTTTGTCGTTTTTCAGTTAGTCATTTCTGGGCCGACGCGTGCGATATCCGGTATGAATTCATTATTGTGCATGGCCAAACTACGACTTTTGCATTTCACAAGGTAGTGTAGCGACAGTATTAAACTAAGGTGGCTAAAACTACAGTCACTTGCGTCAAGTTTTTTCTTGATGTCGCGTGCCAGAAATTATTAAATCCAGCCAAATTTTCACGAAGCTCTTTAAAACATAAAAGTGGCACGTTTTTTATGGACCACGGTGTAGTTTTTCAAACTCGTAAACCCGTGCACAGTTTTCTTAATAAAAATCCGAAAGACTTGAATTGTGGGAGCTATGTGATGCACGTCGAAAAAATTACACGTTGAACATGAAGGCACGTACAGAACGACGTAACTGAACTGAACTGAAATGAAATGACATGATTTAGTTTTTGACGAGGTGAGCAATGGACAAGCACTAATGCATTACGGCAGACAAGTCTAACAGCGACGGTGACTATGTGACTAAGCGCACGTACGCGTCAGCCAATCACCAATAGGCTCGTCCTGCTTACTAATTGGACATTTCGTCAAAACTAAATCATTTCAGTTCTGTTCAGTTCAGTTACGTGGCTCTGTACGCGATTTAAGAAACAACACGCTGATGCCGAGTTGCACGGGATTGCGGGCGTGTATTCATGACTAGCGCGGGTAAACTGATGCGGGAAACTTTGTCAGTCTTTCGGCGCTGCTGATGCGCGCGGTCAAATGTCGTGAGAATAGAACTTCGCAATAATTTAGCAGCCGTCAGTCAAGGTCTTTGGATCACTGCACACGACGCTTCTGCTTCATGCCGCCAGAAGACGGCGAGACGCTGCTGTGTAAAACGATTGCGCATGAGCGATAAAATGAAATGAAATCAAACAGAATACAACAAGTTAAGGTTCTTATCTGTTAATTCACTCCCACCCGAATCAACCGCTAGGTATTGTGTTAGGGTTAGGGTCAGGTTCACGGTTATGGTTGGCGTTAGCGTTATTCCGTTTACGCGACGAAGCAAACATCAAGCAAACATGGGGCAATTACAACACACGTCGTGCGCGTGTATATTGAATACGTTTGCATGATGTTTGCTTGATGTTTGCTTGATCGTGTAAACGGGGTATTAATGATAATAATTCGGGTGCGGACCCAAGCTAAAACAACTCTAAAGACGACATTAACTAAACTAAACTAAATTAAACTGACCAATAGTAGGCCTACTGTACGCGTCTTAAAACAATCTATTTTGCGTTATTGCCGTGCATGCGAACAGCAAGCCTTTGTGATATAAGTTGATAGCGCCCAACCAATCAACAATCAATCAAGGAATCTGGAATCATTAAGTATGTAAGTAAGCATGTAAGTGAGGTGCCTTTAATCTACAGATGGCAGCCGTACAGAGCGACGTAACTGAACTGAACTGACGTGGTTTAGTTTCTGACGAACTGACCAATGGGCAACCAGTAATACACCACAGTAGGCATCGTCTAACGCCGTCGGTGACTATGTGACTACGCTCACGTACGCGTCGATCAATTACTAATAGGCTCGTTCTGCTTGCGCATTGGTTAGTTCGTCAAAAACTAAACCGTGCCAATTCAATTCTGTTCAGTTTCGTTACATCGCCCTGTACGCGTTTTTACAATGAACACTACATCAAAACGCATGGCGCCGTATGTCGCCAACGAATTATTTATAGACGTCACGTTTCGCTCTGCGCGGTAGACAGTAACCGGAGACAACGGCCACTGTCTACAGTTGTCATCTGTTTGTAACGCATGTATTGTGGCTAAAACGTACGTCGTAGCGGAGCGGCGATGGCACCGTTAAATATGGCGATGATAAGTTTCTATAAGCAGTGAATAGCAACCATGTCTCTATTTGCAGCGGTTTGGACGCAATTCTTAATGCAAAGTTGCTGCCTGCAGCCATCATCTACTTTCGCCGAATTACTTTACCGAATTACCTGGCGTTGATTGTTGCGTTCGATACAGCATCGTCACTATAGTGTGTATGGGACTGCAGTCACTGTAGGAAATCTTTTTTTCTTTTTGCGACCGGAAGTCGAACGCTGGCCTTCGGATATGGGCGGTACGGTCGGCCCACCCTAGCGACAGCTGGGCTTCTTGTATTTTATTTCATCGCACGTGTTCAAGCGTCTCTGTGTTCTGTCTTTTCTAAGCCGGTTAACGTAGCATGCAACGCTTCCCGTCACTTTGTCTCCCTGACGATTTGCGCAGAATGCTAACCGAATTAGTCTTCTCGGCGGCTTTTTGATTTGTCAACCGTAACCACACGCACATTTTGTTTCTGTTCGCACAAAACATCCGCAGATGCGTCGCTGTCGTAAATTTACAACGTATACGGACGCACAGGGAGCTTTTGTTTCGATGTTTTATAGGCCCACCGCGTGGAACAGTTTGCCGGCTGCAACTCCGCGCGATAGCACTGTTAATTGTTCAAGTGCGAAAGTTAAAGACTTTTTCTCGGAAAATTAGCAACGCCACCCGACCACATACACTGTGGTTTTCTGCCCGCGCCAAGGAAAAAAGTAAATCATGTTTTCGGGTCTGTTCTCAAGTCTACTAATTTTATTCGCCTGTCCGGTAGATTTTGTCAGTGGCGCCTAATCCGAAGGGGAGGGGGCG